>FWWL01002392.1_pt1 | contig 39248 bp, 29 predicted proteins | sample 2228331 | NCBI WGS metagenome assembly FWWL01 (sample SAMEA103939775, study PRJEB20133) | metagenome
CCGGGTTCACATCAAATCGGAGCCGGGTAAGGGAACGACGGTTGAAATGACGAAGGTGCGCCGGTGAGATGACCAGCGAAAAGCCTCGCCCGAAAAATCAGAGGTACTCTCAAGAGCTCACCATCCAGGAACAGGTCCACGTGGCCTTAGGATCGGCGTCGAGCTTCGACGACTTCTATGTGATCTTGGGCTGCATTCTCGTCGATCCGAATATCTTCGATTTCAGCCGTGCTCTTGTGCTGCGCTACGATGACGTGCAGCGAAGCTTCGTGGGCCGGCTCGCCATCGGAGCCGGTTCGGAGGTCGAGCATGAGCACTTGCGCAAGGAAATCATGGCTGAGGCGAAGCGGCTCGAGCAACAGATTGAAACGTTGTCCACGAGTCCAAATGAGGCACATAATGTCCAGTCGCTCTTCAACCTTCGTTTTCATACCCTTTGGATTCACTATTTGCAGGAGCGCGAGACGGCTGGGGGACTGAACGACCTTTTTCGCCGGGTTGTGCTGCCCGAGCAAGAATTAGGAGATGAACACATCGTGCGGCGTGTGTTGGGGCAGCCCCGCGCCCAGCTGGTGAAATCAGCCCGCCGCGAAGACTTGGCCGGGCTGGAGGAGTTTCTCCGCCCCCCGTTTTTGGGGGGCAAGTTGGTGACCAAGCGGGGGCTTCATGCGCTGGTTTTTGTGGATCGTCGTTTTCAGAGCCAGCGGCTCGATAGCCGAGCCCTTTATCAGTTCCAGTGGCTGCTCAATCATGCTTCGGTGACCCTCGACAACGTGGAGCTTCTCGAAGAATTGCGTGAAACGACCGCCCGGTTGCAGGAGGTTGACCGGATCAAGTCGAACTTCCTGTCGATTGTGTCGCATGAGCTGCGCACGCCGCTCACCTCCATTGTGGGGTTCGTTCAGATTCTTCAGCAGGAGAAAGCGGGAAGCCTGACGCCATTTCAGCGGGATCTTCTGCGTCGCGTTGCCTATCACGCGGCGAACCTTCAGAACATGGTCAACGACATCATCGAGATTGCTCAGGTTGAGGCGGGGGGCATGATCCACGTGGAGCTGGGGCCCGTGGACCCTCTCTCAGCCTTGTTGGAGACGATCCCGAAAGTTGAGTGGCGGCGGGGAAGCAAAAACGTCGTCATCCAGCCTGTGGTGACGGAGGAAGTGCCTCTGGTGCGGGCCCATCGCGAGTCGCTCCAGCGCATTTTCTACCATCTTCTCGATAACGCCGTGAAGTTCATTCCTGAGGAAGGCCACGTGCGCATCTATTTCCAGCGGCGAGACAACTGGCTGGATATCGCAATTGAAGACACGGGTATTGGAATTTCCCCCGAAAACCTGCGCAAAATCTTTGATTACTTCTACCAGGAGGATTTTCGTCTCGAGCGCTCCTTTGGCGGAATGGGGATTGGGTTGACTATTGTGAAGCTACTGCTGGAGGCCACGGGTGGCCAGATTCGCGCAGAATCGAAGCCGGGCGTGGGCTCGCGCTTCACGGTTTCCTATCCGCTGGCGGCCACGCCGGCCGTGCAGGACGTGTGGTTTCCCAGCCCTGGACTGTAAAGGGTGATTGCACATGAGCCCTCACTTGGCCCATAAATAAGACGTCAAGCGATCATGGCCAATGTGACGAGCCAAAACCTGACAGCGCTCGAAGTGGAGTTCGCTTCAGATCCGCAGAATAGCAACGTTCTGTGCGCGCTGGCCAAGCAGTACGTTGCTCGCGGGATCTTTAGCCAGCGGTCGCTCCCTGTGTACGAGAAGGCGCTAGCGCTGACGCCTCAGGACTTGCAGCTTCGCGAGGGGCTCAATATCAGTTGTTTTCTGCGCCAGTTGCGCCAGCTGACGGTGGAAAGCGGCGATCCGGAGCTGATCGACCCCGAAGGGGTGCAAGAGACTATCGATCTTCTGCGCGAGTATCTCCGGCGCTACCCGAGCTCGCCGGATCTTTTCGCTGCGTTGGGGGATCTCTATTTGGTGCGGGGCAACACGCTTCTCGCTATCGGTGCTTATGAAAACGCCATCAAGTACGGCTTTCACGATTTGGGCGCGATTTTACGCAGCTACGAGTTTGCTTCTCAGCTGCACACGTTTCAGCCCTCCGAGCGGGTTTATTTTGCGCGCCTTTATCGGCAGATGGGGCTCAGCGAGCAAGCGATTGAACTCTACCGCCTAGCCGTTAACGAAGGTTTTCATGATGCGACGGCCATCCAGGCGTTGATTGAGCTGTTGGAGCAAAGTGCGCGCCTGGCCACGAACCAAAACGTGCTCAACAACCTCCTCATGGAAATCACGGAGCTCCACCTCAAGCTGGGGGATTTCGAGGCGGCCTTGGTGAGTTTTCAGCGCGTCGTCTTCCCCATCAATCAAAACTATGATTTGGTTCGGCGCATTGCCTCGATTCTCATCGATCGCGAGGACTACCGCCTTGCCTTCGACTACTTGTCGAAAATCCCTGTGGACGAGGCCACCAAGGAACTGCTCAACCGCATCTCCATCGAGCTCGAACGCATCGGCGACCTCGATACGGCAGTGTTCTTGCTGCAATACATCAACGAAAACGACATCGTGATTCAGGAAGCGAAGCGGCTCAGCCAGAAAGAGATGGAGATTCACACAGAACTGGCACTGGCAGAGCTGCACGAGGAGCAGCGGCGCTACGATCAGGCTCTGTCGAGCTACGTCAAAGTGCTGCGGATGGGTTACAAGGAGGACGAAAAGGTGCTGGCGCGCATCGTGGAGCTTTTGCCTCTCGTGCGCGGGGACAACCTGGAGGACTTTTACTTCATCGGCCAGTACTATCTCGACCGCGAGGATTACTATCGGGCGTCGCAGTTCTACAACCTCGTGCTCGAGCGCCGCCAGGGCGACGCGCTCGCTCAAGCGAAACTGCGCGAGATTTACGATGCGATTCTCGGTCGCAATCCGAATCTCCCGGAGCTCAGGCTGCGCAGCGGCGACCTTTACATGGACATGGGGCAAATAGAAATGGCGATCGCTGAGTACAAGCATGCGGCGCAGTTTGCCGAAACGAACGCCGAGGCCACGCGCCGGCTCGCGATCGCCTACATCAAAACCCAGGAGTATACGGCTGCCTATGAGGCGTTCCAGCTCATCCCGCCCCAGGAAATCGATCTCGAAAACCTTTATGAGCTCCACCTGGTGATGCACTCGCGAGGACGGATTGCGGAAGCGCTAAATCTCCTTCAGATGATCATGAGGGTGGACGAGACTTACCGCGATGTGGCTGAGCGCATTGAGCTTTTGCGTCAGCGTTATGAAGAGGAGGCGCAGAAACTTTTTGTCGATCCGGTGATGGTGGATCTCATCGGAGAGGTGGCGATTGGTCGCTACCGCTACGTCGAAAAAATCGGCAGTGGTGGCATGGGAGTTGTTCACAAGGTCTTTGACCTCAAGCTCAATCGATTCGTAGCCATGAAGATTCTGCGCGAGGGGCTGGCGGGAAGCGGACGAGCCATTGAGCGCTTCTTCCGTGAGGCGCGCATCGCGGCAACGCTCAATCACCCTAATATTGTCAACATTTATGACTATAACATTAACAATGAGACACATAAAAGTTATATTTCCATGGAATACGTGGATGGCCTGTCGGTGCGGGAACTCTTTGAGGAGTACTACACGAAGGGTTCCCCCCCTATCGAGGAGCGGGTAGCCGAGGCGCTCTATTACATGGCGCAAATCTGTGACGCGCTCCACTGCACGCACTCCAAAGGGATCATTCATCGGGATATCAAGCCTGATAATATCCTAATAAGTTCCGAGCGGATTGCGAAACTCACGGATTTCGGAATTGTCCACGTGGAAGAGGCGACGTTCACGCCGACGGGAGCGTTGATTGGGACGCCCCGCTATATGTCACCCGAGCAGGTGATGGGGCTGCGCATTGACGGCCGCGCGGACCTTTACTCGGCGGGGATTATCCTTTACGAGTGGCTCGTGGGCGCTCCGCCGTTTGTGACAGGTGACATAGCTTATCAACAAGTCAATATCCCGCCGGTGCCGCCCATCGAGCAATGCTCTGAGATTCCGGTCGATGTGAATAACATCGTGCTGAAGTGCTTGGAAAAGAATCCTGCGGATCGTTTCCAAACAGCTCAGGACCTTAAACGAGCTTTGGAGAGCGCCTACTTACGGTTGGCGGGAAAAGAACCGCCCCCTCCGGTGCAGCGAAGACCTATTACGGGTGAGACAGATTTGGATACAGTGTAAGAGGCACTTGCAGCACTGCTGGCGTTGGTTGTTATCCCACGACTCTTGAGGGCTGGCAGCAGCTGGGCAGCGGCATATCAGAGGGAGATCGTCTTTAGCGTTGCGGCAGGGGGTGACGATGTGCGCGGTGGAGCAGGAGTGGTGTGAGCCCTTACATTGCGCTCGTCTGAATGGATGAAAAGAGGTTATTGCTTGGTAGTCGTGGGGAAAGTTCATCTCGACGAGATTGCGAGACGTGACCATGCCAAGTGAAGCACAACGTCAGCCGCAGCGACGAACCCAAAGGTTTTACGAGACAGTTCTCCCGTCGTTGCTAGCGGGGCTCCTGAGTTTTGCTCCCTTGCTGGCGCTAGCGCAGATTCGCTCAGAAGAAACGCAGCAGCCGAGAGGGCGCATGGTGGAGCGCATCTTTCCTCGAAAGGCGAAAAGGTCGCCAGCGGCACCGAGAGCTCCCCAGGAGGAGCCTCAGAAGCAGGGGCTATCCACAATGGTCAAAAGGGAAGCGACGCGTAAGGTGGCGGCACCCATGGGCCGCACGGTGCGAGCACGTCCCTCTGCTGCCCAGGTGTCAGCAGGAAGCATGATGAAGCCACAGCGGGCGGAGGCGACGTCGACGGGCCCGCGCCCGATTTCGCGGGTCCCTGTCGAGGAAAAACTCATTGCTTTGACGTACGATGACGGACCCCATCCCACGATCACGCCCGAACTTGTGCGGTTGCTCCAGGCTCGCGGGGCTCGGGCGACGTTTTTTCTTCTCGGAGATTCGGTGAAAGCTTCTCCCCAACTCGTGAAGATGCTCGTCGACGCGGGGATGGAGGTGGGCAATCATTCCACAACCCACCGACAGCTGACGAAACTTTCCGAGGAACGGATTCGAGCGGAACTGGCCACAGCCCAGGAGCGCATTATAAATGCAGCGCCGGCGGTACGCCTTTCCACGATGCGCCCGCCTTATGGCTCATGGAATGGCACTGTCATGCGTGTGGCCGGGGAGATGGGCTATCGCGTCATCCTGTGGGACGTGGATACGAATGATTGGCGCAAGCGCACGACGGAGCAAATGACGCGCGACATTCTCGGCCAGGCGCGACCGGGTTCGATTGTGCTGATGCATGATCGCTATCAAACGACTCTCGAGACGACAGCGGCTGTGATCGAGGCCCTCTCCGCGCAGGGGTACCGATTTGTGACCGTGTCGGAATTGCTGGAAGCGGCAGGGAAATAGGGTGGGGTCGGGGGCAGCGAAATTTCACGAAAATGTCGTTTTTTGTTGTTGCTTGGGGCTTGCGGGCGCAGACTTTAGACTAGAATTGGTGCGTACAAAGGGATGGCAGAGCGGGATCGTGATAAAAAAGCAACCCATCGTCAGAGGCCATCGCCTGTAGGGAGGCGAGATGAACTTGAGGAGTTGCTGCGCGAGCTCGGGCAGGATCTGCCGCCTGATCTTCTTCAACATCTCGAAGACTTGCAGAAAGTTGCAGATGCTGGAATTAACTTTGATGATCCACAGGAAGTGGAGCAGGCCTTGCGGCGGCTGGAGTATGAGCGCATCAAGCGCGAATTCCATCCGCGGGTGCCGCTTTATGGGATTCGTGTCGATGGGGAGGGGGAAATGAAGCCGGGAAAAGATCCATCGCCAACGCCACCGCCACAAGAACCGACGGGGCGTGGGCGCAAGCGCTCTTATCAGGACGATCCGCGCTACCGGGCTTTCTACGAACGGCTGCGCGCGCAGCAACAAAAGGAAACTACGAAGTACGACGAGCCGCCGGAGTTTACACCTCTCGAAGAATTGGAAAAGACCGGTTGGGATGGAACGCCGCGTCCATGGGAGCAGAAGCCCCGAGCAAAATCACCTATGCCGCCGGCGGCGCCGTCCTTCCCTACGACGCCACAGAAGCCTCAGGCTGCGCCCGAGCCAGCCGGAGAAGAATTGCTCCCGGGCACAATTATGCGGCTCGACGATGGGAGTATTGCGATTTATAAGGACGCCGTCTCGGGGAAGGATTACGCGCTGTTTTATTTCCTTGAGCCCAACGGTGTCTTGGTGCCACGGGGGATCTTTCTTGATCAGTACGAGTACTTCCGCATCGGGCTTTTGCCGCCGGACCTTTTCGAGGCGATGATTCGCTCGCGCCGTTGGGACCGCGATGCGGTGATTTACTATCTTGATCGCTTCGAATATGCGGGTCACGTGCGCGCCATTGCCCAAGCGAGGAATATGGTTGTGGAGGGCGGTTCATCCGCGGAGCCCTCATATAAGGTCCAGGCTCCGCGCCCCAAGAGTGTCGCCGTGACGCCGCCTGCGCCGCCCGAGGCCCCTGTCGATGAACCCAAAGAGATGCAGGCCCCGGTCACGGAAGAGCCGCCCCCACCGGCCGTTGAATTGCCCCCCCCTCCCAAGCGCGATCCGCTGGAGCGAGGCCGGGTCATTCGCATTGTCGTTGCCCCGGGAAAGGTGTGGGAGGCGGTCTACTGGACGAGCGATGAGCTGGGTCCTATTGTCGCGCATGATACCAACCGCGAGTGGAGCCTCATGCACCTTGATCTGTCGCGTTTCAAGGATGCGATCGAGTACGGCGAGCTGCTCTCAGAAGAAGAGCTCGATGAGATTGAGCAGTCGCTAGCGCGCCAGCGCCACTGACGCGCGTGGGCCATAGGAGTCTTCCTCTTTTCTCGCTAGCGAGGCAGTGTGCAAGCTGGCGTAGAGGGCCAGCATGCGCTCGGCCATTGAGTCCGCTGTGAACGTCCGCGCGTATTCCCACGCCCGCAGAGCTTTCTCGTGGAGCCTGTCGCGGTGGGAGGCAATGCGCACCAACTGGGTCGTCATGTCCTGCGTATTCCACGGCTCACATAGCCAGCCAACTTCATCGTGCACCATTTCGGGAATGGCTCCGACGCGCGTGGCAAGGACGGGCAATCCATGGAGCATCGCTTCGACGCAGGCAAGCCCAAAGGCGGGCTGGGTGCGGTCGGCAAAGAGAAACAGATCTCCCCACGAGAGAAAATCGCTGACCTCTGCGGGGTCAACCCGCCCTTCGAAAGATACCTCATCCTCGAGGAGAAAGTGGGCAATGGCGGCGTTGACCCAGCCAGGAGGAGTTTCGGCGCCACCGATGCGCATTTGGAAGGGAACGTTGTGCCAGCGGAGTCGGTAGCAGGCCGCCAACGCTTCAAGGATGCCGCGCATGACATGAGCTCGGCCAAGCATAACGAGACGCAGGGGCCCCTCCGGCGTGCGACGCCGCGGAGCGCTGGGCAAATCGTAGCGCGAAAAGTCGACGCCGAGAGGGACCACCTTGATTCGTCCGGTGAGCCACGGCATTTGCCGGCGCAGCTCGGCTTCGGTGAAGTGGCTGTCCACAACAACGCCGTCGACGCGGCGGAGCATGCGGCGAAAGAAGGGGATGAGCGCCAGACGTGCCTTGGACCGGTAGATTTCCTGGCATGCTTCGGTGGGGCGCAGATGAGGTAAGTAGCGTCGGTCGACAGGCGTCTCGGTGGTGAGGGTGCCATGGACTGTCGCGACGAAACGGCCTGGCCGTGCCCGCATAGCCAAGCCGGCAAACTCCTGGGCGTGGATGACATCGAAGCGCTGACGTTTGTCGAGCTCAGCCACGGCATCTTCCACGCCGCGGAAGAACGCGAGAGAATAATCGCCTGGCGCCCCGGCACGGAGGTAGTGCACCTCCACGCCGCTCTCAAGCACCTCGTAGGCCCTCCCCTGTGGATGAGCACTTGTGATAATGACGACGGAGCACCCTCGGGCCTGGAGAGCATTGGCTAGGTCGAACGTGTGATACTCAAGGCCCCCAGGCCGGTGGCATGGAAGAGCACGCACAATGAGAGCAACACGCATGTTCTTATTGCCTGTCAAGGTAGCTTCGATTGCCAAGCGATTTTAGACACCTGCCGCCTTCCTTAACGTAGCCTTACTCGAGATTTCTTGGGTTGTCCTCGGTGGCGCGGTCTCGCCAGAGGCGCTCAGTCATCTATTTTCAGAAGAGCTTGTCCGTGTCGCCTGCTCGAGGAGGGGGATGAGCACGGCTGCGATGCGGTCGGTCATGAGGCGGTATCCCTCGTCATTGGGATGGATGGGGTCAGCTTTGCGCCCCGGATGGGAGAGGATGTCGTCGAGCAGATCCGGAATCAGGGCCGTGCCGTAGCGGCGGGCGAGGTCGCGGTACATGCTCCCGTAGTCGCCTGTTGCGAGATTTCCGCGCAACTCGCCCAGGACAACGACGGCGCCAGAGGCTTGAATGCGCTCAATGATCGTCGCCAAGTTGCGTTCTGCCGTCTCGCGAGGAATACCCCGCAGGAAATCATTGCCACCGAGAATGACAATGACAATGCCCGGGTTGAGGGAGAGGACGTCGCGTTCGAGACGCTCCAAGGCCTGGGCGGTAGTGTTGCCGCCGACGCCCCGGTTGATGATTTCGACTCCAAGCCTTCGGCTCAGTTGCGAGGGGTAATCATTTCCACGCGAGGCACCTGCCCCTTCTGTGAGGCTATCGCCAAAAGCGACAATGGTGAGATTGCGGGGAGGAGCATTCGTGATGGTGGGGGGCTGGCGCCCCGACCATGTGGCAATGAGAACGGCAACGAGGCAAACCACTGTCGCGACGAAGAGTTGGTGGCGTCGCCGAGTGGGCATCCAGGCTCAGTCCCCCGGTTTGCTGAGATCGAAGAGCGCGCGCAGCGCATCGCGAAAGATGGCGGCATCGTAGGGGTCCTGCTGACTCTTCAAGCGCGATATGGGTGAATGGCAAATCTTGTTGATCAGCGCACGGCCAAAACTCTCGAAGGCCTGCTTCTGTTGCTCGTCCCAGGAGGGGCAAGAGCGAAGCGCCCGCTCGAGCTCGTCGGCCAAGAGATCTTCCATTCGGCGGCGAAACGCTTGAATGGTGGGGACGAGATCGCGGCTATCGAGCCACTGAAGGAATTCTGCAACTTCGCTTTTGATGAGCCTCTGCGCTTTCTCAGCCTCCTCCAGGCGCAATCGGTAGTTGTTCTGAACAATGTCCTGGAGATGATCGATGTTAAAAAGATAAACATTGTCGAGGTCGTTGACGGCCTCATCGATGACGCGGGGAACGGAGATATCGATCATCAAGAGGAGGCGGTTGCGACGGCGACGCATGAGCTCAGCCACAGCGTCGCGCTCCACAAGGAAGTGGGGCGCGCGCGTGCTGGCGATGACGATGTCCGCATCGTCGAGAAAACGAAGGGTTTGATCGTAAGGGCGCGCGACGGCGTTCTCAAAGCGACGTGCAAATTGGCAAGCGTGGCCGAAGCAACGGCCAACGACCACAAACTCAGCGATGCCGGCTTTTTCGAGATGACGCAGCACGAGTTCGCTCATTTCCCCACGGCCGATAACAACGACGCGCCGGCCTTCGACGTCATCGAAGATCCTTTTGGCGAGTTCCACAGCCGCATAGGGGACGCTCACGGCCAGCCGCCCAATGTCCGTTTCGTGGCGCACGCGTTTGCCCACATGGAGGGCCTGGGTGAATAAGCGGTGAAAGATGGGACCGGCGGTGCCCGCACGCTGGGCGGCCGCATAGGCCTCTTTGACTTGGCCCAGGATTTGCGGCTCGCCCACGATCATGGAATCGAGACTGGCTGTCACGGTGAAGAGGTGGGAGACGGCCTCCTCGCGACGGTAGTGGTAGATGTGGGGGAGAAGCTCATGCGCAGGCGCTGGCACATGCTCGAGAAAGAATTGGATGCTGGCAGAAGAGCCGCCCTCACTCTTGGTCTCGAGGGCGTAGAGTTCCACCCGATTGCACGTGGAAAGGAGCACGCACTCGTGGATGAGCTCGTGGTCGCGCAAGCGACGCAGGACTTCCGGAAGTTGGCTTGCAGGCACGGCGAAGCGCTCACGCAATGCCACCGGTGCCGTACGATGGTTGAGGCCTGTCACCACAAGCTCCTTCATGGCGAGGCCTCCCGCTGGTCTGCTCTTTCGGCCGAAAAGCCATGAAACCCACCGCCCTTTTGGAGCTTCGCGGCCCCATAGGAGGTCAGCAATAGAGCGACTCCCATGAGGACAATCATGGCGGCGCGGCGGCCCACCCAACCTAGCCGCTGGCGGAAGACTAGAAAGATGACAAAATAAATCCAGACGGCGAGGCTGGAAAGAACAGTAAAATCTGTGACAAGAAGCGTGCGCAAGTTACTTTCGGAAGGTGGAGCCGAGGCGCGCAGGAGAAGCGCCATCGCCAGGGCAATGGCCAATCCCCAGAGGATGACCGCAATGGCACCGGTGACGGCCAAGGAACGATCGAGTCGTCCCAGGGGCGGAACCCCCTCTTCCCACGAAGACGCAAGGCCTCTCTTCTTGAGCTGGCGATCGAGGACGAGGTAGACGAGGGCGAGACCGCCGCAGACAATGAGAGCGCAGTAGCCGGTAAGAAACAGACCCACATGGGCGGCCAAGAGCGCACTTCCTAACGTTTGCCGAGCCGCTTCGTCGGAGAGCCAATCGCGCACAAAGAGCGAGCTCGTCTGCGCCAATGCTGCCAAGGGTAAGAGCAAGAGAGCGGGCCAGGCGCTCCGCGACAAGGCGTAGACGGCGGTTGTGGCAATGAGCGGGGTGAGGCTGAACCACAGCAGTGCATCAGAAAGCGTTTCGAGCGGGAAAGAGTGCCTTCGCCACCACTCGGTGGCCAGCGCCAGGAGTGTCAACCCTGTGGTGCCGACCGTGGCGCGGAGCATACGCGTGGAGGCGCGCTCGTGGCGTGCCTTGCTTGAGGCGACGGAGCGCCGAGCATATTCCCAGGCGAGGCCCAGGCAGGCCACGCTTAGCCCAACAATGAGAGACCAAGGCGACATCAGTGCTGTTGCTCCTTGAGGAGCGAGGCCACGATTTGGCGCGCGCGAGCCATCGCAGCGTCCATGCCCTCGCTTCTCAGTACATCGAGTACATCCGACTCGAGGACGCTATTGAGAAGGGTGGCGCGCTGCTCCTGGTCGATGGGGAGTTGTTTGATTTCGGCGCGCAGCTGGGCCATGAGCTCGCCCATCGACGAAAGATTTCGCGAGAGTTCGCTTTCGAGACGGCATCGCAGCCATCGCGCAAAGAAGGGGGCTTCGCCACTGCTGAAAACGGCGACCTCGATGTTGCCGGCGCGGAAGCTGGCAGGGACAATGAAGTCGCATTGCTCCGGTGCATCGGCGCGATTGACGAGGATCCCTTGGGCGCGCGCCGCTTTCTCGAGTTCGTCGTGGAGGGCAGAATCGGAAGACGCAAGAAAGAGCAGAGTGGCATCTACGATGTCGGCGGGACGAGCGCCCCGAGCGCGCCACTCCAGGCGTCCCTCGATGGCGAGCCGCTTCAATGTCTCCGTAGCTTGTGGGCTGACAAGCCGCACACGCGCTTCGTGTTCGAGGAGCCCGAGCACTTTGCGCTCACCCACCTTTCCCCCGCCCACGACCACGCAGAGTTTTCCATAGATGCGTAGCCCCAGGGGATAGAACGTCGCCGCCATGACCGCCTCCTTGGGATGACTCAAGCTATCATGCTGGCCTATGAGAAGCGGGCGTGAAAATTCAGCTTCCGGCAGAGCAAGTGTTGAGGTCGAATCCGGCCTCCAAAAAGAAAGCTGCCTCGTGCGCTCAACGCACGAGGCAGCCGAGGAACCCCTGTGAGTTCGAATCGTTACCGCTGCAGATCGATGGCAGCCGTGAGACCGGAGCCGGCCTTGTAGCCGGAGTAGCTGCTGACGATGCTGTAGCGCTGACCGCCAGCGCGCCAAATGCTGCCGCGCGAGACGGTCCCGTTTGTGGGGTCGTAGATCATGTCGATGCAATCGCCCACTTTGTCGGTGCCATCGTTGGCGAGGACTCCACCGAGGTTGTAGTAGGCGCCATCAGGACCCGTCGAGTGGAGCAACCAAGCCCGAGCCGTCAGATCGAGCGAGCTATTGGTGAAGCTATCCGGCGGCAGGGTCGGACGCTGCTCGGAGTTCCAAGCCTGATAGATCAACGTGTTTTGCTTGGCAGCTGCGTCGCTTCCAGTGAGAGCCGTCAGGGTGGCGGTCTTCATGCCGGCTGCGGTCGCGGAACTGTAGCGACCCTTGTAGTTGAACGGATCGCGGAAGTTGACGGAGGAAATATATGCCACTGGGGTCGAGAGGCGCTCCAGGACCTTCTCGCTCGTCTGGGGGAAGTTCCAATCGCCCAGAGCTGTTCCAAAAGCATTGCAACGCGGATAGGCGTTGTGATCCACGGAGTAAGATTCCAAAGCCGTAGCCATGCTGCGCATATCCGACTTAACACGCGAGACCTTCGAGCGCGTCTGGGCCTCAAGGAAGTTGGGTACCGCAATGGCGGCCAGAATGGCGATGATCGCTACAACGATCAACAGCTCGATGAGGGTGAAGCCTTTCTTCATACGTACTCACCTCCAATTTAGATTGATGAATGCCATGTTGAAATGCACCTGATACACACGTCTGTTCGTGTTTCTCAAGCAAAAAAAGCATATTCACTCGGGCGCCAAATCTCGCGTGGCAAATTTGTGGAAAACTCTTGCACACGTGGCAGGGCAAACGACAAAATGAAGCTTCAAAGATGTTCTTCCAGCCAACAACACTTGCAGAAGCATTGATTGCCAAGAGGGAATACGGCGAGGCCGCGGCATTCCTCGCGGGCGGGACAGATCTTGTCGTGCTCATCAATCATGGGCGCATGCCGGCACGTGTTTTTATCGATCTGTCGCACATCCCGGGCTTGGATCAGATTGAGCTTTTCGAGGGAGCGCGGCTTGAAGCTGATGCGCTCACCCGTGGCATGGATGCTGCTGCGGTTTACGTATGTGGGCCAGCCACCACTTTTGCCATGTTGGCGCGATTGCCTGTGCGGACGTTAGCGGAGGCCGCGCGCAGTGTGGGCGGACCACAGATCCGCAATCGCGGGACGATTGCAGGCAATTTGGCCACTGCCTCGCCGGCAGGCGATGGATCGACGGCTCTGCTTTCTTTGGATGCGCGGGTGGAAGTGCAGAGCGCGGATGCTTCGCGGGTGATCCCCTTGCGCGAGTTTTTCCTCGATTACCGACGCACGGCCCTTGCACCCGACGAGATGATCGTGCGGGTGGCGTTCCCGGCCACGTGGCGGACTGGTTGGCGCAAGCTTGGCAAGCGAGGTGCGATGAACATTTCCACAGTCTGTTGCTCTGTGGGTGTGTCGGACTCGGGGCAGGTGCATGTGGCGTTCGGTAGCGTCGGTCCTTACCCGTTGCGCGCAGACAATACAAGCGCCTTTCTGACGGAAGCCTTGAAGAGCTCGCTGGACGCTCTTGGCGATGAAAAGATCCAACGGCGAGCCGTCGAGCTGGCGCGTGAAGAGGTGCGGCCCATCGATGATTTCCGCGCTAGTGCCGAGTATCGGCGAGCGATGAGCGGCGTGCTTCTTGTCAAGGTCCTGCGCGAGTTGGCGGCAGAGGTTCACGCTGCGGCGGGGCACTGACAGCGCAGCGCTTCCCCCCTGTAGTGATGCTTGCGCGACTGCTTGCTCGAGCGAAGAGGACTTCTTCTCTCCGGCTTTCTTTCGTCGGGGAGCGGCAACCTTCGGTTTCACACACCTGGCCTGGAACCGGAAATGTCGCGGCTCGTGGGAAGTTGCTTCCCCACCGCGATAAATAAGCACCCAATGCCGGCCGTCAGGAGGACTATGCCTACGCGGATGAGGTCGGCCGCGATGTTTCCTTGAGATAACCAGACGCGAAACAAGACAGCAAAGAACAGGGCGACGCCTATGCCGATGAGGCCACCCAGCTGCGGCTTTTTCCATGCCACAGCAAGCACGAGCAGGAGGAGCCACGTGGGGGTCAGGTGTATGACAAAACCCGTCAGCTTCTGTAACCACGTGGTCGGTCCTTCAAAGACGTCGAGTGCAAAAACTCCCAGGAATCCCGCTAAAAGGAGAGTGAGGATTCGTGGGATCCAATGTAGGCGAAAAGATTGCATGGGAGTTCGCCTTTCACGTCTGAATAACATCATAGCAAATCAACATGATCGCATTCGTCTTCTTTAACATGACGCAAGTGCTCACTGCGGCCCGGAGGCGTCATGAAAGCCGCCGCGCCGATGGCGCCAGCTCTGTGGCCTAAGTCCACACGCCCGCAATGGCGGTGTGACACTTAGGACATTGCCCGGTGGGCCCAAGCGCATTTTCGAGCACAGCAAAGCCGTGGCGGCGGATGAGCAGAGTCCGGCAATTCGGGCAATGGGTACTCTCCAGGTTGCCCACGGCGCCGGGTATATTGCCTGCGTACACATAATGGAGGCCTTCTTCGCGGCCGATTTCCGCGGCGCTGAGCAGTTGTTCGCGCGTCGTGCTTGGCGTGTCGCTCATGCGGTAGTCGCTGTGGAAAGCGGTGACGTGCCACGGGATGTCCCGCGACACAGAGGCGATGAAGCGGGCGATGTCGCGAAGCTCTTCGCGGGAGTCATTGAAACCGGGCACGACAAGGGTGACGATCTCTGTCCAGATGCGCCGCTGCCACAACGCACGGATTGTGTCGAGGACGACGCTCAGCCTGCCACCGAGACGGCGGTATGTGGCCTCGCGCATGGATTTGAGGTCGACCTTCATGCCGTCGAGCCATGGCGCCAGGTAGTCGAGCACCTCAGGCGAGGCGAAGCCATTTGAAACGTACGTGCATTTGAGCCCCTTCGTGCGGGCGAGACGGAAGACGTCCACTGCCCACTCGGAGGTGATCAGTGGCTCATTATAAGTACTTGTCACGACAAGGGCTCCGTAACGCACAGCTAGAGCGACAAGCTCTTCGGGCGTTGTCTCGCGCACGGGGCGCCCACCGTAAAGGCTTGGATCTGCGGCCGGATCGCGTAGCGCCTGGCTCGTGAGCCAGTTCTGGCAGTAGTCGCAACGGAAGTTGCACCCGAGCATCCCGAAGCTGAGCGCTCCTGCCCCGGGGAGAAAATGGAAGAACGGCTTTTTCTCGATGGGATCGACGTTGACGCCGGCCACGTAGCCCCAGGGGACGCGCAGTGTTGAGCCATCGTGAAATCGTACCTTGCAGACGCCGGCAGAGTTTGGGGCGATGAGGCATCGGTGGCCACATGCCAGGCAACGTAGCTTGCCGCTGGGGTGCGGTTGGGTGAGTGGTGCAGCCGCAGGACGCGTCAAGCGCGCGAGCGTTTCCTCTAACGTCACGATCGGTGCCATGGTCCGCCCTCCTGTTGCCGGCGACTGGCAATTGCGTACAAAAAGAGACTACCCGGCACAACGCTTTCTGTTTGTTTTGGTCTTCGATCTTGCGATCGGGGAGTCGCGACATTCGCGCTGGCGTGCCATATGCTTGATGATGCAAGCGTGAGAGATGTGGCAAATCGTGGTGGGCAGTGGCCCGGACCTCTAAAAAAGGCGCTGGATGAGACTGTTTGCGTGGGCGCCGCGGGAATGCCGTTGAACAATGGTGCGTGAAGAGGTAGGTGGGGGCCAGGATGGCTGAAGGAATTTCGCGCCGGCAACTGGTGGAAGAAGTTGATTTCTTGGAGAGATTGCTCGAGCTCCAGCGCCGGGCTTTTCTTCCCCTGCGCGCGCTCATGCTTGTGTTGGCTCTCATTTTTTGGGGGGCGAGTCGGCCAGTGTTGTGGCCACCGCCTGCGGATGTTTTTGCGCTCTTCCTGGGCTATGGTCTGGCCCTTTTGGCTGAGACGTATTTCGTGTGGGTTTCGCGTCCGGCTCGGCGTCAGATAAGGCCCTTGTGTTTGGCGTCGTATATCCTCGACGTGCTCTTCGTGACTCTGCTGGTGTGGTTCGATTCCGTGCGCTACGCAGCGGTGGCGAGTGGGCCGACCGATTTCTACCTGCTCTATTTCATCGTGCTTTTGCGCAGTTTTGCTCTCTTCCGCACCGCCCGGGCGACCTTGCTTGTGAACGGCCTTATCGGAATTTTGTTTCTCGTTAACTTGCTGTGGCAGGACTCAAACCTGCCGTCTTATTCGCTGCGCAATAACCTCATCCGCGTGGCCTTCTTTTGGTTAGTCGTTTTTCTTTCGGGGTTCATCGCTGCGTTGATCAATCGGCAGAAAGCCGAACTCATGGCGGTGCGCGAGAAGTTGGTCCGTTCCGAGAATCTTGCGCGAGTCGGTCAATTAGCAGCGGGGGTGGCCCATGAGATCAATAATCCCATCGGCATCATTTCGGCGTATGTGGAGTTTCTCGAGAAAAACGCTTCGCCGGATGATCCGCGCCGCGAGGATTTCCAGGCGATTCACCGCGAGGCTCAGCGGTGCAAGCATATCGTAGAGGGACTACTCAATTTGGCGCGCACGGGTGAGGCTTCGCGCCAGGAGCTCGACCTGCGCGAGATTCTTCGGCAAGTCGTTGTGCTTCTTGAGCGGGCGACTCCGGAGGACAGTGTTCGGCTGGAACTGGCGCTGGATGCGGACACCTTGCCACCTGTGGTGGGCGACCGCGCGGAACTCACTCAGGCGCTGCTCAACATTCTTCTCAATGCTCGACAGTCTTTGCCGCCTGAGGGCGGCGTGATTCGCATTCACGCCGAGTCGCAGGGGCCTGAGCGGCGGGTGGCTCTTATCGTAGAGGATACCGGTAAGGGAATGGAGCCTGAAGTGCTGGCGCATGTTTTTGAACCGTTTTTCTCAACGCGTCCCGGGGGGACTGGCCTTGGCTTGGCCATCACGCGCCGTATTGTGGAGGAGCATGGTGGGGAGATTCAGGTGGCGAGCACGCCAGGAGGCGGCACTCGTGTGACCATTTTGCTTCCAGCCGTGGAGTCGCGGCGGCGGGGATCGTCGGCGCGCCTTCGCCGCGTGGTCTAAGGGGACGTTTCTTGCGATGGGCCTCCTCGCAGGCGGGGAGAAAAGAGACGTTATTGCCGGGAGCGCACTTTGGCGAGAAATGGCGAGGAGCGGGCGAAGCGCTCAAAATAGCGGCGTGCTGTGGAGACTCCGTTGTGGGTGAGACTCGTGTAGATGAAGAGGTAGGGCTCTTTCGCGAGCAAATCCTCAAGGCTTTTTCCGGGTAGGCGGATTTCGCGCCCGCCTCCGGTGCGCAGCACGAGGTGAGGCTCGGTCGTCAGGAGATCGTCGAAAACAATCGCTGGGCGGATGCCTGCAAGAAAGAGACGTGCCATGATCTGGGAGTTTTCGGGAGCCAGGTGGTCCGTGTAGATGCTGCGGAGGTATTTGGGCTGCGCCTTGTCGGGCAGCAGTCCGGGCAGAGCCAGCTCGTCGAATTTGCCATAGGCCGCGTCGAAGAGCCAGACCTCGCGAATGCGGTCCCATTCGCCGCCGTGGTCGAGAATGCAGCCCATGACCCGATAGGCACCGCTGTGACCGCTGAGGATAATGTGGCGCACTTTCGTCTGCGTTGTCCCGAGCACGCCACTTCGACTGATGACTCCCTCGAGCTCGCTAATGAAAGCCGCAAAGGCTTGGGGCCTTTCGTGCTTACCTCCGCCACTGTCGGTGGCGAACTTCGGGCCCTGGGGCACAACGAGCACGGCGCGGCAACCACTGGCTGCGAGTTGCTCGCCGAGGCGGAATTGCTCCACGGCGTGGAGGCACTCGTTGAGATGTCCGTGATAGTGGACTATGAGGTCAATGGAGCCAGAGCGACGGCCAAGCATTTGCTTGGGGACGGCGATGGCCACGCGGTCGTCGTCGTAGTGTCCCTCGTAGGGGAATACGTCGCCCTTCCGCGTCACAAATCCGGTTGTGCGGCTCTCATCGGGGAAGGGAGCGGTGGCCAGGTGAGCCGCACCCAGCTTGCCCCACGGGGTCTGCGCCCATTCCGTGCCATCGGCTTGCTTTTCGAAGCGATACTTTTTCATCGGATCGGTCGTTTCCGTCTCGGCAGTCGCGGATGTTGGCGCCGCTTGGGACCACGCCAGTGTGGCGGTCATTCCCCAAATTGCTGCGGCCAGTAAGGTCGTCCACCGTCTCGTCATTCGTAGTGCACCTTCTTGCCAAAGACCCTGTTTTGGAGAATCGTGAGTATGAGGATAATGACGAAGAGCACGTAGGCCACAGCGGCCGCAAAGCCGAGCTCGCGATACCCCTGGAAACCTGTCTGGTAGAGGTAGAAGACGAGCGTTTGCGTTGTCCGCCCGGGGCCACCGGTTGGCGTCATGATATACATGGGCACGAAAACCTTGAACGCGGCAATCATGGAAATGATGGCGATGAAGAAGGTGGTGGGGCTCAGCAAGGGCCAGGTGATGTGGCGGAACTTCTGCCACGGTGAGGCGCCATCGATCTCGGCGGCCTCGTAATAAGTTTTGTCGATGTTCTGAAGGCCGGCGAGGAAGATGACCATGAAGTAACCCGTATCACGCCAGACGCTGGTGAGGATGACAGCAAACATCGCAAGCGAGGGGCCCGCCAGCAACGGGTGGAGCTGATCGGGGAGGGGCAGCCCCAAGCCATCGCGCAGGAACATCTCGATAATGCCGCGCGACTCATTGAGCCAGCCAAACGTGGGCAGGCCGAGCTCGGAAAGGAGGTAGTTCAGCAAGCCAAACTGCTCATTGAAGATATATTTGAAAACGATGGAAATGGCTACCCACGTCGTCACGTAGGGCAGGAAGTAGATGGTGCGATAAATGCCCACCCCCCGCACCTTCGTGTTCATCATCATCGCCACAATGAGCGAGGCAATGATGGTGAGCGGCACACTATAAATGACGTAATTGATCGTGTTATAGAGCACCTGGTGAAAATCCGGGTCGGTGAGCGCGCGCTTGTAGTTTTCAATGCCCACCCAGTGGACGTCGCTCAGTTTCGCGGCGCCGACCCAGTCGGTGAAAGAAATGATGATGGAAAAAATGACGGGGAAAAACCAGAACGTGATAAGGATGGCGGCCGCGGGGAGGAGATAAAGGTAGGCCTCGATGTTATCGCGCAACCGCGGGCGGCGAATGAAACGAATGCCATACATCGCCAACGCCCACAGGACGATGGCCACAAGCGATGCAACAGTCGCTTTCACCCTCTGACGACTCCTTGAAGGCTTTATCGATTGTAAACAGAAACTCAGACCATGGGCGCAAGCGAGATTCAACAGCGAAGATGCGTGTTTCTCGCTGCTGGGCGAGTCCAGGACGGAGAGAGTCGATGTGTTCTTCGTGGCACCGCTCGTGGTAAACGAATCAGGGTGCTGTGCGAAGCTGGCGGTTGGGCTGACCGCTCACCGCCTCTTGGATTTTCTGGGGCGGGGGGGCGGTTGCATACGAGATGTTGAAGCGCTGGCTGTGTGGGAGGCGGCAGACTCAAAGGCCTACGCGCGGCGAGAGAGGAGATCTCTTCCGGGCGGCGGGGTCGCGCAAGGTGCCCATGGCGCCGCTGACGGTTTCTGCGTGCTTGTGCGGGGAAGGTCCGCTCGCTTGTCATTAGTTCAGTGGGCAAGCGACAAGACTGCGCAATGCAGAAGGGGCGCGTTGAGTGGCTGCTGGCTTTCGGGTTAGACCGAGACGTGGCTCGTACCCTCGCCCGACGTGACAGTTCGGTCAAAGGTACGACGGCAACGTGGATTTCCGGTCAATTATCATGAAGGCTGTGGCAGCGGACGCGAGAAGCGGCGCACGTTTTAGGTCACATTGCGACGATGATTGAAGGATGGGATCCTATGGGGTATTGAAGCAGTAGAGGTGCCATCCGATTTTGGCGAGGGCGTTCCAGATGGGGTGGTCGGCGCCGCGGTCATAGCGGGGGATGCGGGGGTTGACGACAAAGCAGGCCGACCAGAGAGTGCCGTCGCCCTGGAAGACGAGAGCGTCGACGATTTGGTCGGGCGTTTCAGCCGAGAGCCGCCAGACCGTTCCGCCGCGGAACCAGACCTCCCGGCTCAAACCCCAGATGTTGTGGTGGTTCTGCAGTGCTTGAGCCAAGGGCTCGGCCGCAGGGTTCTGGGAGGTGGCCAGCGTGTAGAGAGCCTCTTCGAGCTGTTCAAGCGAGACACTGCCCCACCGCGAGGTCAGCGTGGCCGCGGTGGTGGGGGCGCTGGGGAGGAAATCGGGCGTGAGGGCGAGGCCAGTCGGCGCCTGGGCGGGGGTGGTCGTGGATGAGGCGTCGCACTCCGCCCAAGGAGTTGCCATGCGCGCACACGCATTGAGGAGAGTGGAGGCGGCGAGCTCATCCCCGTAGGCGAGAGCGAAGCAGGCGAGCGTCGTGAGGCTGATCGTGCTCGGCCGGTCATGGAGGAGGGTGGCCAGCGGCCCCCGCCGCGCCGTCAGCGTGACCGAGGGCTTGAGCTCAAGCGCGAGCGCTGCGGTGGTGAACGAGGCGGCCGCCTGGGGGTCGGCGAGGAGGTTGGCCAGGCAGACGGCGGCGCAGGGCACGCTCAAGCTCACAGTGGTGTGGGGATCCTTCTGGAGACTCCAACCGGTGCGATAGTTGTGCACGGAATAGGCGACGGAACGGGCGCGCATTCTCCGGCACTCTCTGGCGATCTTGGCCTCGATGAAGGCTTCGAGAGGTTTCGGGGGAACCAGAAATGCCCCGAGCCACAGCGCGAACAAGGCGTAGGGCACCCACCATCGCCGCCGACATGCCTCAGCCACAGCCTTACGCCTCTGCACCGTCACCGCCACACTCGCTAGCACGCCCAAATAGAGAAGGATGACGTAGGCGGGTGGGAAATAAAAGCTCGGATTCTCGGGGATAAGGGTTACAAAAAGTCCAATGAGGCCGACTTTAACGAAGAGGGGAGTCTTGCGAAGAGTTGCCCACGGTGCGAGACCAAGGACGGCAATCATGCCTAAGCCAACACCGGCCAGGCCGAATTGAAAGATCGAGTTAAAGACCGCTGAGTGGACATTGAAAAAGCTGTAGTCGGTTAGCGGCAGGCGGTCGATACGGTAAAACAAAGTGGCGAAGGCGTCTGGTCCCCAGCCGCAAATAGGACGGTAGAGAAAGTACTCGAGTGCTCTTTGCCAGACCAACAGCCTGTGGAGAATGGAGAGGTCAGTCGTGTCGGCGATTTGGCCGACGCGTGCGACACCAAATTCCAACCAGAAAATACCCCCAAGAAAGCCGGTCAGAGCAGCTGCGAAGGTCAAAATGGAGAGGAGGCTCTTTCGAGAAAAGCCCACGTAGGCGATGAAGACCAACTGCACGAGCAAAGCAAGGTACGCGGCACGTGTATAAGTGGCGATACAGGCCAGTCCCGCCGCGAAAGCAAGACAGAGTCTCAGCGTGAGCCACAGCAGCTCCTGCGGCGTTCTCCGCCCCACAGACCCGTAGAGACACACGGGCCAGGTGGCAGCAAGTAGAATTGCGGCGGTAGTAGGCCCCATGTCAATACCTATCGCACGTAAAGGAGCGCGAGGATCATCAACTAGCAAGCGGTATACGGGCGCTTTCTCTTCGCTAAAGAGAGAGACGAACTCAAGAAACATTCGAAAGCCTTGAAGCAAGATAAGAGAGATGTGGAATAATGCGAGGACCGTGAGTGCAGAAACCGTAAGTCGTGTTACACGAACACCTGATTTACGAAGATAAACGACGATTGGTACGATAGAAAACAATAACAATTTACAGAGGCCGAGCCACGCCTCAGATTCACCTGAGCCAGGGAAGACAAATGAGAACACATGCCCAATCATCCAAACAGCATAAAACAGTGGCCACGCCGCTCTACCATAAGCGGGGGCTACCTTCCACCCCACGAAAGCCAGAAGAACAAGAAAAGGTAGTAAATAATTTGTAGCGAGGGATGAAGTAAGAAACAATCGAACGTAAAATTCCCTGGCACTCGGAAAGATTGTAAACAATGGTAACACAAAGATTATTTGGCACAAAGCAAAAAGGAGCGCCCCCTTCATTACAACACCATGCCTCGTTAGGTTGGACATATTAAGAGCGTCTTAGTTGACGAACAACCATGTAGGTTGAAAACAACAGAATGGTTAACCCGATTGACCACCTTAAAAAACTCCCTTCTTGAGAAGAAACGACAACGGGTTCACGATCAGCGTTTTTGGCCCGAAGCAAAACAATCTCGTCTTCGCTCAAATTGGGTCGATAACGATAGTTGACTTCAGGTCGAGGGTGGAATCGGGAATCCAGGACCTCAGACTTTGGGGCCCAAATTTGTGCGGCGAGAGGCTTCGATAGTTCAACTTTGTCATCGGCATAGGTAAACTTGGCTTCATAAGAAACGCGAAGCTGATTTGTCCCGCTCTCATCGGGTTGATAAAGCCAACCTTTGACTTTAGTGGGAAAGCCGGTCGGTATACGAGAGTCTGGCTCATAGAAAAGCTCCCACTTGAAATGCTTGCGTGGATATTTCGTTGTCGTGTAGAACTCTACCGAGAGTGGAAAAACTCTGCTTATGCCTATGTTGTAAGTTAAAATTACAAATTCGTCGAGCAGGCGGACATCTGTGTTCGCTTTTCTCGGCTTAGGTTGACTGAAGGTAACTGTAAAACTTGTATCATCTCCAGTGACATGAGTTGTCATATACATCTGTGACAGTCTCTGTGGAGTGAGGTAAAACACAGTTGCAATTGGCCAAGGGGGATTGACTGGAAAAAAGAACCTCCGGTTAATGATGGATGGTCGGATTCTCAAATTGTCTATGACTAGTGATAGGCCAGTATCGCAATAGTTGGGCGTTAAGTGACATATTTCTTGCGAGTCGACGATAAGTAGGAGCTCGTCATCATAAAGGGTTAAGGAAAATGTGGTGGAGCGTTCTGCTCCCATGATCTCCTTTTCCTGTCTGCTCCAAGCTTCGAGTAGGAGGTCCCTCTCGTGCGTTGACAATCGTAGTCGAGAGATGTTCTTGCGAAGCTCCTGGATTTGTGCTAGCTTTCGCTTTGCTAAATCTGGGCGGGTGGGTTGGTAGGAGATCGTCATTTCGCCCGAGAGAAAGATGTGCGGGGTTGGGGCATGGTTTACTAAGGTATCAAGAGGGGTAGAAGTGGTTTCCGTAAAACTGAAAGCTGAGGGGTTAGGTAGTAATATGTTGCTGTATAAGGTGAAGGAAAGGAGGAGCCGCAAAGTAAAGAAACGAAAGATGTTGTTTCTGGTTGGCTTCGTCAGGACCGTAAAAGGCATGATGAGCACTCCGGAATAATGAGTCATTGCTACGGAGAAGCTGTCCGGCCGTGGGAAAAGGGCCGGACAGCTTCTGTGATCACGCGCGAATTACAATATCAGCCGTCGTAACAATAGTCGCAAACGAGACGCCAGGTACCGGAAACGTTTGGATCGACGGCACAAATGAGAGGGTCGCCTAAGGCATCGCTGCATACTCCAAGGGCGTCGTCCAGCGCGTACGAGCAATTATACCCATAAGCGGTATCCACGCAGTAGCCCAACCCGCCAGGTGTGCAACGTCCATCATACCATCTCAAGTAGCATTCAACCCCAGGTTGGGTACAGTTATACACTACCCTATGCTTGCGTTTGCAATAGTGGAACAGTTTGAATTTCGAGGTTGGGGCCGCATCAGCGACGACAACTAATCCCATGGCGGCGGCGATGAGAGCAACAATTGGAAATCTTGACCCTATGAAGGGCGAGTTCTTCGTTCTCATGACAGTCTCCTTTCTCCTTAAGGGCTATGCGAAATCGCTAGTAAATCGTTGATTTGTCACGGCCAATTACAGCATAGCAATCATAGGCCTCCCCGCTTTCTCGTCTCTTTATCGCTCCAATGGTTGTCGCAGAAGTGTACGGGGATAGCATAGTCTTTTCCTTTTAAATGTAAGAGGAGCAACGAGGGAGTCTCTGGCCTAAAGACGGTTGAGTGAGGGGTTAGACCCAACAAGACTAGGTAAGACCCGTCAGGCTGCCGACGAGGTTCACAAGCAAACCAGGACTCCGCGGGTAAACAACGAAAACCTTCCAAATCTCCCTGCTGGGCGGGATGTGGTCCAATCGAGAGCACAGTAGAGCCATGCGGAGAAAGGCATATTTCCTTAGGTCTTATGGCCACATTGGGCAGCAAATCCTCGCTAAACCTGACGTTTATACGAGCAAGAGGGACAGTCCCTTCCTGAATTTGGATCGCTACTGAGTCGCTTAAGTTGAGCGGCATCGCACGCACGCGGATAACGGCACGAGCTACGGCTTGTGCTTTTAATGACGAGGGAATCTCGCATTCAATAAGTTTATGGTATGGAGGCATGACAACCGCGGAAAGGTTGCTCAGAGGGATAGACGAAGACACTAATTTGCACGGGAAGGAAAGACCGTGCTTAGAAGACGTGTTACCTGCGGTGAGCGTGATTTCCTCAGGCTGGGCGACAAGTTTTCGCTCGCAATAACCTCGCGGACGTAACGTCGCTACCAAACGCCCCTCTGAATCATAGCACCAAACAGTCTCCTCAAACTCTCCGCGTTTGCCGATGGTGACGAGTTGTGCCTCAAGAGTAACGGAGGTGCCTGGCTCGAGCCAAACGCGGGTAGGAAGCGGAATCTCTGTGCAGCCACAAGTTTTGTCGATGCTGGCGATGTCCACGGTTGACGTAGTGTCGTTAACCAGGGTGACAGAAAAGGGGATGATGTCTCCATCGTAAACGACGCCAAAGTCCAGGGCGTGGTCGCCAAGTCTAACGCGGAAGGACTTGTGTTCGACGGCTAGAGGGGTAGGCCAGCTCGATTGGATGAAAACCTTTCCCACCAGTTTTGCCCCAGTATGATGTCTGCCACGGCCACGCAGAAAGCCCCGGATTGGTTCTTCGCTTCAGAACACCTTTCTTCTTCGTAGACAAGGAAAAGGAGCATTTGCAAGGAAAATTCGGTGGCGCCGGCAGGGAGTTCTTGCGGTGCCCGAGAAGTTTGCAAGCATAGGTGGGCGGGAAATACGTCTAAGCATCGCAGAGCTGGGTGGCTGGAGTCTTACTGAGAATCGAAGAGCAGTGCGTGGAGGAGCATGAGAATCGCGATGAGTCCGATACAGCTCATGAGCAAGAGGACGAGACGGTGCGGCGGGGGCGCCGCAGGGGCGGCGGTGCGCACAAGTTTGTGGAAACTGGGCACGAGCCAAAGAGGGCGGAAAAGCTTTTCGCTTTTGGCAGCCGACGCGAGATTGGGGTCGGCGCCGATGGCTTGGCGCAGGTGATCGAGCGCTGCTTTCCAGGAATGGAGGCGGGCCAGAACGCGGGCCATCCTGTAGTGGAGGGCGGCGTGATGGGGCTCGCGCTCAAGTCCCCAAGCGTAGAGGCTCAGCGCTTTCCCGTGGTTGCCGGCCCACTCGTTGAGCTCGCCGAGTGCTTCGAAGTATTCGAGTTCGTGCCGCGCGTACTGGCTGAAGCATCGCTCGAGCAGGCGGATGCCCTCGGCGGTGCGTCCGAGATGGTGGAGCGTGTAGGCCTCCGCGATGAGGCATTGGAATGTCGGGGCAGCAGAGCCGTGAGTGTCGCTGTGGAGCGTGCGGGCCTGGCGGAAGACCTCGAGGGCCTCAGCGTATTCGCCCAGTAGGTAGTGGGCTCGGCCCAGGAGCCAGAGGATTTCGCCATTCGGTGAGCCAACTTCCAAGTATCGCTGGAGGTGATGCTTGGCCTCTTCGGCTCGTCCGAGTGTTTCGAGCACCGCGGCCCGGCAGGCTTGGATGGTGGGCTCCGTGGGGTAATGGGCGGCCGCCGTCTGCAGGACGTCGGCGGCTAGGGCGAGTTGGTGGCGGCGCACGAGAAACGCCGCATAGGCAAGGTAGCCGGTGACGGGCACTTTGCCGAGGCCGAGCAGGCGCCGGTAGGCGCGCCAGGCCACCCCCTCGTTGCCCATACGCTCAGCCACTTCGGCGTAGAGCATCCACGCCTGACGGTGGCGCGGGCGATGGTGGAGATACTGGTCGAGGGTGGTGAAGGCTTCCGCGTATTGGCCGCGCGAGAGGAGATTTTGCACTTTGCGTTGGACGAGGCCAAAGTCGCGGGGGGAGTTGGCAATGATGATCGAGAGGCACTCGTTTTCGGCTGCTGTTTCGCCCAGGAGGCGATGGATTTCCGCTTTGACCAGAAGAGCGGTGCGATCGTTGGAGCGCAGGCGCACAGCGAGGGTGGCGTGATGGAGCGCCTGGCGGAGGCGGCCGAGGGCGCCTAGCGCTTGAGCCGCATAGAGATGCGCTTCAAAGAGGCGCGAGTTGAGTTCGAGTGCGGCCTCGAAATCTGTGAGGGCTTTGTCTAGGAGGCGCCGGGCCATGTAGTGGCGTCCGCGGGCCAGAAGGAGGCGCGCGTCGAGGACCCCCTCATTGATGGCTTCGGTGACAAGGGAAATGACGGCATCGGAGCGGTCGATGGCTTCGTAATGGGAGATAAGATTGAGCCACGCTCGAACATTGGTCGGGGTCAGAGCCGTCAGTTGACGCAGGTAGCGGATGGCGGCTGGGTGATCGCCGCGGTTAGCCGCAATCGTGGCGGCCAGACTCAGGGCCTCGACGTTGAAAGGTTGAAGCTCGAGAACGACCTCGCATTGCTCGAGCGCTTCGTCCTCCAGTCCGAGCTTGTGGAGAAGCGCGGCGTAATGTTGGCGCACTTCGGCGTTGTCGGGCTCCTGGGTGAGGACGGTTTCGAACTCGACTCGGGCGTCCTCAAGCTTGCCCAGAGCAGCCAGGGTGGCGGCGTAGTACGTTCGGGCTTGGGCAGAGTACGGCTCGATCTCGAGAGCGTGCGCCAGATAGGCCTCGGCTTCGTTGGGGCGGCCGGTGACGAGAAGGGCGTAGCCCAGATGCATAGCGTAACTACTCTCGGTGGGGGCCAGCTCCACGGCTTGACGGAGGGCGCTCACCGCTTCGCGTCCACGTTGGAGCGACAGGAGGGCCAGACCGCGGTAGTAATGGGCATCGGCATGGTGGGGACTATGTTGAATGACCCAGTCGAAGGAACGAAGAGCTTCTTCACAATGATTCGCCTCAAGGAGGTCAAGACCTTCGTGGAAGGTTGCCTCTACCGAGTTCGCCTCGAATTCATTGGAGCCGTACATTCCTTTGTTACTTACGCGCAAAGGGGGCATCTAATCAGTCCGAGTGTTCGTAGGGGGAACACAAAACATTCGAAGTGCCCCTGCTGAATGACTGCGAAAGGTCTTCTGTAGGCGTTTGCTGGTGGCTGCTGCCACTGATATCAAAGAGCAAGGATAAGAGACGACCAAATCATGCACGTTGGCTTTGTTGGTTGGACAGCATTCATTGTTGGTATTCTTTTTTTTCTGGCCATTGATCTCGGGGTCGCCCAGCGAAAACCACACGAGCCCAGTTTAAAGGAAGCAGCCTTATGGTCGTTGCTGTGGGTTATTCTCGCGCTGGCTTTTGGCGGCTACGTTTGGTATGTGCAGGGTCGGCAACTTTTTCAAGAATACATAACGGGTTACCTCATTGAAAAAAGCTTGAGTGTAGATAACTTATTTGTTTTTTACGCTATTTTTTCGTATTTTGGTGTGCCTCCGGCGCAGCGCCATCGCGTCCTTTTCTGGGGTGTCGTAGGGGCCTTAATCATGCGCGGCCTTATGATTGGCATCGGCGTTTACTTGATCACGAAATTTCACTGGGTGATCTACATTTTTGGGGTTTTGCTGATAGTGACCGGTATTCGGATGTTGATTCACAAAGAGGAGTCGCTAGAAGTTGAGGAGCTGTGGGTGGTGCGACTCGCGCGCAAGTTTGTTCCGATGACAGAATCGTGGCGCGATGAGCACTTTTTTGTGCGAGAGGGGGGGCGGTGGTTGGCTACACCTCTCTTTTTGGTGGTGCTCGTTGTGGAGGCCACGGATTTGGTTTTTGCGTTAGATTCCATCCCCGCGATCTTTGCGGTGACGCGCGATCCATTTATTGTCTTTACGTCGAACGTTTTCGCGATCCTCGGGTTGCGCGCGCTTTTTTTCCTTCTGGCAGGGCTCATTCCACTCTTTCACTACCTCAAAATTGCGCTTTCGGCGATTCTCTCCTTTGTAGGGGTGAAGATGCTGCTCTCCGATACGGCGTGGAAAATCCCCACGCAGGTTTCTTTGTGGGTGATCGTGGGGGCGCTCGCGCTGGCGATTTTGGCTTCGTGGCTGCGCGCGGTGGTGATTCGTCGTCGAGGAGAGGTTCCGACCGTGAACAAGGAGAACGAGGGTTAGAGGCTTAGGAATTCTTCGTCGCTCATGACAGGCCAGCCGTGACGGCGTAAGAGAGCTGTTGTGACCCCGCAGCCGGGGCGCAGCGTACCCGAGAAGGTGCCGTCGTAGATTTGATGGACGCCGCATGAAGGGCTACGCTCCTTGAGGATCACGAGCTCAGGCCGCACGAGCTCGGCAAGGCGGAGAACTTCGTGGGCGCCATGCAGGAAGTTTTGGGTGACGTCGTAGCTGTCGCGCGTGAGGACTCGGGCGTGTCCATCGAGGACGTCGTCGCCCGTGCCGCCGACGATCTCAGCAGGAGTGCGTGGAGTGGGAAGGCCACCAAGCTGCTCGGGGCACACGGGGATCGCCTGATGGCTGCGCACCAGTTCGAGGAATCGCTCGCGCGTATTGGCGCCGCCGCACCATGTGACTTCGCATCCGATGAGGCAGGCCGACAGGAGATACATAGGGTTCCCTTGCCAATGTTCTATTCGGGGCCGTAGGCGTGGCGGAACTTGTGGTTGAATTCGAGATAGGTTGTTTCGTTAAGTCCGCGCTCGTATTCGGCCAGCAGCCGCATACCCTCGTTGGGTTTGATGGCGTCGGTGCGGATGGCGTGATCCACCCATTCTTTCATGCGGCGCGCCAGATCGACGGTGTGGTACTGAGTGAGCTCCAGCACCTGGGCCACGCTGTGGCCGGGGATGGTCTCTTCTATGTAAAAGCCCTTCTCTTCGTCGGGATCGAGGAAGACGTGGACTTCGTTGACGCGCCCGAAAAGGTTGTGGAGATCGCCCATGATGTCCTGGTAGGCGCCAGTGAGGAAGAATCCGAGATAGTAGGGGTCGCCGTTGCGTAGTGGGTGGAGCGGCAGAGCATCGCGCTCCTCGCGCAAGTCGGTGTACTTTTTCACCTTGCCGTCGGAGTCGCAGGTGATGTCCACGAGAACGCCTTCGCAGGATGGTTTTTCCTTGAGCCTGTGAATGGGCATGATGGGGAAGAGCTGGCCCAGCGCCCAGTGGTCGAGGAGCGACTGGAAGACACTGAAATTGCAGACGTACTGATCGGCGATGTGGGAGGTGAGGTCGAGGATTTCCTCAGGGATCTCTTCGCCTGTTTCGGCGGCGCGGTCGCGGTAGTACTCGACGATTTCTTCCACGAGATGCCAGTAGAACGTCTCGATCTTGGCTTTCGTGCGCAGATCGAGAATTCCCAGTTCGAAAGCGTTTTGGCTCTCTTCCTTGATTTGCTGGGTATCGTGAAGGGCTTCGATGGGATTCTCTAACATGCGTTCCTTGATGGCGGCCAGCTGCTTGACCCATTTGTGGTCGCGACGCTCAACCGAGAGGTCGTATTGCTCCTTGGTTTTTTCGATGACGCCAATAACGCGAACCACAAGCAGGGCGTGGTGAGCCACGATGGCGCGGCCGCTTTCGCTGACGATGTCAGGGTGGTCGACTTGCTCTTCTTCGCAGACGTCCATGACGTTGTCGACGATGTCGGCGGCGTACTCTTCGAGGGTATAGTTGATGCTCGAATGGTAGTTTGTACGGCTGCCGTCGTAATCGACTCCCAGGCCTCCGCCCACGTCAAGATACTGCAGCCCCGTGCAGCCCAGCTTTTTGAGCTTGGCGTAGTAGCGAGCCCCTTCGCGCGTGGCGCGTTTGATGGAAAGGATGTCGGGGATTTGTGAGCCGATGTGAAAGTGCACGAGCTTGAGCGTGTGGAGCATGCCGGCTTCCTCAAGAAGCCGGTGGCCCTCCATGAGATCCATGGTGGAGAGGCCGAACTTGGCATCCTCGCCGCTGGAGGTGGCCCAGATGCCCGAGCCGCGCGTGACGAGGCGCACGCGCACGCCGATCATGGGTTCGACGTCGAGCTCGCGCGCCACCTCGATGATCATGCGGATTTCTTCGACTTTTTCGGCTACGATGATAACTTTTTTACCGAGCCGGACACCGATGAGGGCCAGGCGCACGAAGGCAGGATCCTTGTAGCCGTTGCAGATAATGAGCGATTCGGGATCTTCGTGGAGCGCGAGCGCCGCATAGAGCTCTGGTTTGGAGCCGGCCTCGATGCCGTAGTGATAAGGCCGGCCCGCATCGAGGATTTCCTCAACGACTTCACGCAGCTGATTGACTTTGACGGGATAGACCCCGCGATAGTGACCGCGGTAGCCGAGTTCTTCAATGGCCTCGCGGAACGCTTCATTCAGAGCGCGAACCCGATCGTGGAGGATGTCCTGAAAGCGGATGACAAGGGGGAGCTTCATCCCCTGCGCCTGGGCTTGTTCCAGGACGTCCATCAGATCGATGGCGGCTCCGGCCTCGCGCAAAGGGGAGACGACAATGTGGCCGGCTTCATTGATGGAAAAGTAACCACCCCCCCACCGATCAACGTTGTAGAGGCGTATGGCATCTTCGATGCGCCAGGGCGATTGATTCTGCGGCGTGGCTTGGACGGCCTGGGGCTCTTCCATCGTGCTTCGGATCCCACCTCACGTTTCGAGATTCACAAACGCGCATGCAATCGCGGTAAAAGCACTACAACATCAACGCAATTTTGCAACCTCCTTGACCCGAAAAAGTGCAAAAATTTTCTTCCGGGCGGATTCTGCAGCTCCCAGCGCTCGCTAGGGGGCCGATCGCAAGAGCTGTGAGCACTCAACCGCATCAGCCTGGGGGCGAGCGTTCGAGAGGCTGAGCATCCGCTGCGCAGGGCGCCTGGAGCTTTACCCGAGTGTGGACTGGATAAGGTTCGTTTCCGACAGATTTGCGTGGCCCAAGCTTTTTGGCGTGCGAGGGCGAGGTAGGCTAGGGCAAGCGTGACGCATGGTCTCGAGAAGAATCTCTCGTTGGGGCCCGCGAGGTCACGAACGAACAGGGAAGTGACGCTTGGATGGCTGAGAGGCCCACGACTCTTTTTGATTCCGAGTAGGTATCGAAAAAATGAGCGAGATTTTTCCTTGCGCCCCATTCGTCATGGCCTCGGAATCCCGAAGCGTCAGTGTTTGAGAAGGGGACCTTCCCCCAGGTGCGCAAGACATTGGGAAAAAGATGACAGCACGACGTCACATAACGGTTATGGCCGGCGGCGGCGAAGCAAGCGCCGCGGCGTCCTTCGTCTCCATTCTGAAAGAGGTTCTCAGCGACAAATTTTGTGTCAGCGCTTACGAGGGGGCTGAGGCGCTCGCTCACCTTTACCGGTGCGACGCCCTTGTGCTCGTCGGCTATCACGCCCCCGAGGTGCTGGATGAGCATTACGTGCCGTTATCTCGCCTGGCCAAGCAGGCTTTTGGAGCGTTTGTCTCGAGCGGGAAGCCTCTCGTCGTGGCGCCTGAGGGAGCAGCGAGTTTTCCTGATTGGCCGCGCTACGGGGAGCTGTTGGGCTACCGTGCCGAGTTTCCGCGAACCACGGGCGACGACGAGGCAACGGTGAGCATCTTCGCGGAGCCGTCGAGTTGGTGTGTGGCGCTCAACGCAATGGAACTTTTCTGGCGGGACGTGGCCGAGCTCATTATCGACCCACGGATGGAGGCGGATGTCTTGGCGAGTGTGCAGTGTCCGCAGCGTGGCACGGTGCCTCTCATCGTGAGTGCTCGAGGCGGGCCGCGGCCGGGCGCGGGAATTTCGCTCTATGTGGGACTGGGGCCACGCGTCGGGAGAGCCTTGCCGCCAGCGATGCTTGGCAGCATCTGGCGCGAAGCGCTGCTTTGGCTGGCAGGCGAGAACGAGAACTCCTTTTCGGCGGAGTATTAGGCGGCGGCCGCCGGACAAATCGTCACGCATTAGCGATAAGGTGATCGAATTCGCGCAAGGTACGTCGCCAGTTTCCGCCACTGCGGTGAGCTGCCAGGAGAAAATCTCCGACGCGCAAATCCCCTTGGACAAGGAGGCGCTGCACCTGAGCTTGTGTGAGGCTGGGCATGGTGAAGTGGACGTTATCGAGGCGGCGCAAGTGACGCTCGAGGAGTTTGAGGTGGCGGCGTGTGGTGGAGGGCGCAAGGGGAGGGAACTTCGCAAGGGGCGTTTTCGGAATTGGCACAAAGATGCCGACATTCAGCGTGAGGGTGCCGATGCGACCGCGACCGCGCGAGCCGGCCACGAACTCTCGCTGGAGGCGCCCGATGAGATCCGGGATCGCCAAAACGTCCTCCTCCGTTTCCGTGGGCAGCCCCACCATGAAGTAGAGCTTCAGGTTGGGAATGCCGAGCCGGAGCGCATTCTCGATGACCCAAAAGAGCCGCTCGTCGGGCAAGCGAGCTTTGCCCAGCAGCCGACGGAGGCGAAACGAACCCGCTTCCGGCGCCACTGTGAGCGAGCGCGTGCCACTGCGAGCAAGCGTGCGCAGCATCGCAAGGGTGACGTCCTCGGCGCGCAGACTCGAATAAGAAACGGCCACGCCGAGCTCATCGCAGAACTCGCACAATTCGTCGATTTGCGGGTGGGAAGCGACCGCACTGGCGACGAGGCCAAAACGCTGCGCAAGAGGTGCGCGCTCGGCAATCCACGCCTTGAGGTGTTCGAGCGGGACCGTGCGGTAAGGGTTGAGATTGTGGCCGACAAAGCAAAAAGTGCATCGGTAGGGGCATCCGCGAGCCAGCTCGACGAGGCACATCTCAGCAAACTCCGTGTTGGGGGTGAGAATGTGCGTACAGAGGGGTGAGTGCCAAAACTCGTTGGCCACGACGCGCTCTGGCAGTGGAGCGCGGCCGTCGGCTAGGGGTGGAGGATCCAGGCCATAGCGCTGGCACGCTCCCGCAGTGATTTCCACGCCGGGCAGGGATCGGGCTCTCTCGAAGAAAAGGCGACGGTCGCTCGCGAATTCCTCGTAGAGCGAGAGCAAATCGCCCAGCACAACTTCCATTTCGGCGTTCACAAGGATGTCGACGAACTGATAGGCGGGGTGGTGGTTGACGTCCACGCAGACGCCGCCGCAGATGATGAGCGGATATTCCGGACCTCGATCTGCTGCGAGAACTGGCAGGCGTGCACGGTCGAGCCAATCGACGACGTTGAGGTAATCGAGCTCAAAGGCTACGGTGAGAAACAGGAGCTCGAAATCGCCGACGGGGCGCTGGCTTTCGAGAGACACCGGCGGGTCGAAGTCGGCAAAAAAACGCTCGGCGGTCCAAGTGGGCAGCGCATTGATCGTCCGATGAAGGTACTGAAAGCCCAGGTTCGACATGCCCACGTGGTAGGTATTGGGAAAAACGATGCCAGCTGCGCGTCCCACGCCGAAGGGTTTGCGAAGGCCGCCCATTTCGGCGTCGAGCAGCGCCTCGATGTGTTGTCGTTGCTGGAAAGTGACCATGCGCTCTGCGAGCGGCTACAGGGAGGGCGGGGCTCCATTCAGCGGCGGCGCTTGCCCCTCTTTTGGAAGCCCTGCCACGGGGGGCGGCGCTCAACATGACGGCGCTGACGAGCCTGGCGTTCGCGCTGCTTGGCCGCACTTTCGCCACTTCGCTTGACGGCCACGAGGGAGAAGTCGAGTTCGAGCGCGGCCAGATCCACGCGGTCGACTTGGACAACCACCTTTTGCCCCAGGCGGAAAACTTGCCCTGTGTGCCGTCCCGCAAGGATCATTCGCTCTTCATCGTATTCGTAAAAGTCGTCCTCGAGTTTGCGGATGTGGACGAGTCCTTCGATAGGCTTGTCGTCGAGCTCGACGAAGAAGCCCCACGTGAGAACGCTCGTGATGGTGCCTTCGAAGTGCTCGCCGAGCTGTTCGTGCATGAATTCGAGCGCCTTCGCGGTGACGGCGCGATTTTCGATTTCCTCGGCGCGGCGCTCGCGCTCACTGCAGTGGCGGGCCGCAGCCGGCAGGAAGGTCCGCCAGTGCTCAAGGCGGCGCGGTTCGATCACCCGCCGGCGTCCGCGCGGGGCAACCACCTCGCTGTCGGGCTCATCTTCAGGATCGCGGGGAGGATTGTAGATGCCGCTCGAGGACGCACCGTTGGCAAGGGTCTCGCGCAGGATGCGGTGCACAATGAGGTCGGGGTAGCGGCGGATAGGCGACGTAAAATGCGTGTAGCAGGTGCTGGCCAGCCCGTAGTGGCCCACGTTTTCCTCGGAATAATGGGCTCGCATCATGGCGCGCAGGATGAGCCTCCGCGCGATGTGGCCGGAGGGCTGCTTTTCGGACATGTCGAGCGCCGATTGGATGGCTTCCGGGGAGAGATCGCCTTGGCCTGGGAAGCGCACCCCGAGGTAGGCGAGGACGGGCATGAGCTGGCGTAGCTTTTCCAGATCAGGTTCTTCGTGAACGCGGTAAATTGAGGGCACGCGCAGATTGAAAAGATGGGTGGCTACAACTTCATTGGCGAGGATCATGGCTTCTTCGACGACGCGGTGCGCCTCGAGTCGCCGCCGGCGCACGACGTCGGCCACTCGACCGTCGGGCGCAAAAATGATTTCTGTCTCAGGCACGTCAAGGTCGAGCGTGCCACGCCGTCGACGCATGGCCGTGAGGACGCGGCGCAGCTCGTAGAGCATTTCCAGCTGCGGCCGAATGCATTCCAGCTGGGCGGAAAGGGCGGGCGGCGCCGTACCATCGATGAAAGCCTGGACATCTTCGTAGACGAGGCGGAAGCGGCTGCGGATGATGCCCTCGTGTATCCAATAGCGACCGACGCGGCCGTGATGGTCGACCTCCATGAGGCAGCTCATTGTGAGCCGATCCTCATTCGGGCGCAGGGAGCAGAGGTCGTTCGAGAGGCGCTCCGGCAGCATGGGCACGACGCGATCGACAGGGTAGATTGAGGTGGCGCGGTCGTAAGCCTCAATGTCGAGCAAGGAGCCTTCGCGGACGTACCAGGAGACGTCGGCAATGTGCACGCCGAGGAGCCATTTGCCCTCGTCGAGTCGTTCGATAGAGAGGGCGTCGTCAAAGTCTTTGGCAGTCGCTCCGTCCATGGTGAAGGTGATAAGATCGCGGAAATCGGTACGGCGTTTGACTTCGCTGAGGGGGATCGTGCGGGGGAGGCGTTCGGCGTCCTCGATGACGGCAGGGGGAAATTCGGGGTAGACGCCTGCCTCCCGGATGAGAACGGTCACGTCGATGCCGGGCGTGGATTCATCGCCGAGCTTCTCGCGCACGCGCCCCAAAAGCGGCTGAGAGGCCGGCGTCCATTGCACGATCTCCGCGAGGACGATGTCGCCATCGTGGACGTTGATGTCGAGGTTGGGGCGGGGAGTGACGACGGTGCGATTGATGCGCTCATTGCGCGGCAGCACGCGCCCGCCGTGGCGCGTGTGGTAAAAAGTTCCCACGACTTCGCGGATTCCACGCTCGAGGACTTCGACGATTTCTCCCTCAGGATTCTCGCCGCGGCTTCGGCGAAGTCGCACGAGGACGCGATCGCCGTGCATGGCGTCGCCCATGTGGCGCGGAGCGATATAAATCGACGCGGAGTCGGAGGTGGCCGCAATGTATTCGGTGTCGGGCACCACAAAGCCGAAGCCCTTGGAGTTCGTGCGAAGAATGCCCGAGATGAGCCCTTTACGTGAGGGGAGACGGTAGAGCTTTCCCCGCACTTTTTCAATGCGGCCTTCGGCGGCGAGCTGACGCAGGATGGTGCGCAAGCGGCGACGGTCTGCGCCCGTGAGGCTTGTCACGCGCGCCAGCTCGGTGAGCGATACCGTGCGCTCAGCGTTCGCTGCGAGGAAATCGAGGATCTTTCCGCGAAGCTCTTCTATGCTCATTCTAGGGAACAAGCCTAGAAGCTCGATGGGGGAGGTGCAACCATGTTGTGCGGCCTCTGGTCCCGTTGATGTCGCGGGGGACAACGCCCGCACGGCCATGAGCGCCGCCATTGCTGCGATGCGATTCTCCTTCTGCAAAAGGGCTCAGCCCGGCCGAGAAAGGTGGAGGGCGAGGGGGGCAGCCCCTGAGCGCGGGGCCCAGCTGCACGTGTCAGCTGGGCCAGGGATGACGATGCGCGCGCAGATTTGGCGTTTTGATGCTGACCCATGAGGGCACCCGCCCACGGGATGGCCCTTCTCTCGAGAACCCTTACAGCGCGAGAGACATAATCATGTAACTAGTTATGTTGATATCACAAATAGAAAGTAACAATACGACATCATTGCACATTGTCCAGTTGCTTTAGGGAACGTGAACCCAATAGCCATGGAAATGGGCCCGCTTGGAAGGTGATGCGGAGGGGGCACCTTCACGCGTCAGGAAGAGGGGGCAAAGGGAGAAGACGAGCGTTTGGGATGTGCCTGTGACGGGCTCAAGACTTGGGCGCGCTTGGCGACAGCGTGCGCAAGGTCGCTGAAAATGATTCGGTGGATGGGGTAAAGTGCGTACCAGTAAAGAACGCCCGCCAGTCCTTTGGGCTCGAACCACGCTCTCTGGATGAGACGGGTCCCCCCGTTTTCAGGCACGGCTTCGAATTCGAGCCAGGCTTTGCCAGGCACTTTCATTTCGGCGCGGAGGCGCAAAAGCCGCGGGTGCTCGATAGATTCGACTCTCCAGAAATCGACGGCTTCGCCTGGCAAAAGCTCGTAGGGGTGACGTCGGCCTCGGCGCAGTCCAGGGCCACCGACCAGCTTGTCGAGTGCCCCTCGAAGGCGCCATGCCCAATTCCAGACGAGCCAGCCAGTCTCCCCGCCGAGCGATGAGAATGATCGAAATACCGCTTCTGGCGGGCACGGTGTCCAGACGGTGCGTTCCTCGCAGATGAGTCCCTCCCAATCCTCCATGCGGTAGGTTTGTGCCCCACCCAACGCGCCGCTCCAGTGGGTTTCGACGGTATGTTCATCGACGCGCTGGAGCGCCAAACGGACCGCCTGGCGATAGGGCATGGGCTCTACCGCGGGAAAGAGTTGCTTGGCTCGAGTGGTGTCGGCCACGAGCGAATGGACAATGCCCTCCACGAGAGGGACGGCGAGGCGATTGGGGATGGGGGTCACAAAGCCCACCCACAGAGCGGCGAGCCGAGGAGCGAGAAGGGGGGTGCGGATAATGATGCGCCGGAGGCCACGCTCTTCGGCATAGGCGAGCATCATGGCGCGAAAACTTAAGGCTGGCCCACCGATTTCCACGATGCCCAAGGGATCACGCTCGGCGCATTCCAGCAAATAGGCCAGGACATCCCTGATGGCGATAGGACTGACGAGCCGGTCGATCCAGCGCGGCGTGATCATGATGGGGACGCGTTCGGTGAGGTAGCGCACCATCTCGAAGGAGGCCGAGCCGGAGCCAATGATCGGGCCGGCGCGGAGTTCTGTCGTGGGGACTGAGCTACGCAGAATTTCTCCCACTTCGGCACGGCTGGCAAGATGACGGCTGGGCGAGCCCTCGCGCGGAACAAGTCCACCCAGGTAGATGCAATGCTTGAGTCGCGCGCGTTGCGCCGCTTGAGCAAAGTTGAGAGCATTATGGCGATCTCGCTCTTCAAAGTCATCGCCAGCGCCGAGAGAGTGAACGAGGTAATAAGCGATATCGACCCCTTCGAGGGCGCGGGCGAGACTCTCGGCGTGGGCAAGGTCGCCCTGAACGATTTCCACCCGGTCGCGCCAGGGGCGCATGGCCACGCGCTCGGGGTCGCGCACGAGGAGACGCACGGGGGCGCCGAGTTCCACAAGGCGAGGAACGAGTCGCCCTCCGACGTAGCCGGTGGCGCCTGTGACCAGAATGCGCTGATTCATCGTTCCCGCTCCCACTTGTGCCAGGTGGCCAAAACTTGAATATAGCAACGGGATTTCGTCATTTCCTCAGCCGCTTTTTCGGGTGCGGAGTTCCAGCGGCTTTTCCTGCCCTAGGCCTCGCCAATCAAGACACCCGAAATGACAACGAGGATGCCTCCGAGCACGACCTGAACCACTGAGCGCAGGAAAGGCGATCCCATGTAGCGGTAGCGGATCCAGGCGATGGCGATCAATTCGAGCCCCACAACCACCAAGGCGAGGATCATCGCCCACATGTAATTGGGGATGAGGAACGGCAAGGCGTGGCCAATGCCGCCGACAAAAGTCATGAAGCCTGTGACGAATCCGCGCAGCAGTGGGCGCCCACGCCCGGTGAGGGCACCGTCGTCGCTCAGCCCCTCAGCAAACCCCATGCTGATTGCAGCGCCCACGGACGCTGCTGTGCCCACAAGAAAGGCATCCCAGCTGCGTTGGGTGGCAATCGCAGCGGCGAACAGCGGCGCGAGCGTGGAGACGGAGCCATCCATGAGGCCGACGAGTCCGGGCTGAATGACCTGAAGGACGAAAAGTTGATGCTCCGTGTAGCGCGGCGTAATTTCCGTTTTACGAGCCTCGGCGGTGACGGTAATGGCCTTGGCTTCATGCTCTCGCTCCACATCGGCCAAGCTGGCAAAGAACGCGCGCATTTCGGCGTCGGTGGTGCGCTCGGCCGCGCGCTCGTAGAAGCGCTGAGTTTCAAGCTCCATGAGCGCGATGCGCTCCGCAATTTCCTCTGGCGTGAGTCCCTCGGGCGGAATCGTGGGGCGATCGACAAAGCCAATGACATCTGTGCGGCGGATGAGGGGGATCTCATCGCCGTACTTTTTGCGGAAGAGCTCGAGAAGCTGCGCACGGTGGGCCTCTTCTTCGCGGCGCAGCTCGTCGAGTTGGGCGGCGAAATCAGGATGCGTGCGACGTACCTGGCGGGCAAACTCCTGAATGATGCGCGCATCCTCCTCCTCCAGCGAGATGGCCAAAGCCAGGACTTCGGGCGGTGTGAGCGATGCAAAAGAGCGTTTCATACGCTTGTCTCCTCTAGGAACGACTCGCGACTCCTCAGAAGTTTCCCCTTGGCTAGCCCGAGCCGTTCCTTCGATATACCCTAAGAAGATCATGCGCAATCATTTTGGCGCGAAGGAGAAACAACGATGGGCTTTGCAGCGCGGTTCGTTCTTGTGGTGGTGGGGATTGGCGCGGGGATGTTGTACCTGCAGTACCGCAGCTCTCAGCAGGAGGTCGCCCGCCCTGCGGAGGGCGCGGGGGGCGGTGCACCTCCTTCCCCGGTG
>FWWL01001646.1_pt1 | contig 39245 bp, 33 predicted proteins | sample 2228331 | NCBI WGS metagenome assembly FWWL01 (sample SAMEA103939775, study PRJEB20133) | metagenome
GTTGTTCAGGATGCCGTAGACGGTCAGGGCCACGCCCAGGACCGTCGCCATCGTGCCCGTCATGGCCAGACTTTCCCAGAAGCTCATCGCCGACCCCTGCCGGAAGGCTTTTACGGCGTTCCCCGGATCGCCTGGCGGGTCCGCTCGGACTCAGAGACGATCAAGTTGGCCAGGTACTTGAGGGCCTCGGCCATCTCCCGCCGGGCTTCGGCCATTTCTCGACGGGCCTCAGCCACCTCCCGCCGGACCTCGGCGACTTCTTGGCGAAGCGCCTCCTGGCCCCGCTCGACCCGGTCCAGGATTTCGAGAGCCCTCTGCTGAAGCTCCAGGGCCCTCTGTTGGAATTCCACGGTCCCCTGGCGGAATTCCCGGATCAGGTCCCGGACGGCCCCCATCTCGGCCCGAAGCGTCCGGTTGTTCAGGATGCCGTAGACGGTCAGGGCCACGCCCAGGACCGTCGCCATCGTGCCCGTCATGGCCAGACTTTCCCAGAAGCTCATCGCACACCCTCCCTCTGAGGGTCGGCGGGACTCACCCTTAGCGGAGGCGAAGCGGACCCTTCCCGGGGAGCGGGCCCTTGGGGCCTATCCCGTCGCCGCCGGGCTCGGGCCGGTCAGGCCCAACTTTTCCCGAAGCTGGGCCTCCAGCTTTTGGGCCACCTCCGGGTTGTCCTTCAGGAACTGCTTGGCGGCCTCCCGACCCTGACCGAGCCGGGTGTCGCCGAAGGAGAACCAGGCCCCCGACCGGACGACGAGCTTGTGTTCCAAGCCCAAGTCGATGAGGTCGCCCTCCCGGGAGAGGCCCTCGCCGAACATGAGGTCGACGTCGGCCTGCTTGAAGGGCGGGGACAGCTTGTTCTTGACGACCCGGATCCGGGTCCGCGCCCCGACGGCCTCCTCGCCCTGCTTGATGGAGGCGACCTTCCGGATGTCGATCCGCAGGGAGGCATAGAACTTGAGGGCCCGGCCGCCGGGCGTCGTCTCCGTCACGCCGTAAGTCATCGGGCCGATCTTTTCCCGAATCTGGTTAATGAAGATCAGGCACGTCTGGGAGCGGTTGACGATACTCGTCAGCTTCCGGAGGGCCTGGGACATCAGGCGGGCCTGGAGACCCACGTGCTGGTCGCCCATCTCGCCCTCGAGCTCGGCCTTCGGCACGAGGGCTGCCACCGAGTCGATGACGACGACGTCCACGCCGCCGCTCCGGATCAGCGTCTCGGCGATCTCCAGGGCCTGCTCCCCGTAATCCGGCTGGGAGATGATCAGGTCGTCGACCCGGACGCCTAATTTGGCCGCGTACTCGGGGTCGAGGGCATGTTCGGCGTCGATGAAGACGGCGACGCCGCCGTCTTTCTGGGCTTGGGCGATCATGTGCAGGGCCAGGGTCGTCTTCCCCGACATTTCCGGGCCGAAAATCTCGACGATCCGGCCGCGGGGAAACCCGCCGATGCCCAAGGCGGCGTCCAGGCTCAGGATCCCCGTCGGGATGACCTGGACCCGGGCGACGGCCTCCTTCTGGCCGAGGCGCATGATGACGCCCTTGCCGAATTGGCGCTCCAGCTGGAGCATGGCCGCTTCGATCATCCGCCGCTTTTCCTCCTGCACGGGCAGGGCCGACTCTTCCCGCTTGATTGCCATGGGTCTATCCTCCTCGATGGGATTCTAAAGCCCGGGCTTCCGGTCCGCCAGGGGGTCTTTCCCCGACCACCTTAATCGGGTTTCACGGCGCCCCTTCCGATGGGGTCATGGCCCATGGCGGATGGCTCATGGGGTGGCGGCTCCTCCCGATGAGTCGCGGCCCCAGGCCCTCCGATTCTCCTCCGGGGGGAGTCGGGCTCACCGCCTCATGCGCCTGCATGAAAGCCCGGTCGGAGAATGGGCGTTCGGCATCGGGCCCGGACCCAACCTCCGGGACCCCGGGCCTGGGGTACCGACCGAGGTAAAATATAGGAGAAATTTTGACCCCGGGCAATCCCTTCGGGTCCCGGTCCTCCCGCCGGGGGCTTGCCCATCTGGCTCGCCGGACGGCCGAAGGGTGGGGTCTCGTCGGGTCACCTACGGCATGTCGAGACGACGCCCCTTGTTGCGACGACCCCGCCCGACGGCCTACGGACCGACCGGCCCATGACGATGCCTCACGACTTCTACACCGACGCTTCCGAATCGACGACGGCCCGGTCGACCAGCATGACGGGGATGTCGTCCTCGATGGGGTACTTGCGACCGCACTGGCTACACTTCAGCCACTGGCCGTCCGGCGTCAGGCCGACCGGCGTCTTACACAGCGGACAGGCCAGGATTTCCAAGAGTTCCGGTGCCAGCGCCATCTCAGGACCTCCGGAACGGCGGGATGGCATGACGAGACGGCTCACGGGTCGTGGCTCATCGGTCATGGGTCCATGAGCTACGAGCCATGAGCGACCTTCGTCCCGCCGTTACGCTGTCCCGTCGTCACGCGGTTAAGGTCCCGCCTTCTTTTCGGCCGTCGGGCCGAGGAGGACCTTCAGGTCGGGTTGGTCCGGGTTGGCCGTCAGGGCGTCCTGGAGCAAGGGTCGGGCCCGGTCCCTTTGACCGGCCGTCCAGTAGCAGAGGCCCAGGGCCCGCAAGAGGCGCCAGTGCCGTTGGCCGGCCTGGAGGAGTCGCTCCATCTCGGGGAGGGCGGTCTCACAACCGTTCAGGTCCCTTTGGGCCAGGGATTGGAACAACCGTCGGTTGGTGCTTTCCGTCGGCAGGGCCTGCAAGAGGGTCAGGGCCTCGCCGGGCCGCTGAGTCGCCAGGTAAAACTCGGCCAAGCGCAGGACGACGGGTTCCAAGTCGGGCTTTTGCTGATGGGCCCGTCGGAGCCATGCCTCGGCCTGGGGCGTCATGCTACGGGCCCAGGCCTGTTCGCCGGCCGCCAGGTCCCAGGCAAAGAGGTTCGCTCGGGGCAGGGCGCGGGTGTAGACCTGGGGGTGGGGGACGGCGCCCAGGGGCGTGACCGAGAAGGGCAGGTTCCACGTCCCGACGGTCGTCTGGGCCTGCTGGACAGTCACGACGACCTGGTAGCGACCCGGGGGGAGGTCCTGCAGGCTCACCGGGACCAGCCATTCGTAAGTATCCGGGAGGGTCACCGGGGTCAACGCCGCCGGCCGGCTCGACCGGGAGACGGGCTTCTGACCCGGCTCGGCGGACTGGACCTCGACCTGGAGGCGGACGTCGTCCGGCGTCTTCGTATACACGCGGCCGCCGACGTACAGGGTCTCGGCGGCCGTGAACTGCTGTTTCAGGTCGATGGCGAATCGATACAGCCCCGTCTGGAAGGGGCCCAGGAAGGCAGGGTTAGCCGGTTCCGTACGGTATCCCAGGACGGGGGGGTCGGCGTACGTCTGGCCGGGCGGGACGGCCGGGACCGCCAGGCGGTCTTCCCAGAAGGAGAACTCCCGGCCGAGGGGATTCTTCAAGAGGACCCGCACGCGGTACGACCCCGGGACCAGGGGGACGGCGTCCTGGAGGAGGACGCCGCTGGCCCGGACCCGACGGAGCTCGGCCTCGTCCTTGAAGTCCAGCCGGAAACGCTTCTGAAACTGATAGACCCGTCGGCCCGTGGCCTCGTCCTCGACGGACCCGACGGTCTCGAAGATCGAGTAAATGCCGCTGTCGGTCTCGGCGACCGAGACCACTTCCGGCTGGAAGGCATAGGCCCACAGGTGGTACCCCCGGTCGGGCCACCACTGAAGCGTATAGCCGAAGCGGGCGGGGATGAACCGGTTAGCCTCCTCGATGTCGATCATCCCGGCATAGCGCTCGAAGTCTCGGGCGTAGGAGTCGTCGAAGTTCTCGCGGGGGGACTCGAGGATACGGGCGATGAGGAGGTCGGCCTCGGGGGACGGGGTGAAGCCGATGGGGACGTCGCCGGGGATGGGCGACAAGACGACCTGGGCCAGGGTCGGGTGGATCGCCTGAAGCTTGTCGTAGAGGGCTTCGTAATTGAAGGGGTCCAGGCCCTCCGGTCGGATGAACAGGCTGTAGGGGCCGTCGCCGGACGGGCTGTACAGCTTGTAGTCTCCGACCCCCCGGGGCTTGTAGAAGACCATGGCGAAGTGGGCCGGCAGGCCGGGTCGGCCCTCGCCATAATAGTACCAAACCTCTGTCGGGTAGATATCTAAGTCCATGTCAAAGCGTTCGGTACTCTTGGGCGGCCCGAGGACCATGTAGACCCGGCCGCGGTCGGTCTTCCAGCCCGGCACGCCGCCGAAGCGGAATCGCTGGTTGACGTAGGCGAAGCGCCGTTCCATCTCGTCCCGGTACTCGTTTTCAGGCGTCCCCGGCGTCGGGTCCCGCATTTTCCAGAACAGCTCGATGAAGCGGTCCCGCTGTTCGTCGGTCGGGAGCTTCTGGAAGACCTCCCGCTCCCGGGGCGTCATGATCCAGTAGGTGACTTCCAGGAAGTGCTGGTATTTTTCCTTGAGGGCCGTCGGCTGGGGCCGGTCTTGCGGAAGGGCGAGGGCCGCCCCCAGGCCGAGACCGAGGAAGACGAGGCGGCCCAGACGAAGCACGAGCCTTCGAGGGTCCTTCATCGGGGTCCTCCCGTCCTGGGTCCGGACGGCCGTTCCCGCAAGGCCGTCCGCGTGGCGGGGAATCGTCGGTGAGACGACGGGGCCGTCGGGCGTCCGCTACTCGGCGGGGGCGGGGCTCCACAGCCGGCGCCACAGGCGATGGGCGTCCATGATACAGCGGGCCAGCACGTCGCGGGACCATACCATGCCGACCGTCTGCGCCGGTCCGTCGTCGGCGACGCTCTTCCGCTCCAGACGGGCTTGCCACGGGTTCGACAGGCCGTGCCACCAGATTTCATAGTAGCTGAGGCGGCCGTCGGGCCACTCGGCCGGTCGGGCCGAGCGGACCAAGGCGGTCCACTCGCCAGGCTCCCACTCGACGACCCGCAGGGGTTCGGTGAGGTAGTCGACCGTGGCGCACCACGATTCGACCAAGCGGCGAAAGTCGTGTCGGGTCGGCGTGCGAGCGGCGGGGACCCGCCAGTCGATGCGGAGCTCGTGGAGGACGACGGCCCACCGGTCCGAGTCGGCCACCCGACACTCGACTCGGAGGTCGCCGAGGTCGAGGACCGCCGGGCCGCTACTTTGGGCCGAGAGCTGATGGCAAAACTTTTGGATGCGGGGCCATTCGGCCATGCCTGCACCTCCTTACCCCTTTTTAATATGGCCGCCTCCTCCCGGGATGGCAAGGGCCGAAAGGGGAAGGGGAATGCGGATTTTCGCTCGTCAGGCCATCTGGACTTCCAGGTGGGAGCCGCCGTCGTAGGTCAAGACCCGGCGTCGGTTCTGGATGACCGTCTCCAGATGGACGGGCCGTTTCCAGAGGACGTAGATGTTCTTGAGGGTCTCCTTGGCGTAGGGGATGTCGAGGTCGACGCCCTCGTGCTTGTGCTTGAGGTAGAGCTCGCCCCGGTTCTTGTAGTTGCCGTCCTGGACGTAGATGATGGGCTTGCCGAAGTTGGTCAGCTGAAGGAGGAGCTGTTGCTTGACCTTCCGGTAGTCCCGGTCCTTGATTTCGTAGTAGCCCGTCTCCCGGTTGTACTGGTAGACAAACAGCTTGTGCCGGGTGCAGAACTCCTCCGTCAGGAACTGGTCGATGAACGTCAGGTCGTTGGCGAACCGGCGGACCTCAAAGATTTTTTGGAGTCCTAAGCCGAGCTTCCGGTCCCACCGGGCCTTGACCCGCATGTCGTCGCAGGCCTCCCACTCGGGGCCGAACCGGCCCTTGTTCCACCGCTCCTCGATGTCCTTCCACAGCTCGTAGCCCAGCTTGTAGGGGTTCAGCCGGTGGGGCGGGGCGGCCAGGACGCCCGAGTGCTTGTCGGCGTACTCGACGACCTCCGGGTCCCTCAGGAGGTAACGGGTCATGATGCGGGAGTGCCAGAAGGTCGCCCAGCCCTCGTTCATGACCTTGGTCGCCCGCTGGGGGGCGAAGTAGTAGCTCTCGTCCCGGATGATGGAGAGGATGACCTTCTGCCAGTTCTCGAGGGGGGCGTGTTCGATGAGGAACAGCAGGACGTCCTTCTCGGGGGCGATGGGGAAGGGCGGGGGCGTCTGCCGTTTTTTCTCATGCTGTTGCTTCTGGGCCTCGATGAACTCGGGCGGGTTGATGTAGGGGTCGAGGTAGGGCCGGGGGACCTTCAGCTTGACGGGCGTCGGCCGGGGCTGGACCTCCTCGGGCTTCTGGCGGCTCTTGCGGGGGATGAACAGGGAGTGGAAGTCGATGAGGTCCTCCAACGACAGGCAGATGTCCAAGAAGGACTCGACTTCCTCGGGGCCGTAACGCTCGATGTAGGTCTGGATGGTCGCCTCGTGGTTGGCCATCGTGTCGATCATCTTACGGTTCGTCTTGGAAAACCACGTGTTGTTCTTGAAGAAGTCGGAGTGGGCGAACACGTGGGCGATGACCATCTTCTGGTCGACCAGGGTATTGCTCTCTAACAGGTAGGCGTAGGCCGGGTCGTTGTTGACGACCATCTCGTAGATCCGGTGGAGGCCGTACCGGTAGCTCTGGCGGATGTACTCGTACTCCATCCCGAAGCTCCAGTGGGGATAGCGCTTCGGGAAGCCCGCATAGGCGGCGAGCTCGTTCATCGTCTCGTAGTCGACGACCTCGAAGACCGTCTCCAGGGGGTCGAGTCCCTCCTGGAGGACGTACTCGTAAACTTCCTGCACGACGTCCTGAATCCGTTCATGCGTCCATCGGGCCATCGTCGATATCCCGCCCGAGGGGCAGGGTGACGGGTCGATGAAGAAACCCAAGGAGCCGAAGGGTCGGCCCCACGGCCGAAGGGGGGACCCGACCCCGCCACTCCGTCCCTTGGGATGGCTCCGGTCTCAGGGGTGGGGTCCGACACCCGGGACCACTCATTTTCCCTTCCCCAGAAAGGCCTTGATGGAGTCGTAGATCTCCTCCTTGCTGTTGATCCGAGACAGGATGAGGTTCTCGGCCCGACCGAGGTGCCGCTCCAGGTGGTAGATGAAGTCGCCGCTCCCGTAAGCGCTTTTGACCTGGCCGTAGCAGAAGAGGTTCACGTTCGGGAGGTAGTGCTCCCGCAGGAGCTTGATACAGGTCTCGGTGTCGCCGCCGTCCCAGTTGTCGCCGTCGGAAAACTGAAATACGTAAATGTTCCATTCGTCGGGCGGGAACCGCTCCTGGACGACCTCCCAGCCCAGCTTGTAGGCCGACGAGATGCGAGTCCCCCCGCCCTCCCGGAGGCGAAAGAAGGTCTCCCGGTCGACCTCCTTGGCGGCGGCGTCGTGGACGATGTAACACGTCTCGGTCCGCTTGTAGTGGTGCCGGATCCACAGGTCGATCCAGAAGCTCTCCAGACGGACGATCTCCTTCTGCTCGGGTCCCATCGAGCCGGAGACGTCCATCATGTACAGGATGACGGCCTTGGCGATGGGGACGAGCCGGACCTTCCAGCTCCGGTAGCGGCGGTCCTCCCGGATGGGGACGACGACGGGGTTCTCGAAGTCGTAGAGGCCGGCGATGAGCTGACGCTTCAGGGCCTCCTTGTACGTGCGCTTGAAGTGGCGAAGCGACTCGGGCCCCGACCGGGCGACCCCCGTGTAGCGCTCCTTCTCGACGTAGATGTCCTCCTTGCCCTTGGGGACGATCCGGGGAAGCTCCAGCTCCTCGGCCAGGATTTGGACGAGCTCCTCGAAGGTCAGTTCGACCTCGAGCAGGTGCTCGCCGGGCTGGTCCCCGGCCGCCGCACCGCCCTCGACCTCGCCGACCCCGATGGGCGTCCCGATGTCGCCCTCGCCCTGGCCGACGCCGCCCATCTTGCGGGTGTCGAACCGGAAGTGGGGGATCTCGATGCGCGGGAGCGGGATACTGACGACGCCCCGGCCCCGGGGGACCAGGATCTCCCCGTGGCTCATGTACTTGCGGAGGTTCTCCCGGATCTTGCCCTTGACGATTTCTCGGAAACGCTGGTAGTCCCGCTCGATTTGAAGGGCCATGACTTTCGGGGTCGGGTGTCGGGTCTCAGGGGTCCAGTCGTTCCAGAGCCCTTCCGCCCAGGAGAACGCCGCTCGGGGGAGTTTCCCGAGCCCAGCGACCTACCGATGAGTCCCGACCGAACGGTTCGGCCCCCCGTCCTCCCGGGGCATCCGGGAATCGCCCGACAGCGCTACTGCTTGATGTCGCCCCGGGCGAAGATGCTGGCGACGTAGTGGAGGACGTCCGAGGCGCAGATGTCGCAGTACCCGAAGTTCCGCTTCATCCGGGCCTTGATGATGTCGATCTTCTCCTGCGTCTCCTTGTCGACGACGCTCGTCACGAGGCTCGACAGCTTGATGGCGTCCTTCTGGTCCTCGAAGAGCTTGAGCTGAAGCGCCCGGTACAGGCGCTCGTTGGACCGGTAGTCGAAGCCCTTCCCGCTGACGGCCAGGGCCCCGATGTAGTTCATCAGCTCCCGCCGGAAGTCGTCCTTGCGGTTTTCGGGGATGTCGATCTTCTCCTCGATGGACCGCATGAGCCGCTCGTCGGGCTCTTCGTACTGGCCCGTGTACTTGTTACGGATCTTCTCGCCCAGGGTGTAGGCCCGGACGTTGTCGATGTAGTTCAGGAACAGCCGGTTGATGGCCTCCTCGTCGGCGACGATGGCCTGCTGGACCTCGTTCTTGATGATCTCCTCGTACTCGGACCGCACGAGGGCCATCAGCTCCCGGTAGTACCGACGCTGGTCCTCCGAGCTGATCAGCGAGTGGTGGTCGAGGCCGGCCTCGAGCTCGTTCATGACCATGAAGGGGTTGACGCAGGTGACCGTCGGGTCGGCGACGAGGGCGTTCGAGATCTTGTCCTGGACGTAGCGGGGGGAGATGCCGAACATGCCCTCCCGGCGGGCCTCCTTCCGGAGCTCGACGACCATGTCGGCCGTGAAGCCCGGGATCATCTTGCCGTTGTACAGCTTGAGCTTCTGCATGAGGGTGATGTTGTAAATCTTGGGCTCCTCCAAGCGCGTCAGGATGGCCCACATGGCGGCGACTTCCAGGGTGTGGGGGGCGATGTGCTTGCCCCGGACCCGCTCGGGGTTGAAGTACTTCTGGTAGATCTTGATCTCGTCGCTGAGCCGGAGGACGTAAGGGATGTCGACCTTGATCGTCCGGTCCCGGAGGGCTTCCATGTATTCATTATTCTGAAGTTTTCTATATTCAGGTTCGTTCGTGTGGCCGACGATGACCTCGTCGATGTACGTCTGGGCAAACTTCTTGGGCTTGATGAGGTGCTCCTGGGAGGCCCCCAGCAGGTCGTACAGAAAGGCCACGTCCAGCTTCAGGACCTCGATGAACTCGATGAGACCCCGGTTGGCCACGCAGAACTCGCCGTCGAAGTTGAAGGCCCGGGGGTCCGAGTCGGACCCGTAGATGGCGATCTTCCGGTAGTTGATGTCGCCCGTCAGCTCCGTCGAGTCCTGGTTCTTCTCGTCCTTGGGCTGGAAGGTCCCGATGCCGACCCGGTCCTTTTCCGAGAGGATGAGACGCCGGACCCGCACGTGGCGGACGACCCGATTCCAGTCGCCCTGGTACTTGCGCATGAGTTCCCGGTACATGAAACGGCAGGGCGGGCAGAGGTCGCCCTCGACGAGGATCTGTTGGTCGTCGGGCAGACGGCGGTTGACTTCCTCGAGGATCGTCGTCCGGACCTCAGCGGGGATCAGCTTGAGGGGCTCTTCGTTGATGGGACAGGGATGGAGGACCGACGAGTCGGGCGTCCGGTACCAGTCGTCGGGGTCGATCTCCATGGGGATCCAGCTGAAGGAATAGAGGGCGCCCTCGTCGGTCTTAGAGTACTCTTCGAGGCCCCGCTTGAGCAGACGCACGATCGTGCTCTTGGAGCTCCCGACGGGACCGTGCAGGAGGATGACCCGACGCTCGGGGCCGTAGCCCTGGGCGGCCGCCTTGAAGAGGTTGACGAGCTGCATCAGGTATCGTTCCAGGCCGTAGACGGCGTCCTCGGGGGCGAAGGGCGGGCTGTGGAAGAAGTGGTAGCGGATGAGCTGGTCCTTACCGTCCTCGATCCACTCATAGCCGTACGACACGATCATGTCGTACAGACGTTGGAAGGCCGAGCGGGCCACGCGGGGATTTTGCTGGAAGATCTGGAGGTATTCTTCAAAGGTGCCTTCCCAGTGAAGCTTTCGGTAAGCCTCGGGTCGCAGGAGTTCCTGGACCCGGGTCAAAACGTCAGGGACCGTCTCCATCCGGCTTCCTCCGGGGAACGGACCTCATGTTACAAGTTTAGGCTTCAGGGGACGCAAGTCAACGAACCCGGCCGGGTCCGACCGGGCGGCCAGGGGATAGGGGCGGAGGCAGGAGGGAATTGAACCCACCGCCCGCCGCCGTCACGACGGGCCACCGGATTTGAAGTCCGGGCGGGCCACCAGGCCCGGGCTGCCTCCCCGGCTCGGGGGGCGGGGAAGGACCACGGCAGGGAGGGTCAGGGAAAGACTACCGTACACGATACACCGGGACGCCCCCCGATCCCAAGAGTCGACCGGCGGACCGATTTTGTCAAGTCACGTCTCGGTGTCCGGACCCCGATACCGAGGCCCCCATGCGACGGGTCCGGGGGCGTTTGCGTTTTCCCGAGAGACGGTGTAAATTGTATGAGCGAAAGAGTCGGGAAGGGCATCTCACCGGTCATCTTCCCGTGTCCTCCCCGAGGGTCCCCCGGCGGGACCGAGGTCCAGGGGGCGGCTCCCCGAGGCCGGGGAGAAGGTTCATGTCTGCCCCGACCCGGCGGGGCGGGACCCCGAGCGACTCCCCTTTCCAATCCCTTTGGAGGTCGGACCGTGCCGATCACCCGTCAAGACAAGGCCCCCGTCGTCGAGCGGTTTCGGCGTCACGAGGCCGATACGGGTTCGACGGAAGTCGTCATCGCCCTGCTGACCCAGCGGATTCAGCACCTGGCGGAACACCTCCGGCGGCATCCCAAGGACTTTTCCTCCCAGCGGGGTCTGCTCCGGCTGGTCGGCCGCCGCCGTCGTCTCCTGGCGTACTTGCGGCGGAAGGACTTTGACCGCTATCAGCAGGTCATCCGGGCCTTGGGCTTGCGGAAGTGAGATTTCGGTACCGGGTGTCGGGTGTGACCCCGTCCCCGGCGCCGGAGGCCCAGACGTGAGGCGCCCGACTGCCGAAGGGCCGGACGGCCCGAATTCACGAAGAGAAGCGTGTCATGAACTTCGTCGTCTCGCGCATTCACCAAAAGATCGAGGTCCCCGTCGGTCTCCACCCCTTGGTCGTCACCGTGGGGGACGTCGCCCGTCAGGCCCACGGGGCGGCCGTGGTCCAGCACGAGGAGACGGTCGTCATCGCCACGGCCTGCATGGACGTCGACTCGGAACGGGGCGAGGACTTCATCCCCCTGATATGCGACTACCGGGAGAACACCTATGCGGCCGGGAAGTTCCCCGGGGGGTTCATCAAGCGGGAGGGGAAGCCCTCCGAGAAGGAGGTCCTGACGAGTCGGCTGATCGACCGGTCGGTCCGGCCCCTGTTCCCCAAGGGGTACCGCCTGGACACGCAGGTCATCGTGTCCGTCTACTCGGCCTCTCCGATCTATGACCCGGACGTGGCGGCCCTGAACGCGGCGGCGGTGGCCCTACTATTTTCGCCGATTCCCTTCTACGAGGCCGTCGTCGGCGTCCGGGTCGCCGAGGCCGACGGTCAGTTCGTCGTGAACCCGACGCTGGAGGTCCTCCAGAAGAGCCCGCTGTCCCTGTTCGTGTCGGGGACCGCCCATGGGATCGTCATGGTCGAGGCCGGGGCCCGGGAGTATCCCGAGGACCGGATGGCCGAGGCCCTGCTGTTCGCCCAGCGGGTCATTCAGGAGCAGGCCGAGCGTATCATGGAGGTCTACCGGCAGACGGGCCTGGAGGCCGACAAGCGGAAGGTCGAGCCCCCCGTCGTGCCGGAGGAACTGATGGCCGAGGTGCAGGCCCGATTCGGGGAACGCATGCGGGCCGCCCTCCAGACGCCCGGCAAGCAGGCCTCCCACATGGCCGTGGAGGCCCTCCTGAAGGAGGCCCTGGCCGAGGTCCCCGAGGAGGACGAGGAGCGTCAGCAGGCCGTGAAGCGGGCCCTCGACCAGCTCAAGCGGGCCATCGTGCGCCGGATGATCCTCGAGGAGGGCGTCCGTCCGGACGGCCGGGGGATGACCGAAATCCGGCCGATCCGCATCGAAGTCGGCCTCCTGCCCCGGACCCACGGGTCGGCCCTGTTCACCCGGGGGGAGACCCAGGCCCTCGTCACGTGCACCCTGGGGACGGCCGAGGACGCCCAGAAGATCGAGGAGCTGACGGGCGAGTCCTTCAAGCGGTTCATGCTCCACTACAACTTTCCGCCCTTTTCGGTCGGGGAAGTCTCGCCCCTCCGGGCGCCGAGCCGCCGGGAGATCGGTCACGGCGCCCTGGCCGAACGGGCCCTCCTGCCCGTCGTCCCCCCCGAGGAGCAGTTCCCCTATACGATCCGGGTCGTCTCCGAAATCTTGGAGTCCAACGGGTCGTCGTCGATGGCGACCGTCTGCGGCGGGAGCCTGGCCCTGATGGACGCCGGCGTGCCCATCCGGACGCCGGTCGCCGGCATCGCCATGGGCCTCTTCACGGAGTCGGGGCGGTACCGTATCCTGACCGACATCGCCGGCGAGGAAGACCACACGGGCGACATGGACTTTAAGGTCGCCGGGACCCGGACGGGCATCACGGCCCTCCAGATGGACATCAAGGTCCCGGCCCTCCCGGCTGACGTCCTGCGGGAGGCGCTCTACCAGGCTCGGGAGGCCCGCCTGTTTATCCTCGACCGGATGGCCGAGGTCCTGCCGGCACCCCGGCCGGACATCTCCCCACGGGCGCCCCGCCTCGTCGTGACCTACATCCCGACCGAAAAGATCGCCACCCTCATCGGCCCCGGCGGCAAGATGGTCAAGTCCATCATCGAAAAGACGGGCGTCAAGATCGACATCCGGGACGACGGCCGGGTGTTCATCGCCGGGGACACGGCGGAGGCCTGCGAGGCGGCCCTCAAGATGGTCAAGGACGTGACGGCCGACGTCGAGAAGGGCCGGACCTACCTCGGGAAGGTCACCCGGGTCACCGACTTCGGGGCCTTCGTCGAGATCCTGCCCGGCATCGTGGGCCTCCTCCACAAGTCCGAGATGGCCCCCTACCCGGTCCGGGACGTCCGGGAGGTCATCCAGGGCGAGGGCCAGGAGATCCTCGTCAAGGTCCTCGACGTCGACGACAACCGCATCCGGCTCTCCCATCGGGACTTTGCACCCCCGCGTCCGGCCCGCCCCGACCGGCCCCGACCGGGGGGCCCGCCCCGGGAACGCTCCGTGCACCGTCGTCGCCGGCCTCCGTACACGCGGCCCCACAAGATGTGATACGGATTGCGGATGGGGAAACGGGGACCGGCTCCCGGACGGAGGGGCCACCCATGGACCCGTCCCGAGATCCCCGCCCCTGGGAGGGCTCCGATGGCGGACTTCTGGCTGATCCTGGGCTTGGTCGGGCAGGGCCTGTTTTCGGCCCGGTTCGTCATCCAGTGGCTGGCCAGCGAGCGGGCTCATCGGAGCGTCGTGCCGACGCTGTTCTGGGTCTTCAGCATCCTGGGGTCGACCGTCTTGCTGGCATACGCCGTCCACCGCCGGGACCCGGTCTTCATCCTGGGCCAATCCCTGGGCCTCCTCATCTACGGCCGGAACCTTTACCTCATCTGGCGGGAGAAGGGGACCCTCCCGTCGACCCTGTGAGGCCGTCCGTCCCGTCCTTCACGGCGTCACGGCGATGAGGAGGTAGTCGCCCTCGAATTCCCGGCCCTCGGCCAGACGTCGATGGCGGGGGAAGTCCCTCAGATGAGGCCGCTCCAGGATGACCCAGTCGCCGGGCCGGGCCCGGTCGGGCGTCGGCAGGTCGGGGATGCACCGCCGGCTGGAGTAGACGACGGCCGACTCTTCCGTCTTGTAGAAGTAAACCCTCGGGGGATGGGCCGAGCGGAGGAGGGCCGCGGCGACGGGGGCGAAACGGCGCCGTTCGTACCGGTCGGCGCCGATGAGGAGGGCCGTCAGGAGGAGGACGGCCAGGGCCATCGCCGCCTGGCGGTAGCGGTCCGACGTGGCGTGGGCCCACAGGACGGCCAGGGGCGGATACAGGAACAGGATGTAGTGGTGGAGCTTGCTCCGGCCCAGGCTGAAGAAGACCAGGACGAACAGGAACCATCCGAGGAGGGGCACCATCGGTCGTCGGAAGGTCCGGACGAGACGGGGCAGGACGGGCAGGTAGAGGAGGGAACTGACGAGGACGATGGGGACGTAGTAGTAAAAGGGATAAATGTGAATGGAATAAGTACCAGTATAACGAAACAAGTTTTCGTGTATGAAGAACTTGTAGAAATAGGCGTACCCAAAACGAAGGACCATCCAGCCGTACCACGGCAGGCCCACGGCGGCGAAAACCGCCAGGCCCCGGGGGTTCAGCCACCGTAGGTCCCGCCGCCACAGGAGGTACACCCCCACGGGCAGGACGACGCCGACGGGCCCCTTCGCCAGGAAGGCCAGGCCCAGGGCGAGCCACCCCAGGACCCATCGGTCCCGCAGGAAGGCATACAGGCCCCAGGTCATGCAGGCCGTCATCAGCATTTCCGGGACGGCCGCCCGGGCCTCGACCCAGAGGTGGGGGAAGGTCATCAAGACGAGGGCACTCGCCCGGGCCCGGTCCGGGTCGAAGGAGTCTCGGGCGATGCGGTACGTCGCCCAGCTCAGGGCGATGGCCGAAAGGCCCGACACGAGGCGTCCGCTGAAGGTCCCCGGCCCGAGGAGGAAGAACACCACGGCCGTCGTCCAATACAGGAGGGGCGGCTTCTCGAAGCGCAGGCGGCAGTTGTAAGAGGGCACCAGGAAGTCGCCCGTCTGGAGCATACGGCGCGTGGCGTCCAGGTTCCGGCCCTCGTCCAGGGACGTGACGGAGAGGACCCAATTCCCCAGGACGAAGAAGACGAGGCCGAACACGACGATGATCAGGACGTCCCGGCGTTCACCCTGCATGGTCGGGGGGGAGCGATGCCATTTTCTTCGTAGGGGCGACCCTCGGGGTCACCCCGAAAGAGGGGGCAGGTACAAAGCCCTGCCCCTACGGGTGATGCCGGACATTCTGCCTCCGTTCCGGATTTCATCGTCCCCTGCTTCGACGACCGGAGGCGTGACTTCCCGGGGAACTCCCGGTCGGGCCCGTCGGGTGGGCCAGCCCGGGGTTTCCGGCTGGGTTGTCGCCGGCGACGGTCATTTTACCCGATTTTCAGGTCCAAGCAAGGGCGATGAGGGATGCGGAGATGCGGTACGACGAGGCGACACTTGGCAACCCCGATCCCCCCTCCGCAATCCCCCTATGGCCCGTCGGTCCCGGGGCGCCTATAATGGAGCGCACGTCCTCCGAGCCTCCTCGCGGAGTCCCGAGATGTCTGACGTCCTCGTCCTGGAGGGGCCCTCGACCCTGGACGGAGAGATCCCCATCGCCGGCGCCAAGAACGCGGCCCTCCCCTGCATGGCGGCCGCCCTGCTCACGGCGGACCCCGTGGAACTGGAGAACGTCCCGCCCGTCCAGGACGTCTTCACCCTTCGGGAGCTCCTGACGACCCTGGGCGTCGACGTCCGGGCCGACGGCGACCGATGGACGCTCCGGGCCGAGCGGGTGGCCTCGACGGCCGTGCCGCCGGACCTGACCCGGCGCATGCGGGCGTCCTTCTTGACGTTGGGTCCCCTGGGCGTCCGATGGGGTTCGGCCGAGGTCGTCTATCCCGGCGGGTGCGCCATCGGGGAACGCCCGGTCGACCTGCATCTGGCGGGCCTCGAGGCCCTGGGCTTTGCGGTCGACCAGACGGCCGGCCGGGTCCGGGTCCGAGCCCGTCGTCTGCGGGGGGCCGTCTTCGAGTTCGCCAAGGTGACGGTCACGGGGACGGAGCACCTGATGATGACGGCGGCGGCCATCCCGGGGACGACGGTCCTGCGGAACTGTGCCCGGGAGCCGGAGGTCGTCCAGCTCGCTGAACTCCTCTGCCGGATGGGCGCCGACGTCGAGGGGGCCGGCACGGCGGAGATCGTCGTTCGGGGGACGACGTCCCTTCGGGGAGCGGCCGTCCGGGTCATCCCGGACCGGATCGAGGCGGGGACCTATGCGATCGCCGCCGTCCTGACGCGGGGGCGGGTCGTCCTCCGGGGGGCCCGGGGAGACCACCTGACGGCCCTGGGGGAACTCCTGGAGGCGCAGGGCGCCGACGTCGCCTTGACGTCGGCGGGGGTCGTCGTCGACGCCCGGGGGGTCGCCGACTTCCGGCCCCTGCGGGTCACGACGGAGCCCTATCCGGGGTTTCCGACGGACCTACAGGCCCAGATGATGGTCCTGATGACGCAGGCGCCGGGGGTCAGCGAGGTCGTCGAGACGGTCTTTCCGGACCGGTTCAACCACGTCGCCGAGCTTTGCCGGATGGGCGCCCGTATCGATCTGGCCAAGCCGGCGGCCCGGGTGTACGGCCCGACGGCCCTGCGGGGGACGGTCGTGTCGGCGTCCGACTTACGGGCGTCGGCGTGCCTGGTCCTCGCCGGCCTCGTCGCCCGGGGGACGACCGTCGTCACGAACGTCTATCACCTGGACCGGGGCTACGCCCGCATGGAGGAAAAGCTCCGCCAGGCGGGGGCGGCCATCGGGCGGCGGGCAGGGGTCCCCGGGACCGGCTCGTCCATCGGAGTAGGATGATGGACCATGAGCTGACGCCGTTGTTTTATCCCCGGAGCATCGCCGTCATCGGGGCGTCCCGCCACCGGGGGAAGATCGGCTACGAGATCGTCCGGAACCTCCTGGACTTCGGCTTTCAGGGGAAGGTCTTTCCCGTCAACCCGACGGCCGACGTCGTCCACAGCATCAAGGCCTACCCGACGGTCTTGGACGTCCCGGACCCCGTCGACTTGGCCGTCGTCGTCGTCCCCAAGGAGCAGGTCTTGGCCGTCGTCGACCAGTGTGGTCAGAAGGGCGTCCGGGGCCTGGTCGTCATCACGGCCGGCTTTCGGGAGACGGGGCCCGAGGGGGCCGAGCGGGAGCGTCAGCTCGTCCAGCGGGTCCGTCAGTACGGGATGCGCATGATCGGTCCCAACTGCATGGGGGTCATCAACACGGACCCGGCTGTCTCGATGAACGCCACGTTTGCTTACGAGCGGCCCCTGCCGGGTTCGATCGGCTTCATCTCCCAGAGCGGGGCCCTCGGGGCGGCCATCCTTTCCCTGAGCCGTCATCTGAACCTGGGCTTTTCGATGTTCGCCTCCATCGGCAACAAGGCGAACGTCTCGAGCAACGACCTGCTTGAGTACTGGGACCTGGACGGGCGGACGCGGGTCATCCTCCTGTACCTGGAGGACTTTGGGAACCCCCGGCGGTTTGCCGAGATCGCTCGGCGGGTCATGCGGAAGAAGCCGGTCATCGCCGTCAAGTCGGGTCGGACCCTGGCGGGCTCCCGGGCGGCCCTGTCGCATACGGGCTCGATGGCCGGGACGGACGTGGCCGTCGACGCCCTGCTCGAGCAGTGCGGGGTCATCCGGGCCTTGTCCATCGGGGACATGTTCGACATGGCGATGGCCTTCGTCAGCCAACCCCTGCCCCGGGGCCGTCGGGTCGCCATCCTGACGAATGCGGGCGGGCCCGGCATCCTGGCGGCCGACGCCTGCGTGAGCCTGGGCCTGGAGGTGGCCGAGCTGTCGGCCGCGACGAAGGCGGCCCTGCGGTCGTTCCTGCCGCGGGAGGCCAGCGTCGAGAACCCCGTCGACATGATCGCCAGCGCCACGACGGAGATGTACGGACGGGCGATGCGGGTCTTGCTGGAGGCCGAGGAGGTCGACAGCCTGATGGTCGTCAACGTCCCGCCCATCATGCAGGACCCCTTCCAGGTGGCCGTCGAGGTCTCCCAGATCGCCCGGGCTTATGACAAGCCGGTCGTCGGCTGTTTCATGGGCGTCGAGGCCATCTTCCGGGAACTCCAGCGGCGGGAGGTCGAGCTGATCCCGCTGTATCCCTTCCCCGAGTCGGCGGCCCGGGCGCTGTGGGGCCTGACGCGGTATGCCGAGCTCCGGGGCCGGCCCGACCGGGCGCCCCTGGCGGAAATCCGGGCCGACGTCGGCCGGGCGGAGGCCATCCTGGAGGCCGCTTGGCGGGCGGGTCGGACGGTCCTGACGGCGGCGGAAGCCCAGGACGTGCTGGCGTGTTACGGGATCGCCTTCCCGCCGGGTCGGACGGTCCAGGGCCTCGAGGCCGTCGTCCTGGCGTGTCGGGAGATCGGCTACCCCGTCGTCCTGAAGATGGTCGCCCCGGGCTTGGTCCACAAGAGTGACGTCGGGGGCGTGATCGTCGACGTCCGGAACGACGGGGAGGCCGTGGACGCCTACATGGAGCTCGTCCGGCGGGCCGAACGGGCGGGCATCGCCCTGCAGGGCGTTTACGTCCAGGCGATGGCCCGGGGCGTCGAGGTCATCCTGGGCGTGGCGACGGACCCGATGTTCGGCCACGTCCTGATGTTCGGCCTGGGCGGCGTCTACACCGAGGTCCTGGGCGACGTGGCCTTCCGGGTCCTCCCCGTGTACCGGGACGACATCCGGGAGATGATCGGGTCCATCCGGGCCTATCCCATCCTGACGGGCATCCGTGGGGGCCGGCCCGTGGACCTGGGGGCCTTAGAGGACGCCCTCGTGCGGCTGGCCCGTCTGGTCACCGACTTCCCGGGCATCCGGGAGGTCGAGGTCAACCCCTTCCTGGTCGGCTCGGTCGGGGAGCCGAGCTGGGCCGTCGACGCCCGTCTGGTCCTGGGCAACGCCCCGCGGGTCGTCGTCGGCAAGCCCCTGGAACCGGCGGCGACGGCGGTGTAGGCTAAGAGGGGACAGGCCGATCGTTAGGCCGTTGGGACGCATGGCGCGCCTCAAGAAGCAGTACGTGTGTCAGAACTGCGGGTACGTCGCCACGAAGTGGCTCGGCCGGTGTCCGGCCTGCCAGACGTGGGACGCCTTCGAGGAGGTCGTCCCGGCGCCCCCGACGAAGGCGGAGACCGCCGCGGCCGAGGCGGCCCGGGCCGCCGTCCAGCGGCTCGACCGGGTCACGACGACTGCCCGCTGGGTCTCGGGCCTCGGCGAGTGGGACCGGGTCCTCGGCGGGGGCCTCCTGCCGGGGAGCGTCTACCTCATCGGGGGCGACCCCGGGATCGGCAAGAGCACGCTGATGCTCCAGGTCCTGGACCGCTACCTGGCGCTTCCCCTGGCATGCCTCTACGTCGCCGGCGAGGAGTCGGCCGAGCAGATCCGCCAGCGGGCCGAACGCCTGGGCCTGAACTTGCGGGACCTCCTCGTCTTTCCGGACGCCTGCCTCGAGGACGTCCTGGCCGTCCTGGACTCGGACCGGTTCGACGTCGTCGTCGTCGACAGCATCCAGATGATGTACACCCGGAACTGGCCGTCCCCGCCGGGGACCGTCCGGCAGGTCCGGGAGTGTGGCCTCGGCTTGATCCAGCGGGCCAAGCAGAAGAAGATGGCCCTCCTGTTCGTCGGCCACGTGACCAAGGAGGGCTTCCTGGCGGGTCCGAAGCTCTTGGAGCACATGGTCGACGGCGTCCTGTACTTTGAGGGCGACCGCTATTACAGCTTCCGCATCCTGCGGGCCGTCAAGAACCGCTTCGGCCCCGTCCAGGAGGTCGGCATCTTCGAGATGACCGACCAGGGCCTCCGGGAGGTCCCGAACCCGTCGTCGATGTGGCTCGACATGGAGGCCCTGCAGGCCCGGGTCGGGGCGGTCCTCTGTCCTATCATGGAGGGCGCCCGGACGCTGATCATCGAGGTCCAGGCCCTGGTCGCCCCGACGGTCTATGCGGCGGGCCGCCGGACGGCCCTGGGCATCGACCTGGGGCGGCTCCACATCGTGAGCGCCATCCTGGAGCGGCGGCTGGGGTACCCCCTCTCCCGATTCGACGTGTACGCCAAGCTGACGGCCGGCTTTCAGTCCCGGGACCCGGCCCTGGACCTGGCCGTCGCCCTCGCCATGGCCAGCTCCTACGGCAACCGGCCGGTCCCCGTGCGGTGGGCCGCCCTGGGGGAGCTGGCGTTGACCGGCGAGGTCCGGCCCGTGCCTTACATGGAACAGCGTCTGCAGAGTCTGGCCCGTCTGGGCGTCGAGACCTGCTTCACGGCGCCCCTGACGGCCGGTCGGGCCCCGGCCGGCCTCCGGGTCCTGCCCGTCCGGCGGGTCGAGGAGGCCGTCGAGCGGTTCGAGGGCCTGGAATTCGGGCAGTAGGGAATGTCGATTGCAGATGGCGGGGGAGTCACCCGTCGGGGAGCCCCTTTTCCTGGGACCCCTTCTCGCGTTGCGAACTGCCTGATTGCCCGACTGCCGGACTGCCCTGTCACGGGGTTCGCCTATGTCCGTACGGACCCAGCTCGTCCTTTGGACCGTACTACTTTCCCTGGCCGGTATCGTGGGCATCGGGTTCCTGCTGAATCGGCAGGCCCGTCGGTATGACGCCGAGGTCCGCCAGCGGTACGGCCTGATTCTGAAGCTTTCGGTCCACGGCGTCGCCAACCGTATCGGTAACGCCCTGCTCATCAGGCAGACGGAGGACGTCCGACGGGCCGTCCAGGGCCTCCGGGAGGAGTCGGTCCTGTCGTTCGTCCACGTCGTCGACGAGGCCGGGACGGTCATCGCCTCGACGGACGCCTCGGCGGAGGGCCGCCCCCTGCCCGAACCGATGTGGGCCGAGCTCCGGCGGGAGAAGACGCCCCACGAGGTCCGGTCCGTCCAAGCCGGTACGCCCTACATCCTGTACTACCATCCCCTGTTCGTGCTGGGGCCCGAGGACTTCCTGGGGGGCATCGTGACGGGCCTGTCCCTGGAGGGCTACGAGGGCCTGAAGCGCCGCCTCCAGTGGACCTCGGTCGGCTGGACGGTCCTCCTGATGTCCTCCCTGACCGGCTTCCTGTACGCCTTCACCTGGCGGAGTATCTTCCGGCCCCTGCTTCAGATGTCGGAGGCCGTCCACGGCGTCCTGGAGCGCCGGGACCTGCGGGTCCGGCTCCCCGTCCGCCGACGGGACGAGATCGGGACCCTGGGCGAGTCCTTCAACATCCTCCTCGAGTTCCTGCACGGGTCCTTGCAGAACCTCCAGCGCACGGCCCGCCACATGGATGAGGTCGGTCGGGACCTCCAGCGCTACGCCCAGCAGTTGATGGACGGGGCGTCCCAGCAGATCCGGTCCGTCGAGACGACGCACGCCGTCCTGGACGCCACCGCCCAGCGGACCGAGGCCATCCGCCAGGACATGGCCGTCCTGACCCAGTTCACCGAGGCGACGTCGGCCTACCTCCGTCAGATGGAGGCCTCCACCCGACAGGTCGACGAGGGCGTCGAGCGGCTGACGTCGGCCGTCCGGCAGGACTCGCAGGCCGTCTCGGACATCGCCGCCACGGTCCCGAACGTGGCCCACACGGCCGAGGAGCTCTCCTCGTTGGTCATGCAGGCCGTCACGGCCGTCACGGAGCTGAACATGTCCATCCGCGAGATCGAGAACAGCGCCGAGGAGGCGGCCCGACTGGCGAGCCGGATGGTCGAGGACGCCCGGGCGGGTCAGGCGGCCGTCCAGGGGACCCTCGACGGGATGGTCCAGATCCAGGAGACGTTCGACCGCGCCGAGCAGACGATGGGCCGCCTCCTGGAGCTCACGGAGGCGATCGACCGGATATCCGGGAGCATCCAGGCCATCGCCTCCCAGACCCACATCCTGTCCATCAATGCGTCGATCCTGGCCGCCCAGGCCGGCGAGCACGGACGGGCCTTCGTCGTCATCGTCCGCCAGATCCAGACGATGGCCGACCAGACCTCGGGCTACACGCGGGAGATCAATCAGCTCCTCCGGGAGGTCCAGGCCCGCTCTTCCGAGACCCGTCAGGCGATGGCCGAGAGCCGGACGGCCATCGAGCAGGGCCTGGCCGTCGCTCAGCGGGCGCAGGCTTCGCTTGAGACCCTCCTCGACTCGACCCGCCAGGTGGGCGACTACGTCCTCAAGATCGCCAAGGCCACCAAGGAGCAGGTCCGAGGGAGTAGCCAGATTCGGGAGGCGACCCACCACATCAACGAGATCGCCTCGGTCCTCACCGACGTCATCCACAACCTGGACGGGGTCGCCCACGCCATCGACCAGTCTTCCGGCGAGCTCCGGGCCTTCGCCGAGGACCTGCGGGTCACGATGCACGCCCAGGCCCAGGCGAGCCGGCAAATGACCGCTTCCGTCGAGCGCATCGCCCGTCTGACCGACAGCGTGGCCCAGGCCCTCGAGGCCCAGCGGGCCGGCGTGCAGGCGCTCGTCACGGCCATGCAGGAGATCCGGGCCATCAGCGAGATGAACACCTCGATGGTCCAGGAACTTCGGAATATCGTCCGCAATGTCCAGGAGCAGAATGCCGCCCTGAGCGCTCAGGTCGCCCAGTTCCAGCTGTAACCATGGGGTTGCTTTCTCTGCGCCCTCTGCGATGCGCTCCCGGAGACGCCCGACACCCAGCCGACGTCCGGGGCCGGACCCCGACTCCATCTCTGGCTAAATCTCCGGCTCCGTGGGCCGAAAGTCACAGCACTCGATCTGCAGGGTGACGTGCTGGATGTGGAACCGCGTCTGGATGATGCGCCGGGCCTCGGTCAAGATCTCGTGGGTCTGCCGGAGGTCCTCGACGACGGCGTGGCCGCTCATCGCCTCGACGCCGGGCGTGACGGTCCAGACGTGGAGGTCATGGACGTCCTGAATGCCCCGGACCTCCAGGAGGGCCCGGCGGAGTTCCTCGAGGTCGATGTGCCGGGGCGTCCCCTCCATCAGGATGTGGACGACTTCCCGGATGACCCGGACGGCGCTGTACAGGATCAGCCCGCTCAGGCCGAGGCTCACGACGGCGTCGGCCCAGGTCCACCCCTTCAGCCAAATGGCCAGGGACGCCGTGAGGGCGCTCACGGAGCCCAAGGCGTCGGATACGACGTGGAGCAGGGCCGTCCGGAGGTTGAGGTTCTCGGCCGCATACCGCCGGAGGAGCCCGACCCCCACGAGGTTCACGACGAGGCCCGCCGTGGCGAACCCGAACATCAGGGGCGCCTGAATCGTCACGGGCGCCTGGAGTCGCTCCCAGGCCTTCCAGGTGATCCCCCCGGCCGTGACCGCCAGGAGGCTGGCGTTGAGGAGGGCGACCAGGATCTCGACCCGGTAGTATCCGAACGTTCGCCGGGCCGTGGCCGGCCGCCGGGCGACCCACAGGGCGAACAGGCTCAGGGAGAGGGCGCTCAGGTCCGTCAACATGTGGAAGGCGTCGGCGATCAGGGCCAGGCTGTTGCTCCACCAGCCGCCGAGGACCTCGGCCACGAAGGTCCCCGCCGTGAGGCCCCACACGAAGGCCAGGGTCCGGAGGCCCCGGGCCCCGGGCCGGGCCGTCCCGCCCGGGGCCTCCGGCGGGACGACGGAGGGGATGGGGTGCGACCCGCTCATGTCGGACTCCGCGGATGGAGGCGATGGCCCTTCAGGAGGGCCAGGCCGTGCTCCAGCAGGGGCTTCAGGACGTACCAGTATTCCTGGACGGCCTTCACGCTCCCCGGGAAGTTGACGATGAGGCAGTGGCCCCGCACGCCGGCGACGCCCCGGCTCAGATGGGCCAGGGGATTGGACTGGCCCGTCTGCCAGCGGGCATACTCGAGCAGGTTCGGGGCCGCCCGTTGGATGACCCGGGCCGTGGCCTCGGGGGTCACGTCTCGGGGGCCCAGGCCGGTCCCGCCCGTCGTGACGATGAGGTCACAGCCCTGGCGGTCGGCCCAGTCGAGGAGCGTCGCCACGATGCGGTCCTCCTCGTCGGGCACGACGGCGTAACAGACGACCGGACTCCCCTGGGCCGTCAGGGCTTGCCGAAGCCACTGGCCCGAATCGTCCGGCAGGCCCCGATAAAAGCAGGAATCGCTACACGTCAGCACGCCGGAGCGGATTTCGGACCATACCGTTTCCCTTCCCATAGCCGGTGTCGGGTGTCAGGGGATCGAGCGTTCGGTCCGTGAGGATGGCGTCCGGCCGGCCCTTAGGGCAAGGGGCATGGGACGTAGCGTCACTGCGCCCCTACCCGTCGGTATCGGACGGCCGGATCAAACGGGGTTCACCGAGTTGGACCCGGCCTGAGCGCCCGCCTTCCTTCCGGAGGAGGCGGACGTCCGTGATCGCCATCGACCGGTCGACGGCCTTGCACATATCATAGACCGTCAGGCAGGCGACGGCGACGGCCGTCAGGGCCTCCATCTCGACCCCCGTGCGGGCCTCGGCTTGGACGAAGGCCTCGACCCGGAGACCGTCGTCGGTCCACTCGAATTCGATGCGGACCTCGTCGAGGGGCAGGGGATGGCACAGGGGGATCAGCCACCCCGTCTGTTTGGCGGCCTGGATGCCCGCCAGACGGGCCGTCTCGAGGACCGGTCCCTTGGGACTTCCCTCGGTCTGCAAACGCCGTCGGGTCGATGCGCTCATGCGGATGTGGCCCTCGGCCCAGGCGCGCCGGCGCGTCACGGGCTTGGCGCTGACGTCGACCATCCGGACGCCCCGGCCCGTCTCGTCCACGTGTGTCCACGTCCCCACGGGTCGCCTCGGACAGGGTAGGGCATGGGTCCCGTCCCCTGCCGGGGACCGGCGCGGGACGGGGCCTGCGCCCTACTCCTCGGCCTTCGGAAAGAATTCGGCCAGCTTCTGGTAAGCCGGCGGGAAGGTCGGCGTGTATCGCAGAAAGACGGGGATGGGGTATCGGACGCCGCCCCGGTACGTCCCCTCCAGGCCCTCGAGGACCTCGTCGATGCGGGCGGCCGGGACCGTAAAGGCCATCTCGTGGTCCTCGGCGTGGCCGAAGATGCGGTCCCCGTAGCAGGGCAGGACGACCTGGCACTCCTGGGTCTGGACCGTGTGGATGACCTCGTCGGAGCAGTCCAGGCGACCCGAGAAGCGGGATGTCAGGTAGCCGCCCCGCTTCCACAGGGCGGCCGTCACCAGGCGCAGGACCTGGCCGGGCGTCCCGAACACGAGGACGACGTCGGGTTCGAACTCGGCCCGCCGGAGGGGGGCGACGACGATGGCCTGGTACCGGTGGGCCTCCCAGCGGGCGACCATCGCCTCCGTACGGGCCCCGGCCTCGGCCGTCTCCGTGTACATGCCCTCACAGCAACGGCCCTGCAGGTAGTAGGCCGGGGCTTCCTCGAACCCGAAGGCGACGGTCGTCAGGGGGCAGGCCAGGTCGTCCCGGGTGAGGGCCAGCGTCCAGCCGTAGCGGCGGCTGATCCCGAAGGCCTGACAGGTCGCCACCCGGATACCCAGGTCCCGCGAGGGCCGTCGGGCCTTCTCGGGGAGGGCCTCCCCGGGGGGCCACATCCGAATCGCTAAGGGGAAGGTCGAGGGCCGGACGTGGAACTCGATGCGGTCGCACACGTGGACGTTGCGTTCCAGGACCTGCTCGGCGGTCGGCATGACGTCTTCCGGGGCGGGGTCTCATGGCGGCCCCAACGGGATTTGAACCCGTGTCGCCGGCTTGAAAGACCAGTGTCCTAGACCGGGCTAGACGATGGGGCCGCCGGCTGGACGTTCGGGCGTGTCTCCCGTAGTATAAGCGGCTTCCCGACCGGCGTCAACCGAGGGCGTCGCCGACCCAGCATCCGTTGGGATCGGGGGCGACGCCGTGAACCTGACTGTAGTTGACAGCGCCGGGGGAGAACGCTAAATTACTCTGAACCAGAGGATTGCTTAATCTCCCATCTACCCCAGCCCGACCCAATCCAATCGGCGGTTTTGCGGATTCGCCAAGCCGTTTGGGAGTACAGCGCCTATCGAGTCCAGGACTTACGTCCGGGGACCGGGCCGGAGGTCGCCTTCGTCGGGCGCTCCAACGCGGGCAAGTCGTCGGTCATCAATCGTCTGGTCGGGCGGCGTTTGGCCCGTGTGGGGAAGCGGCCCGGTCATACGCCCGCCCTGAATTTTTACCGAATCGACGGCCATTGTTACTGGGTCGATTTCCCCGGCTACGGCTACGCCCAGCGCTCGCAGGTCGAGCGGGACCGCTGGCGTCAGTTGGCCGAATCGTACCTGAGTCACCGTCCCAACCTGCGGGGGATCATCCTGGTCATGGACAGCCGCCATGCGCCCACGCCCCTGGACGACCTCCTGATCCGATGGCTGGCCCCCTTCGGCTATCCGATCGTCGGAGTCTTGAATAAAGCCGACCTCCTCGGGGGGGCCGAACGTGCGGCGCTCGAGCGGCGGCTGGCCGCTTGGCCCTGGCGGGGGCGCCTCGTGGACGTCTTCCCCTTTTCGGCCCGCACGGGGGAAGGCCGACCCATCCTCCTGTCTTGGATTCAAAAACTCTGCGTCGAGGAGCCACGATGAAATACCGATTGATCGCCCGCGAATTGGTCCTCCCCGACGGCACGCTCAACCTCTCCCGGCTCCGTCTGCTGGAGACCCGGGACCTGAAGCAGTTTGCCGCCGAGCTGGGCCTGGAAGACGTCGATTCCAAGCCCAACTACGAGCTGATCAACGAGATCATCCAGCGGCAAGTCGACCAGGGGAAGTGGATCTGTGCCGAGGGCGTGCTGGAGATCTTGGAGGGGAAGGGATATGGGTTCCTACGGTACGCGGCCAACAGCTACCTGGCCAGTCCCGACGACGTCTACGTCTCCCCGTCCCAGATCCGGAAGTTCAACCTCCGGACCGGCGACACCCTGTTTGGCATCGTCCGGCCCCCCAAGGAAGACGAAAAGTACTACGCCCTCATCAAGGTCGAGTCGATCAACTACGAGGACCCCGAGAGCATCCGGTACCGGGCCAAGTTCGAGGAGCTGACGCCCATCCATCCCAACGAGCGGATCCGCCTGGAGACGGACCGGGGCGACCTCTCGGGCCGGGTCATGGACCTGCTGACGCCCATCGGCAAGGGCCAGCGGGGCCTCATCGTCTCGGCCCCCCGGGCCGGCAAGACGATGCTCCTCCAGACGATCGCCAAGGCCTGCGTCCGGAACCACCCGGAGATCGTCTTGATCTTGCTCCTGATCGACGAGCGGCCCGAGGAGGTCACCGAGATGAAACGGGTCGTCCCCGAGGCCGAGGTCATCAGCTCGACCTTCGACGAGCCCCCGACCCGTCACGTCCAGGTCGTCGACATCGTCCTGGAGAAGGCCAAGCGCCTCGTCGAACAGCGGTTCGACGTGGCCATCCTGCTGGACAGCCTGACGCGTCTGACCCGGGCCAACAACGCCGTGACCCCGCCGAGCGGCCGGGTCATGAGCGGCGGCATCGACGCCAGCGCCTTTCAGCGGCCGAAGCGCTTCTTCGGGGCGGCCCGCAACATCGAGGAGGGCGGGAGCCTCACGATCGTCGCCTCCTGCTTGATCGACACGGGTTCCCGGATGGACGACGTGATCTTCGAGGAGTTCAAGGGCACGGGCAACATGGAGATCCACCTCGACCGCCGCTTAGTCGACCGCCGGGTCTTCCCGGCCATCGACTTCCTGAAGTCCGGGACCCGCAAGGAGGAACTCCTCTTGACGGAAGACGAACTGAACGCTATTTGGCTCCTCCGCAAGTCCCTCAGCCAGCTGAACCCCTTGGACGCCATGGAGACGCTCATCAATCAGCTGGCCAAGACCCGCAACAACGCCGAGTTCCTGGCCCTGATCCGGCGCCAGCTGGCCGGTCAGGTCCCGGCCGTGTAGCGACCGGGACGGCGTCACCCTCCCTGCCGGGCCCCCTCATAGACGGCCCAGACCTTGGGGGACACCAAGTCGGGCACGACCGGCTCCAGCGTCGGCGGCAGGCGTCGGACCCGCTGAAAGTATGCCCGGGCCGCCTGGAGGAGGCGCCGGTCCCGCTGACCCTCCCAGAAGTACTGGGACGCCAGGCTACACCCCAGCAGGAAGTAGGCCCCGTCGTCCAGCTCATACGTCCGCTGACTCTCGACGAGGAGCCGCACGACGTCCCGATAGGCGCCCCGACGGTACAGCCGGACGGCCTGACGGAGGACCTCCACGGGCACGGCCGGTCGGACCGCCGGGGCGGGCGGGCTCGGCGGGGTCGCCTCCAGGGCCTCGGGCGCCGGCTCCGGAGGAGGCTCCTTCGGGGATGGCGCCTCCGCTTCCGACTTGGGCGGGGGTGCCGGGGCTCCGCACGCCGCCTGAATACTCCGCTGGGTCGGCACGAACTGGAGCGTGTAGTCCGGATGGTCGGTCGGGACCTCGTGCTTCTGGACCGAGGCCTCGATCATCCGCCGGGCCTGCTCGCAGTCCTTCAACGCCAGGTACGCCCTCGCCAGGTACAGGTACGGAAAGAAATTGACCCATCGGCCGCCGGCCGTCAGTCGGCGGGGTCCCGGCGGGGGCCCCTTTTGGAGGGCGCTCGTGAGGCTCTCGATGGCTCCCTGGGGGTCCCCGTTCCGTAACTGCTGGAGGCCCAGTTGGTAGTGAAAGTCCCAGGACTGCTGGGCGACGGCGACGGGCACCGTTGCCATGCCGAGGCTCCCAAGGAAGGCCCAGAGGCGGACCCGGGTCTTCCCGGACAGGGGGGCCCGGTGGGGATGGGGGCGACCCGGCGGGTCGTCCCGACCGCCGCTTCCCTGGGGGAAAGGCCGGGGGAACGGGAACCGCAAGGTCCGACGGACCTCGACCCCTGTCATGGATTCGCCTCGACGCTCACCGGGATGAGGAGTCGATTCCCGTCCCGCAAGACCTCGACCGGGATGAGGGCCCCGGGCGGTCGTTTCCGCAAGACGGCCCGCACGTCTTCCAGCTTTCGGACGGGCTGACCGTCGATGCTGACGAGGACGTCGCCTTCCCGGAAACCGGCCCGGGCGGCCTTCGACCCCGGGGGGACCTGCAGGACCGTCAGGACCGTCGAGTCCGAGTCGGAGAGACGTCGTTCGACGACCTCCATGCCGAAGACGAAGCGGTCCCCGGCCGCCGCCGGGGGGACGGCCCTCGGCTGCTGGCTGAGTTCGTACCGGAGGCGGATCGTGGCCGCCTTGGCCGCTTCCAGCCACTCTGTCCCCTGGCGGGCGCCTCCGACGGCAAGCTCGTAAGCCGTCAGGGCGTCCGGTTTCCGGCCGAGTTGCTCGTACACCCGGGCCAGGTGGTAATAGGCATCGACCCACCAGGGGCACATCCGGGTGACCAGCTCCAGCTCCTGGACGACTTCTTGGTGGGCCCCGGCCTGCATACGGACCTGGGCGACCCGCCAATGGTTTTCGGCCTCGGGCGTCAGGGGCAGGGGCTCCGTCCGTAGGGCCAGGGCCAGGACCCGCCGTTGGATGTTGCGGAGCTCGGGCGTCGTCGGGTGGAGGTTAATGTAGTCCGTATAGGCCGTGATGGCCGGCACGGGCCGGTCCTTACCGACGATATCGGCGTAAACGAGGAGGGCCTCGTCCAGGGTCGGGTCCATCTCTCGGGCGGCCGCGACCTTGGACTCGTCGCCGGTTGCCCGGGCTTCGTCCAGTAAGGCCAGGGCGGCTCCGCGCGCCCAGACGGCCCGGGCCTCGGCGGCCGAGTACGGGATCTCCAGGGTAGCGTCCTGGCAGGTCAGGGTCACCCGGAAGGCCTCGGGGGCCGCCGCGTACCGTCGGGCGACGGCCCGGGCCAGGGCGATGCGGGCCTGGCCGGCGAAGTCGGTCTCTACTTGCTGGATTTCGACGCCGTCCAAGAGGACCCGGATGGGACCCGGCGAGACGGGCGTCGGCTCGATGGGAACGTCACGGCCCGTATCCCGCCAGGGGCTTTGCTTCTCAGGAAGGGGCTTTTCCGTCCGCTCGGGCCGCCGCGCGAACGTCGTGACGACGGCCAGCCCGACAAGCCCGGCGCCGATGGGCAAGCCGTACTTGTAAACTTTATCCAGGGACCGAGCCGCATCCGGGGGCAGGTCTGGGACGTTTTGGACGACGAGCTTTGCGGCGACGGCCAGGGCCAGGCTCGTGATCCCCAAGTCCCGCAGGCCCCGTTGCAGAGCCCCCATCTTCCACCGCTTAGTGACCTCGACGGGCCGGAATACGTCGGCGACCTGCTCGGGGGCCGTAGCGACCCGTTCACATCGGACGTCCAGGCCCTCCGGACCGGAGCCGACCCGGACCAGCCGGACGGACCCGACCCGGGTCCGCGTCAGGTCCAGACGGACCTCCTGCCGGGCGGGGGGACCGGTCTCGACCCGGGTCACACTGCAACCGACCATCGCCCCTGCCGCCGTCAGGCAGAGCCAGCCAGCCAGTCGTCGGAAGCGGTCCATGGCATCCCTCCGCTTGCAAATGGGTAATCCGGCAGTCGGGCCGTCCGGCGGGGTGGCCGGCCCTATCGCCGGATTGGCCTACTCCCCGATCGCCCGACTCACGGGACTTCCGGAATGACGACCTCCTGGAGGTTGTACTGGAACGTTCGCGTCTTGCCCGCCTCGACGGCGACCCGGAATGTCACCGGCCGTTCCAGACGGGGATGCCGGACTTGAATCTCGTAAACGCCGGGCCGGACGTCGGACACCCACAGGGGCGTGTGACTCGGCCCCACAAGCGGTGGCGTCCAGCCGTCGGGAATCCGGCGGATGCTCAAGACTTCGGCCCAGGGCAGGACGTTGAGCCTTAACGTCCCCGGCGTCTCGGCGACCTCGGGCGCCTCAGGCGTCGAAGCCGGTGGGGGAACGACGGGCGTCGGAGGGGCCTCGGCCGGCGACGATGCGGTCGCCGGGGTCGACTCCGCTGGCTCGGTCGCCCGGGGGGTCGATTCCTGGGACGGGACCACGGTGGGCCTACGAAGGACTTGGTAGGCGATCCCTCCCCCCAGGCCCAGGCTCAGGAGGCCCCCTAACAGCAGGACCCGCCGGACCCACGGCCACCGGCCTGGGGTCCGACCGGCCGATTCCACGGCGATAGAGACCTCCGAGGGCGTCGGTGTCGGGACGGCCGCCGTCTCCGCCGAGAATATCTCGGCTGGGGCTGCCGGCTGGGTCGTTTGGTCGTACCACTCGCCCAAGCGCCGGATGAGGGCCGAGAGGTCCTGCTCCATGTCGTAGGCCGACGCATACCGTCCCTCCGGGTCTTTCGCCAGGGCCCGGGCCAGGATGGACCGGAGGTCCGAGTTGTAAGGGAAGGCCGGGACGTCCGGGATTTCGACCGGATCGGGGGAAAGGATCTTGTAAAAGACCGTCAGGGGGTGTTCGCCCTCGAAGGGCCGCTGGCCGAACAAGAGTTCGTACAGAACGACACCCAAGGCGAAGACGTCCGTGCGGCCGTCGATCCGAGCCCGCTCTCCCCGGACCTGCTCGGGGGCCATGTAATGGGGCGTCCCGACCGTCATCCCCGTCTGGGTGAGGTGGGTCGCCCCCATCTTGGCGATACCAAAGTCCATGACCTTGGGGAGGCGGCCTTCCAGGAGGCGAATGTTCGAGGGCTTGATGTCCCGATGGACGATCCCCCGGGCATGGGCATAGCCGAGGGCGTTGCAGACCTGGCGGATGATGTCCAGCTTTTCTAAGACGCTCAGGGGCGCCCGACGACGGATGAGGTCGTCCAGGTCCTCCCCCTCGAGGTACTCCATGACGATGTAAGGGACGCCGGACTCTTCCCCGAGGTCGTGGATCGTCACGATGTTGGGGTGCCGCAGGTGGGCCGCCGCCTGGGCCTCCCGGACGAACCGCTCCTTCCCGTCGGGGTCCTGCGCCAGGTCGGGCCGCAGGACCTTAATGGCCACGTCCCGGCCGAGGAGGGGGTCGTAAGCGTGGTAGACCCGGCCCATCCCGCCCTGGCCGAGTAAACGCCGGACGACATACTTCCCGATACGTTCCGGGGTCGCCTCGTCCTCCCGTCCACCCATCGGCTTCGCCCCGGAGGGGGAGTACGAGATGCAGGATAAAGATACAGGATGCAGGATACAGGGCGCAAGACGCGGCGTCGGGGGAGCGGTTGACTACTATATCGGTATGAAATAAAATGGGTCTGTATGAGGTATGGTAGAGGTGTGACACATGGTTCGACGCCGCCCCGAAACGAAAAAGAAACAGCTGGACGGTCCCCTCCTCCCGGAGGGCCCCTCGACGGCAGTCCTCCGGGAGGTCTTCGATCAAGCCCCGATCGCCATCGCCCTCGTCGATCCCGGCGGCCGGCCCGTCCTGGTCAATCGAGCCCTCTGTGACATGCTGGGCTACACGGCCGATGAACTCTGCCGCATGCACTTCACCGAGTTCACCCACCCGGAGGACGTCCAGGCCGACCGGAAGCTCTTCCAGGAGCTCTTGAGGGGCCGGCGCGGTCACTGCACCCTCCGCAAGCGCTATGTCCGGAAGGACGGCCGGGTCGTCACGGCCCTCGTCAGCGTCGGCCTCGTCCGGGACGAGCGGGGCCGTCCCCGGTTGATCGTCGGCATGGCCCAAGACATCACCGAGCAGGTCGCCGCCGAGGACCGGACCCGGGAGTACCTGGAACGTCTGGAGGTCCTCCACCGGATCGTCCGGGCCGCCAACCAGCGGCTGGACCGGGAGAATACCGTCCGGGTGGCGATCCGGGACCTGGAGCGGGTCCTCCCGGAGACGGCCCTGGTCATTTTCAGCTATGACGTCGTCGCCGACGCGATGGTCCTGGAAGGGTCCAACGAAGCCGCCCGACCTATGACGGCGGCCCTGGGGATGGACGACGGCGTCTCCGTCGAGGCCGGCCGCTTTCAGTGGCTGGACGACTTGAAGCCGGGCCGGCCCCGTCGGGTCGACGACTTGGCCGACGAGGGGGACCCATACCTTCGGCGTCTCATCGAGGCTGGCCTCCGTTCGGTCTTACTCGTGCCCGTCAGCTCCGAAGGAGAGCTCCTGGGCGTCCTCTGCGCTGGCCGGCCGACGCCCCGGGCCTTCACCGACGCCGACGTGGCCTTCCTGACGGACCTGGCCGACCATCTGGCCGTCACCTTCCGAAATGCCCGACTGTTTGCCGAGCTCGAGCGGGCGTACAAGGAGCTTCAGCAGGCGCAGGCGGTGCTGGTCCAGCAGGAACAGCTCCACGCCCTGGGACGGATGGCCAGCGGCATCGCCCATGACATCAACAATGCCCTGGTGCCCATCGTCGGCTACGCCGAGCTCCTGGAGCGACACGGCGACGAGCAGGTACGGGAGCGGGCCCGACGGCTCCGGGAGGCGGCCGAGGACATCACCCGCATCGTCGAGCGCCTGCGGGTCTTCTACCGTCCCCGGGCCCTGGAGGAGTCCCTGGAGGCGGTCGACCTGAACGAGGCCGTCCAGCGGGTCGCCGAGCTGACCCGGCCCCGTTGGTACGACGAGGTCCATCGGGAGGGTGTCACGATCGAGTTCGACACAGACCTGACGCCAGACCTGCCGCCGATCGCGGCCGTGGGGGCAGAAGTCCGGGAGGCCCTGACGAATTTGGTCTTCAACGCCGTCGACGCCATCCTGGCCAAGCGGACGCCCCGGGGCCGCATCGTCGTCCGGACCCGCCGGCAGGACGACTGGGCCATCGTGGAGGTCACCGACACGGGCGTCGGTATGGACGAGGAGACGCGACGGCGAGCCCTGGAGCCGTTTTTCACGACGAAGGGCGAGCGGGGGTGCGGCCTGGGTCTGGCGATGGTCTACGGGATCATGCAACGCCACGACGGGGGCATCGAACTGGACAGCCGGCTGGGCCAGGGCACGACGGCTCGCCTGATTTTCCCCGTCCGGACCGTCGAGCGCCGGGCCTTACCGGAGATGCCCGAAGTCCCGACGGCCTCGGCCCGAATTCTGTTGATCGATGACGACCCCCGGGTCCAGCAGTCCGTGAGCGCCATGCTCCAAGACATGGGCCACCGAGTGACCGTCGCCGGCGGCGGGGCGATCGGCCTGGCCCTGTTCGAGGAGGCCCTCCGGCGGGGCGAGGCCTACGACCTGGTCCTGACGGACCTGGGGATGCCGCACTTGACGGGGGCCGAGGTCGCCCGACGGGTCAAGGCGCTCTCCCCGGCGACGCCCGTCATCGTCCTGACGGGGTGGGGTCGGGAATCCAAGCCCCCGTATGCAGACGCCGCCCTGGGGAAGCCCGTGACCTGGCGGGAGCTGAAGGCCGTCCTGGCCCGGTTCCTGTTCCATGAGACGTGATCCCGATGGGGTCGTGCCTCATCCCGGCGGGCTTGTAGCGTCTGCCGGAGTTTCGCCCTCAGATGGACCGGGGTGGTGCCTCCCACCCGGTGGACCGGGCCCGGCCCGGCGGCGTCCGCCGGGCGACTTCCGGGTCCCCGACCCTCAAAAGATGGGACTTTCAGGACCTCTCTCACCCATTGCCCTGGGGAACCTTCAGGCCTATCCTATGTGTACACAGCTGTGCACACACGGAGATCAGACCATGCTTCTTGAGGGCGTGCGTGAGTTCCGAAGGAGGCTTTCCGATTATCTGCGGTTCGTGCGAAGACGGCAGGAGCCGGTTTTCATCACCCGCCACGGGAGGGTCGTTGCGGCTCTCATCCCCGCACGCGCCGCCGACATGGACGAGGTCGAGCGGTTCTGCCGCATCCGCAAAAACCGTAGCCGCCCCATCACCCGGGAGGAGGTCATCGGACGCCTGCGGGCCGTGCTTCCGGAGCTCCGCCGACGCTACGGCGTCCGGCGACTCATCCTTTTCGGCTCCTTCGCCCGCGGGGAGGCGGCGCCCGATTCGGACGTGGACGTCGTCGTCGATATCCCGGGCGGCGGGGAGGCGTTCGACCTGTTTTACATCCAGCAGTGCCTGGAGGAGGTCCTCGGGCGGGGCGTGGAGGTCGCCACGCCGGCGATGGTACGGCATATGCGTCCCTCGATCGAACGGGAGGGAGTCGTCATCGATGCGCCCGTGGAAGTACAGACTTCTTGACATCGTATACGCGGCCCGCCGCATTCGGCACTGGACGGAGGGAATGACGATGGATGCTTTCCTTCGGGATCTGAAGACACTGAACGCCGTTCTCAGGGACCTGGAGGTCATCGGCGAGGCGGCACGTCACATTCCGGAACATGTGGCAAAGACGTTTCCCGACGTGCCGTGGTCAGAAATCCGGGGGTTTCGGAATATCGTGGCGCACGCATATTTTAGAACGGACCCCGAGCGTGTGTGGAAGATCGCCACCGCGGGCGTTCCGGCGCTTGAGGACAGCATACGACCCCGCGTTGCGCGGATGTTTCCGGGGGTCGATCTGAAGCACGGGCCGCTGAGCCGCCTTTACCCGGAGGATACCGACGTTCCGGATCTGGAGTGAGTGTGGCGGACGGGGATATTAAGCGGGGGAGGCAGCCGGGGATTCACGGGGGCGGAGCGGGCTGGTGGGACTCCTTCGTCCCGAAGCTTGAAACGCTGCACCTAACCCCCGGGCCCTCCCACCGCTTCGGGGACCCACAGGTACACGCCGTCCGGGCGTTCCTCGACGGGGAAGGTCGGGACCGAGGCCCCGGGGACGTTGACCGACCGGCCCGTCGGGAGGTCAAAGGCCCAGCCGTGGAGGGGACACACGACGCACGGGCCTTCGAGGGCCCCCCGGGACAGGGGGCCGCCCTGGTGGGGACAGTCGTGGCCGATGGCGTAAAGGCGGCCCCCGACCCGAAACACGGCGATACGCCACTGGCGGTAGAAGACCGGCCGGCCCCGGCCCTCGGGAAAGTCGTCCGGCCGTCCGACCCGGTGCCACGGCATCGGGGTCACGCCGGCGCCGCCGTGGCGGCGATGACCTGTTCGATTTCGGCGTCCGTCAGGATGTGGTCCGACCCCTTGGCGTACTCGAAGATGCGCTCAACGAGCTCGTCGGTCACGGGGTACCCGTGGGACTCGAGCCAGTAGACGACGTTGGACTTGCCGCTCAGGGGGCCGACCTCGATGACCTGTCGGAGGCCGAACAGGTGGGCCGGCACGCCCGAGTAGACCATGTTGGCCAGGCGGACGTCGCCCCGGCGGAGGGCCTTGATGACGGCCGCCGCATGGACGCCCGTGGCCGTCCGGAAGGCGTCCCGGCCGACGACCGGGTAGTTGTGCGGGATGGGGACGCCGACGGCCTGGGAGACGGCCTCGCAGTACTCCGGCAGACGGGAAAGGTCGTTGTCGATGTAGCCCAGGAGCTTCAGGTTGACGAGGATGAGCTCCATCGGGGCGTTGCCGGCCCGTTCGCCGATGCCGATGGCCGCCCCGTGGACGCGGTCGGCCCCGGCCTCGACGGCGGCCAGGACGTTGGCGACGTCCAGGCCCCGGTCCCGGTGGCCGTGCCAGTCGAGGCGGATGCCGGGGGCCGTGCGGTCGCAGAGCTCTCGGACGAAGCGGGTCACCCGGTAGGCCCCCCGGGGGGTCGCATGACCGACCGTGTCGGCGATGCAGACGGCCTGGGCACCGCACTGGATGGCCGTCGTATAAAGCTTCGTCAGCGTCTCCGGGTGGGCCCGGGTCGTGTCCTCCGTGACGAACATCACGGGCAGGCCGTGGCGGACGGCGAAGGTCACGGCCTCCTCGACCCGCCGGAGCAGGAAGTCCAGCGTCCAGCCCTCGACGTCCATCCGGAGGGGACTCGAGCCGATGTAGATGCAAGCCTCGACGGGGCGCCCGATCCGCTCGGCGATGTCCACGATGGGCTGAATATCCCCGACGACCGTCCGGGCCGCACAGTTCGGGGCGACCCGTAAGCCCGCCGTCACGATTTCCTGGGCCAGCCGCAGGGTGTGTTCGTATTCCCGAGGGCCGGCCGCCGGCTGACCGACGTCGGCCGTGTCGATCCCCAGGGCATCCATGAGGTGGAGGATGCGGACCTTGACTTCGATGGGGGGGTTGAGGACCGAGGGGCTCTGGAGGCCATCCCGCAGGGTCTCGTCGTCCAACAGGATGCGCCTCTTCGGGCCGGGGGACTCGTCGTCGGCCCGGTTCCAGTCGTAGATCAGGTCGTATACGTCGGCCATGGGTCATCCCTCCGTGGCACTCCTGGCCCTAAGGTAGTCCATCCGACCGGCCGGGGCAATCGGAAATACGGGGTAACTGTTCCATTCTGGGTCGGCGGATGCCTGGGAAACCCTGTTCGGATGGGGCATCCTGGGGAGCTCACCCCCGGACCTCCCGTTTTGCAAGTCCGATCGAGGCGATCGGCCCATGGACCCACCAATCTTGGAACGGTCCCTCTATCCCGCAATTTGACGTTATAGCGCTTTAGTGCTAACTTTTGGAAGGAGGCGGCGATGGCGGGAAGAACCGGGGCTTCCGGCTCGGGCGATGGCGCTGGCATCCCGACTCGGACGCCCCACCACCTACGATTGCCACTATCTCGCCCTCGCAGAACGGGATCGATATGAACTCTGGACCGGCGACCTACGGTTCTACAATGCCGTTAGGCATGGGATCCCGTGGGTGAAATGGGTCGGCAACCTTCACGAATGACCGGATGAAGGGACTCGCAGGAGGGGTTCATGCGGATCGTTGGCGTCCTGGAGGCCAAAACCCGGCTTTCCCGCCTGATCGAGGAAGTCCTGGCGGGTGAGGAGGTCCTCATCGTCCGTCGGGGCCGGCCCGTGGCGTGGCTTGTCCCTGCCGAACCCGACTCGGCCCGCCGGCCCCTCGGGTTCGTCCCGGGAAGCGTGCCCGATGCCTTCTTCGAGCCGCTTCCGGAAGACGAGCTTCGCGCCTGGGAGGGATAGGAAGCGTGAGGTTGCTTTTGGATACCCACGTATTCCTGTGGGCTCTGATGACGCCCGAAAAGCTCTTGCCGGCGACTCGAGCGGCGATCGAGTCGCCGCGAAACAGACTTTATGTCTCGGCCGCCTCCGCATGGGAGGCGGCGACGAAGGCCCGTCTCGGACGTCTCGTCGGGGCCGAGGCGGCCGTCGAGGGGTTCCGGTCTCATATCCGTCGGCTTGGGGCCTCGGAGCTTCCGATCACCGTCGAACACGCTCTGCTTGCGGGACGCCTGTCCCACTCCCACCGGGACCCCTTCGACCGCATGCTCGCTGCCCAAGCCATGCTGGAGGGGCTGATTCTGGTGACGGCCGACCCGGTGTTTACCGAGATGGGTGTCTCCACTTTGTGGGGTTGAGGGCATGGGCAATTCCGTCTCGTGCGGCGGGCGACGATGCCGGCCGCCGCGGCTCGGGCAGGCGGCCTGCCGCATTGCCCAGGTCCTCCAGACGCCCCCTTATCCCGGGTATACCCGGGAAAGCCGGGCTTTGAAGGTCATCTCCGATTGCCTCGATGGATTCTACGCTCACGCCCGGCTTCGGGCCGGTATCCTCCAGGACGAGCCGCTCCTGACCTGCCTGCGCTGAGCTCGGCTCAGCAGGCAGGCCGGCGACCGGCGTTTTGACGCTTACTTGGCGGCCCTGGCCGAGCATCTGGCCTACCGCCTGCAGGTCCTCGCCGTCCACCTGCCCCAGGAGCCGTTAGACCATCTTCCGGGCCGCCTCCGGCCCCATCCCCCGGACCCCTGGCCGACCGCCGCCATCCGCCCTGCCCGAGCCCCCATCCATCCCTCGACCCACCGGCTCCGCTTCTCATGGACTTCCCGGCCCAAGGAAGATACTTAGTCCATGAAACGTCGGATGTCGCTGGCTGTTATTTACATGATTCCCCTCTTGAATGGGATTCCCCCTGAAGGTGTTCCTGCTGAAGGGGTTTTTCTACCTTGTCCCATTTCCGGTCCCAACCCCAGGCGTTCGCGTCGGGCTGCGTAGCCGCCCCGGAGAGGACCGTACGGCCTTCAGACGCGAGGCGTGCTTCACGGGGCGACAGGAACGGCGGAGAGGACCGTGCAGTGGGCAACCCCGGGGGGCTGGCCTAAATTGGAGGCGGACGCCTGAATATCGGACTGGCCGATGGAGGAGCCGATGAGGCCGAGCAGGGTCGGCAAACGCGGGACGGTCGTGATCCCGGCCGCGCTGCGCCGGAGGTTCGGGATAGAGGAGGGCACGCTGGTCGTGGCCGAAGCGACCGACGAGGGGATCCTCATCCGTCCGGCGGTAGCCGTGCCGGTGGAGGTGTACTCCCCCGAACGGAAGGCACGTCTCCTGCTGGAGAATGCCATCGACCCCGAAGACTACGGCAGGGCGGCTCAGGTCGCGTCCGGGAGGAGCTCGGCATCGACCCCGATTCCCTGGGCGTAGAGCCGTAGGCCGGGGCGCTGATGTGGACCGGCTCTTTCTGGACGCC
>FWWL01002393.1_pt1 | contig 39234 bp, 49 predicted proteins | sample 2228331 | NCBI WGS metagenome assembly FWWL01 (sample SAMEA103939775, study PRJEB20133) | metagenome
GGCTTTGGAGGAGGGACTGAGGTTTGCTATTAGAGAGGGAGGAAGGACGGTAGGAGCTGGTGTGGTAACTAAGATTGTAGAATAAAAGGAGGTAAGGAGTCTCAACAATGGTGTATTCCCAACGTATAAGGATAAAATTAAAAAGTTTTGATCATAGAGTTTTAGATAAGTCAGTAGTAGAGATTGTTCAACGAGCTAGAGAGACAGGGGCTAAAGTTGTAGGTCCTATACCATTACCTACAAAAATTAGTAGATGGACTGTTTTGAGATCACCTCATATTGATAAAAATTCCAGGGAGCAGTTTGAGGTGCGGGTTCACAAGAGATTGATAGAAATTCATGAGCCCTCTCAGCAGACAATAGATGCTCTTATGCAGCTTGAACTTCCGGCTGGAGTTGAGGTAGAAATTAAGACTTAATTAAAAGGGGAGTGAAAGGGATATGAAATTAGAAGGACTTATTGGAAAAAAATTGGGGATGACAAGGGTTTTTGATGAAGAGGGAAATACTATTCCTGTTACGGTGTTAGAAGTTGGTCCTTGTGCAGTAGTTCAGGTGAAAACTGAGGAAAAAGATGGTTATAAATCTCTTCAATTGGGTTTTTGTTCTAAGAAACTTACAAAATTTTCTAGGCCTATGATAGGGCATTTTCTTAAAGCAGGATTAGATACAGGTTTTTATGTCTTAAAGGAGTTTAGGGTTGAAGGTCCCCAAGAATTTAGTCCGGGACAATATATTACCTTAGAAGATATAGAAGTTACTAAAGGGGATAAGGTTGATGTGTCTGGTATTTCTAAGGGTAGAGGCTTTAGCGGATGTATTAAAAGGTGGAATTTTCAGCGTCAACCGATGAGCCATGGTGCTAAAAAGGTTCATAGGAAAAGGGGTTCAAGTGGAGCTAATACTTTTCCAGGAAGAATTATTAAGGGGAAAAAGATGGCTGGACACTATGGGGCTGAATGGGTTACGGTAAAGAATTTAACGGTTGTAGATGTTCTTCCGGATAAGAATTTATTATTAGTTAAAGGTGGGGTTCCAGGAGCACCTAATGGCTATGTTTTGATTTATTTTAAATAAGGGGAAGGAAAGATGGAGATAAAGGGAAAGCTTCTTAATGAATTAGGAGAAGTTAAGGGAGAAATAGAATTACCTTTAGATATATTTGGAGTAATCCCGAGGGAAGGAATTTTACATGAAATTGTTAGGTGGCAAAGAGCTAGATGGAGGGCAGGAACAGCTTGCACTAAGACTCGTGGTGAAGTTAGAGGAGGAGGAAGAAAGCCCTGGGCACAAAAGCATACGGGTAGGGCAAGACAAGGTTCTATTCGGGCTCCTCAGTGGGTAGGTGGAGGAGTGGTTCATGGTCCCAAGCCTCGGAATTATGAATTCAAACTTAATAAAAAAGTTCGAAGATTGGGCTTAAGGATGGCTATTTCTAGCCGAGCTTTAGCGGATAAAGTTTTTGTAGCCGAAAGTTTCCCTTTTCTGGAAAAACCTAAGGTCAAAATTTTTTTAGATTACTTTAAGAAGGCTGGAGTAGATTCAGCCCTTTTGGTTTTATCTGAGAGAAATCTTTTAATAGAAAAGAGTGTAGAGAATTTACCTAAGATCAAAGCGTTAGCGGTTGAGGGGTTAAATGTTTATGATGTTTTAAATTATGAGAATTTAATTATTGAAAAAAATGCTCTTTTTAAAATAGAAGAAAGGTTAAGGAGATAAGAAATGAAAGATCCGAGGACTATAATTTTAGCTCCTATTATTACTGAAAAGAGTATGTTATTAAAGGCTAAAAATAATCAAGTTACTTTTTGGGTAGATCCCAAGGCTAACAAAATAGAGATTAAAAGAGCTGTAGAAAATCTTTTTAAAGTAAAGGTTTTAGATGTGCAGACTATTAGATATAAAGGAAAACCCAAAGGAGGTTTTAGAAATCCTGGTAGGACCAGTTTAAGAAAAAAGGCTATAGTAAGATTAGCTGAAGGGCAGACTATAGAATTTTTTGAAACCCTTTAATAAGGAGGATAGGTTAAGATGGCTATAAAAAAATGTAAGCCTACTTCTTCAGGACGGAGGTTTCAGGCTTACTTAGTTAATCCTGAGCTTACTCCTAAGGAGCCTGAAAAATCCTTAGTTGAACCTCTTAAAAAGACAGGGGGAAGAAATAATTATGGCCGGGTTACTTTAAGGTTTAGAGGAGGTGGTCATAAGCGGTTATATAGAGTTATTGATTTTAAGAGAGACAAAGATGGTATTCCGGCTAAGGTTATAGCTTTAGAATATGATCCTAATAGATCCGCTAACATTGCTTTATTACAGTATGCAGACGGAGAAAAAAGATATATTTTAGCTCCCCATGGTTTGAAAGTAGGGGAGGAAGTTATTTCAGGAGAAAATGTAGAAATTAAGGTAGGGAATGCTTTGCCTTTAAAAAATATTCCGGTGGGAACGACTGTTCATAATGTAGAGTTGAGGCCAGGGAAAGGTGGACAATTAGCTCGTTCGGCTGGTGCATTTACTCAAATCCTTGGAAAAGAAGAAAAATATGTTATATTGAGGTTGCCTTCGGGAGAGATTAGGAAGGTTAATAGTAATTGTAAGGCTACTGTTGGGCAGGTAGGTAATCTTGAGTGGGAAAATATTGTGTGGGGGAAGGCTGGAAGATTGCGCTGGAGAGGGAGAAAGCCTCATGTGCGCGGTGTAGCTATGAATCCGGTGGATCATCCTTTAGGTGGTGGTGAAGGAAGGACTCATGGTGGAAGGCATCCTTGTTCTCCGTGGGGACAATTGTGTAAAGGTTTAAAAACCAGGGGTAAAAAATCTTCAGATAAGTTTATTATTAAAAGAAGAAAAGGCTAAGAGGTGAGGTAAAAAATGCCGAGGTCCAAAAAGAAAGGTTTTTTTGTAGATGCCTATCTATTAAAGAAGGTGTTAAAAGTTAGAGAGACGGGGGAGAAAAAACCAATCAAAACTTGGAGTAGAAGATCTACAATTATTCCTGAAATGGTGGGGCTTACCTTTGCGGTTCATAATGGGCATAAATTTATTCCGGTCTATGTAACTGAAAATATGGTAGGACATAAATTAGGTGAATTTGCTCCTACTAGAACTTATAAAGGTCATCCAGCGGATAAGGGTAGAGTTTCGGGTAAAAAGAAATAAAGGAGGTTAAAGTTGAAGGCGCGGGCAACGGCAAAATATATTTTAATTTCTCCTTATAAAGCGAGATTAGTAATAGATTTAATAAGGGGGAAAAAGATTGAGGAGGCTTTAAATATTTTAAATACTATTCCTAAGAAGGGAGCTAGAATTATAAAGAAAGTTTTATTGAGTGCGGTATCTAATGCAGAAAATAATTATGGATTAGATTTAGATAAACTTTATGTTTCTAAAGCTTATGTAAATGAAGGTCCCAGGCTTAAAAGGGTGTGGCCAAGGGCTTGGGGAAGGGCTAGTAGAATTTTAAGGCGGATGAGTCATATTACAATAGAAGTTGAAGAGAAAAAGGATGATAGAAAAAGGAGGTAAGCCTTGGGGCAAAAGGTAGATTCGAGAGGATTAAGATTAGGTATTACCAGATCTTGGGAATCAAGGTATGTTAGTAAGTTTAAAGACCTTCCTCTTTTTGTAAAAGAGGACTATGAAATAAGAAAATTTATTAAAGATAAATATTATCACGCTGGAATAGCTAAGATTGAGATTGAAAGAGCTGGAAGCAATGGAAAAATTATTATTTATTCAGCAAGACCTGGAATTGTTATTGGAAAAAGGGGTGCTGAGATTGAAAAAATTAAGGGAGAATTACAAAAGAAATTTCCTGAGCGGATAATGCAAGTGGTGGTAGAAGAGATTAGAAGACCTGAACTTGAGGCTCAGTTAATAGCTGAAAATGTTGCTCAGCAAATTGAGAAGAGAGTTTCCTTTAGAAGGGCTATGAAAAGGGCTATTAACTTAGTAATGAGAGCCGGAGCCCAGGGGGTTAAGGTTCAATGTTCTGGACGTTTAGGGGGAGCAGAAATTGCAAGATCTGAATGGTATAGAGTTGGAAGGGTTCCTCTTTCTACTTTAAGGGCTGATATAGATTATGGATTTGCAACTGCTGTGACCAAATATGGAAGTATTGGGGTGAGGGTATGGATTTTTAGAGGAGAAGTTTTACCTGAAAGAAGTGGTCAAGAGAGGATAATAATTTAATATAAAGGGGATGGAGTATGTTGTTACAGCCTAAAAAAACAAAATATAGAAAGCAACAAAAAGGAAGAGTAAGAGGTATTGCTACCAAAGGGCATACTTTAGCTTTTGGGGATTATGGTTTAAAGATATTAGAGGGTGGTTGGCTAACCTCTCAGCAGATTGAGGCAGGGCGTGTAGCTATTGTAAGAACTGCCAAGAAGGGAGTTAGGATTTGGATTCGGGTTTTTCCGGATAAACCTATTACTAAGAAACCAGCTGAAACTCGTATGGGGAAAGGTAAAGGACCGGTAGAGGGTTATGTAGCTGTTGTAAAACCAGGAAGAATTATTTATGAGATTGCCGGTGTCTCTGAGGAGGTAGCTAAGGAAGCTTTAAAATTAGCAGCTTCTAAAATGCCTTTTAAGTGTAAGATAGTGAGTAGGGAGGATTTTTAAATGAAGGCTAAGGATTTAAGGGATTTTTCTATTCCGGAGTTGAGGGAGAAGCTTTCGGAACTGAGAGAGGAACTTTTTAATTTAAGATTTCAAAAGAGCATCCATCGTTTAGAAAATCCTATGAAAATAAGATTGCTTAAGAGAGATATAGCTCGGGTACTTACTATTCTAAGAGAAAAAGGTGAGAAAATTTAGAGAGGGGATCAAGAGATGGGGCGGAGAAAACAATTTATGGGGACTGTAGTAAGTGATAAAATGGATAAGACGGTAGTAGTTATGGTAGAAACCTTAGTTAAGCACCCTTTATATGGCAAATTTATAAAGAAGAGAAAAAAATTTATGGCCCATGATGAAAATAATAGTTGTCAGGTGGGAGACAAAGTTCTTATAGAGGAGACGAGACCTCTTTCTCGGCACAAAAGGTGGAGAGTTAGAGAGATTTTAGAAAAGGCTAAGATTTTTGAAAAAGAGGAAGCGGAGAAAGGAGGTGAATAATTCATGATTCAGCAGCAAACCTTTTTAAATGTTGCCGACAATTCGGGAGCTAAAGAAATTATGTGTATAAGAGTTTTAGGAGGTCCTGGAAGGAGATATGGGTCTGTTGGAGATATTATAGTAGCTACTGTAAAGGATGCTTTGCCTAATTCTAAGGTAAAAAAAGGAGATGTGGTTAAGGCTGTGATTGTGAGGACTAAAAAGGAGGTACAAAGAAGCGATGGATCTACTATTCGCTTTGATGAAAATGCTGCTGTTTTAATTAATCAATATCGGGATCCGATTGGGACTCGTATTTTTGGTCCTGTAGCTAGAGAGTTAAGGAGCAAGGGGTTTATGAAAATTATCTCCTTAGCCCCTGAAGTTTTATAAAGGAGAGGTTTTTATGCTTAAAAAGGGCATTAATAAAAATCTACCGAAACCCCATGAAGCTAAATTACATATTAAAAAGGATGATTTAGTAGTTGTTATTGTAGGAAAAGATAGGGGGAAAATTGGTAAGGTTTTAAAGGTTTTTCCTAGGAAAGGAAGGGCTATAGTAGAGGGTGTAAATTTGGTTAAAAGGCATACCAAACCAACTCCTTATAGTTCTGGGGGTATTATAGAGAAGCCTGCTCCTATCCATGTAAGTAATTTAATGGTTTATTGTTCTAAATGTAAGAGAGGGGTTAGGATGAGTAAGAAAATTTTAGAAGATGGAACTAAGGTTCGGGTTTGTAAAAAGTGTGGAGAGATTATTGAGCCGAAGGAGTAAGGAAAGATGGACTTAAGAGAAAGGTATAATAAAGAGATTAAGTTTAAACTTTTTGAAAAATTTAAGTATAAAAATATTCATCAAGTGCCTAAAATTGAAAAGATTTGTCTTAATATGGGATTAGGAGAAGCTACTTCTAATCCTAAGCTTATTGATCAAGCTTTGGTAGAATTAGCTTTAATTACTGGTCAAAGACCTAAAGTATGTAAGGCTCGGAAATCTATTGCTGGGTTTAAGTTAAGAAAGGGAGTTCCCATTGGGATAATGGTAACTTTAAGGGGAAAGAGAATGTATGATTTTCTTCTTAGATTAATCAGTATTGCTCTTCCCAGAGTTAGAGATTTTAAGGGACTATCCAAATCTGGATTTGACGGACGGGGAAATTATACCTTAGGGATTGAGGATCATACGATTTTTCCTGAAATTGATTCCAGTAAAGTAGAAAGAATTAAGGGAATGAGTATTACTATTGTGACTTCTGCTAAGAGGGATGAAGAAGCCTTTGAACTTTTAAAAGAGATGGGGATGCCCTTTAGGAGGTAAGATTAGATGCCGAGAAAAGCACAATTAGAAAAGGCTAAAAGAACTCCTAAATTTATGGTTCGTAAAAGGAATAGATGTTCTATTTGCGGAAGACCAAGGGCTTTTATCAGAGTCTTTGGGTTGTGTAGGATGTGTTTTAGAAAATTAGCTGGAGAAGGCAAATTACCTGGAGTAAGAAAAGCTAGTTGGTAAGGAGGAAGTTTTAAGATGATGACTGATCCCATTGCTGATATGTTAACCCGAATTAAAAATGCCCTGAGGGTAAGAAAAAACAGCGTAACTGTTTCGGCTTCAAAACAAAAACTAGATATATTAAGGATTCTTAAAGAGGAGGGTTATATTGAAGATTATCACTATATAGATGAGAAACCTCAGGGAAAGATAGAAATCTTTTTAAAATACGATGAAAACAAAAGACCCGTTATTTTAGGCCTTAGAGAGATCAGCAAGCCTGGACGAAGGATCTATTTAGGTTACCAAAAACTTTCTAAGGTCATGAATGGGTTGGGAATAGCAATTATTTCGACCTCTCAAGGACTAATGACGGATATGGAGGCTCGAAAAAGAAAAATTGGTGGGGAAGTTATTTGTGAAATTTGGTAAAGGGGAGTGAGAAAAATGAGAAAAGTTTCTCGTTTAGGTAGAAAGCCGGTTGTAGTTCCAGAAGGAGTTAATATAGAATTGGATGAAAAGAACGGTTTAATAAAAGTAGAAGGTCCTAAGGGTAAATTGGAAAAGAAACTTCCTCCTCTAATTAAAGTAAAAATGGAGAAGAATCAGATATTGGTAGAGCCTTCTGAGGTTTCCAAAAAACATGAAAAGAAAGCCAGGGCTTTCCAAGGTTTAGCAAGGACTTTAATTAATAATATGGTAGTAGGGGTAACTCAAGGTTTTACTAAATCGTTGGATATAGTTGGTTTGGGATACAAAGCTGAAATTAGGGGAGAGGAGATTCTCTTTTCCTTGGGTTATTCTCATCCTATTAACTTTCTTTTACCTCCTGGGATTTCAGCTAAGGTAGAAAAGGGAACAGAACAGGTTCAGGTTAGAGTAATTTTAGAAGGAATTGATAAAGAGGTTTTAGGTCAGACAGCAGCTAATATTAGGAAATTAAGACCCCCTGAGCCTTATAAAGGTAAAGGTATAAGATATACAGGAGAGGTGATTTTAAGAAAGGCTGGCAAATCTGGGAAAGGTGGAAAAGGCGGGAAAAAATAAGAGGGAGTGAAGATGAGAGCGGGAGAGAAATTAGAGAAAAGATTAAGAAGAAAGAAAAGGGTAAGAAAAAAAGTTTTTGGGACTCCGGAAATATTAAGACTTTCTGTTTTTAGAAGTAAAAAACAGATTTATGGACAAATTATAGACGATATTAAGGGGCATACTTTGGTAGCCTGTTCTTCCCTTACTCCTGAGATAAGAGAAAAGATAAAGGAGTTAAAAGAAAGGGGAGAGATTAAGAATAAATTGGATATAGCCTTTTTAGTGGGGAAGTTTTTGGCGGAAAGGGCTAAGGAGAAGGGAATTACCAAGGTGGTTTTTGATAGGGGAGGTTATAAGTATCACGGAAGAGTAAAAGCTTTAGCTGAAGGGGCAAGAGAGGGTGGTTTAGAATTTTAAAATTATTTAAAAATTCAAAAGGAGGATATCCTTGGCTAAATTGGGGGAAGACTTAATTGAAAAACTAATTCAGGTTAGAATGGTTACTAAGGTTACTAAAGGTGGTAAGAAGGTAAGGTTTGCCGCTTTAGTTGTGGTTGGAGATGGGAAAGGTAAAGTAGGTTTTGGATTAGGAAAGGCACCTGAAGTACCTGAGGCTATTAGAAAGGCTGTTGACAAAGCTAAAAAGCAAATGATTATCCTTCCTATTATAAAGGGAACGATTCCTCATACGATTAAGGCAGATTTCGGTGCAGCTTCTATTTTACTTAAGCCTGCACCAGCGGGAACAGGGGTTATTGCTGGTGGAACTGTGCGTGCTGTGATGGAGGCTGTTGGTATCACTGATGTGGTGACTAAATCCTTAGGAAGTACAAATCCTCATAATCTTTTAAAGGCAACCTTTAAAGCCCTTTCTCAGCTTCAGAGTTTAGATTATGTAGCTAAAAAAAGAGGAAAAGAAATTTCTGAAATTCTTGAAAGGGTAAGGGTATGAAGAAGTTAAGGATAACCTTAGTGAGAAGTTCTTTTGGGTGGCAACCTAAACAGAGGGAGACGGTTAAAGGACTAGGTTTAAAAAAGATTGGAGATGTAGTTATTCGCGAAGATTCTCCTTCTATCAGAGGTATGATTGAAAAGATTAAACATCTTGTAGTTGTGGAGGAGGTCAATGAGTAAAGTTTTAACTTTGAGCAATTTAAAACCGGATCCTAATTCTAAGCATAGAAAAAAAAGGGTAGGGCGCGGGCATGGATCTGGTCATGGAAAAACTTCTTGCCGAGGCCATAAAGGGCAAAAATCTAGGAGCGGAGTAGATATTAAACCTACCTTTGAAGGTGGTCAAACTCCTCTTATTAGAAGGGTGCCTAAAAGAGGTTTTAAGAATATATTTAAAATTGAATTTGCTGTAATTAATGTGAGGGATTTAGCAAGAAAATTTAAAGAAGGAGAAATAGTTGATCCTTTCCTTTTAAAGAAAAGAGGTTTGATAAAAGGAAAACAACAACAACTTATTAAGTTGTTAGGAGATGGAGAAATAACTTTTCCTTTGACAGTAAAGATTCATTCAGCCTCTAAGAGTGCTATAGAAAAGATAGAAAAAGTGGGTGGTAAAGTAGAACTTCTTTCTGGATAAAAATTTTCCAAGTGAGGATTAATTAAAAGGTGCAAAGAGGGGAAGGTTTTTTAAATTTAGCTAATATTCCTGAATTAAAAAGAAGAATTTTTTATCTTTTTTTGGGTCTTGCCATTTATAGATTTGCTATTCATATACCAGCTCCTGGGATTAATGGAGAGGCTTTTTTAGAATTTTTTCAAAAAGTTGGGGGAACTCTTTTTGGTTTTTTGGATATCTTTTCAGGAGGAGCTTTAAGGCGCTTTTCTGTTTGTGCTTTAGGTATAATGCCTTATATTAGTGCCTCTATTATAATGCAGCTTATGACGGTAGTTTTTCCCAATATTAAAGAATATTATAAAGAAGGTCCTGAGGGAAAAAGAAAAATTGCCTATTATACCCGATATTTAACAGTTCTTATCTGTTTAATTCAGGGTTTTGGGATTGCTTTAGGTCTGGAGAGAATGGTTTCTCCTTCTGGGGTTCCTGTTGTGGCTGATCCAGGTTGGTTTTTTAGATTTACTACTATGATAACCCTTACTGCTGGAACCTTGTTTTTGGTTTGGTTAGGGGAGCAGATGACTGAACATGGTATTGGTAACGGGATCTCGGTAATTATTTTTGCTGGAATTGTAGCAGGTATCTTTCCTGCGATCGGAAGGACCTTTAAATTTTTTCAGACTGGAGAATTTTCTCTCTTTGGATTGCTTTTGGTTTTATTACTGCTTTTTGGAATTTTAGCCTTTACTTGTTTTATGGAATTATCTCAGAGGAGGATTCCTATTCACTATGCTAAAAGGCAGGTTGGTCGTCAAGTGATGGGAGGGCAAAGTAGTTATCTTCCTTTAAAAATTAATTCATCCGGTGTAATTCCACCAATTTTTGCTTCTTCTGTTCTAATGTTTCCTGCTACTATAGTTAATTTTGTCCCTTTAGAATTTTTTCAGAATTTATCTGCCTGGTTAAATCCTAGCGGCCTTTTGTATAATTTAATTTTTGCTACTTTAATTATCTTTTTCTGTTATTTTTATACTGCGGTTGTCTTTAATCCTAAGGAAGTAGCAGATAATTTAAAAAAATGGGGAGGCTTTATTCCGGGAATCAGACCAGGTAAGGCAACTGAAGAGTTTTTGGAGAGGGTTTTGATGAGAATAACTTTTATAGGTTCTCTTTATGTGGCTTTTATTTGTATTTTGCCTAATTTTCTTATTTATAAATTAAATTTACCCTTTTATTTCGGTGGAACCTCTTTATTAATTGTAGTAGGAGTAGCTATGGATTTGGTTGGGCAGATAGAGGCTCACCTACTTTCCAAGCAGTATGAAACTTTTATTAAACAGGCTAAAATTAGAAGTAGGTAAAATTTAAAGGAAGAAGGGAGGGAAAATAACAGCCTACGTGGAGGGTGCGAAACGGATCGAAGCCTTTATGGTCAAGGACAGCAAGAGATATAAGGATACCAACGGCGGGGGATACTACGCTTATGATGGAAAGAGTAAACAGCTTGGTAAAGAATATGGCTCAGGATGGCCACTTTTGCCATGCTTAGGTTAAAAACAGGGACTTTGTCTTTTCTGTTTGGACAAAGTAGGGTTCTTGGGGCTTTTTGTCCCCTTAAAGCTCTTTTACATACCTTTAAATTTTTGTCTGTTAAGGAGGGAGGGTTATGAATATAGTATTTTTAGGACCACCTGGGGCAGGAAAGGGTACTCAGGCTAAGATTTTGATTGAAAGATATGGCATTCCTCAAATTTCTACTGGAGATATGCTTAGGGAGCACAGAGCTAAGGGAACCGAATTAGGAAAAAAAGCTCAGGAGTATATGGATAAGGGTCAGCTTGTGCCGGATGAGATTATTTTGGGGATGGTAAAGGAAAGATTAGTTCAGGCGGATTGTGAAAAGGGTTTTATTTTAGATGGTTTTCCCAGGACGGTGCTTCAAGCTGAAGCCTTGGATAAGATTCTTTCGGAAATGGGCAAAAAATTAGATTTTGCTTTAGCTTTGGTTGTTCCTGATGATTTGTTGGTTGAGAGACTTACTGGGAGAAGAACTTGTAGGAATTGTGGAATGATGTATCACGTTAAATACAAACCTTCCAAGGTTGAAGGAAAATGTGATGTTTGTGGAGGGGAGCTTTATCAGAGACCGGATGACAATGAAGAGACGGTTAGAAATAGGCTTAAGGTTTATCACGAAAGCACAGCTCCTTTAATTGAGTATTACAGAAATAAAGGTCTTTTAAGGGAAATTGACGGAAGTAAGAGCATTGAAGAGATAACCCAACAACTTGTGGGAATTCTTGAGAGTAAGAGATAGGTTTTTGAGGGGTCAGGTTATTTTAAAAAGCCCTCATGAGATAGAGTTGCTCAGAAAGGCTAATGCTATTGTAATGGAGGTTTTGCTTAAACTTAAGGAAGAGGTTAAACCTGGCAAATCAACTTGGGAATTTGAGGAATTAGCCATAGAGTTGTGTGAAAAGAAGGGAGTGGAGCCGGCTTTTAAAGGTTATAAGGGTTATCCTTATGCTTTATGTATTTCGGTAAATGAAGAGATAGTTCATGGAATGCCTAAGAGGGAAAAGATTTTAAAAGAAGGTGATATAGTTAGTTTTGATTTTGGAGTAGTTTATGAAGGCTATGTAGGGGATGCGGCTATTACTGTTGGAGTTGGAGTTATTAGTGAGAGGACTAAAAAACTTCTTGAAGTGACCGAAAGGGCCCTATGTAAGGCTATAGATAAAGCAAGGGTGGGAAATAGATTAGGAGATATATCCTTTGCTATTCAAAGCACGGTAGAGAAAGAGAAATTTAATGTTATTAGGGAATTTGTGGGGCACGGAGTAGGAAAATATTTACATGAGCCTCCTGAGGTTCCGAATTATGGAAGACCGGGAAGGGGAATTAACTTAGTTCCTGGGATGGTTTTAGCTATTGAGCCGATGGTTTCAGAGGGAACCTGGGAGGTAAAAATATTAGAAGATGGATGGACAGCAGTTACTAAGGATGGTAGTTGGGCTGCCCATTTTGAGCATAGTGTAGCTATAACTTCTTCAGGTCCTAAGATTCTATCTTTATTATAAATTGAGGGATTTATGGGAAAAGAGGAGTCTATTTTTTTAGAGGGTAAGATAGTTGAGGCTTTACCTAATGCTATGTTTAAGGTTGAGCTTGAGACAGGGCATACGGTTTTAGCTCATCTATCTGGTAAGATGAGAATTCATTATATAAGGATCTTGCCAGGAGACACAGTTGTGATAGAATTATCTCCTTATGATTTGAATAGGGGAAGAATTGTTTATAGAGGAACAAAGAGTGAGATGGAAAAGGGGAGGGACCATAAATGAAGGTAAGTCCATCTGTTAAAAGGAGATGTAGGAAGTGTAAGATTATCAGAAGAAAGGGTATTGTTAGGATAATTTGTGAGAATCCTAAGCATAAGCAGAGACAAGGGTAAGGGGGGTAGGGATGCCTAAAATTGCCGGTATAGATATACCTGAAAGAAAGTCGGTAGATATAGCTTTAACTTACATATATGGAATTGGGCGTACTTTAGCTCAGAAAATCTGTTCTCAGGCTGGGATAGATTGGTTTAAGAAGGTAAAAGACCTGGAAGAAGAAGAAATCAATCGTTTAAGACAAATTGTAGAAAAGGAATATGTGGTTGAAGGAGAATTAAGAAAACAGGTTAGAAATAATATCAAGAGATTAATGGATATTGGTTGTTATAGAGGGTTAAGGCATAAGATGGGGCTTCCAGTGAGAGGCCAAAAGACCAGATCTAATGCTAGAACTCGTAAAGGTCCGAGACCTGGTTCATTAAGAAAGAAAAAATAAGGAGGGGTTAAAGGGTGGCTAAACTGAAGAAAAAAAAGATTAAAAAGAGTGTTTCTCAAGGTATTGTTTATATTCACTCTACTTTTAATAATACTATTATTACTATTACAGACAGGCAGGGTAATACCTTAGCCTGGGCCAGTGGTGGAACTGAAGGGTTTAAAGGGACCCGAAAGGGAACTCCCTTTGCAGCTCAGTTAGCTATGCAAAATGCTTTAAAAAAGGTCATGAATTATGGTTTAAAAGAGGTTTGGGTTTATGTTAAGGGACCTGGTCCTGGAAGGGAAGCAGCTTTAAGGGCCCTCCAAGGGGCAGGATTAAAAGTTAGTGTAATTAAAGATATTACTCCTATTCCCCATGATGGATGTAGACCGCCTAAGAGAAGAAGGGTTTAATTAATTTAAAGGGGGCGTTAAATATGGCCAGATATACAGGACCTCGGTGCAGATTTTGTAGAAGAGAGGGGATAAAATTATTTCTTAAGGGAGAGAGATGTTATACCGATGCCTGTGCCTTTGAGAGAAGGAGTTATCCTCCGGGACAACATGGACCTAATCAGATGAGAGTTAAACTTTCCGATTATGGAGTTCGTCTTAGAGAAAAACAAAAGGTTAAAAGAATTTATGGAATTTCAGAAAAGCAGATGAGGAAGTATTATGAGATGGCTATAGAAATGGATGGTCCAGCTGGACATAACTTATTACAACTTTTAGAAAGAAGATTAGATAATGTGGTCTATCGTCTCGGATTTGCCCAATCTCGGAGCCAGGCTAGAGAAATGGTGAATCATGGTTTCTTTTTAGTTAATGGAAGACCTGTTGATATTCCCAGTTATCTTGTAAAACCCAGAGATATAATTCAACTTAAAGAAAAATATACCCAAAATCCTCAAATTCAGGAAAATCTTCAAGTGCGGATGCAAAGGGGAATACCTTCTTGGTTAGAGTTGGATATAGACAATTTCAAAGGATTAGTAAAGTCTTTACCTTCAAGAGAGGATATAACTATTCCTATTCAAGAATCTTATATAATTGAGTTTTATTCCAGATAGCATTAAAAATTAGATTTAAAGGAGACGGTCTCTATGAAAAGACCTGTTGAATTAATTAAACCTGAAGGTATTAAAATTCATGAAAATAGTCAATTTCCTTATTACGGGAAATTTATTATAGAACCCTTGGAGCGCGGTTTTGGATATACTATAGGGAATGGTTTAAGAAGAGTATTACTTTCTTCTATTCCCGGCTATGCTATTACGGAAGTAAAAATTGCCGGTGCTCCCCATGAATTTACAAGTTTATCTGGGGTTCTTGAGGATGTTACAGATATAGTTTTAAATCTTAAGGGAGTTCGTTTCCAATTAGAGGGAGAAGGCCCTTTTTATTTTAAACTTTCCCAAAAAGGTCCTGGAGAAGTCAAGGCTGGAAATTTTGAGGTGCCCCCCGAAGTAGGAAGGGTTGTAAATCCAGAGCACTACTTGGCTACACTTACGGAGGATATAAAATTGGAAATGGAAGTTAAAGTAGAAAAGGGAAGGGGTTATGCTTCGGCCGAATATACTAAAAATAATGAAATAGGAGTAATCTTAGTAGATGGACTTTTTTCTCCTATTACCCGAGTAAATTTTACCGTTGGACAAGCTCGTGTGGGTAAAAGCAGTGATTATGATAGTTTAATTTTAGAAATTTGGACTGATGGGACTATAAATCCCGATAAAGCTTTGATCTCGGCTTTTAAGATTTTAGTAGATCAGTTTTTGGTTTTCTTAAAGGAAGAAGATATTACCTTTAAGGAGACACCTTCCAGAGGAATCAGTGCTATTTGTAATTATTTAAATATGACTGTTGAAGAATTAGAGCTTTCTGGAAGATCTGTTAATTGTTTGAAATCTGTTGGAATCAATTATGTAGGAGAGTTGGTGCAGAAAACAGAAACAGAATTACTTAAGATAAGAAGTTTTGGGAGAAAGTCCTTAGAGGAGATTGTAGAGAAATTGAGACAATATAATTTAAATTTAGGTATGAGAGATATTCAATGGAAACCTCCTAGAATTTTAAAATAAGTAAATTTTAAATAAGAAAAGGGGGAATAAAAAATGAGACATAGAAAGGTAAGTAGAAGACTCGTTTCTACTACGGAGCATAGGCTTGCTCTTATGAGAAATCAAGTTCGGGATCTTCTTAAGTATGAAAGGATTACTACTACCTTAGCTAAGGCTAAAGAATTAAGGAGATATGCTGAGAAGATGATTACCTTAGCTAAAAAAGGAGACTTGGCCTCCCGAAGACGAGCACTGTCTTTTATTCAGGATAAAGGCGTAGTAAGAAAGCTTTTCTCTGAATTAAGAGAAAGGTATTTAGATAGACCTGGTGGCTATACCAGGATTATTAAACTTGGTCCGAGAAGAGGAGATGCTTCCTCTATGGCTATTATAGAATTAGTAGAAGAAAAACTTTCTTTTAAGAAATCTAAAACTTTAAGTGAAAGGCTTAAAAAATTGAATGAATTTATTGAAAGAAAGAAAAGAGAATATTTAGCTAAACCTAAGAAGTCTGAATCTTCAGAACCTAACTCTTAGGAGAAACCTTGAGTTGTGCTCAAAGTGCCTTTTCTTTATCACCCCCCTTTCTTTTATTTTACTTAAATGGACATTTTTGTCCGACCTAATTATGTTTGTTCAGAAATGTGCAATTAAACCTTCTTTGAAAAGCTAATTTTGGTGTTTTTTAAATGGGAACAAGTTTTGTTAATAGAGATAGAGAAAGCTAAAAAATTTTAAAAAGAGGAGGGTTAAGATGATTGAGAAACCGAGGGATGCCAAGGATGTATTGGAATTGGTAAAAAAATATGATGTTCGTTTTGTTCGTTTATGGTTTGTAGATATTTTAGGACAACTTAAAAGTTTTGCCATTCATGTTGACGAACTTCCAGGGGCTTTTGAAGAGGGAATGGGATTTGATGGGTCCTCTATTGAAGGTTTTGCTAGGATTGATGAATCTGATATGATAGCAATTCCTGATCCTACCACTTTTACTCTACTACCTTGGAGACCTAAAGAAAAGGCTGTAGCTCGGATGTTTTGTGATATCTATAATCCTGATGGTAAACCCTATGAAGGAGATCCTCGCTATGCCTTAAAAAGGGCTTTAGAGAAAATGAAAAAGATGGGATTTACTAACTTTTATTTAGGGCCTGAGCTTGAGTTTTTTTATTTCAAGTCGGATAAGGGAGCAGAAGTATTAGATGAAGGTGGTTATTTTGATTATCCTACCGATGCCGCTGAAGATTTAAGAAGAGATACCATTTTAGCTTTAGAATCTATGGGAATTAGGGTAGAGTATTCCCATCATGAGGTGGCTCCTTCCCAACACGAAATTGATTTAAGATATGCCGATGCCTTAGATATGGCTGATATTGTAATGACCTACAAAGTAACTGTTAAGGAGGTGGCTAGAAAATATGGAGTTTATGCCACTTTTATGCCCAAACCTATCTTTGGGGTCAATGGAAGTGGAATGCATACTCATCAAAGTCTTTTCATAGAAGATAAGAATGCTTTTTTTGACCCTAAGGATTCCTATCATCTTTCTAATGTAGCTAAACATTATACCGCTGGTCTTTTAAAACATATTAAAGAAATTACTTTAGTTTTGAATCAATGGGTAAATTCTTACAAAAGGCTTGTTCCTGGTTACGAAGCTCCAGTATATATCTGCTGGGCTAGGAGAAATCGTTCGGCCTTAATTAGAATTCCTATGTATAAACCTGGAAAGGAAAAGGCTACTCGTATTGAACTTAGATCCCCTGATCCAGCTTGTAATCCCTATTTAGCCTTTGCTGCTATGCTTACAGCTGGATTAAAGGGTATTGAACAGAAATATTCTCTCCCCGAACCTGTAGAACAAGATGTTTATCATATGTGTCCTAGTGATAGAGCTAAACTTGGGATTGAGGAATTACCTGGAAGTTTAATTGAAGCTATTGAATATGCAGAAAAAAGTGAGCTTTTAAGAGAAGCTCTTGGAGAACATATTTTTAATAAATTAATTGAGAATAAAAAGACTGAATGGGATGCCTACAGAGTTAGAGTAACTGAATACGAGATCCAAAGATATTTACCACTCCTTTAAAATTGTTTTTGGCCCCTCTTTTGGGGGCCAGTTTTTTTTTATTAAAATGGGAATACTTAATCTGGCTATAGCTCAAATTAATCCGAAGGTCGGAGACCTTAAAGGGAATATAAAAAAAATTCTTAAAGCTTGGGAAAGATTAGATAAAGAAGCCCACCTTATTTGTTTTCCTCCCTTTAGTTTAACCGGATATCCCTTAGAAGATCTTCTTTTTAGAAAAGATTTTTTGGAAGATTGTAGAGCTACTTTTTTTCAACTCCTTAATCTTTCCCAACAATTTACCTCTTCTATTCTTTTAGGATACCCCTTATTAGAAGGAGGGAGTCTTTTTTATAAAGAAGTTCTTTTATATCAAGGGAAAAGCTTTGAGCTTTCTCTACGAAAGTTTAATAATCGCCTTTATTTAGAAGAAAAGGAAAGTGTTTTTTTTCAAATTAATAAAGTTAATTTCAGCCTTCTTTTTAACTCTGACTTCGAAAGTTTAAATAAATTTTTTCTTGATCCTTCTATTCCTGGGGTTATTCTTTTTCTTGAGGCCTCACCTTATGTTTATCAAAAATTTTCTTTTAAAGAAAAAGAGCTTCTTTCCAAGGCTAAGGCTTTTAAGAAATATGTAGTTTATGTAAATTTAGTGGGTGGACAAGATGATTTAGTTTTTGATGGAAGATCCCTGGTTCTTTCTCCAGAGGGTGAGCTTTTAATTCGGTCTAAAGCCTTTGAAGAAGATTTTAAGGTAATTACTCTAAAATTAGAAGATTCTTCTTTAAGTTATTTTTTAAATATTTCAATTGAGAAAGAGGTGCCTTTAATAAAAGGTCAAATTGAGAAAAATTTAGAGGAAGAAGAAGAAATTTATTCAGCCTTAGTTTTAGCTTTAAGGGATTATAGTGAGAAAAATTCTTTTAAAGGGGCTCTTTTAGGGCTTTCTGGTGGAATTGATTCAGCCTTAACAGCTGTCTTAGCAGTAGATGCCTTAGGTAAAGACGGGGTAAAAGCCCTTTTTATGCCAACTCAATTTACTTCTTCTGAATCTTATGAAGATGCTAAAGAATTAGCTAAAAATTTAAACATTCCTCTCATTGAGTTTCCTATTCAGAAAATCTTTGCAATCTATAGGGAGGAAATTCAAAGGATCTTGAGTTATCAAGATTTTACAGTAGCTGAAGAAAACTTACAAGCCCGGATTAGGGCTAACTTGCTTTTCTATCTCTCTAATAGAGAAAATCTCTTAGTTCTGTCTACCTCTAATAAAAGTGAAGCAGCAACAGGGTATGGAACTATCTATGGAGATATAGCTGGAGGCTTTGCTCCTCTAAAGGATATTTATAAAACCCAGGTTTATAAATTAGCCCATTATAGAAACTCTATAAATCCAATCATTCCAGAAAGGATTTTTGCTAAACCTCCCTCAGCAGAACTGAGACCCAATCAAAGAGATGAGGATACTCTTCCTCCCTATGAAATTTTAGACGAGATTCTCAAATTTCATTTAGAAAAGGGATTAAGTTCTAAGGAGATAGTTGAAAAGGGTTTTCCCGAAGAGATGGTAAAGAAAGTCTTTTGGATGTTAAAAATTTCGGAATATAAAAGAAGGCAAGCACCTTTAGGGCCTAAAATTACCTTCTGTGCCCTGGGCAGGGAATATAGATTGCCTATAACCTCTGGTTATTTTTAAAAAGGATCCCCTTAAATGGAGAAAGTTCTCGCTATAAGACATGTAAAGATTGAAAATCTTGGAGTTTTGGAAAGAATATTAAAAGAGCTTTCTTATGATTTTGTCTATTTGGATACTCCGAAAGGAGAGAGAGTTAAAGATTCTCTTGAAAATTATTCAGGAATCATTGTTCTGGGTGGTTATATGGGAGCTTATGAAGAAGATAAATACCCATATTTGTCCTATGAATTTGAACTCATGGAGGAAGCCCTTAAAAAGAAAATTCCTTTACTTGGAATTTGCTTAGGGGCTCAAATGTTAGCTAAGGTTCTTGGTGCTAAGGTTTTTCCAGGAGAAAAAGGTAAAGAGATTGGATGGATGAAAGTGTTTAAGGAAGAGGAACATCCTTTTTTTGAAAAATTCCCTAAAACTATTAAGGTTTTTCAATGGCATGGAGATACCTTTGAGCTTCCTTATAGAGCTAAGAGGGTTTTTAGCTCTGAAAAATATGAAAATCAAGGTTTTATCTATGAAAATATGGTAGGATTTCAATTTCATTTAGAAGTAGATAAAGAGTTAGCCCTTCTTTGGAAAGAAAGTTATTATCAAGAAATTAGGGAAGAAAATATTGATCCTCAAGTTTTTGAAAATATAAAAAAAGAAGAAATAAAATTTTTAGAGGATTTAGCTAAGGATTTCCTTAAAAGATGGTTAGGAAAGGTTTAAAATACCTATTTTTTAGAGGCTCAGAAACTATTTTAGGTATAGAAATAGATCCAATTTTCTAAAGATATAATTTCAAGTTTAAAAGCTAAAAGGGATTTGTATTTTAAGGAAAATAAGGTAGAATAAAGAGAATTTTTAAAAGGGGTTAGGGGAAAAATGGCTACGCTTCAATATACAAGTTTTTATCCGGATTTTTATGTAGAAAGGATTTGGGAAAAGTGTATTAAGTGTAAGAGGTGTATAAGGGAGTGCACTTACGGAGTTCATAGTTGGGATGAGAAAAAAAAGACTCTTCTTGAGGACCATAGCAAGTGTGTGGGATGTCAAAGATGTGCAGCTATGTGTCCTACTAAAGCTCTGATAATTAAATCTCATCCTTCTAATTTTAGGGAACATTCTCTTTGGACCCCTTGGTTTATTAAAAATATTTATAAGCAGGCGGATCAAGGAGGTGTCTTGTTAACTTCTACAGGTTGCGTTTTACCTTTTAAGAATTATTTTGACCATTTAGTTTTAGATGCCTGTCAAGTTACCAATCCTCCCATAGATCCTCTTAGGGAACCTATGGAGTTAAGAACTTATATAGGTTCTAAGCCTTCTTCTTTAGAGGTAGAAGAGGTTAATGGTCGTTATAGGCTTAAAAAGAGACTTCCTCCTCTTATTCAACTTTCCGCTCCTATAATGTTTGCGGCCATGTCCTATGGTGCCATTAGTTTACATATTCATCAGGGTTTAGCTAAGGTAGCTAAGGATTTAGGGCTTCTTTATAATACGGGAGAAGGAGGATTGCATGCTTCTCTCTATGAATATGGTTCTAATACCATTGTTCAATGTGCTTCAGGGAGATTTGGGCTTCATATAGATTATCTTAAAGCTGGGGTAGCCATAGAAATTAAAATAGGTCAAGGAGCCAAGCCAGGAATTGGAGGACATTTGCCAGGAGAAAAGGTTACAGAAGAGATTTCAAAGACTCGGATGATTCCGGTAGGAAGTGATGCTATCTCCCCAGCACCTCATCACGATATTTATTCTATTGAAGATTTAAGGGGGCTTATTTTTGCTTTGAAAGAGGCTACTGATTATCAGAAATTAGTTTTTGTAAAGATTGCTGCTGTTCATAATGTAGCCGCTATTGCTTCAGGAATAGCTAGGGCTGGAGCAGATGCTATTGTAATAGATGGATTAAAAGGAGGCACTGGAGCTGCTCCTACTATGTTTAGAGATTATATCGGTATACCTATAGAGCTTGCTATTTCCGCTGTGGATAAGAGACTCAGGTCTGAAGGAATTCGTCATAGAGTAAGTATTATTGCCAGCGGTGGAATAAGATGTAGTGCGGATGTGGTTAAAGCTATTGCTTTGGGAGCAGATGCTGTTTATATAGGAACAGCAGCTCTTATTGCTGTAGGGTGTACCATGTGTCAGAGATGTTATACTGGAAAATGTCCCTGGGGAATAGCTACCAATAATCCTGACTTAATTAAAAGGCTTCCTCCTGAGGTGGTTTATGAAAAGGTTTCTAATCTTATAAAAGGGTGGACCCATGAAATTAAAGAGATGCTTGGGGCTATGGGAATTAATTCTATAGAGAGTCTTAAAGGAAATAGGGATAAATTAAGAGCTGTAGGTTTAACTAAGGAAGAAATGGAAATTTTAGAAGTAAAACATGCTGGGGAGTAGGAGATATGGGGAATATTTTTTCAAGAGATAAGGAAGTTTCTGGGTGTGGAATAGCAGGAGTTATTCACAAGAAGGGAGAATTTATTCCGGGAGAGGTTATTATTAAATCTATTTGCTGTCAATATGAAAGAGGGAACGGTTTGGGCGCAGGTTTTGCCGCTTATGGAATCTATCCAGAATTTAAAAATTACTATGCTCTCCATATTATGTTTCAAAATACTTCAGCTTTAGAAAAAGTGGATGATTTTCTTTCCAAAAGGGTGTATATCAATTATCAAGAAATTCTTCCTACTCGAAAGGTAAAAACTATTAAGAATTCACCTCTTTTTAAGCGCTATTTTGTAAAGCCTAAAATTGATATTCAGGAAGAAGATTTTTGTGATATTAATCAGGAAGATAATTTTATGGTCCAATTGGTAATGGAAATTAATGAAAAAATTGAAGGAGCCTATGTGATTTCTTCAGGAAAGAATATGGGGGTTTTTAAGGGAGTTGGGTTTCCGGATGAAATAGCTGAATTTTTTATGATAGATGAATATAAAGCCTTTATTTGGATAGCTCATAATCGTTTTCCTACGAATACTCCAGGTTGGTGGGGAGGAGCCCATCCTTTTACTCTTCTTGATTGGGCCATAGTCCATAATGGGGAAATTTCAAGTTATGGAACAAATAGAAGATATCTTGAACTTTTTGGTTATAAATGTACTCTCCTTACGGATACAGAAGTAGTAGCTTATACCTTAGACCTTCTTATTAGAAGACATGGGCTTCCTGTAGAACTGGCCTGTAAATCTATGGCTCCCCTTTTTTGGATAGAAATAGATGAGATGCCTGAGGAGGAGAGGGAGCTCTATACAGCTTTAAGAATAGTTTATGGAGGTGCCCTTTTAAATGGTCCTTTTGCTATTCTTTTTGCCTATAATGGAGGATTAGTAGGATTGAATGACCGAGTAAAATTGCGACCCTTAGTTGCTGCTTATAAGGGAGATATCTATTATATGGCCTCAGAAGAGGCTGCTATAAGAGCTATTTGCCCTGATCCTGAAGTAGTATGGGCTCCTAAAGCTGGAGAACCTGTGATAATAGAAATGGAAGACAATTCTATTCCCAATCAAAGAAGTTATAGGAAAGTTAGGCCAAAGGAGGAAGAGGAGGATGCCCTTAGAATTAGACGCTTCCCTCTATAACTATACTCAACTAAATAAAATTATTAAAGAACAGATTGAAAAAGGAGAAAAAGAGTTCATCCTTAGAGGAGTGAATGGACATAGATATCTTTTAGGCGGTGTTTCAACTCAATGTAGGGTAGAAATTTATGGAACTCCTGGGTTGGATTTAGGATGTTTTATGAGGGGACCTATCATTCGAGTAAGAGGTAATGGGCAAGATGGAGTAGGTAATACAATGGATGAGGGAAAGATTGTTATTGATGGAATGGCTGGAGATGTTCTTGGCTATGCTATGAGAGGTGGGAAAATTTTTGTCTACGGTGATGTGGGGTATAGGGTAGGTATCCATATGAAAGCGTATATGGATAGAGTTCCTGTAATTATTATTGGAGGAAAAGCTGGAGACTTTCTCGGAGAATATATGGCTGGAGGTATTATCATTCTTTTAGGTCTTAATACCCTCTATCCCGAAAGACCTATAGCCGGGCTTTTTCTCGGGACAGGAATGCACGGAGGAGTTATTTATGTTAGAGGAACTGTTAAGGAATCTCAACTTGGTTTAGGTCTAAAACCCTATTCCTTAGATGGAGAAGACGAAAAGCTTTTAGAAAAACATCTTAAAGAGTATTGCGAAGACTTTGATTTAGATCTCAGCCTAATTTTAAAAGAAGATTTTACCAAGATTATTCCCTATACTCACCGTCCTTACGGAAAATTATATGCCTATTAATCTTGAAGAAAAGATCTTAAGGGTAGTTGGGTGTTCTAAAAATTCTGATCTTAATAGAAGAACTTTAAACCTTTTTTAAACGAAGAACCTCATAAAGAGGATTTATTTTTTCAATTCTTAGCGCAATTTCCATTCCAGGGCTAAGTTCTCCTTTAAGGTCTATAAGCTCTCCAGTAAGATTATAGGCAGGAAGATAGACCTTAGCTTTTTTATTTTGAACTTCAAGGACAAGGCCTTGGAGAAAGTTATTTTTTTCATATTTTTGGAGGTATTTTAAGAGAAAATATCTTTTTCTTCGGGCTTGTAAGAATTGAGCTCTTTGAAGATTAACTTGTAAGGTAGGGAGAATTTTTGAGAGTTCTTCTTTTTTTAAGGGCTCTTTTCCTAAAAGATAGCTTTCAATTTGATATTGAGAGATAAGATCTAAGGCTCTTCTAATGGGAGAGGTGAGGGTGGTATAATAGGGAAGTCCTAAACCAGAATGAAAGCCTGGTTCCAAAGAAAGTTCGGATTTAGCCATAAATTTGAGTTGAAGAATTTGATAATAAAGGGAAGAGTGGCGCTCTTCAAAAATTTGAAAGGGTTCTTTTTGAAGACGATAAATAAGGGGGATACCCTTTTCAGATGCCCACTTGGCGGAATAAAAATTGGTAAGGATCATTGCTTCTGAGATTAGATCCCGAGCTGGAGTTAAAGTGATTCTTTGAAGGAGAAATTCTCCCTTTGGTAAAACTTTTACTAATACATCGGGAAGGAAAACTCCTAAAGCCCCTTGTTCCTTCCTTTTCTCTTTAAAGGCCATCAATAAATTATAAAGTTGGGTAAAAAAGGGATCAAGCTTATTCAAAAATTCGTCTACTTCTTCATAGGTATAGCGGTTTTTAATAAGGATTAGAGCAGGAAGGATGGCAAAATCTAAAATTTTTCCTTCCTGAGTTAAAGTAAATTTAAAAGTTAAGGAGGGTTTAGGCTCTTCCTTTTTTAGACTAAATTTTTGATGGGAAAGTTTAAAGGGAAACATGGGAAGGATAGTTTCGGGAAGATAAAGGGTTGAAGCTCTTTCCAGAGCCCCTTCCCAAAGATAAGAATGGGGTTTTATAAATCTTGCTACGTCAGCAATATGGATATAAAGAATATAATTTCCATCTTTTTCTTCTACACTAAGAGCGTCATCAAAGTCTTCAGTCTCTTCAGCATCTATGGTAAAGGAATTAAGATAGGTGAGATCTTCTAATTGATTTAGATCTATCTGACTTTGAAGAATTTTTTCAACTTCCTCTAATTCCTTGGAACTAAATTGTAAAGGAAAGTTAGATTTTTCTAATTCCCAAAACCAATCTTCTTCAGTATACTTATTTTGAATAAAGAGTTCCACAATTTTAAGAGGTTCACTAATCCCATTTCGTTTTAAAACTTCAGAAACAATTTTTCCTTTTTCAAAATTTTCCTCTTTTAGAAGAAAAGTTTTAAAAAGTTTCAACCATTTCTCTTTTTGCTCTAAAGGAATTTCTTCCCTTTTTCCTGAAATAAGGGCTGAAAGAACAGATTCACCTTCTTGCAATAACTTTAACCACTCTAACTCCTTTTGCCTTTGTTGCCATAAAGCTTTAACCTCATCTTCCTTTCTTAATCTGACCTCATTAATTCCTTCTTTTACAAAGTAAATTCCCTCCTCATAGACCTTTCGCATAAAAGCCGAGACTTCATCACAATTAGGAACTCTTCCTAAATATAATTCCACAAAGTCCCAGGCTGATCCTCTCTCTACTTCTCCAGTTAATACTTCCCATAATTCCTTTAAGTTAAAATTTTCTTTCAATTTCTCTCTGAGTTCCTGTTTTTCCTTTAAAAAATTTTGAAGGGTAAAGCTGTCAGAAAAGGAGAATTTCTTTTTTCCAGCACTTAATAGGGCATTAACATTAATAAGTTCTTCCCTTCCTGTAGGGAGGAAAAGAAGAAGTCTTTTGCCTTTAACTTCTTTTACAAAGCCAATAATAATTTTTTCTTTAAAGAAAAAATCAACTAAACAATGGAGGAGTTTTTCCCATTCCATTAGGATTTAGTTTTCGGCAATTTGTAGCGCTTCTCTTAGGTTTAAGGTTCCTTCATAGAGGGCTCTTCCACTGATTATCCCATAAAGTCCTTTCTTTTTATAGGGCTTAAGTTTGATAATATCTTCAAGGGTGGAAACTCCACCAGCTAAAATAAGTTTATGTCCGCTAACTAAAAGGGCTTTCTCTAATCTTAAAAGTTCAATTCCCTTTCCTGTTCCATCCCTTTCAATTAAAGTTAAAATAACCGCAAAAAGAGGATAGTTATTTAATTCTTTTAAAAAATCTAAATAGTTAACCTCACTAATTTCTAACCATCCAGAAAGGGCTACCTTTTCTCCCCTAACATCTACACTTACTATAATTTTCTCAGGATAAGCCTCGGTTATTTTTTTGAGGAAATTTTTAGAAAGTAAGGCTTTTGTTCCGAGGATTACTTGAGAAATACCTCTTTCTAAATAGAAGCTAATACTTTCTTCATCCCTAATTCCGCCGCCTACTTGAAGGGGGATTTTTATTTTTTCAGCTATAGTTTTAATAAGGTTTTTATGAACAGGTCGTCCTTCTTTAGCTCCGTCTAAATCTACTATATGGAGCCTCTTAGCTCCCTCCTTTTCAAAAAAAAAGGCATAATCTAAAGGATTCTCTCCATAAACCTTGGTTTTAGAATAGTCTCCTTGAAAGAGCCTTACTACTTTGCCTCTTCTTAAATCTATAGCTGGAATAAATAGCATAGTTTTTAGTTTTTTAATAGAGTTTTAGCTAAAACCTTAGGGAAAGCTTTTTAAGATTTCTTGAAGCCCCCTTTCAGACAATTCTTCTGCGGTAAGCCATTTAATTTTTTTATATAGAGAAAGTTTTAATAGGTTTTCACTAAGAGGTTTTTGAACCTCATCAAAAGTTCTCTGCCAAAGAATTTTTCCGTCCTCTCCTTTATATAAGACTAAGGTAAAAGCTACCGCTGCTGGGGATTCTACACTCCAACTTTTTCCTCTTCTTTCCTTGAATTTAAAAATTTTTCCATAAAGGAGATAGTGAGCTCCTGTTTTCTTACTAAAAAACTCCACTAATTCCTCTGAGGTCTTTACAGAATTTAAAGCCTCTTCTAAAAGAATTTCATAGTCTTCTTGGCTAAGGAAAATAAAAGTATACCGGTTTTCTAAGGATTTTAAATTTTCTCTTAAGAGGCTATTCATAATTTCTTTAGCTTTCCCTTCAATTTCTCCGGAAATAATTCCTTGCACTGGACAGAAAAAAGTAATAGCCTTTTCGGTAGGGCAATAGTATTCAAAGGGAAGGACAAGGATAGTTTTTTTAGAAAAAGTGCGAGAGCTTTCTAAATCTTGAGAAAAGCCTGATAAAGCAGGATAAATCCAAAAAAGAAAAAATAGAAAAAAATAAAACAAGAAGATTTTTTTCATAGGTTAATACCTCTTTTTAAGGATTGGAATATCTAAATTTTATCAGAAAAAAGAAATAAAACAACTAAAACCCAGAAGAGGGGCTTAAAAGCCTCTTCTGGGTTTAAAATAGATTTAAATAAGAATTAAACCAATTTTAAAACGTCTTTAACAGATATAACTCCAACAACTCTATGGTCTCTAACAACAGGAAGATGTCTAATTTTATGATCAATAAATTTTTCTATGGCATCCTTCAGGGTATTTTCAGGAGAGACAGTGATAACCTCCTTAATCATAAAATCTTTTACTGGTCTATTAAGACCATTTTCTTCACAGCAAATAATAGCTATGAGGTCTTTTTCGGAAATAACTCCTACCAATTTTCCTGTTTCAGAACTTACAACTGGAAGGAATCCAATATTTTTTTTAGTTAATAACTGAGCCACCTCTAAAACTGGAGTGTCCTCCTTAATCGTGATGGTAGGAGTTTTCATAAATTCTTCTAATTTTATTCTTTCGGTAAAGCCTTTTTTAAGACTAGCGGTGAGGAGGGCTACTTCATTAAAGACATAGCGTGGATCAATATAGCCAATGATTCTTTTTGTTTCATCTACCACAGCAACTCCCTTAGCTCCGAATTCTTGAAGCAAGGGAATAGCATCTATAACTCTTGCTGTGTTTAAAACTTCATCTACTTCAATAACAACTTCTTTAATAGGTGTATTAATAGTAGCTCCGCTAACTATAGCCTTAAGGAGAGATCTTTCTTCAATGATACCTAAGTAGCGACCAGTTTCAGTTCCATCTTCGGTAACTATAGCCACTCTTTGTCCTTCCATCTGAAGTTTTTTCATAGCCTCTCCGATACTCATAGTTGCAGGAAGGATTAAGGCTTTATGGGCAAATTTATTGGCTGAAAGTTCTTCCCAAACTCTTTCTCCTTTTGTTTCCCAACCCTTTAATAGATAAAGAGAACCCATAATAATAGGAATAAGGGTAGACCAAATAATCACAGATAAATAGTGATTGCCAGTGATTTTATAGAGAAGAGTAATCACAAAAGGAGTAAGTCCTCCAAAGACTCCATATCCCATATTATAGGTGAAACCAATAGCAGTAGTTCTAATTTTAGCTGGAAAGAGTTCTAAAAGATAGGCCGACATAGCTCCACTATAGCCAATACCGTTCATAAAAGTTCCAACCATGATTAAAAGAAAAAGTATAGAGGTATCTGGAGGATTTACATAATTTTTCATTAAAAAATATGTAATAGGAAAAAGGAGGGCGTTGCCATAAATTCCAAAAAGAAGAATGGGTTTTCTTCCAATTTTATCGGAAAGCCAACCAAAAAATAAATAGGTCCAGATAACAACATAGGTAGCATAAGCCAAGAATTGATCTGTTTGTTTAGCAGGTACTCCCAGGTCGTTCAAATAGAATTTTACATAAAGTTGATTGTTATACCAAATAGGACCGTGAGCTCCTATAACACCGATCCAAGCCAGCGAAAAAAGCCATAAATAGTGCTTATTAGTAAAAAGTTCTTTAATAGGAGCACTGGTAACTCTTCTAATTTGTTTTAAGGCAGTGAAAACTGGAGTTTCTTTGTATAAAAGGTGGATGATAAGGACTACAATAAAGACTACCAATCCTGCTACAATGAAGCACCATCTCCAACCATAGGTTTCAAAGGCTTCAGTTCCAAAATATTCTCTGAAAAAGGAGGAAAGATTGGCAGCAATAGCCATTCCTAAAGCTGCTGTAGTGAAGAGAAAACCAGTAATAAGACCTCTTCGGTGGTCAGGAGTAAATTCTCCTAAATAGGTAATAGCTGCCCCGAAGCCTCCTCCCAAAGCTAAGCCTTGAATAATTCTTAAAAGAAAAACTCCCAGGGAGGCTAAAATTCCTATACTGGCATAGGTGGGAAGTAAACCAATTCCTAAGGTTCCAATAAGCATCATAGAAATAGCTGTTAAAAAGGCAACCTTTCTTCCGTATTGATCTCCAATTTTACCAAACATTAAAGCCCCTAAGGGTCTGAATAAGAAACCAATGGCCAGAGCTCCAAAAGAGGCTAATAAGCTGGCTAAAGGATCATCACTGGGAAAATACAGTTTAGCAATAATTTTAGCTAAAATGGCATAGACATAAAAATCCACCCATTCAAGAAGTGCTCCAGCCCATGCTACAATAGCAACCGGAAGAACCTCTCTAAAATTGGTCCTTTCCTGTGCCATCCTCCACCTCCTTTTTTATTTTAATTAGATAATACAATAAAATTTAAAAACTCTTTTAAATAGAATATATTGTGCTTTTTTTCACAAAATAAGGATTTGTAGATTTTTTCTTGAAGGGATCTAAAGAGGGGCATTTTGGAGGGTTGAGGCACTTGTTAGAGTTCAGAGAGGATATCACCTGAGGGAGACTTGGTTGCCTGATATTAATAATTCTTAAAAAGTTCATAAGAACTTGACTTTTTTGCAATTTAAATTAATAATAAGCTACAAATGCTTTATATTATTTTCTATTTTCAGGTTCATCAGCCTTTTAGAGTTTCTAAATATTCTTTTTTTGATATTGGAAGTAATAAATCCTATTTTGATGAAGAATTAAACCGATATGTTTTTAATAAAGTTTCTGAAAAATGTTATCTTCCGGCTAATCAACTTTTTAAAGATTTAATCTTAGCTAGTGAAGGTAGATTCAAAATTTCTTATAGTATTACAGGCACTTTCTTAGAACAAGCTAAGCTTTACCGACCTGAAGTTTTTGATTCCTTTCTGGATCTTTTTAAAACCGGAGGTGTAGAATTAATTTATGAGACCTATTATCATTCCTTAGCCAGTATATTGGACTTAGATGAATTTATAGAGCAGGTTGAAAAACATTTGGAAACAATTGAACGGGATTTTGGTTTTAGGTCCTCTGTTTTCAGAAATACGGAACTAATTTATTTTGATAAACTTTCTGATGTCCTTTTAAATTTCCCTCAGATTAAGACAATTTTAATTGAAGGAGCCGATCGTATTCTTATGGGAGATTCTCCCCTCTATCCTCGCCTTTCTTACAATCACAGCCATCTTCTTCTTCTTAAGCACTATAAACTTTCCGATGATATAGCTTTTCGTTTCAGTGACAGAGCCTGGTCGGAATATCCTTTAATAGCAGAAAAATATGTCCAATGGATTAGAGATCTTCTGCTTATGGAGAGGGAAGGTAAGAACCTATATCTTGGACTTTTTATGGATTATGAGACCTTTGGAGAGCACCAATGGAGAGAAAGTGGAATTTTTGATTTTATGAAAAGGGTTGTAGAACTACTTTTAAAGGAGAGGGAAATAGCCTTTCTTTTCCCCTCGGAAGTTTATTCTACCCTTAATTATAATCCTAAGGGACTTTCTGTTCCAACTCCTACTTCTTGGGCTGATACCGATAGAGATCTTTCCGCTTGGCTTTCTAATCCCCTTCAATGGAATACTATGAAAACGGTGTATGAACTCTTAAAACAGTCTAAAGTGAAGGGAAAAACCGAGTTAATTTCTGTTTTAAAAAAACTTACTACTTCTGACCACTTTTATTATATGTGTATTAAATATTTTCAAGATGGAGATGTGCATAAATATTTTTCGCCTTATGATTTACCGGATAATGCTTATAAATATTTTATGTATATTTTGACAGATATAGAGCAAAAATTGGAGGATTAAAATGGAATTTAAGAAATTTTTTGTTTATCCTAAATTTCCTGAAAGTTTAGAAAAGCTTATTACTATTTCTTATAATCTTTGGTTTACTTTAGATTTTAAAGCTCTTTCGTTATTTTATAAAATGGATGCCGATCTTTTTAGGAAAGTTCGGCACAATCCTATTAAATTTTTACATCTCTTACCTAAGGAGAAGATAGATACTCTTGCTCAAGATAGAAGATTTTTATTTGAACTTCAAGAGGTTTGGGAACGTTTTGAAGAATATCTTCAAAAGAGGCACCCTTTAGTTTCAGAAAGTTTCTCTAAGGAAGATTATATTGCCTATTTTTCTACGGAGTTTGCCTTTCATGAAGCTTTACCTATTTATGCTGGAGGATTAGGAGTTTTAGCTGGAGATATTGTAATAGGAGCGGCTGATTTAGATATCCCTTTAGTAGGGGTAAGTCTTCTTTATAATAAGGGCTACTTTAAACAGTCTTTGGATTTAGTAGGTCTCCAAAAGGAGGAGCCTGATTATGTTGACAAATTTTTAAATTTTATCCGGGAGATCAAGGATGAGCAAGGGAATCCTTTAAGCGTAGAAATAAGGTTATTGGATCAAAGCCTTAAAGCCAAGGTTTGGAAATTAGAAATAGGGAATAGATTTTGTTTGTTTTTAGATAGCGACCTTCCAGAAAATCCTCCTGAACTTAGAGCTCTTACTGATTATCTCTATCCTGCTGATCCTGAGATAAGATTAAAACAAGAAATTCTTTTAGGTATTGGAGGGTATCAAGCTTTGAGAAAAATGGGGATAAGTCCTGTTCTTTATCATTTAAATGAAGGACATTCTGCCTTTGTTATTTTAGCCCGTTTAAAAGAGTTAATGCAAGAAAAGGGGCTTTCTTTTCCTTCAGCTAAACTTTTCATTCAAGAAACAACTATCTTTACTACGCATACCCCTCTCATTGCAGGCAATGAGCATTTTGATACTAAATTAGTGGAAAAATATTTAGGTTCAGAAATAACCTCCTTAGGCTTAACCACAGAGGATCTAATTAAGTGTGGTTGTTTTTCAGGAGATAGAAAGGTATTTTGGCTTCCCGCCTTAGGTATCAGATATTCTCGCTTTATAAATGCGGTTTCTAAACTTCATCAAGAAACTACTAAAAAGATGTGGCAACCCCTCTTTGAAAATTGGCTTTTAGATGAGGTTCCAATTGATTATGTAACCAATGGAGTTCATTGGAGATGGTTAAGTGAATCATTTTATAATCTATTGGAAAAATATATAGGAACAAATTTTAAATTTCTTGATCCTGAGGATTCCGCCTGGGATGAGATTTTAAATATACCTGATGAAGAAATTTGGGAAGCCCATAAAAAGAATAAACAAAAACTAATTAATCTTATAAACAAAAATTTGGAGGAAGAATATTTAAAAAAAGATCCCCAGAGATTTAGAAAAAAGGTCTTAGTTCCCCTTAAGAGATATCAATTGATTGTGGGTTGTGCCCGAAGAGTTACAGGATATAAAAGGAACAATCTAATTCTTTTTGATAAAGAGAGACTTCTTAAGATAATAGAAGATAATGAAAAACCGGTAGTTTTTGTTTTCTCTGGGAAAGCCCATCCTAAGGATGTAGAAGGAAAAAAGATGATTCAAGAACTTATAAATTTTAGTTTAGAGCATCATTTAGAAGATAGATTTATTTTTCTAGAAAACCATAATTTACATTTAGCCCGCTATATTCTTTGGGGATCGGATGTTTGGTTAAACACTCCCTATAGACCGATGGAAGCCAGCGGAACTTCGGGAATGAAAGCAGCTCTAAACGGTGTTCTTCATCTCAGTGTATTAGATGGGTGGTGGGCCGAGGCTTATGACGGAACTAATGGTTGGGCCCTTCACCCTAAGGAAGGACTACCTCCTTTTAATTTTTATGAAGCTGATCAAATTTATAATCTTTTAGAAGGTGAAATTAAAGAGCTCTTTTATGAAAGGGATGAGGAGGGAATCCCGAGGGAATGGGTTAGACGAATGAAAAGGGCCTTATACAAAGCTTGTAAACATTTTTCTATTAATAGGGTTCTTTCGGAATATTTACGAAAATTTTACTTGCCCTCCCTTAAAAGTGCTAAAGAGCTTGGGGCAGGTAATTGGGATTTATTAAATCGCCTAACTGAGGAAGTAAAAATCTTACAAGAGAATTGGCATAAACTTAGGATAAGATCCTTTACTCTTAATATTCCTGGAGAGGCTATCTGGGAAGATACAGAAATAGAAATTAAAGTTGAAGTAGAACTTTCCGGAATTCCTAAGGATTTGATAAGAGTAGAAGCAGTTTGTATAAAGGAGATGGAATTGGAAGAACCTATAGGAAGAGCTCTTGATTTTATTCCTTTAGAATTTATTAGAGAGGAAGAAAATGTAGCCTTTTACGAGATAAAATACTCACTTTACGGACATGGCTTAAGAAAGATAGGGGTAAGGGTTGTTCCGGAGAAGGAGATTTTAAAAAAGGCCTATCCTGAATTAATCAAATGGTATGAAGGACAGGGATTATTTTCTTATTCCTAATAAATACACTTCTTTACTTTCTTTCCTTACGGACTGAGGTCTTAAAACCTTTACATTTTTAAAATGTTTTTCAAATTCCTTTTTTACCTTTGGGAACTCTGGGCCATCAAAGACCTTTACTAAAAGGGTTCCTTCCTTTTTCAAAAGACTTTTAGAAAGTTCTAAAGCCCTTAAGACAAGTTCTACAGATCTTAAGTGATCGGTTAAGGCAATTCCTGTGGTATTCGGAGCTATATCACTTAGGATAGTGTCAAATTCTTTGATATTCAATTTTTCAAAATCTTCGGGAGTAAGTTCCAAGACATCTTTTTGAAGGAAGGTAAAGAGGGAAGAAGAGAATTTTACAGGTTGGAGGTCAACGCCTATAACTCGTCCTTCGGGACCAACAATTTCACAAGCTAATTTTGACCAAGATCCAGGGCTACAACCTAAATCCAAAACTTTAAAGCCTGGTTTTAAAATTTTAAATTTTTCTTGAATTTCTTTAAGTTTGAAAACAGAGCGGGCAGGATAGCCTTTATCCTTAGCTAATTTAGCCCATTTATCAAACCAAGGATTTTTTTTAGAGGCTCCCTTAGGCATCTAAAATTTTAAAGGATGAATTTAAAGGTGCCTTTTCCTAAGATATCATGGAGATGGAGGATACCAACCAAGCGATTATCATAATTTACAACTGGTAAGACAGTGATAAGATGTTTTTCCATAAGCTCAAGGGCTTCGGCTACTAATTGATTCTCTTCAATCTTTTTAGGATTTTTTGTCATCACCTCTTCTATTTTGACATCGGGAAGTCCTTTATATTTAGTTACAAACCTTCTTAAGTCTCCATCTGTAAGAATTCCTGTAAGATGGTTAAGATTATTCACAATAAGAATAGCCCCTAATTTTTTGCTATTTAATTCTTCTAAAGCCTCTTTTAAAGGGGTGTCTTCATAGATTAAGGGAATTTTATCCCCTGTAAGCATTATTTCTTTGACTTTTACTTTTAATCTTTCTCCTAAGGAACCTCCAGGATGATTCTTTCTAAAATCTTCGGCCTTTAATCCTTTTAATTCCAAGAGAACAATAGCTAAGGCATCTCCCAAAGCTAACATAGCCGTAGTGCTTGTAGTAGGAGCTAAGCCAAAGGGACAGGCCTCTTTCTGAATAGATACATTTAAAACAATATCCGAAAGCTCAGCTAAAATACTTTGAGAATTCCCAGTTATTGAAATAATTGGTATTTTTCTTAATTTTAAAATCTTTAAAAGTTCGCATACCTCCAAAGTGTTTCCTGAGTAAGAAAGGGCAAGAATTATATCTTTAGGGATAACCATTCCTAAATCACCGTGTAAAGCTTCAACTGGATGAAGGAAAAAAGAAGGTGTCCCTAAGGAGGAAAGGGTAGCAGAAATTTTTCTTCCGATAAGCCCGCTTTTTCCAATTCCTGTAACAATCACTCTTCCCTGACTTTGGAGAATAAGATTAACAGCCTTAGAAAAAGATAAATCTAAGTTTTTATAAAGGTTCTCTAAACCCTCTTTTTCTGTTTGAATAACTTCTTTAGCTCTCTTTAAAATTTGCTCTTCCCTCATCAGTGAAGAATAAATTTATCCACTTCTAAAAGTTTGTCCTGGGAAATCCTTTCCACTCCCTCTAATTCATCTAATATCTTAGTCAAGATATCTAAAATTTTATTCACATAATCGGTAATAAATTTTTCTCTTTCCATAAGTTTTGTTAATTTTTTAAGGCTCCATTCCATATCCTGAGAACTAAGGTTATTCCAACTAAGAAAGGGATAGAGATTATAAAGGGTTTTATGGCGATCCATCCGAACCCTTAATTCATTAATTAATTCCTTAGGATTTTTGACTAAGGCCTTTACATCTTCTGATAAAAATTTTAGATCCTCTTCTTGGATATCCCAAAGTGTCTGAATCCAATCTTTAAGAGTTAAAAGGGAATCCTTTTTCATCTTTTTTTCTCCCTCTATTTTTATTACTTTCTATCATGAGCCAAGTTTTTTTATACCTCAGCCCTTACAAAGTAGGCAGGAGAATTAACCGTTATTAATTCTGATATTAATCCAAGGGAAAAATTTTTCAACAGCCTTTATAAAGAAGAAAGGAGAAGTATAATAGTTTTTTAAGAGTGTTTGAAAGGGGATATATTCAAGTTTATACAGGGGAAGGAAAGGGTAAAACTACTGCGGCTGTAGGGCTTACTATTCGTGCCCTTGGAGCTGGATTAAAAGTAGCTTTTTTACAATTTTTTAAGTCTGAAGACTCTTCAGAGGTTAAAATTTTAAAAAGCCTTTTTCCTCGGCTTTACTATCAAGCCTTTCATACAAAAGGTTTTATTAAAGGAAAAATTCCCTCTGAATTAGAAAGGATTATTAAAGAGGGCTACGAAATATTTAAAAAATTGCTTTTTTCCAAGGAATACGATTTGATTATTTTAGATGAATTTACTTATGCCTTAAATTGGAATATAATAGACTTAGAGGAATTTTTAGAAATCTTAGAAGAAAAACCTAAGGAAGTGGAAATAGTTATTACTGGAAGAGGGGCACCTTTATCTCTTATAGAGAAGTCTGATCTTGTAACTATAATGCATCCTTTGAAACATTATTTTGAAAAGGGAGTAGAAGCCAGGTGGGGGATAGAGAAATAATTTTGGTAATAGAAGAAAAGATAGAAAATCTTCAACCTTTAACTCAAGAAGAAGCTCTCTATCTTTTTAAGATCCCTTTTCTTACCTTAGGGAGGTTAGCAAGAAAAATGCGTTTTAAGCTTAATCCTGAAAGGATTGTAACCTATGTAGTAGATAGAAATATTAATTATACTAACATTTGTATTTCTGGTTGTAAATTTTGTGCTTTTTTCAGGGCTCCTAATTCACCTGAAGGGTATGTCCTTTCCTTGGAAGAGATTGCCCATAAGGTGGAAGAGACTATTCAGCTCGGAGGATATCAAATTTTACTTCAGGGAGGGCTTCATCCGGACTTGAGCCTTGAATATTTTGAAGAACTCTTTTCCTTTTTAAAAAGGCGTTTTCCTCAAGTTCATCTTCACTCCCTTTCTCCTCCTGAGATTATTTTTTTAAGTAAAAAATCTGGTTTATCAGTAGAAGAGGTTTTAAGGAGGTTAAAGGAAGCCGGGCTTGATTCTATCCCAGGAGGTGGAGCAGAAATTTTAGTAGAACCTATAAGAAGGATAATTTCTCCTAATAAGGCCTCTGCTGAAGAATGGCTTTATGTGATGGAAAGGGCTCACAGGTTAGGAATGAAAACAACTGCTACTATGATGTTTGGACATATTGAAACCGATAAAGATATTCTGGAACATCTTTTTAAAATACGGGATCTTCAAACTAAAACCAGAGGCTTTACCGCCTTTATTCCTTGGACATTCCAGCCCCAAAATACTGCTCTTTCCTATATTAAAAAAGTTGGTTCAGCTCGCTATCTTCAAGTCTTAGCTATAAGTAGGTTGGTGCTTCATAATATTAAAAATATCCAAGTTTCCTGGGTTACTCAAGGTCCTAAGATTGCCCAATTAGCTTTAGATTTTGGAGGAAATGACTTTGGAAGTACTATGATTGAGGAAAATGTAGTAGCTTCAGCTGGAGTCTCTTATCGTTTTAAGGAGGAAGAAATCAGAAATTATATAACCTTAGCTGGCTATATCCCCAAACGAAGAAAAATGGATTACACCTTACTGGAAAATTAATTCCGTCAGATGGAAGAAATTTTTCTTAAACCAGAAGATCACTTTTTAATTCGAAGTAGCTTTCTGTTACCTTTCCCTCATCCTCCTCTCTATAATGGAGCTATAGAGGTTAAAGGACTTAAAGTTCAGAGAGTTGGTCCCTATCGGGAGCTTAAAAAAGAGGTAGCTAAGGCTAAGTTTATTGATTTAGAAGATCTTTGGATCTTACCGGTTTTTACTAACAGCCATACCCATTTAGAACTTTCAGCCCTTCGTTTTAGGGTGCCTCCTAGCGGTAATTTTGTTTACTGGGTGCGTTCAGTTATTAAAAAAAGAGCTCAACTTTCTCCAATGGAAATTAAAGAATCGGTAAGATTAGCCCTTCAGGAATTACTTAAAGAAGGGATAGGTGTCTTGGGAGAGGTCACCAATTCAGCCTTATCTATTGATGTTCTTCTTTTAAGCCCTCTTTCTGGATATATCTTTCAGGAGGTTATCAATTTTAAAGGGGGAGAAAAATTAAAGGAACGGCCCTTTTCTTCTTTTTTCCTAAATCCTTCCTTTAAAATCACCTATGCTCCTCACTCTCCTTATACGGTTTCCCCCCTTCTTCTTCAGGTTATCAAGGCTTATAACAGAAAAAGGGGTAGTCTCTTTTGCATCCATTTAGCTGAATCCCAAGAGGAGATAGAATTTTTAAAAACCGGAGAAGGACTTATGGCCGAACTTTTAAAAGAGAGGGGACAATGGAATGAATCCTTTCAGGCTCCAGGAGTTTCTCCAGTAAAATATTTGGATAGTTTGGGGTGCTTGGATGAAAAAACCTTGATTATCCATGGAGTTTATTTGGATGAAGAGGATTTAGAGCTTCTTTCTAAGAGGAGAGCCAAGGTCTGCCTTTGCCCGAGAAGCAATCTTTATACTGGGGTAGGGTTACCTAATCTTCCTAAACTTCTTTCTTACGAAATAGAACTTTGTTTAGGAACTGATTCTTTAGCCAGTAATGATAAGCTTTCTATTTTGGAGGAAATAAAGACCCTTTATTCCTTTTACCCTGAGGTGTCTCCTTTAAAAATTTTAGAGATAGCTACTTCAGGAGGGGCAAAAATTCTGGGCTTTGAAGAAAGGGGTTCTCTTTCTTCGGGGAGTTATGCCAATTTTATCGGGATAGAAACTAATTTTTCCCTTTCTAAGAGAGTGGAAAAGGATCTTTCCGAGTTTATTTTTGCGGAAAAAAGAATAAAATATAGGTTCTATGCAGGCTGAAGAACCTTTGTTAAGGCTCGCTGTCCCCCAATATTTAAATACCTTGCCTTTATTATTTTTTTTAAAGGAGATTCCAGGAGTAAAAATAGATTATTTAGTGCCAACCAAGATTAATCAAGCTTTAAAGGAAAGGTTTTTAGAGGGAGGGTTAGCCTCCAGTTTCTTTTATGCTAAGAATTTTCAAGACTTTTGGGTGCTTCCAGATCTTTCCATTAGTGCGGTTGGCGAAGTAAAAAGCGTTATTCTCTATCACCAGGAACCCTTAGAGGAACTTCATCAAAAAATTATAGGTATTAGTCCAGAAACTGAGACTTCCTTTGGCCTTTTAAGAATAGTGTTAGAAGAATTTTTAAAACTTACCCCTTTTTATAAATTTCTTTCTAAAAAACTAATAGAAAGTAGGGAGAACGATTGGAAAGAGCTTACAGGATATTTAGCTATCGGAGATGAAGCTCTCCTATTAGAAAAAAGAGATATCTTTCCCTATGCTTTAGATTTGGCTAAAATTTGGTTAACCCGAACTCATTTACCCTTTGTCTTTGCCTTGTTCGTTGTAAGAAAAGATTTAAGGGAACCTCAAAAAGAGCTTTTAAGGAAGTTTCTTGGAGAGATTTATCTTGCTCGGGCTAAAGGTTTAGCCTCTTTAGAGAGGATTGTGGCAGAAAGCAACCTTAAGTTCTCTAAGAAGAAGGCTTTAAACTATCTTCAGTATTTGGAATATGATTTTTCAGGTTTAAAACAAAGGGCCTTTTTAAAATTTTGTGAATATTTAAAAAAGATAGGGATGCTAAGTAAGATACCGGAAAATTCCTTTTTCAACCTTAGAGATTTATGAAAAAAAATTCTCAAGAACATAAAATTTTTATCCGAGAAAAATTTGATAAAATTACTAAGCGCTATGATCTTGTTAACGGTCTGGGGAGTTTTTATCAGGACCATCTTTGGAGAAAAAAAACAGCTGAACTTTTTAAAAAAGAAGAAGGCCCTTTTTTAGATCTTTGCTGTGGCCCCTTTACTTTAACTTTTGAAATCTTAAAGGTTAAAAAGACCCAAATTTGGGCTTTAGATATTAGCTTAGAGATGCTTTTTTACGGAAAACAAAAAAAATTTCCCTATAAAAGTTTGATTTTTCCTTTAAAAGGAGATAGTGAGATTTTACCTTTTAAAGACAATATCTTTGGAGGTATCAGTTTAGCCTTTGGTTTTAGAAATTTTTTAAATAGGGAAAGAGCTCTTCAAGAATTTCATAGGGTCTTAAGGAAAGGAGGACTCTTAGTAATTCTTGAATTTTCTCTCCCTAAAAATAGTTTTTTTAAAAGAATATATATTTTTTATTTAAAATATCTTTTATCCTCCTTAGGAGGTCTTTTAACTGGAGATAAGGTAGCCTATGATTATTTAGTGGAATCTATTCAGCAATTTCCTTCTCCGGAAAAGGTGCACCT
>FWWL01002394.1_pt1 | contig 39233 bp, 34 predicted proteins | sample 2228331 | NCBI WGS metagenome assembly FWWL01 (sample SAMEA103939775, study PRJEB20133) | metagenome
TCCTGCGCGTAGTTCACCCCGGCCATGAAGTCCACGATCTTCTGCCGGAGAACGGGATCGGTGCCGGCGAGGTTCAGAATCTGCTGCTCGCCGCGCTTGAGGCCGTTGGCCGCCGCGAGTGCATCCTCGAAGCAGAACACCTGGCGGCGGATCGTCACGTTGTAGCGGTAGACCGGACGCATCACCGACGGGGAGCTTTCCACGATGGTCTCCTCGGCATCCACATCCGCATGGGCGCGGCCGCCGCCGAAAATCCGCTGAAAGAAGCCAGGCCGCTCCTGAATCTCCAGATCATCCATGATGTCCATTCCTCCTGTTCCGACTCTCAGCCGGGGCGATCCCCGAACAGAGCCGACCCAACTCGGACGTGGGTTGCTCCCTCCTGGATCGCCACGTCGAAGTCTGCGCTCATGCCCATGCTGAGCCACTGGCAGCCGAACCGCTCGCCGAGAAGACGCAACGCCCTGAAGTATGGGCGCATCGCCTCCGGATCACCGAGGTTCGGCCCGACGGTCATCAGCCCACGGACCCGAACACCCTTGCATTGTGAGGCGAGTTCCCAAAGTTCGTCAAGACTTTCGGGCGGAACGCCCGATTTTTGCGCCTCATGCGCAACATTCACCTCGATCAGGACATCGGCGGCTTGGTCGAGCTTTCCAAACTCCCTGAGCTGGCTCGGAGTCTCCAGCGTATGAATCACGCGGAACAGACCCGCAGCTTTTCGGACCTTGTTCGACTGGAGCTTGCCGATCAGGTGCCACTCGATATCTGCCGGCAACTCGGAGATCTTGCTGGCCGCCTCCTGAACCCGGCTCTCGCCGAAAACGCGGTGCCCCGCGGCGTAGGCTTCCTCGATACGGGCTGGGTCGACGGTCTTGGTGACCGCGACCAACACGATCTCCTCCGGCTTGCGCCCGACCGAGCGGGCTGCCCTCTCCATCCGCTCTCGCACTCTGTCGAGCCGCTCCCGGACCGACCCTCCGACCGTCATGGGGCCAACTCCTCCCTGCCTACGGTACGGACCAACCCCTCGCGCATGGAGCACGTCGGCGATTCGATCATCACATTAGGGGAAGGAACCTCTTGACACAGCGCGCCGCCCGCCTCGTTAGCCCGATCCGTTGGCTCGGGACAGGCGGCGAACGAATCGGGTCCCGGAGAGCACCCGGGACGCCAATGGAGTCCCATCTCCGCCAGCATAGCTCAGCTCTCCGCCGAGGAGGCGCTCTCCGCGGCGGCCAGCTCCGCCACGTTCACCGGCACGATAGTCGAAACGCCGTCCCGGCCCTGCATCGTCACGCCGATCCAGTTGTCCGCGGCAAGGATCGTCACGTGGTTGTGCGTGATCAGGATGAACTGCGTGTGGGACCGAAATTCCTGCAGCAGGTCGATGAACCTCTCCACGTTCCGCCCGTCCAACGGGGCATCGATCTCGTCGAGGATCACGATCGGGCTGGGCTTCACCTTCAGGAGGGCGAACAGGAACGCGGCCGCGCACAGCGCCCTCTCGCCGCCGGAGAGAAGCTCCAACCGTTGCCGCTTCTTGCCTGGCAGGGTCACCTCGATGTCGATCCCAGTCTCGAGCAAGTTCCCCGGACTCGTCAGCCGCAGGCTTCCCTCTCCTCCGCCGAACGCTTTGGCGAACGTCTCTGCGAACGCCGCCTCCAAGCGCTCGAAGGTCGCCGCGAAACGGTCCTGCGTCAGACGGTCCAGTTCCCTAATTCCCGTCTCCACTTGGCGGATGCCCTCTTCGATATCCTCCACTTGCGCCGACAGCTCCTCCGCTCTAGCGGTCAGGCGCTCGTAGGCCTCGATGGCACCCAAGTTGACGTCGCCCATTGCTCTCAATTCTCGGCGCAGACGAGACACCAATGCCGCGGCGTCGTCCGGCAAGTTGACGCTCTCGGCCATCCGCAGCGCTTCGTCCTCCGTCAGCCCATAGTCCTCCAGCAGCCTCTGAAGGGCGGCGGCCCGTCGTCCCTCCCATCTCGCACGGGACAGCTCTGCCTGGTGCGCCCCATCGGCGCTCGCCTGTGCTCCGGCGCGAGCCTGCTTGGCCTCCGTCAGCAGCTCGGTCCTCTTGGCGAGAAGGATCTCTCGTCGCTCCGATCCCTCTCGAAGCCTCTCCTCGGCCCGCAGGCGCGCCTGTTCGGCCTCTTCCCTCCGTCGAGCGGCCTGGTCCCGTTCGGCAAGGATTCTCTCCCGTTCCGGTCCGATCGCGACCAGCCGGCGTTCGCGGGCCGCCTGGCCCTCGGTCAACGAAGCGACCCTGCGGTCCGCCGCCTGCTTGCGCTGCCCCGCCTCCTCGATGCGTTGCTCCGCCTCTCGCAGCAGACGCTGGGCGGCTTCCGCGTCCGCCGAGCGGGCGGCGAGGGCGCGGACCACCTCGTCCCTACGAGTCTCCAGCTCCGCCACGTTCACGGCGGCGGGCAGATCCTCCGACTCCGAGGACAGCGTGGCGTGTTCCCTCACGAGCCGCTCCCTCTCCCTCTCGGCCGAGTGCAGCTCGGAGGAGACCCGGTCCGACCACCTCTTGGCGTCGTCCCGCTCGGATTGACCCTCCGCGATCTGCCTCTGCAGGTTGGCGATTCCGTCCCGCAGCTCCTCGACCTGCCGGTGCAAAGCGCCGGAGGATTTTCGGCGCTCTTCGATCCGTGCGGCCAGCTCCTCAAGAGCTCGAACGGTGTCCGCCAGCTCCGCCTTGCGCTGGACCATGCCGAAGGCGCTGCGCGAAGCCACCCCGCCGGTGACTGCTCCGCTGGAGTGCACCACCTCCCCATCCAGCGTCACCAGCCTGCTCCAGCCGCTCGTTCGCGCCAGCCGCAAGGCATCGTCGAGGGTCTCCACCACCAGGATGCGGCCGAGCAGCGAGTCCACCACCGGCCGGACCGCAGGATCGCATCGAACGAGATCTGTCGCTCTTCCGACGACGCCAGGTTGCCGAGTCAGGCGCCGCAGGTCCTCCGTAATCGCCACCGGTCGGACCAAGGTGAGCGGCTGGAAGGTGGCTCGGCCTGCCCGGTTGGCCTTGAGCCACTCGATGGCTGCTTTCGCCTCCCTCTCGGAGGGAACGATCAGATCGTTCGCCGCGCCTCCCAGGGCCGTGTCGATCGCTGTTGCGTGCCGCTTGTCGACCTCGAGCGCCTCGCCGACAGGCTGGAAGGCATCCGGCAGGCGTCCCGCTTCCACGGCAGCCAGCACCGCCCGGGCACCCTGTTGCAGACCCTCGTGGCTCTCGATGGTGGATTCGATGCCGCGGCGACGGCCTTCGAGCGCCGCCTGTTCGGCCAGCAACTTCCGGGTCGCTTGCTCCTCCTCCTCGATAAGCCGCGTGACCTTGCCCAGCTCGCCTCGGAGCCGCTGAATCTCCTGCTCAGAGGCCTTCGCCTCCGCTAGAAGGGCCTCGTAGGCGGCCTTGGCCTCCTCCACGGCGGCCTGAAGCTCGGGCATCGTGCGGTCGATGCCGTCCAGCTCGCGCTTCAGCTCCTTCAGGCGGGCGCGTCTGTGCTCCAATGCGGCCTGAGCCTTCGCACGCTCGGCGTTGGCGCGCCGACCCTGCCCGATCGTCGCCTCCAGATCCCTCAACTCTTCGGCAAGAGCCTGCGCCTCGCGGTCAACTCCGGAGAGCTCGGCTTGGAGGTTCGCCAGAAACGCCGTTTCCCGCTCCAACGCCGCCTGGGCTGCCTTGGCGTCTTCCTCGGCCTCTGCCATCCGACCGCCGCCGGTCTCCGACTCCTGCTCCAAACTGGATCTCAGCTCCTCCAAGCTCGCCAAGCGCTGGTCGCACAGCCGAATCGCGCCCTCAGCCCGCTCGGCGGCGGTCATCGATGCCTGCAGCCGGGTCCTAGACTCCTCCAGCTCCTTCTCCAGTTCGCCGAGCCTCTCTCCGATCTCCTGCGCCTCCAACTCGAGGTGATCGGCCCGGCGAGCTTCGGAATCGGCCAGCTCCAGAGCGCGCGACAACGCACCCTCCAGAGCCTGGATCTCGCTGTTCGCCTGCGCCAGCTCGCGGGAAAGCAAGCCGATCTCCACACGCTGCAGGCTCTCCAGCACAGCCTTGTACCTGCGCGCAGTCTCGGCCTCCGCCTTCAACGGGTCCCGCTGGGCCTCGATCTCCCGAAGGATGTCCTTCGTCCGGCTCAGGTGCTCCTGCGCGGCTGCCAGCCTCCGAAGGGAGTCGGTCTTTCGGGCTCGGTAGCGCTGCACCCCGGCGGCTTCGTCGACCCAAGCTCGTCTGTCCTCCGCCGAAGCGGCGAGCGCTTGGTCGATCTCCTTCTGGCCGACGATCGCGTAGCCCGCCCGGCCCAAGCCGCTGTCGGCGAACAGGTCCAAGATGTCCTTCAGCCGGCAGGGCTGCCGGTTGATCATGTAGTCGGACTGGCCTGCTCGGTTCAGCCTTCGGGTGACCGCCACCTCCGGCGTGGGAATCGGGAGCGAGCCGTCCTCGTTATCGAACAGGAGCGTCACCTCGCAGTAACCCACCGGCTTGCGTCGCGAGGAACCGTTGAAGATGACGTCCTGACCAGACTGCGCCCTCAGTTGCCGGGCGCTTCCCTCGCCAAGCCCCCAGAGAATGGCGTCCACGAGGTTGGACTTGCCCGAGCCGTTCGGGCCGACGATCGCGATCAGGTCCCCCGACAGATCGATGTCCGTCCGATCGGCGAACGTCTTGAAACCAAAGATGCGGACTCGCTTGAGACGCATGGAAGGGCTGGGAGGCGCTTCGGATTATAGCTCCTCCTTCTGCTCTGCCGGAGACCGGCGTAGAATCGGAGCGCGATGATCGGTCGAACCACCCTGGCCCAACTTCCCTACCTCCGCGACTACGAGTCCCGCCGAGCCTCGTCGTTCGATCCAAGCGGGTGCAACAACGACTGGTGGACCATCCAGCCTGGCGAGCGGCGCGTCCTGCTGAGCGAGGACCGACCCGGCTGCATCAAGCACATCTGGATGACCCTCGGCGCCGCCAGGGAGCAGCTGCGGACCACCGTGCTCCGCATGTTCTGGGACGGCGAGACGGAGCCGAGCGTGGAGGCACCCATCGGCGACTTCTTCGGAATGGGGCACTGCGAGATGCGCAACTTCGTCTCACTGCCCCTCCAGATGAGCCCCGAGGACGGGAGGGGGTTCAACTGCTGGTTCTCCATGCCTTTCGACCAAGCCCGGATCGAAGTCGAAAACGAGTGGGATCAGCCGATGAACCTGTACTTCTACATCGACTACGAGACTTACAGTCAGCGCCATCCCGACGGCGTGGCGCGTTTCCACGCGCAGTGGCGGCGGGAGGCCTGCACCGAGGGTTGGCTCACCGAGCGCCTCGGACCAGACAACGTCGCCAGGATCTGGGCGGAGAGGCCGAACCTGTCCGACCGAGACAACTACGTGATTCTCGAGGCCGAGGGATCCGGCATCTACGTCGGATGCAACCTGAACATCGACTGCTTCCAGCGCCAAGGCAACGACTGGTACGGGGAGGGAGATGACATGATCGTCATTGACGGAGAGCCTTGGCCGCCAAGACTTCACGGAACCGGAACCGAGGACTACTTCTGCACCGCGTTCGGTCCCCGCACGGTGTACAGCGCCCCGTACCATGGGATCACCCTGTATTCCGGCACCCCGGATTGGCCGTGGAAGGGCAAGAACTCGATGTACCGGTTTCACATCGAGGACCCCGTGCGCTTCCACAAGAGCATCCGGGTGAGCATCGAGCACGGATCCTCGAACAAGCTGTCGAACGACTACAGCTCCACGGCCTACTGGTACCAGCTGGAGCCGCACCGGCCGTTCGGTCCGCTGCTGCCCGCCGTGGCGAGGCTTCCGCGACCGAACGAGCCGGTGTTTCCGAGCGAGGCCTGATCAGTCCGTCTGCGAGGCGCCGGCCCGACGCAGGCGCAGAGCCTTCTCGAGGCCGACGATCGGCAGGACGGTGGCCCCCGCGAGCGCGCTCAGCAACCAGCCCTGCAGGCTCAGCGGCGCCGTGCCGAAGATGCCGTTCATCCAAGGCAGGTGCACGAAGGCGATCTGCAGCACCAGCAGCGCGCCGATGCCGATCCAAGACCACAGGTTGCTGAACCAACCGATCTTCCAGATCGGGTGCGTCAGCGAGCGGCACTGCAGCATGTAGAAGATCTGGAAGAACACGACCGCGTTCGTGGCCATCGTCCGTGCCTCGGCCACCGCGAACGGCTCCGTCTCCGGCCCCTTGTACGTCGACCAGAACCCGAAGTGGTACGTGCCGATGGCTCCCAGCGCGATCAGCACCGCGACGAGGAGCGTCCGGTAGATCACGAACGAGTCCAAGAGCGGCGCCTTCTTGTCCCGCGGCGGCCTCTCCATCAGCCCCGGCTCTTTGGCCTCGAAGGCGAACGGCAGACCCAACGCGATCGAGGCCACCATGTTCACCCACAGCAGCTGCGTGGGCAACATGGGCAGCACGAGCGTGTTGGTGACGGGATCGAACGGGAAGAACGCTACCGCGGCCGTCAGGATGAGGGCCAGCCCTAGGTTCGTCGGCAGCAGGAACACGAGCGACTTGATGAGGTTGTCGAAGACCCTCCGACCCTCGGACACCATCCGCTCGATGGTGGCGAAGTTGTCATCCGTCAGCACCACATCTGCGGCCTCCTTGCTCACCGACGTGCCGGTGATGCCCATCGCCAGACCGATGTCCGCCTGCTTGAGCGCCGGCGCGTCGTTCACGCCGTCGCCAGTCATCGCGACCACGTGCCCCTTGGCTTGGAGCGCACGGACGAGCCGAAGTTTCTGCTCCGGCGCGACCCGGGCGAAGACGTTCGTGGCGTTGGCCGCCTCGACGAGCTCCTCGTCGCTGAGCTCCGCCAGCTCGGCACCCGTGAGCGCTCGTTCGCCCTCCTGAGCGATGCCGGTCTGCCGTCCGATGGCCTCCGCCGTCAGACGATGGTCTCCGGTGATCATCTTCACCCGAATGCCGGCCCGCTGGCACGTCCGGACGGCCTCGATCGCCTCCTGCCTGGGCGGATCGATCATCCCCACCAGTCCCAAGTACGTCAGGCCGTCGATGGCGTCGAGCTCCACCTCGTCCTTGTCCCAAGAACGGGAGGCGACGAGCAGCACGCGCAGGCCCTGCCGAGCCATCCGCGCGGCCTGCTCCTCAATCGACGCGGGATCCACTGGGTTCCCGGCAGAGTCCGACACGCACCGCGAGGCGAGGGCCTCGGGCGCACCCTTGACAAACAGGAGCCGTGCCCCAACCGGATCCTCGTGCAGGGTCGCCATGTACTGGTGCTTCGAGTCGAACGGCACCTCCGCGATCTTCCGCAGCTCCCGGCGCAGGCGGTCCACTGCGACCCCGGCCCTAAGGGCGGCCGCCACCAAGGCGAGCTCCGTCGGGTCGCCTGAGACCTCCAGCTTCCCACCTTCGAGGTGAATGGCGGCGTCGTTGCACAGGGCGGCGGCGGTGAGAAGCTCCTTCAGGTCGGCGGGGGCTTCCACAGGCACTCCCTGCCTCAGCACCCGACCCTCGGGATGGTATCCCTGGCCCTCGAGGGCGAACTCGCCCGAAGCCGCAAGCACCGTCACCACCGACATCTCGTTGCGCGTGAGCGTCCCCGTCTTGTCGGAACAGATGACATCGGTGCTGCCCAGCGTCTCCACCGCCGGCAGCTTGCGCACGATGGCCTTCTGCCGGGCCAATCTCTGCACGCCCACGGCCAGCAAGATCGTCACCAAGGCCGGCAGGCCTTCCGGAATCGCACCCACTGCGAGGGCGATCGCGAAGATCGCTGTCTCCCTAAGGGCCTCAAGGAACCCGACCGAAGTCGTCGAAACCGTCCGCCAGACGCCCACGACCAGCATCAGGACGGCCACGGCGAGGATTCCCAACGCGATCCTCTTGCCGATCACCTCGAGGGCAGCCGTCAACGGGGTCTTGACGTCGGTGGCCGTCTCAATCATGTCGGAGATTCGACCGAGCTCCGTCCGCCTGCCGGTTGCCACAACCAAGCCCCGACCCGTGCCCTGGGTCACCAGCGTGCCGCCGTACGCCATGTTGGTGCGATCACCCAGCGGCGCGGATTCGTCCAACGGCTCGAGGGTCTTGACCGCAGGGACCGATTCACCGGTGAGCGCGGCCTCCTCGATCTGAAGGCCGGTCGCCTCCAAGAGGCGCAGGTCCGCTGGGACGCGATCGCCGCTCGCAAGCTGCACCACGTCTCCGGGGACGATCTCCCGCACGGGGATGCTCTGCAGACGGCCGTCGCGCCACACCTGCGCGAACTCGGGGATCATCTCCGCCAGAGCGGCGATCGCCTTATTCGCGCGGAACTCCTGGATGAAGCCGACGATGGTGTTGACCACCACGACTCCCAGGATCACGCTGCCGTTCTTCAGCCCATCCTCTGGGTCGGCGATCGCCGCGAGGAACCCCGCTCCGATCAGCACCCACACCAGCGGGTTGTTGATCTGCGACCAAAGGAGGGCCGCCACGGATGGGCCTTTGGAGCTCTCGACGGTGTTCGGACCATACCGCTGCAGGCGGGAGCGAGCCTCCTCGGTGGAGAGGCCGCTCGGCTCAGCGCGGAGCAACCTCCCCACCTCGGGAGTCTGCAGAGCGTGCCAGACGGGCGCCTCCTCGGGCTCCGTCGTTGTTCCGGCCGGCCTGAGGTTCATGCCCACGGCGCAGCCTCGAGAGCGTTCAGCCTGCGGACCCGATCCTCCACCGGCGGATGGGTTCGGAACAGCGAGGAGAGGAAACTGCCAACGCCACCCAGCGGGTTGACGATGCACAGGTGCGCCGTCTGCGGGGGCAGATGGCTCGGCACCAGGGTGGCGCCGCGCTCCAGCTTCAGCAGGGCGTTCGCGAGACCCCTTGGCTTGCCCGCCAGCAGGGCACCGACCCGATCCGCCTCGTACTCCCGGGCCCGGCTGATGGCGAGCTGCAGGATCGTGGCGGCGAACGGTGCCACCAACGCCATGGCCAGAAGGGCCAAGGGGTTGGGGCTGTCCTCGTCGCTCTGGCCGAAGATCGCCGCGAACTGCGCGAAGTTGGCGATCATCATGATCGCGCCCACCACGGTCGCGACCACCGTCATCGTCAGCGTGTCCCGGTTCTTGATGTGCGCGATCTCGTGCGCGATCACTCCCTCCACCTCCGGCCGATCGAGGATCCGAAGCAGGCCCTCGTTGACGGCGACCGCGGCGTGCTTCGGGTCCCTACCCGTCGCGAACGCGTTCGGGCTAGGATCAGGGACGATGTAGAGCGCGGGCTTCGGGATGCCTGCACGGTGGCTAAGCCGATCCACCATGGCGTGCAGCTCGGGCGCCTCTGCCGGCGACACGGGCCGAGCGCGCGTCATGGAGATCACCATCCGGTCGCTGAACCAGTAGGTCGCGGCGTTCATCACCAGAGCGAACACGAACGCCACCGCCGCTCCGGCAGGCCCGCCGACCCAGGAGCCGAGCGCAACGAACAACGCGGTGAGCGCAGCCAGCAACGCGCCGACTTTCAACGTGTTCATCATGTTCGATTTCACCTCCCTATCCGCGGAAACGGCACAAAAAAGACCTCCACCGATCTTTCGGTGAAGGTCTCGCTCTTTCCAACGGAACCGGCCTTTCGGCGTACTGACGATTCCGTTTCCCGATGCCTCGGGTGCTACTCCCCTTCCTGGAGCTCCTGCCTGTTTCCGCTCTTCGCTAAGATACAACGCCCAGGAGGCACCGTTGGTTCCGACGACCTAAAGCGTCTGCGTAACCTTTCTTAGGAACTGGGGATCGTCGGGGTTCAGACCCCGCGCCCGGGCGGCCAGAAGGGCCAGCCACTGACCGAACAGGATATCCCACATCGGAGCCGAAGAGTCCCTCGCCGGGGGTTTGGGAGCGGGAACGACCAAGCAACCCTGTTGCGAGAGCGTGTCGTCGGACTCCCCGAACACGATCGCCGCCGAGCCGTGCGACGCCACCGCCCGGGGTCCGTGCTGGAAGTCCGCGAGCGAGTAGCTCTTGCAGCTCAGCAGCGCGCACTCCATGAGCTTCAGCGCTGCCTCTTGAGCCGTAGCGAAGCTGTAGCCGCGGGAAAGGGTGAAGAGAGTCTGCGATCTCAGCAAAGGCCCCAGCGCGCGGGTCGCGGCCTCCTCCGACTGATCCACCCACGCCCGATCCGGGACCTCGGGCTCTCCGAGTTCGCCCCCCAAGGCTCGGACCAGCTCGTGCATCGCCATCAGCGTCGCCGTGTACGTCTTGGTGGCTGCGACCGACCGCTCCTCCCCGGCCTCGAGCAGCAGCGTGAACTCCGCTACCTGAGAGATGCGGGATCCGGGCGTGTTCGTGATGGCCAAGGTCGCATGACCGTCCTCTCGCACGGCCGCCAAGACTTCGCTGACATCCGGGGCAGCGCCGCTCTGGGAGATGCCGATCGCAAGACAGTTCCGGTAACGGATCCGCCGTCCAAAACGGGTCCAGACGGACGGCGCGGCGAGGGAGACTGGGATGCCGAGGTTCACCTCGATGAGGTAGCGGCCGTACAGCGCCGCGTTGTCCGACGACCCTCGGGCGGCGATCACCACCATGTCGAACGAACGCCCCTGCAGGAACCCTCTCAGCGTTTCGAGATACCGCGAGGCGCCGCGTTCCAACACCTCGGGCTGCTCGCGCACCTCCTTCTCCATCCACTCGCCCAGCATGACCCCAGCATACACCGTGGATGTAGAATCGGTCCGATGGCCTCCACCCGCGATTGGCGCCTGCTCATCGAGAGCATCCGCGCCTCCCGAGACGTCGATTCCACGCTTTCAAAGATCGTGGAGGCGGCGCGGACCCTCGCCGGAGCGGAACACGCGATGTTGGCGCTGGTGGACGACGACGCAGGCGTCCTGCGACTCACGCACGGCGTTGGGCCGGAGTGGTCGCCGGATCTCGTCGGCATGGAGCTCGATGTCGAGTCCCCCGACGAGGGCATCGTCACGCTGGTTGCCAAGACGGGTCGCGCCCATTTGGCCGAGGATGTGACCCTCGAAAGAACCTATCGCCGGTTGTTCCCCTCCACGTTGAGCGAGTACGCGCTTCCGCTGGTGGATGAGCACGGAAGGGTCCGGGGTGTGCTGAACCTCGAATCGCAACGCGTCGGCGCCTTCGACGAAGCCGCGTCCGAGGCGGCCAGGATGCTCGCGCTTCTGACCATTCGGGTTCTCGAGAGGCAGGATCTGCTGCAAATGGAGGAGGCCCTCGTGCAGATCGGCGGCGCTTTGGACTCGGCGGCCTCGGAGGAGGAGCTGGTCGTCAAGGTGCTCTCCGTTGCCGGAAGCCTCCTGCGCATGCACTCGTTCAGCGTGTTCCTGCGCGACCCGGCGACCGACCTGCTGTGGCTAAGGGGCTCTCTGGGCGGGTTGCAGGACAAGGTGGGGCAGGTCTCCTACTCCTGTGGGGAGGGGCTCACGGGTTACGTCGCCGAGTCCGGACGGCCGTTGCTGCTCGATAGTCCGCAGCAGCACCCTCGCTGGCGCGGGTTGCACCTGGAAATGCCCCCCGACGAGGTGGCCAGCTATCTGGCCGTTCCGGTCAACAGCAAGGGCAGGTGCCAGGGTGTGCTTCGAGCGGTGAGGCGCCGATCCACCAACCCCCTGCTGCAGGTGCATTTCACAGAGCACGAGCTGCGGGTGGTGCAGACGATCGCCGAACAGCTGGCTACCGCTCTGGAGAACCTGCGCAACTGGTCACGGGTCGTGCAGGCCGAGAGGATGGCGGCGTGGGGAGAGCTGAGCGCCAAAAGCTCGCACATGATCGGCAACCGCGTTTTCGCGCTCCGCGGCGAGGTCAACGAGCTCCGCCACCTGCTGATGGAATCCGAGTTGGATCGGCAGGCGCTGGAGCAGGTCGCCGACGGCCTGCAGAGGAACGTCGAGCGCATCGACGAGATCCTGCAGGACTTCCGCGACTTCCTCACCGCGACGACTCTGACCCGCGAACCAACGGACGTTGCCGCGCTGGTGCTGGAGACCATCGAGGAGGTGGTTCCGCGATCCGGCGACATCGAGCTCCGGGTGAGCCTTCCCAGCGACCTGCCGCCCATCGACTTGGACCCGAGGAAAGTGCGGAGGGCGCTTTCAGAGATGCTCCAGAACGCGATGAACCACATGGATCGCGGCCGCCTCGAGGTGGAGGTTGCTCTGGAGGAACAAGCCTCCGGCCGCCGCCAACTGCGCATCTGCGTGGGTGACACCGGGCCCGGCGTTCCCGCGGACCTCAAGAAGGCCATCTTCGAGCCGTTCCGTAGCACTCGGGTCAAGGGAATGGGCCTCGGGTTGTCGATCGTCAAAGGAATCGTGGAGGCACATGGCGGCTCGGTGTCCGAGATCGGCGTCCCCGGCGTTGGCGCACGCTTCGTCATGACCCTGCCGGTCGCGTCCGGCCACAATGGAGCTCAGCATGGCACTGCTTGAACTGACCCTCGCAGTCGGACTGTTGCAGGCGACTTCCACCATCACGCCCCAGGGTCTCGGGCTGCAGATGGACGTTCCCCAATCCTGGAAGGCCGTGCAACGGAAAGGCTCGCTGCAGCTGCTCCTGCCTCCCACTCTCGGCGGCGGTCGCATCGAGCTCTTTACCGCCAACTTCAAGAAGGAGCCGGAGACTTGGCAGGCGATCGAGAGCGCCATGGCGGCCCAGCTCAAGCGGGAGTTGGTTCGTCAGTGGCAGGAGGAGCTTCTGGGTGTGCCGCTCCTCCTCACGCAGACCCGCTGGGCGGCAGGGGACTCGTCGCTGGCAGGTCTCTCGGGTTTGCTGTACGCCTGGACGCCTCGGAAGCTCCTGTTCCGTCTCCAGACCAAGGAGGATGCATTCGCCGAAGCCCTGACCGCTTGGAGGGGGGTGCTGGCGACCCTTCGCACTCTGGACGGCAGGCTGCCGGCGGTAGAGGATCCCGCGAAGCCTTGGGACCCTGCCGAGTTGCAGAAACCCGCGGCCCCGGTTCCCAGAACCCGCCTGGAGGCGCCGCGATCTGGCCAGAAGGCGGTTGAGCTGGCTCCCATAGCCGTGCCAGCGGTAGCTGGCGGCCGTCCTGCCGAACTGAGAATCCCGGCTGGATGGACGGCCCAGAAAACGGGCGACTTCGAGTACGCGTTGGAGCACCCCGACTTGCCTTTCCCGATCCGGGTGGAGGTCTTCTCGACGCTCGACTCGCCCGCTCCGGAACGGACGTTGTTGCGCGCTAGCTCGGACTCCCTTCGTCGCTTCACTACCGTCGAAAAGAGGGTGGAGGGGAACCCGGAAGCCAACCGAGCTGGCGCTTCGGTCCGTCAAGTCTGGCGGTACGGCCGAGGGGAAAGCGGGCCAGTATGGACTCTCGAGGCCGTCGGCTCCAAGGAGCGCCTCTACTGGCTGGCGTCGGCGCACGGCGACGGCACCCTTCCAGCGCCCCTCCAGAAGCTGCTCTCCAGCCTTCTGCAATCCATGAGTCTGGAGCCAGCCAATCCGTGATCCTCTGCGTCAGCACCTCCAGCCCCGTGGTTTCCTTGGCCCTTGTTCGGGAGGGTGAGGTTCTGGCCAGCCGGCGCCGGGAGGCTAGCCGGGGCAGCGGCGGCGTGGTCTTAGACTTGCTGTCCGAGGCCCTTCGGGAGACCCAAGTCGGCCTCGAATCGGTGAGGTTGTTCGTGGCGGACGTCGGTCCAGGAGGCTTCACGGGCGTGCGCGTGGGAGTGGCGCTCGCGAAGGCTTGGGCTTGGTCCATGGGGTGCCGGTGCGCGGGCGTGAGCGCCTTCGATCTGATCGCCGCGGACCGAACGGTGGCGATTCCGGTGAGGCGGGGCCTCTTCCTGGTCCGCCGGCCGGGGTCGGCCCCGGAGCGTGCGGACCAGCCGCCGCAGGGCGCGTTCGGCTACGGGGACGCCTTCGACCCGCAGCGGCATCCGGACGCGTCTCGGTGCGCGGAGCTGATCCACCTTTTGGAGCCCGTCGAACCGCATCGGTTGCTTCCTGCTTACGGTGCCGAGCCCAGCATCTCTGTGCCCAAGATGCCGTACGGCCTCGTCGGAGGGTCCGGTGCCTAACGCTCTCGCCGAGGTGCCTTTGGCACCGTACACGACGCTCCGAGCCGGTGGACCGGCTCAAAGGCTGCTGGTGCTGGAGTCCGCGGCCGAGCTCGCTGAGATCGCATCGGTCGCCCAGGTCGTTGGCGAGCCGCTCACAGTTTTGGGACACGGAAGCAACGTGCTGCCGGCCGATCTAGGGGTTGAGGGAACCGTACTGATCAACCGCGCCAAGGGACTGCGCATCGAAAGCGATGGAACGGTTACGGCCGACTCGGGCATCGCTCTCCAGGACCTGTTCCTGAAGACCGTGCAGCAGGGGCTCACCGGATTGGAGTTCGCCGTCGGGATTCCGGGGACCCTGGGTGGCGCGTTGGCAAGCAACGCCGGGGCATATCGAAGTTCGATCGGATCCTTTGTGACCGCCGTCGAGGTAGTGGAGAGCGGATTGGTGAGGTGGGAGCCCGCCGCATTTCTGAAGCTCAGTTATCGTCACTCCATCCTTCGAGAACCGGCTGGCCGGGGCATCGTCGTGACTCGGGTACGGCTGCGTCTTCAGCCCGGCGATGCGTGGAGGGCTCTTCAAGACGCCCGCGAATTCCAGCGGCAGCGCATCTCCAAGCAGCCCGCACCCGCCAGCGCCGGAAGCTTCTTCAAGAACATCGAGGACCGGGAACTGGCCGAGAGTCTTCCCAGTCTTCCGAAGGCCCTGAAGGAGGCCGGAGTCGTGCCGGCGGGGTTCCTTCTCGAGGCGGTCGGACTTCGGGGCGTGCGGCACGGCGGAGCGATGTTCAGCCACCGGCACGCGAACTTCATCCTGAACGTGGCGCGGGCTACGGCGGGCGAAATTCGCGACCTGGCCGAGATCGCCAAGAAGCGCGTGTTCGAAAGGTTCGGCAAGCTGCTCGAAGAGGAGGTGCTGCTGATCGGACGATGGGTCAACTCAGGTTGATTCGTCCTGCCTCAGACCCGGGCTTGCGGGCATAATGGGAACCCGGCGATCCGCCGGGCGAACCCATGGGAGACTCGAAACTCGATCCAATCGCGCTTCTGCGCACGATGCTGACCAGCCGAGAGGCCGACCGTCGCGAGGGCATCCTCCTTCGACAGGGTAAAGGCTGGTTCCAGATCGGCTCCATGGGCCACGAGGCTCTCGCCGCGCTGCCGCTGGCGTTCCGAGAGGACGACTGGTTCTTCCCCTACTACCGCGACCGCGCGATCATGCTGGCACGGGGCTACTCCCTCTGGGACATGGCGCTCGATTTCTTCGCCAAGGCCGAATGCAGCTCCGGCGGAACGCAGATGCCGTGCCACTTCAGCTCCCGCCGGCTCAACGTGTTCAGCGTCGCCACCCCCACGGCCTCCTCGCTGTTGCCTGCCTGCGGAGCCGCTTGGGGGATGAGGATGGACGGCAAGGACACCGTCTGCCAGGCGAGCCTGGGAGATGCGGCGTCGAGGCAGGGGGAGTTCTTCGAGGCGCTGTGCTTCGCGGTCCAAGAACGCCTTCCCGTCGTGTTCTGCGTGATGGACAACGGCTACGGCATCTCGACACCCACCCAGAACCTTGTGCCGAGCCGATTGGGCGTCTTGGCCGATGGCTACCAGCGTCGCATCGACGGAAGAGATCCTTACGCAGTTCTTTCCGCCGCCCAGACGGCCGTCGAGCGGGCGCGAGCCGGCGAGGGCCCGTCCATTCTGTGGTTCGACCTCGATCGCTTGGCGAGCCACACCAGCTCCGACGACCATCGCGTGTACCGGGACCCCGCCGAAATCGAGGCCATGCTGCAGCGCGACCCGGTGAAGGCGTGGGAGAAAATCCTCCTCGGCAAAGGCCTGGTCAGCGTCGACGACCTCGAGGCGATGAAGAGGGAGATCGCTGAGGAGGTCGCGCAGACCTACCACGAGGCCGAGCGGGAAGCCGACCCTTGCCCGCAGCAGGCTCCCGCGCTGTTCGGCCCTCTTCCCTCCCCCGAGGTTCCGCCGATCGCACCCGCCGAGCGCACCACGATGGTGGCTGTGGTCAACCAGGCCCTGGAGGCCGCGCTGGAGCAGGACGAGCGTGTTCTTCTGTTCGGCGAGGACATCGAGGATCCGAAGGGTGGGGTGTTCGGGATCACGAAGGGTCTGTCCACCCGATTCCCCGGCCGCGTTCGGAACTCGCCGTTGGCGGAGGCCACCATCGTGGGTGTGGGAATCGGCCTCGCGGCGTATGGCTATCGGCCGATCTTCGAGATTCAGTTCATTGACTTCCTCTCCCCCGCCTGGAACCAGTTGACCACCAACGCCTCCACCCTTCGCTGGAGGACCAAGGGCGAGTGGACCTGTCCCCTGACGCTCTACGCGCCCAGCGGCGCCTACCTTCCGGGAGGAGGGCCCTGGCACAGCCAGTCGTTCGAGAGCCACTTGGCCGGAACCCCGGGCCTGCGGGTCGGCATGCCGGCGTCGGTGGCGGACGCGGCCGGTCTGTTCTGGACCATGATCCGCGGCGAGGATCCTTCCGTGGTGCTGATCCCCAAGCACCTGTTCCGGAAGCCGGAGAGAAACGTCCGGCTGGAACCGGTGGCGCTCGGGTCGGCGCGCACGCTGCTGGAGGGGAACGACTGCACGATCGTGACTTGGGGGAACGGCACCGAGGTCGCGATGCTGGCGGCTGAGAGGCTACGTCCAGAGGTTAGCGTCGAAGTTTTGGATCTGCGCTGCATCATGCCTTGGGATCGCGACGCCGTGGTCTCCAGCCTTGCCAAAACGGGAAGGCTGGTCGTGGTGCACGAGGATCCGAGGACCTGCGGATTCGGAGACACCGTAGCCGCATCCATCGTCTCCGACCCTGCCACCTGGGACCTGCTCGCAGGCCCGCCGGTGGTGGTGGCGCGCCATGACGTCCCGATCGGCTTTCACCCGAACTTGGAGTACGGCTGCCTCCCCTCGGTTGAGGACGTCGTAAGAGCGGTTCGCACCGTCCTGCGTTAGGCGGAACCAGACGCTTCCTCGCCGTTCGTGCAGAATGGGACTGGAGGAAGCGGTTGGAAGGCGCCTTCGAACATCTCGACATTGAGCTGACCTCCGGGCGGCGGTGCAAGCTCGGCGATCTTTGCGCCGAGGGTCCGTTGGCGCTGGTGTTTCTCCGACATCTCGGCTGCATCTTCTGCAGGGAGCACGTGGGTCGGTTGGCCGCGGAGGCGCCCCACGATCGGATCTACCTGGTCGCCATGGCCGATGCGGAGACGGGCCGCCAGTTTCTTCGGGGCCACCCGACACCCCATGCGATGATCTGCGATCCGGAGCGTCACCTCTTCCAGGCGTTCGGATTGGAGAGGGGCACTCTCGGGCAGCTGCTCGGTCCGAAGGTCTGGGCCCGCGGGGCGAAGGCCTTCGCGGCGGGCTATCGCCAAGGGAGGCCGTTGGGAGACCCCGCCCAGCTGCCCGGCTCCTTCGTTCTCGATCAGAACGCCCGCATCGTGTGGAGCCATTTGGCCAAGCACGCCGCCGACACCACGGAGCCTTCCGTGCTCTCGGCGATGCTTCGGGCGCAGTCCGCCTCCGCTAGCAAGCCTTGACCAGAGAGCGCAGCGCCTCCTCCAGGCGCGGATAGACGAAGCGGAACCCTCCCTCCAAAGCCTTGGTTGGAAGCACCCTCTGGCCTCGCAGAACCAGCTCCGATGGAGTGCCGCTCAGCTGCCCGAACAGCCGAAGGACCGGCGCGGGGGCGGCCGGCAGCATGGGCCTGCCGACGGTCCTCGCCAAGGCCGCCATCAGCTCTCGGTTGGTGCAAGGGTTCGGCCCAACCACGTTCAACACGCCCTCCACGGCGGCCTGAAGGGACCACGCGATCATGGACGCCGCGTCTTCCAGGTGGATCCAGCTGACCTGCTGCCGCCCGGAGCCTGCTGGACTCGTCAGACCCAGACGTGCCAACCGAACGAGCACGGGCAACGCGCCACCGTCTGCTCCGAGGACGAAGCCGATCCGACCGATGACGACCCGCGTGCGACCCAGGCTGGAAGGCACCGCTGCCTCCCACTCCCTGCAGGTATCCACAAGGAAGTCTCCCGCGGGACCGATCGGAGATCGTTCATCGAGCGCCTCGTCCCCCCGGTCTCCGTAGATCCCGATGGCGGAGGCGTTGAACCATACGGCAGGCGGGTCGGAGCATTGGGAGATTGCCTGTGCGAGGGCTCGAGTGGGCTCCACGCGCGAGAGAAGGATCTCCTTGCGATTCTCGGGGGTCCACCGAACCGAGATGGACTTGCCACTCAGATTCACGACGGCCGCAGACCCCTCCAGCGAGGAGGCCCAATCTCCCACCGTTCTGCCGTCCCAAGCCAGCCTGCCCGGACCGGCCGTCCGAGAGAGGACCAGCGGCTCGTACCCGAGGTCCCCGAGCTTCCGCACCAGCGCGGAGCCGATGAACCCGCTTCCACCTGCCACGATCACCCTGCCGGGCACGTCACTCCTCCATCCACGGCTTCACGAGGTTCTGCTCGAACCCCAGCGCCTGCATCACGCGCGCCACCACGGTGTCGGCCAGCTCCTCCAGGCTCTGTGGCCGGTTGTACCAAGCCGGACAAGCGGGGACGACCCGAGCGCCCGCCTCTGCCAGCGTCGCCAGGTTCCTTAGCATGATGGCGTTCATCGGCATCTCCCGAGGGACCACGACCAGCCTCCTACCCTCCTTCAGGCAAACGTCTGCACAGCGCGTCAGGAGGTCGTCGCTGATTCCGTTGGCGATCCTGCCCGCAGTACCCATCGAGCACGGGATGATCGCCATGCCTTGATGGACGTAGCTGCCGGATGCGGGAGGGGTGAAGTAATCCCGATCGCCGAGGAGCTGCACGTTGGGATACTCCTTTCCGAGCCAGGAGCCTGTCCGAAAATCGCTCTTGTCCAAGTCCACTCCCAGCTCCGTCCGAGCAACCTGCACGGCTTGTTCGCTGAGGATGAGATGGATCCTCTCGCAGAGCGGCGCCATGCGCATCAGAAACCTCTGGGCATAGATGGCGCCGCTCGCTCCCGTGACCCCTACGACGATTCTCGCCATTGCACGCAGTCTACGTCACCTCGCATGCCGACGTTCGCGCCAGAGCGTCAACAGCTGTCGCTCCTTCTCCGCCGGACTTCCGGCGGACCACGCGCGCTCAGCCTGGGTCAGCCGCCACTCCGCGGTGTCGAGGGCTGTCTGGGCTAGAGGGCGGAATCGGAGGCCCGCGGCGATCGCGCGAGACGAGTCGGCCCGCATCGTTGCGTCCGACCCGAGATCCGAGGCGATCCACAGGGGCAGCTCCGTCCAGCACTGCACCTGCTGCTCCAGGAGAAACGACTCCGCCACAGGCACCGGTTGCGCCTGCCGAAACTGCGTGCGAAGCACCTCCCAAAGACCACCCAGAGTCAAGGCCTCGGCCGGTCCAGCGGCGTTGAACACTCCCGACACGCCCCCCTCCAGCAGCCGCAGCATCCACGCGGCAAGGTCTCGAACGTCGATCACTTGAACCGGCTGATCCGGCCGATCGGGTACCAGCACTTCTCCGCCCGTGGCAAAGCGCACCGGCCAATAGGAGAATCGATCCGTTGGGTCCCACGGCCCCACGATCAGGGTGGGTCGAACGATCGTGGCACGTTCCGAGCCGAGCGCCTCCAGCACCTCCGACTCGCACAGCGCCTTGAGCGCACCGTAGTTCCGGGCGATGTCCTCCGAATCCGGTTCCGTCAACCTGGCTAGGGGCGAGTCCTCGGTCAGCATCGCCTGGTCCGATTCCGAGTAGACGGATACCGAGGAGACGAACAGGTAACGACCGATGCTGGGGCCGAGCCGCTGGCACGAGGCGCGGACGACGCGCGGCAGATAGCCGCAGGTGTCGACCACCGCATCCCATGTTCGACCGTCGAGCAATGGTAGGTCGCGCTCCCGATCGCCGATGATCCTCTCCGCGTCGGGAAAGAGCTCTGCGCCGTGGCGGCCGCGGTGGAACAGCGTGACGCTGTGCCCAGCCGCCAGGGCGGCCTCCACGAACCACCGGCCGAGGAACACGGTGCCGCCGAGAACGAGAATGCGCATGGCCCACTATGCCCCGCGGACGCCGCCGAATTCCCGGCCGGGCCCCGCGTCGGGTACACTCAAGGTTCAATCCAACCGTCGGCGAGCCCATCCGGCGGCACCATGGAAGGAGCGCTTTGGCCGAGAACACACCCCGCATCACCACCGTCAACGTCGACGAGGAGCTTGGTCGCTCGTATGTGAACTACGCGATGTCCGTCATCATCGCACGGGCCTTGCCGGACGTGCGCGACGGACTCAAGCCGGTCCTGCGGCGCATCCTGTACGCGATGAGGGGTCTGAACCTCACCCCGGACGGACCGTACACCAAGTCGGCCAAGGTGGCGGGAGAGACCTCCGGCAACTTCCACCCACACGGCCAAGAGGTGATCTACCCCACGATGGTGCGCATGGCGCAGCCGTTCAACATGCGTTACCCGCTCATCGACGGGCAAGGCAACTTCGGCAGCATCGACGGCGACCAGCCTGCGGCGATGCGATACACCGAAGTCCGCCTCACCCCGCTCGCCATGCAGATGCTGGAGGACCTGGACAAGGAGACGGTCGACTGGATGCCCAACTACCTCCAGTCGATGAACGAGCCGACGGTGCTGCCGGCTCTGTTCCCGAACCTCCTGTGCAACGGCGGCACCGGAATCGCGGTCGGCATGGCCACCAACATCCCGCCGCACAACCTCACGGAGGTGTGCAACGCCCTCCTGCACCGGATCGACCATCCCGACTGCTCGCTGGACGAGATCATGGCGCACCTGCCCGGGCCTGACTTCCCCACCTACGGCACGATCATGGGGACCAAGGGCATCCGAAGCGCGTATGAGTCGGGCCGTGGATCGATCGTCATGCAGGCCAAGACGATGATCGAGCCCGGAGAAGCCGGCAAATCGCTCATCGTCATCACCGAGATTCCCTACCAGGTCAACAAGACGACGCTGATCACGAGCATCGCCGAGATCGCCAAGCAGCGGAAGTTCGACGGGATCTTGCGGGTAGACGACTACTCCGACAAGCGCGGCATGCGCATCGAGGTGGAGCTCCGCCGCGACGTGAACCCGAACAAGGCGCTGAACTACCTGCTCAAGCACACCGCGCTGCGCACGACCTTCGGCGCGATCATGCTCACGCTGATCGACGGGGCACCGCGCGTGGCGCCGCTGTTGACGCTGCTAGACCGTTACATCGCGCATCGGCGCGAGGTGATCGAGCGCAGAACCCGGTTCGAGGTCTACCGGGCGCTCGAGGAGGTGCACCTCAACGAGGGCTACCAGATCGCCCGTCGGTTCCTCGACGAGATCATTCAGCTGATCCGAAACTCGGAGGACCCCGCCCAGGCCCGAGCGGAGATGGTCCGAAGGTTCGACATGTCGCCGTTCCAGGCCAACGCGGTGTTGGCCATGCCGCTCCGCCGCCTCACGCGGATCCAGCAGCGCGAGCTGGAGAACGATTACAAGGCGGCGATTCTGCGAGTGCAGAACCTTCTGGACATCCTGAACCGACCGGAGCGACTCACGCAGGTCATGAAGGAGGAGATCGTCCAGCTGCGGGACAAGTTCGGCGACGAGCGCCGAACGCGGATCGTGGCCCGCGAGGCGGGAGAGTTCACCGAAGAGGACCTGATCCCGGACGAAGAGGCGATCGTCATCATCAGTCGGGACAACTACATCAAGAGGGTGTCGATCGACGCCTACCGGCAGCAGCGGCGCGGAGGCAAAGGGGTGGTGAACGTGCTGAAGGCGGACGACGAGCCCGCGCACCTGTTCCAGGTGAGCACCCACCACACCATCCTCTTCTTCACGGATCGAGGGCGTGTTTTCCGGTTGAAGGGCTACGAGATCCCGGAGATGGGGCGCTACGCCAAGGGAACGCCCGTGATCAACTACATCGCAATCGACAGCGAAGAGAGGGTCACCGCCACCATCAGCGTCCGGGACATCCAGGGAGACGGCTACCTGGTCATGGTCACCAAGCGCGGCGAGGCCAAGCGCACGCCGCTCGCCGCGTTCGCCAACATCCGCTCCAACGGCCTGATCGCGTTCGACATCGAGGAGGGCGACGAGCTTCGCTGGGCCCTCAAGACGCGCGGCAAGGACGACATCATTCTGGTCACCCGACAAGGAATGTCGATCCGCTTCGCCGAGGACCACCTCACGAGCCGCTCGAGGGCCGCGGGCGGAGTGCGGGCGATCACTCTGGACGATGACGACGAGGTCGTGGGTGCCGAGGTCGTGCGCCCGAACGCCCAGCTGTTGGTGGTCGGGGAGAACGGCTACGGAAAGCGGACGCCGCTTGAGGAGTATCGCCCGCAAGGCAGGGGTGGTAAAGGCGTCCTGACGATGAACGTGACCCCGAAGACCGGTCCGATCATCGGTGCGGAAGTCGTGGAGGACGACGACCGGCTTTTGGTGATGACGCTGCTCGGGAAAGGGATCCGAATTCGCGTGAAGGATGTCCGCGTGGTGGGACGCATCGCCCAGGGGGTCAAGCTGATCGACCTGTCCGCAGGCGACTCCGTGCGCTCGATTGCGCGGATCGTGCAGAACGCCGACTACGGGGACCTGGAGAGCGACGCCGGCACCGAGGAGTCCGAGGACTAGTCGCTTGTCGGATTGGGACGCACCCGAGGTTCCGCCGCAGGCGGTCATCATCGCCGGGCCGAACGGCTCGGGGAAATCCACCTGTTCCGTCGCGCTGCTTACCCAGTTCGTGGAGTTCGTGAACGCGGACCTCATCGCGCAGGAGATCACGGGACACACGCGCACAGGAGCCGACATTGGTGCCGGTCGCCTCTTCCTTCAACAGATCGAGCGGTTGGCGGAGAGTCGCCGGGACTTCGCGATCGAGACCACCTTGGCCACCCGTTCGCTCGCCGACCGCATCATCCAGTGGCGGAACGACGGCTACCGCGTGCACCTCGTTTTCCTTTGGCTTCCAAGCCCGGATCTGGCGGTGCATCGGGTAGCCTTCCGTGTCCGCTCCGGCGGTCACGACGTTCCCGAAAGCACCATCCGACGGCGGTTCTCGGCGGGCCTCCGTAACCTGTTCCGCATCTACATCCCTATCGTGGACACGTGGAGGGTGTACGATAATTCGCGGGGGGCGGATCCGGTCCTGATCGCCTCCGGCGTGAAGGACGGCCCAGTGAAAATCGCCGAACCGGCCGCTTGGAACGCTCTTCTGCAGGAGTACGGGTCTTGAGTCATCTCGACCGGAAGAAGCTAGCCAACCGCTTCGAGCAGGACGAGGAGGTGAGCCGCGCCGTGCGCGAAGCCGTGCACCGGGCGCTGGCCGAGCACAAGCGGAAGAGCAACTCCATCGCCGTGTGGAAGAACGGGAAGGTCGTGATCCTCGAGTCGCACGAGATTCCTGTGGACGACGAGGTGAAGACGAGAACCGCGAACGATCGGCCTTAGGGCCCTCTGTTGCAACTTTGTTGCATATACTGGATGCATGCGTCAGTTGCGCCATGCATCCGCCTTCACGCTCGTGGAGTTGCTCGTCGTCGTAGCCATCATCGCCATCCTTGCGGCCATCCTCTTCCCCGTCTTCGCCCATGCCAAGCTTGCGGCGCAACGGGCCAAGGACCTCTCCAACCAGCGCCAGCTGGGGCTGGCGATCGCCATGTATGCCTCCGACAACGATGACCGGAGCATGGTTGCCGACCACGAGGCCGGGTACGACTGGTTCGAACCCTTGCTGCCCTACTTCCGCACGCCCGATGTGCTCCGCTCCCCTGCCTTGCAAGGCAGGTCGGTTCCAGCCGAGAGCGACTACGTGGTCAACGGCCTTTTCTCGCACGGACTGTCCCTGACGACCTTCAGCGATCCGGCGAGACAGATCGCCACCGCGGTTCGGAACAGGAACTCCGAAGAGCTGCACTATCACCCGTGGCCCACCGAGTCGGACGGCGATTGGGACGACCTGGGCGCTTACATCGACGAGGAAGACGGCGAGAACTCCATCCTAGATCGGGTGGAGACGCGCCCGTTCGGCGAGGGGGGCAACTTCTCGTTCATCGATGGCCACGCGAAGTTCCTCCGATGGGAGGCGGCTCTGGCCGATCGCCTTCCCGGCATGCACAACGTCGACCGGATCTGGATCCTGGTGCATCACGAGCACTGAGCTGGAGCAAGGATTCTCCGCAGGGCTTCGGCGGCCTCGGCCACCGAGGCCTCCGTAGTGAGGGTCCTGTTTCTGTCCTCATGCCAGCCCCACTTCGGGGCGAGGTGCGGGCTAAGGAACGCCAGCGTGGGCACACCCATTGCGGCGGCCAGGTGCACCAACCCAGTGTCGCCAGCGAGAAACACACGCCCTCGGCACAGAAGTCGCATCACCCCCTCCAAGTCGGTCTTGCCAGCGGAGATCGCCGCCTTGGGAAAAAACTGTCTGGCGAAGGTTCGGCAGGCCTCGACCTCGGCCGGGCTCCCCACGAGCTCAAGGTCGGATTCGGCGACGCCGGCTTGAGCCACTGCCCGGGCCAGCGTGGTCCAAGGCGGCCTCTTCCAAGGGTGCCTAGCACCTGGCTGGAGCAGCACCTTGGATGTCGGCTCGGCCAATCGCGGAAGCCAAGGCCTCTCCGCCCGAATCTCAAGACCGTAGGCGCCCGCCAGATCGAGAAGACTCTCCACCTCGCAGCGCGTCCGCGAATAGGGCACTGCGGTGGTGAGCAGCAAGCCCCTCGCCTCGGTGCGGTGTCCGACGCGATGCGGCACTCCAGCAAGCCGAACTTGGAGGGCCGAGCGGAAGCTTCGGTTGGCGAGAAACGCCGCGTCGAACACCCCGCGCACTTCTCGCCGCCACCTCAGCCCACCCAAAATGCCCGGCTCGGGCGGCGGAAGCCAAGCGCAGACTCGATCTCGAAAGATCGGTTTGAGCTGAAGAGACGCGCACACAGCCACCGACTCGAACGCGGACAGCAGATGATCCAGAAGCGGGAGAGCCAGGACGGCATCGCCGATGTACCGCGGCTTCAGGACGAGGAGAGCCCTACCCCGGCCCAATCGGCAACGCCTCCCAAACTTCGTCCACCGAAAGCTCGGCAACCGACCTGTGGGGCCCAGGAGTGAGAACCCTCAGGTTCGGGACCCGCGGCGCCCAAAGCCTATGGATCCCGTGTCGGAAGATCCCGACGATCGGAGTGGACGTCGCCGCGGCCAGATGGAGGACGCCGTTGTCCAGACACACCACGAGAGACGCCCGTCGCGCCGCACCAACCACCTGGGACAAGGAAAGGCGGCCCCGCAGATCCTCCGCCAAGCCCTCCTCGATCCACGACTCTTCCTCTTGAGACCCTACCCAGTACCTTCGTTGCGTCTGCGGGGCCGCACCCAGCAGACCAACCGAGCACCCTTCCCGGTGCAGCCTCCACAGCAGCTCCCGCCATTGGGACCCCGGCCACAGCTTGTCTTTGCTCGACGCGGCGGTGGCTACCAGGACCTGCGGCACGTCGATCATCGGATCGGACTCCGGCACCGCATAGGGGCCGACCTCTCCCCTGAGAGCGCACGCCCTGCAGAGGATCTCGGAGATGTGGCCGGTCTGGAGCGCAGGGTGGCGCTGCAACAGGTCCTCCGCACACCAGTCTGGATCCCTCCACAGCCGGGAAGGGTCGTCGTCGCCGAAGGGCAGGTCGCCGCGCCCCTCCTCGTCCAAAACAGGACCGTGGACTACGGTCTCAGGCCCGGAGAGAACCGCGGCCAGTGACTTGGCCCATGGCGAATTCTCCATGTTGACGACGATATCGAAGGGACCGCAGTTCACAGCCTGATGGGCGACTTCACGGGGTGGGACACCAACATGCTCCACCGCCCGATCGATCAGGGGCGATTCGTCTTGCAGCTCCTTGGTTCTCGTTCCCCCGAAGTACCACAGCTCGCTCGGCGCCCATTCGCGCCGAATGAGATCCAGCAGCGGGGTGGCAACGACGAAGTTGCCGATCGCGTCGTTTGCGACGACCGCCACGCGGCCCCCCCGGCGCACGAACCCGTCGCTGCTTCGAAGCACGGGACGGATTGTAGCCGATGCGGTACAATCTCCTTGGCGGCTCTCGCGGACATCCCTTGAGGCGCCGACGCAAGATGCGATTCACCCCTTCAATGTGGAAGGAGAAGCACGACGCGGCACCGCCTGTGCGCCGGACGGCATCTCCACCCCTCCTCGCTGGAGCATCCTCTGGTGCCCGAGCAACCCCTACGGACTCATGAACACCGAATCCCGCAACCCCCGATCGTACGGCCTCGACAAGATGACTGCGGAACAGATCGTGCGCCTCATGAACGAGGAGGAGTACGTTGTCATGCAGGTGCTCCAGTCGGTGGAGTCCGACTTGGCGAGGTGCGCCGAGAAGGTGGCGGAGACCTTTCAGAGCGGCGGGAGGATCATCTATGTGGGCAGCGGCACCAGCGGAAGAATCGCCGCCATGGACGCGGCCGAGATGCCGCCGACCTTCGGGCTGGAGCCGGGAGTTTTCATCGCGCTGGTTTCGGAGGGGCCGGAGGGAGTCGCCGGCGCGCCGGACAGCGCCGAGGAAGACGAGCATGCCGCCGTCGTTGCGCTCAACCAGCTGCGGGTGGACCGGAACGACATCGTGATCGGACTCACAGCGAGCGGCCGCACTCCCTTCGCGATCGCCGCCGTCCGCCACGCCCGGCAGAAGGGTGTGTGGACATGCGGCATCGCCAACAACCGGAACAGCAAGCTGCTGCGCCTCGTCGATCTGCCGATCCTGTTGGACACGGGGCCCGAGGTTCTCACCGGCAGCACGAGGCTGAAGGCCGGCACCGCCCTGAAGCTGGCCTTGAACCGCATCAGCACGGCGGCGATGGTGCTGAGCGGAAAGGTCATCGAGAACCTTATGGTGGATGTCAAGCCGGTGAACCAGAAGCACCGGGAGCGTTGCGCCCGCATCGTCCGCGACCTCACCACGGCCACCCTCGACGAGGCCTACGACCTGCTCGAGAAGCACGATTGGAACGTGCGCAGAGTCCTCGGCATCCTTCGGCCGGAGCTCGTTGCTTCAACCCGGTAATTCCAACCGGTTTTTGGCGGCTGGGACCGCGTATGGGTCCACCGGATGGACGCCCACCGGAACTCTCCTTCATAATGGTGGCTGGAAACCCAACCTGCCACGGACGGCGAACCTTGGAGAATCTATGCGAAAAGCATTCACCTTGATAGAGCTCCTGGTGGTCATCGCGATCATCGCGATCCTAGCCGCCATCCTTTTCCCGGTCTTCGCTCAGGCTAAGGTCTCTGCCAAGAAAGCCGCGGCGATCAGCAACCAGAAGCAGATCGGCCTCGCGCTGATCATGTACACCACGGACTACGACGACACCTACCCGCGTAACGACGGATGCGTGTTGAACTCGTCCCTGAATCCTAGGCTGAACGACGGCGTGCTTCGCTGTGGCGGTTCGGCGGGCTTCGCCCACCGGATGAACCACTTCAGCTGGCAGAAGTGGGTCATGCCCTACATCAAGAACGTCGATATTCTGGAGCATCAGCTTCGGCAGAAGGACTCAACCCAGTGGAACACCAACGGGCAGATCGTCGGCGGGTTCGTGCTGAACTCGGCGGTCACCGGATCGCTCGACACCTACAACCGCGCCCCCACGTTCCCGCGGCAGTTCCGCAACAGCTGGCTGGGTGGCACCACGACCGCGACGCCGCCTTCGACGATGGTGCTGCTCGAGTTCCCGGCGGCCGGCGTGCCGATCCTCCCCGGCGGCTCCGTGGACAGCCAAGGCGTTGGTCCGGTCGTCACCGTGTATCCGCCGGCCATCCGCGAGTTCTGGCGGTACAAGCTCATGAAGGGCACGGTCACCGACTGCGTGAACGGCACCTCGGGCACCGAGCCGGATCCGTCGAAGATCGCCGCCGGCGGCATCATCGCGGGCTTGGCGGACGGCAGCGCTCGGTTCATCAGCGCCGGCCAGTTCCTCGCCCAGACGCCCCCGAAGATCGAGTATCTCGGCGTTGATGGCGGCCCGAGCGCGGGTTGGACGTTCCAGGATGACTGCCGCTACATCACGGCCGGGAACCTGGGCTTCGTCCAGCCGAACACGTCCATCAACTATCCGCTGTGGGGTCTCGGCCAGTGATGCGGGTCCTTCCCCTGCTCCTCGCGGCGACTGTGCTCTTCGGTTGTAGCGCAGGCTCCGGGGTAACCGAGTCGGACGCCCAGAAGGTCAAGGAGGAGTTCTCCACGGAGAACTACGAGAAGGCGATGAGGGAGTCCGGCCGCGCCGACGAGCTGGAGGCGCAGAAGCAGCGGGAGGCTCAGTACCTGCAGGGTACGGGGGCTCAGGACGCCGAGCAACGCTGAGAGTCCCACCCGACCAACAGAACGGCCCAACCCCAAACCGGGTTGGGCCGTTTCCCTTTCTCGTCTTGGCTCAGCGGCTGCCGGGGCTGGGCAGGATCACCTCGCCAACAGCGAACGACCTCCGGATGTCCTGAAGACAGACCTTCGCTCGGTGTCCCACGAACGACTCTCCCTCGATGAGCTCGATGAAGTAGCCGCCGTCCGTCCAGCCGATCACCCTGTTGCTGTTCTCCAGCACCGAGCGGCGAACGTTGCACTCCAGCACCTGTGCGCGCCGGAAGCCCATGTGCCTCCTCTCCAGTTCGTCGATCGTGGCGGAGCGAATCTCGTACTCCTCGTACTCCATGTCGAAGTTCGCCCGGATGTAGATGCCGCGGCGCATCTCGTGCTCCAGCATCTCCACGTTCTCGCCGTCCAGCCCGATGAACGCCTCCACGACCGAGGGGTGGCACTCGATGTAGAACGCGTTCCCGGGCTCGCCGATCTTCCGCCACATGTCCCGCTCGATCCAGAGAGAGACGGTTTCCTTGCTGGGAATGCGGCCGCGGCCCACGCACATCGGGCAGACTTCGGTGATCGCCTCGGTCACCGACTCGCCGGTCCTCTTGCGCGTGATCTCGACCAGCCCGAGGGAGGAGATCCGACCCACCCGGGTTCGGGAGTGGTCCCGGCCCAGGCGTTCCGTGAAGTGCGCCAGAACCTTCTTCCGATCCTCGGCCGACTCCATGTCGATGAAGTCGATGACAATGATCCCTCCCATGTCCCGCAGCCTCAGCTGGCGACACACCTCCTCCGCGGCCTCCAGATTGGTCTTGAGGATCGTATCGTTGAGCGAGGTGGAGCCGACCTGCTTACCGGTGTTGATGTCGATCGCCGTCAGCGCCTCCATCTCGTCGATCACGAGGTAGCCGCCGCTCTTGAGCCAGACCTTGTGCTGCAGCAGCCTCTCCAAGTCCTGCTCGACGTTGTAGGCGTCGAAAAGCGGAATCTCGCGGTCGTACAGCTGGATCTTGTCCTTCAGGTTGGGAGCCACCACGCTGGCCACCAGGTGCACCTTCTCGTACTCGTCGGGATCGTCGATGACCATCCGGTCGATCTCGTCATCGAACATGTCCCGGACGGTGCGATAGAGGAGGGTCTGATCGCGGTGCACGCAAGCCGGCGCGCGCTGCCTCTTGGCCGCGGCGAGCACCTGGGCCCACACCTGCTGGAGATAGGCCACGTCGGCCTTCAGCTCCGCCTCGGTCCGGCCTTCGCACTCCGTACGCAGGATGATGCCGAAACCGGGAGGAACGATCTTCTCGCCGACCTTCCGGAGGCGCTCCCTCTCCGAACGGTCGTCGATCTTCCGGCTGACCCCCACATGCTGGCTTTCCGGCATGAGCACCACGTAGCGTCCGGGAAGGCTGATGCGGGTGGAGACGCGAACCCCTTTGGTGCCACGCGGCCCCTTGGTTACCTGCACCATCAGTTCCTGGCCGGGTTTGATCAGCTCCTTGATCTTCCGACGGCGCAGCTCGCTGCGCTTGAGGCTTGCAGGGCTGTTGTCGCTCGGGTCCTCTGGGAGGATGTCGGCGACGTACAGGAAGGCGTTCCGCTCCAGCCCGATGTCGACGAACGCAGCGTCCATGCCCGGCAGCACGTTCTGGACAATGCCTTTGAAGATGCTTCCGACGACGCGCTCCTCCCGCTCGACGCGGTACTCCATCAGCTCGCCCCCTTCCAGGAGGGCGATTCGCGTTTCGCGGTTGCTGCAGTTGACGAGGATTTCGACACCGGAGCCGCGGGAAGGATGCGAACTTTTGGAGGCTCCGGAGGGTTTGGATCTTGTTCGGCTTCTAGCCATGACGCTGTAACGAAGGCTCGTCGGGAGACGCCCGACCCCCTACGGTCCGATGAGGTCTTGGAGAGCGGCTCGCTGCGCCTTGATCCCCTATTCTACCGACTCGAGCGGGCGGTATCCTGAGGATCATGCCCATCTACGAGTATCGTTGCGACTCTTGCCGCAAGCGGTTCTCGCTGCTCGTGGGTATGACCGCCGAGCGGCACGAGGAGAAGTGCCCGCATTGCGGCTCGGAGACCATCACCAAACTGGTGAGCCGGTTCCATCGGTATCGAAGCGAGGACGACCGGATCGACGAGCTCGCCGACACCCTGGAATCGATGGGCGAGCCGGACGACCCGAAGGAGATGCGGCGCCTGGTTCGAGAGATGGGAAAGGCGATGGACGAGGACATGTCCGGGGAGATGGAGGAGCTCTTCGAAGAGGACATGGCTGGCGAGGGAGAGAACGGTGAGAAGAGCGACGAGGACTGACCGGAGCCCGGATCGGTGAGGAAGCCGGGCACCCTCACTGTCATCTGCGGCAGCATGTTCGCTGGCAAGAGCGAGGAGCTGATCCGGCGCGCCAGGCGGGCGCTGTTCGCTCGGAAGAAGGTGCAGGTGTTCAAGCCCGTGTTGGACGACCGCTACCACGCGACGATGGTCGTGACCCACATGGGCGTCCGTCACGAGGCCGTTCCCGTTGCGTCCGTCGAGGACCTCGAGTCGAAGATCGAGCCCGAGACCGAGGTCATCGTGATCGACGAGGCGCAGTTCTTCGATGCGAGTTTGGTGGAGCTCGCCGTCGATCTGGCCGACCACGGCCGCGACGTCGTGATCGGAGGCTTGGACCAAGACTTCCGAAGAGCGCCGTTCGGACCGATGCCTTCCCTTCTGGCGGCGGCCGACGAGGTGGTGAAGTTGAGGGCGATCTGCATGAAGTGCGGGGCACCGGCGAGCCACACCTACCGCACGATCGACGGGAAGCCGGCCCACAAGGACGACCCCGTCATCCTCATCGGGGCTACGGAGAAGTACGAGGCGCGTTGCCGAGCTTGCTACCGGCTGCTCGGATCGAAACCCCGAAAGTCGCCCTCGGCGCGTTGGCGCTAGAAATCCGCCGAACTCTGTTTGGCCGTAGGCGTCTCTGCCCACCAGACGCCCCGACCGGGGGCGGAGGACACCACCCATGAAGACTCTCGCAACTCTTCTTCTTGCACTTGCCGTGGGGCTGTCGGCCCTGACTCCGGCGCAGGGCCACCGGATCGGTCCCCAAGGCCGCCAGCAAGTCGCGGGACGTGGCCAGCACCGCGAAATGATGGCGGCAATGGCTCTGTGCGCCAACGCGTTGGACGCGATGCGCTCCGCGCTGCCGATCTATCAGGGCCACCGGGTGAAGGCCATGGTGGCCACGCGCGACGCGATCGGCCTCATCCGGCAAGGGCTGCAGTTCGCGCGCGACAACAAGGGCACCGCCTCGGCGGGGTTGCCACCCATCCCGATGTCGGACAATGAGCCGCTGGGCCGGTTCACAAGGGAACAGGTGCAGCGCAGCAACGCCCGCATGGCGATGGCCGCGAGGATGCTCAACCAAGCCCGCCAGCGGTTGGAGACGGCCGGGGACGACTACGGCGGCTTCCGCAACCAAGCGCACGGCAAGGTGCTCGATGCCCTCCGAGAGATCGACGTGGCGCTTGCTCTGTTCCGCGGAGACAATCCGGGGAACGGTCGAAGGCCGTAAACCCGCCTAGCCTCCTGTGCGACGGGGCCCTCCTGTTGAGGGCCCCCATGTTGTTCCCTGACTCCTCAGCGCTTCGGGCCTGTCAGCATCGGCCAGTCGTCCGTTCGGAAGGGCGACAGCGGCAGCCCCTCTGCGCTGTAGACGTTGGCGAAGGGGTTCGCCGCCCAAGCGTAGCGCACCGCCACCGGCGACGGGACGTCCGTCGACCAGACGACGATCTTGTTCGGTCCGACGATGTCGGCCTGCGCCCAATGCCACTTCCGATCGGCCCCCGCGATCGCGAAGCCGCGCGGGGCACCATTGCGCGAGACGAGACCGGAACCACACTCCGCGAAGGTTAGCACGGCGCGACCGTCCCGCACCGTCATGGTTCGGAACTCGGGGCTGAGGAACGGGCCCTTGCGTCCGTAGGCCGTGCGCAAAGCGGCGAGCGACAGCCTCTTCCCCACCGTCTGCTTGTCCTTCGGGTGGATGTCGTCCGGGTCCCCCGCGTCGATGATCACCGCAACGGCCGCGTTGCCCACCGCCTTGGCGGCGATGTTCTGGGCCTCGCGCAGCTCCGCCCAAGCGTCGTCTCCCGGTTCAGGCTTGCGCTGCATGTAGTTCGCGAGCTGGACGATCAGGAAGGGAAACTTGCCAACCCCCCACCGGGTCCGCCAGTCCCGAATCATGGTGGCGAGCAGAGTCCGGTACTCGTAGGCCCGGCCTGCGTTCGACTCGCCCTGGTACCAGATCGCTCCCTTGATGCCGTAGGGCAACCACGGATGGATCATCGCGTTGAAGAGCATCGTCGGCGAATTCGGACCCTGGGTGAGGATGGGCGGAATCGTGAAGCCTGCTGGGAGCGGCGAAGACACCCGCATCTTCCAGCCGGCAAGCGGCAGGCGCTGGCCGCCGACCTCGATGCACATCGACGACGGCTCCGCCTGCAGACCCCCCAAGCCGCCCGTGTCCAGAACGCGCACCGTGACGGTGTTGCGACCGGCGCGCAGAACCCCCGACGAAACCGGGTAGCGCCGGGGGAGGTCCCACCGGTCGGTGGACCCGACCAGCCGATGACCCACCCAGGCCGTGTCCTGATCGTCAATCGGGCCGAGCACGAGGGTTCCCTCCTGACCAGCCAAGGCGGCTGGCACGTCGACGGAAGCCCGAAACCAGACGAAGCCGTCGAACTGACCGAGTCCGTTGGCCTCGAAGCTCGGCCGCTCCACGGGCCTCCAAGCCGAGTCGTCCGTCGCAGTCTGCCAGTTCGCCCGTGTGCCGGCATCCACCCGCTGGATCGCGTCCTCCACGACACGCCGGCGCTTCTCCTGGGCAGCCGCCGCGTCTTTGCGAGCTTCGATCATCGTCTCAGCGACCGCCCTGTACTCGGGCATCGTCCGCAACGCCTCGGCGCTCGTCCAAGCCTCGGCGGGCGTGCCGCCCCAGCACGTTTGGATCAGGCCGATCGGGACCTTGACCTCCTTCTGGAGCTCCCGGCCGAAGTAGTACGCCACCGCGGAGAAGCCGCCCCATCCTCCCTCCGCGATCGTCTTGGGGCTGCACACCTTCCACTCGCCCTGCGGGACCGGCTCCAGGTTCAGGCTGTACCGCTTCTCCGTCATGAAGATCCGAATCTCGGGGTGGTTCGCCCGCTCGATCTCCTCTTGGGCGTCCTTGGACACCGCAATTCCCTGCTCCATGTTCGACTGTCCCGAGCAGACCCACACGTCGCCGAACAACACGTCACGCAGGACGACGGTCTTGGGGCCCTCCACTCGGACGTCGAACGGTCCGCCGGCCGGCATCGCCGGGAGCCGCGCCAGCCACTTGCCATCCGGAGCGGCCTGCGTCGTCACGCGGGTTCGCCCCACCGTGACGGTTACCTTCGCTCCCGGCGTCGTCCAACCCCAGATCGGTGCGGACACGTCGCGCTGAAGCACCATGTGGTCGCCGAACGCAGGACTCACGAACGGCAAAGTGGTGCTCTGCAGCACCGCGAGGCCTGAAACAAGCACAGTCAGCATCCTTCCAACCTCCGCGTAACGTTACCACGCGCCGAGTTCTGGTTCCTGCGCGTCGTGCAAGGCGGCTCGTCCATCCGCCAAAATGCCGGAGGCGACCCGAAGTTCCGCCAAGGACCAAGATGGAGCCACGCGTTCCCCCTTCCGGATCCGAGCAGCCCGGCCACTGCTGTCCCAGCTTCGCCCAGGCGGAGACCCTCTTGCAGCACCTGGGCGAGGAGGACCACCCCATGGGGGCTCTGGTTCCGCCTCTGTTTCAGAGCGCGATCTACACGTACAAGGATCTGGATCGCTTCGAGGCGGCGAACGAGGCACCGTATCTGGACGACCCGGTGTACAGTCCTTGGGGCAACCCCACGGTGCGCCTGGTGGAGCGGAAGATGGCCGCCTTGGACGGCACCGAGGATGCCAAGCTCACCGGCGACGGCATGGCGGCCATCGGAACGGCGCTTCTGGCTTCGCTCGAGCGCGGCTCGCACGTGGTGACGATCGACTCCACCTACTCGACGACCTTGCGGCTGCTTCGAGAGACGCTCGAACGGTACGGGGTGAGGTTCACCTGCGTCGACGGCCGTGAAACCGAGACCATCCTCGACGCCGTCACGCCGGACACGTCCGTGATCTACCTGGAGTCCCCGAGCAGCCTGCTGTTCCGGCTCCAAGACATTCGAGCCGTAACCTCCTACGCCAAGCAGAGGGGGATCACGACGATGATCGACAACACCTACAGCACGCCGCTCCTTCAAAGGCCGGCGGAGCTCGGCGTCGACGTCGTCCTGCAGAGCACCTCGAAGTACCTCGGCGGGCACAGCGACCTGAACGGCGGGGCGATCTGCACGACCCGAGAACGCATCGCACGGATGGCGCACGGCGAGGTGAAGCTCTTCGGAACCATCATGGCACCGTTCGTCGCGTGGTTGCTGCTTCGTGGACTGCGAACGCTGCCTTTGCGGCTGCGGCACGTCGAGGCATCCGCCAACCAAGTGGCCTCTTGGCTCGAACAGCGGCCCGAGGCGGAGGTCGTCCATCACGTGGGGCTCCGATCGTTCCCGCAGCGGAAGCTCTTCCTCGCCCAGATGCGCGGCTCCACGGGCTTGTTCAGCTTTGTTCCCAAGAACCAAGACCGCGGCTGGATCAAGGCGTTCCTGGAGGCTCTGCGCATCTTCCGCATCGGAGTGAGCTGGGGCGGGCCGTTCAGCTTGGCCATGCCGGCCGTGGACCCCACGTCGCCGAAGGACAGTCCCGTCCATCTGATCCGCATCTACTGCGGCTTGGAGCATCCCGAGGACCTCATCTCGGACCTCGATCAGGCCCTTGCCGTGGCCAACCGGAACCATCCATGAATCCGAACGACACCCTCGCACCGTGCACCTTGATCCAGCATTTCGGGGAGAGTGCGCCTCCTGAAGGCGCACCCTCGTTCCCGCTCTTCCAGAACTCGAACTTCCTCTATTCGAGCCATGGCGAGTTCGTGGAGGCCATCTCGAACCTGTCGGGGCACTCCCCGTACATCTACAGCCGCATCGGCAACCCCACGGTCGACCTGTTGGAACAGAAGATCGCGAGGCTGGAGGGGGCGGAGGCGTGCCGAGCGACCGCCGCGGGCATCGCCGCCATCACCTCGGTGCTGATGGACGCCGCCGAGCCGGGAGCGCACTTCATCGCCGAGGAGTTCTCGTACGGCTCGGTGAGGCAACTCTGCACCGAGGTGCTATCCAAGATGGGTGTCTCGCTCACTCTAGTGGACGGACGGCGGGTCGAGAACATCCTGGACGCCGTACGGCCGGAGACCAGGCTGATCTACCTCGAGTCGCCGTCGTCCCTGCTCTTCCACCTGCAGGACATCCGGCGGGTGACCTCCTACGCTCGGGAGAGGGGGATCCGCACCGTGATCGACAATACGTACTGCACCCCTCTGCTGCAGCGACCGATCGAGCTTGGCGTGGACCTCGTGGTCCACAGCTGCTCCAAATACCTCGGCGGGCACAGCGACCTCATCGGTGGAGCGATCTGTGGGCGCCGAGAGGACATCGATCGGATCAGCAGAGGCCAGATCCATCTCTGGGGCAACATCATGGCTCCCTTTCCCGCTTGGCTCGTTCTGAGGGGCTTGCGGACTCTCGGCGTGCGTCTCCGCCAGCATCAAGAGGCCTCGCTGAGGATCGCGGAGTGGTTGGAGCAGCATCCGGCCGTCGAGCTGGTGAACCACCCCGCCCTGCCCAGCCATCCCCAACGCGAGCTTTTCCTCAGCCAGATGCGCGGCGCCGGCGGCTTGTTCAGCTTCGTTCCTAAAGTGCAGGACGAGTGCCGCCTGATCGAGTTCGTCGATAGCCTTCGGCTCTTCCGCAAAGGCATCAGCTGGGGCGGCTTCGAGAGCCTGGCGCTGTTGGCTCGGGTCGCGCCGAGCTGGAATCCCGAGGGGTTCTGGATCATCCGGCTGTTCGTCGGGTTGGAAGACGAGGAAGATCTGCAAAGAGACTTGGAACAAGCTCTCGAGAGGATCCGTCCAACCTGATCGTGCAACAAAGCTTCAACCCTGGTAAAGTTACCGGGTCGGATCTTGGGGAGCCCGCGAGGCGGGCTCCCCAAGCTGTTGCAGGAAGGAGGTCTGCTTCGATGAGATTTTTCTACTGGAGAGCGCTGCTTTTTCTTTTCGTTGCGGGATCGGCGGTCGGTGTGGCCCGAGGCCTACCTGGGGCACCGATCGTGCCGGGCAGGGTTCTGGTGCGCCTCGCGCCGCAATTCCCTGCCCAAAATCTTGGGGTTGTCACTGTGCTCGCTGCAACTCCGGAGCCGCTGGGCCCCCAAGGAGTGTGGGCCGTGCGATGTCCGTCAGGAATCCGCGAGGAAGCGTTCGCCGAGCAGCTTAGGCGGCAGCGGGGGGTGCTCGCCGCCGAGCCGGACCGCCTCCACCGAATCCAGGTTGGACCGAACGACCCGCTCTACGGCCAGCAGTGGCACCTGCCCAGAGTGCAAGCCGAGGCCGCGTGGAGTCTCTCCCCCCGATCATCGAGCGTCGTGATCGCGATCTTGGACACAGGCGTGGATCCAAACCACCCCGACCTCGCGAGCCGCTTGGAGCCGGGTTGGAACGCGCTGGACGAGACAGCTCCGCCCCTCGACGACAACGGCCATGGCACCGCGGTTGCGGGTGTCGCCGCCGCCGCTACCAACAACGCGACGGGCGTGGCCTCTCTCGCATGGGGCTGCCGTATCCTCCCCGTGAAGGTGGCGGACGCCAGCGGGTGGGCCAGCACGAGCAACCTCTACCTCGGGCTGCTGTGGGCCGCAGACCGCGGAGCGAGGGTGGCGAACCTCAGCTTCCGCGTGAGCGAGAATACGTTCGTCTCCTTCGGAATGCAGTACTTCGCCTCGAAAGGTGGAGTCGTGACCGTCTCGGCTGGAAACCAGGGGGAGGTTTCCGGCGCGCCCGACAACCCGCACTGCCTCACCGTTGGTGCGACCGACTCCAACGATTGGGTCACGGCGTGGTCAAACCGGGGTGAGATCGTAGACTTGACGGCCCCCGGCGATCGCGTCCTAACAACCAATCGGGGAGGAGGATATGGGCTCTGGACCGGAACATCCTTCTCTGCACCGCTGGTGGCCGCTGCCGCGGCCCTGGTGCTCGGCGCGAAGCCCGATCTGACCTCGGAGCAAGCCATGCGGGCTGTCCGCGAGGGGGCAGTCGACCTCGGTCAGGCAGGGTGGGATCCGGAGTACGGTCAAGGTCGGCTCGACGCCGCCGCAGCCCTGCGAGCGGTCGCCGATGGTCCACCGAAGGACGAGACGCCTCCGAGCGTCGAGTTCCTCCGCCCATCTCCAGGGTCCACAGTCGAGGGAAGCGTCGAGGTAGCCGTTCGCGCTATTGACGACCGGGGCGTCCGGAGCGTCTCCTTGTGGCTGGACGGCGATCTGCTCTCGGAGGCCGAAGATGCCGATGGGCTCGTGGCCTTGTGGAACACCTTGCTCGCTTCCAACGGCACCCACGAGCTTGTGGCCAACGCCGAAGACCATGCGGGCAACGTCGGCAGGGCCGCCATCTGGGTCGAGGTCGCCAATGGGGATAGGACTCCGCCCACCGTTGTACTGACGGCTCCCCTGCCAGGAGGGACGTTCAGCGACCGCCTTGCCGTCCGGGGCTACGCCACCGACGCATCGGGGGTCGCCCGCATCGAGGTGTATGTGAACTCCAGCATGAAGGGCTACCGTCTGAAGGACAGCTTCACGATGGACCTTTACTCGAGATACTGGCGCCCAGGACTCTACACCGTTCGTTTGAGGGCGTACGACAAGGCGGGCAACGTTTCGGAGACGGCACCCATCACGGTGCAGAAGCTCTGACTGCGGACGCGGCGGCGGGCGGTTCCGACGCTCGCCGCCGCGTACCAGAGCCGGCTCCTACGCGGAGTAGTCCATGAACGGATACTCCCCAGGATTGCACGCCTTCTTGCGCTCGTACTGCACCTGCCTGGCGCAAGCCTCGAGAAACCTGGAGGCCCGCAGCCGAAGCTTGGCGAGATTCCGGTAGAAGGCTCCTCTTGGAGATTTGGTCGCCATCTCTCGCCGAGAGAGCCGGCTGTACCGTAGGGCCTTCCTGTGGCTTCTACGGGCGAGGTCGCGAAGGGTCCGCACCTTCTCCTCCGTCGGCCCTACCGACCAGAGGATCCGTCGGACCATCGCCCGCAATTGGGACGCGAACAGCTGTTCGGTCAGCTTGTGTTTCACGATGCATGCCTCCGTGATTTCAGGGTCGGAGAGAATGCAGGCATTCTCTTTCGATGCGCCTACGAGGTTAGCTGCCGGGCTGGAGCCGAAAGTACTCCCCTGAAAAGGTTCGCCCCAAGAACTGGTTCCCCCGCTCCGAGCGCAGCTCGGATTCGGCTGCGTCCAGTATGCGGAAAACCCGAACCCGGCACTGGGCCCTGCCCCTGCAAAAGACCCGCACTTTGGCGGAACAACCACGGGCCGAGGCCACGGAAATGCCCTGCCATGGAAGCTGCTCGATTCTTCCGATCTCTCTTCTTTGGTGTCGGCCTGGCCGGGGCTCTGGGGGCCGCCAATGCCGCTTCGGAGGCTCCCAGTTACGTGCCCGGGCGGGTTCTCGTCCTTCTGGATTCAAGGCTGGAGCGGGGTCTGCTCCAAGTTCCGAACTTCCTGGGGGCGCGACCGATGGCTCGCTTGGGCAACGGTGAGGTTTTCTTGCTGTCCGTTCCGCGCGGCGTCAACGAGGCCGCCTTCGCACGCCAGCTGGCGCGCGACCCCTCGGTGAAGCTGGCCGAGCCGGACTACCTGTTCG
>FWWL01002395.1_pt1 | contig 39230 bp, 23 predicted proteins | sample 2228331 | NCBI WGS metagenome assembly FWWL01 (sample SAMEA103939775, study PRJEB20133) | metagenome
CCTCAATTTTCTTGGCAGCTGCTATTATCAGATGGGCGATAAGGAGCGAGCTTTGAATCTGTGGGAGAAATCGCTCAGCCTGAATCCGCAGCAGGAAAAGTTGAGGGAGCTGGTGAAATCTTTGAAGAAAAAATAACGCGCAAGACCGGGAGAATTCCGCTGGCTCAGGAGAACGATGATCAGAACTTTGTCTATTTCCGAAGGCGTGGAGTTTAACTGACGGAAACAGATAGCCAGCCAGCTGGAGGTTCATATCTCTTAAGCTTGTGCCCGCAGCCGATTTTCTGGTCTGCGGGAGAGATTTTCTTGCTCTGTCGCCTGCTTCTCAAAATTTCTTTACTTCCTGTCCTCTAACCTTCCAGCCTGTTATTTTTATTTCCATCTCGTCTCCTTCCAGGTCGTCGCTGAAGAAATAACCTTTGACTGTTCGTCTTTCGCCCGGCAGAAGCGAAATGTAATTGTCTTCAAGAAAAATCGGCGCCACCGATTTCTGCCTGAGTTTTTTCAGCACCTGTATCTCCAGGTTGAAGGCGAGATGGTGTCCGGGGTTTTCCATTTCGATCGTCAGGTTTCTGGTCAGCCCTCTTCCTTCAGCCTTCCAGCGATATTTAACCACGGCTTCAGGCAGTTCGTTCAGCGGTTTGAGGTTAGCGTATTTTTTAACCGGAGTTACGTACCAGGTTGTTTTCTCAAAATCGAGGATGTCCGGCTCCCGGCTGAGCACATAGAAATTGTGGTCTTCGAGAGACTGTTTCGGTCCGATGAGTCTGAGGTCAAGAAAATAGATATCAGTCAGGTCAGCGATTTCCGGGATGCGGGTAAGAACAGTCTTGCTGTCAGGATCAAGGGTCAGAGGGAATTCCTGTCTGAATTTTTCTTTCAGGTTAAAATCAAAAACCCGGACGAGCGCTGTGAGTTTTTCAGCTTTGATGGCCGACAGGTTGGAGGCGATAATTTCCCTGGTTTCGTAATCATAGATCAGATGGCAAGGCTGGTTCGCCCGGCGCGCTCCGTAAAAAGCTCCGGTTGGCAGGAGATAATAGTCATAAAGCTGCCACCAGAGCTTTGGCCAGGCAGAGTTGTACATCCACTGGATTATCCCGGTGGCCAGCGGACGGCGGGCGACAAATGCTTCGAACATTCCTCTCATCGCTTCATAGTTCATGAATTGTGCTTTATAGCAGTATTCCTCCACATTTTCCGGCCAGCCAAGACGCTCGTGCATCGCCTCGTGATAACGGTCGAGCGACTTGAACATTCCGCGGGAGCAGTGATAGTTCCAGTAATCGTTCGGGGGCCAGAGAGCCTCCTCGGGTATCATCCTTCTGAGACTTTCGAGCACAGGCACCTGAGGTCCCGGACCGGTTTCAGTGTTGAACCCGAAAGCCCCGCCGTTCTTTCTGTCTTCATACCAGTAATTGGGCGGGACCCAATCATACGGACCGTTCATCTTGACGCCTGAGCGTCCGCTGACCTCACTTACCCGGCCGGCGGTAGAGTTAAGAAACGGACGGGTCGGGTCGTCCTCGGTCAGTATCTTCAGATACTCCCGTTCAAGCTCGGGTTTTGGCAGCAGGTCGCTGGCCAGCGCCCAGACAAAGATGCTCGGGTGGTTGCGCAGCCAGCGCACCTGATCCCGGAACGAAGCGGCTATCAGCGCCATATCTTCCGGACTTGTTATTCCTCCGTATTTTGGGTCCGCTGGTTTTCCAAGATAATTTTCCCATTCCCAGTGGCAGCTCCAGCCGACCATCAACAGCAGACCGAGCTCATCGCAGAGATGGTAGAGCTCCCGGCTGGTTCCCCAGAAACCTTCGAGGCGCAGAGCGTTCAGGTTGAGATGACGCGCGTAAAGCAGTTCAGCGCGCAGTTTTTTTGATTTATTGTTCAGGAAGATATCGTCGGTCCAGCCGCCGCCCCGGATTAAAATCTTCTTTCCGTTGAGCATGTAACCGCGGTGACCCTGTTCGTTGATGTAGTCTTTAATCTCTCTGATGCCAAACCTGACGATAGTCAGGTCGGAAATCGGCTGCATGGACCTGAACATTGGAGGGATTTTCATTTGCTCTTCTTTTTTATCCCGTCCCGGATCCTGCGTTTTCCCCGCTTCTTTTTTCTGCTCTATTTTTTCTTCTGTTCTTTCTTTTTTTTCAGCTGCTTTTTCCTCTACCTGATCTTTTATCCTGAAGGCCATCGCCAGAAGATAAAGTTCCGGTCGTCCCAGGTCGTGCGTCCACCAGACACGCGGGTTGGAGAGGATTAACTCCCTGTAGGTCTCCGGACTGAAAACCACTTTTCGAATTTCCTCAGGTCGAAGCTTTATTTCCTGGGAAATTTTTATGTTCTCCAGTTCCACCTCGAGCGTGCCGGCAACCTCTCTGTCAGAATGATTGCGAACCTCCGCCTGTACGGTCAGACGGGCTTCCTTCAGGGTGCTCGTGTCCAGAGCGGTCTGAACGAAAGGATTTTCGATCGACACCTCTCCGGTCTGTCTGATGCTTACCGGACGCCACAGGCCCATGTTTTTATCCGGCGGCGCTGGATTCCAGTCGACAAATCCGATCGTCGGTTCACCCCTGACCGGGGGAATCACTTCTATGGCCAGGACGTTTCTGCCGCCTGTTTTGACCTTTCCGGTTATTTCCACACTGAACCGGCGAAAAGGGCCGTAAATTTCCGAGGCGTCAGCGATCTTCTCACCGTTAAGCCAGATGTTAGCCCTGTAATTGACGCCATCCAGCTCAAGAAAAGCCCGGCTTTTTCCAGGGTAAGCCGGGAGAAGAAATTCCGTGCGGTACCACCAGGAGGATTTGAAATCTTCCGGCTTTATGTTCTCTAAATTTTTTCCGAAAAAAACATCGCCGTAAACGTTGTTTTCCACCAGAGTTCCAAGGACGGTTGACGGCACCTGAGCCGGATACCAGCGGTCAGTCAGAATGCCAGGTTTTGAAAGTTTAGAACCGTCAGCATTAACCTTTTCAGAAGACTGGATAAACCAGTCGGTCAGTAACAGCCTGGTTTCGGGCATCATCAGCAGCCTGCTTCTGGATGTCTCTCTCTGTGTGCCCGGTTGAGCCAAAGTTAAAGAAACAAAGGCAAAAATCAAAAAAATCAAAAAGGCTGCTTTCACGGCCGAACGCAAGAGCCTTTTTCTCATCGGTACCTCCTGGCTTTTATATATTAAAACTTTATTCTATCCTCAGAGTTACTGTTGACCATGGCAAAATTTTAAGCGGAAGCTCTACCGGAGCAAGTTTTTCTCCTTTGAGATTCGAGAGATAAATTTTTCTGCTGGCCACCAGCAAGCCCTTCACGTTTACCATTTCCGGCTGCCCGGAAACGTTATAAAGTCTTAAAACGAAACCATTTTTGCCCTGTTCTGCACTGGCTGCAGCCTTAAACCTGGTGACGACCACTCTTTCCGGTTCTATTTTAAGAAGAGAAGGCAGGGGAATCTGAATTTCCTCCGCCGGCATCAACGCTGGCGGCTGGCAGACCTCGAGCGTTTTCAGTTTCAGCAGCGCCGGTTCGATGCTTCTTTCGAGAAAAAGAGTGTAGCGCAGATTGATTTCACCTTCCTGGTCGGCTCTGTAATTGGTATGCCAGTAATTATTGAGAGCGTAAGAGATGACGGTGGCTGAGGGCGAAAGTTCTTTCTTCCAGACCCGCGGGAATCCGTTAACACTTCTTTCGTCAGTGAGGTCGCCTATTTCTATCAGCGGCGCGTCGGGCGAAACCCAGATCAGGCTGAAGTCCGGTCGGCTTAACGAAACTGCCTTCTGAATGGAGAAAAAGTCCAGGCAGGCTCCGGGTATTTCTTCAAAGAAAGGATTTACTGTCCCCCAGCCCAGGTCAAGGCGGAGCCCGGAAGGCGGCATGTTGAAAGGAAAAGCCAGGTGGACGCTTTCTTTTTCTCTGACGCGGATTTTGTCAAGCTGGTTTATGAAATCAACACGGCCGTTAATTCCGTTGATGCGTATGATCGTGTTCATATCCCGGCAGCCGGGGGCTTCTAATTCAAGAGCGAGGGAAGCAACCAGAGGTCCGGAATCGAGGATGGTAATTTTCTTAAGCTTTGCGGGTTGAGCCTTTTCCGGGTCAGTTCCCGGAACGTAGAGATAGGCGTTCAACCCGGAAAATTTAGCCCGCTCGACAAGTTCAACGTTGCCGGCGGGTTTGTAGATGAGACTCCGGACTGCTCCGCTCGTCCGGTCGATTTCGAGCCGCAGCCAGTCGTTTTCCAGAAAATTTTCGCCGGCGCGCGCCCGGCCGCCGCGCCAGCTGCTTCCTGGTTTAAGGTAAATCCTGGTGGCGGAAAACGGTTGAAGCGAGTTGATTTCGACTGCCAGGCAGCCATCGGCGAGTCTCTGCGAGGGCAGCGCCCTGTTTTTTTCATCAAGTGCCAGGTCGAGCCCCCTGGAAAGCTCCGCCGGGATATAAACGATTTCTGACCTGGTCACAGAGGTAGTGTTAATAACATCCAGCGCGATTCCCCTCAGCCTTTTTTCCGGTTCCGGCACTCTTATCTTCTCTTTCAGCGTTTTTTCCAGGGAATCAGCCAGCTCCAGCCCACGCTCGAGGATAGATTTTTTGTATTCCCATTGCCTTACAGCGTTTTCTCCGTCGGGGTTGGAGATGCTGTCAGCTGAGCCCCAGGTATGCTCATGAAAGAGAACCACCTGCCGCCAGGCCTGGTAAAATTCGTCTGATTTTTTGATAAATTCATCCGGCTGAAGAAGCGAATACAGGACTTCCAGCTGGAGAAGTTTCTCGCTCAGGTTGCGGTTGAGGGCGGTTTCCTTTGCGGTGGAAGCAGCTCCATCCTCCCAGTAAGGAGAGAAGTCACCCCGCACGGCCGGGATTTCGCTTCCGTGTCTTTTTTCAAATTCGCGAAACATCTCCTCGCTGGTGGCGATCACCAGGCGCGGTGTGAGAAATTCGCTGTTCCAGAGAGCCACCTGCTGGCTCAGTTCCGGGTCGGGCGGACCGTTATCGCCACCCACAGTGTAGCGCACCTGTACCATCGAGTAGGGATAGTTTTTCTCTTCCAGCTCGGAGAGATACTCAAGAAGCTCCCTTTTCTTTTCCACCGTGAGGTTTCCAAGATTCAGACCGTGAAACCAGGAATAACCCCTTCCGGCCATCCAGAATAAAATCTTCTGCTCCCCGGAAGGAGAGACCCAGTAGAACGGACGGTCGCCCCAGGTTTTGAGAGCATGCCCAACCCGGTCGCCGCCGTCAGGAAGCATCGGCATGTAATTCGGGCCGCTCGAAAGATAACGCACTCCAGCCATGGCCAGAGCCGGGACGAAAGACCAGCTGTAAGCAGGTATGTCGGTGATCATCGCTGAGGTTATTGCCGGGAATCCGGCGGCTTCAAGTTCGCGGGCAAACGCGGTAACTTCCAGCAGTTCTTCCGGATGACACAGGCCGGTGAGGATGCCGGCCAGCGTCGCCTGCAGGCCAATAGAGCGATTCTTAACCGCTTCCAGAAACTGCTTTTTCTGCTGTTCGTCAGCCTGTTTCAGGTAGGTTTCCACATGCCAGAGCTGTTCGACATTCCATTTGAATCTGGCTTCGGGAGGCAATCGCTTCGATTTTTCTGCCAGTTCAATCGCTGTTTGAAGGTTCTGCCACTGTTTCTTTTCAACCACTTCCTGGTAATCAGAGTAACCGATGTCCAGGTGGGAGTGGGGGAGGAGCCACAGTTCAACCGGACGAACAGGTTTCTGCGTCGTCTCAGCCCGGTATATTCTTTCCTTTCCCCTGTAAACTGAGGCTTCGATCAGCCTGGTCGAGGAAGCCGGCGGCACCAGCAGAAACAGCTCATTGTAGCCTGTCTGTAACCTTTTTCTTTCAGTCCTGGCTCCGGTTACCCTGATTTCGACTTCCGCCGGAAAGTCAAAATGACTTATTTCCAGAAGCAGAAGTTGTTCCGGCGGTTTGCGGTTCAGCAGAGCTGGCAGGGCTTTCAGACGGCACCAGGAAGATAGCTTCTGCTCAAACACCATCACCCAGTCGGAGCTTCCGCCGTTTTCGGCTGTAAGTTCAAGAGTCAGAGGCTGCCCTGCCTTCAAAAACTTTGACGGAACCGTGAGGAAAAAATAGCCAAACAGCTCGTCGAACTGGTCGACCATCGCAGTTCTGAAGCTGAGATTCAAGCCTTCGGGATGGCTGACCGACCACTCTCTTCTGGAAGAACTTTCTGAAGTGGTGAATTCCACGACAGGCCCGCCGTCGATCCTGAGGTAGAATCGATGGCTGCCCTTGCCGGTGGCGAGTCCACCCATGAAAACAAAAACAGCTTCCGGGCGGCTGAATTCTTCCGGTACCGGCTGCGTTTCCCAGACAGCTTTCATCGTGCCGTCAGTGGCCCTTACCAGCAGGGCTGAGAGATGTCCCGGGTAAGGGGAGTGGTAAAGAATCTTCTGACTCTCGATGGTTTTCCAGTAACCGTTAAGCCACCTCCTGGGAGAAGGTTGAGCCTGAAGCGCCTCTGAGGCTGTTATCAGAAAAATAATTATTAAAAGAACTTTCAGAAAATGTTTTCCGGAAATGAGTTTGACTTTCATCTTTTTCCCTCTGATTTTTATCTATGCTTCAAGCTTGAAGACAGAGCATAAGAATCAGCGGAATTTTTTGATTATCTCTTTGATTTCCTTCTTAAACTTTTCGATCAACCGCCGGCTGCGGGCAGCCGACCTGGATTCGGCCATCAACCTGATAATCGGTTCGGTGTTCGAAGGCCTGATGTGCACCCAGGAATCTTTCCAGATGATTTTCAAACCGTCGAGCGTCGAGAGGCGTTCAGCCTGATACGTTCGCCTGAGTTCCACCACCGCCCTGAAAGCTACCTCTGCCGGACATTCGAGCTTTTCTTTGATCAGATGGTAACGCCTGAATTCAGCAGCCAGAGACGACAGCGGCTGCTGGCTTTCGGCCAGCATTTCTAAGATCAAACCGCTGGCAGCGAGCGAATCTCGACACGGATGGACTTCTGGCCAGATAACACCGCCGTTGCCTTCCCCGCCAATCACCGCCCCATTTTCCAGCATCGCTTCGACCACGTTTATTTCCCCTATTTTTGTCCGGATCACCGGAACGCGATATCTGGCTGCCAGATCGTCTATGGCCATTGAGGCGGAAAGGTTGACAGCGACTGGCCCTCGCTTTTTTCTTAGCACGTGGGCCACCGCAAGAGACAGCGTAAGGTCTTCACCCAGAGGCTGCCCTTTTTCGTCCACCAGCGCCAGCCGGTCGGCATCAACATCCTGAGCCAGCCCGAGGTCAGCCCGGAATTCTTTAACCCGGCGGCAGAGTTCCCCGAGATTTTCCGGGACGGGCTCGGATTGATGGGCGAATTCGCCTTCTAGGTCGGTGTTAAGGAGAAGGGTCTCGCATCCGAGTTCCTGAAGAAGTCGGGGGATAAGCACCGCTCCGGCGCCGTTGGCGCAATCGACCACCACCCTGAACCGACGGCGGCGGATGCTTTTAACTTTTATTTTCGAGAGAATTCTTTCCAGATGAAGTTCTCCGGCGTTCTTTTCCTGGAGCGGGCTTTTAATTCTTTCGGCCGGGGCCAGCGTAAATTCTCCCTGATGGAAAATGTCGAGGAATTCCTCCACCTGAGAATGGCGCAGATATATCCCTTCCGGGCCGATAAATTTAAGTCCGTTCCATTCAGGCGGGTTGTGGCTGGCTGTAACCACCACCGCTCCTCGGGCCTGCTTTTCCCGCGTGAGGAAGAGGATGGTCGGGATTGGCAGAACGCCCACCTCAACCGGCTGACAGCCGGTAGCCAGCAGGCCGCTGAGGACTGCTTTTTTCAGCATCGTGCCCGAAGGTCTTGTGTCCTGTCCGATTAAAAAAATTCCCGGTCCGAGGTAGGTTCCGAAAGCGGAGGCAAACCTGGCGGCAATCTGCGGCGTCAGGCTTTCTCCGACTATACCTCTGACGCCGGAGACGCTGACTTTTAACGGCAGTCTTCTTTTCATTTTTTCTCTTAAAGCAATCTGTTCAGGAAAGCGACCACTTTTTCCACTTCGACCCGGGCTCTCAGGGCCGAAGGACTCTCAGCGATTATTCTGATCAGAGGCTCGGTGCTGGAAGCCCTGACCTGAACCCAGACATCTTTTAACTCAAACAGAAGTCCGTCGAGAGAATTGACCGGTGCTTTCGGAAAAAGTTTTCTGGTTTCAGCCACCAGCGTGTGCAGTCGATGGGGCGGGCAAAGAATCTTATCCTTCACTATGTGAAGACGGGGTAGAGTTCTGACGGCTTCTGAGAGTTTCTTCTGCTCGACGGCCATCATTTCCAGCACTAAGGCGATGGTGACGAAGCCGTCAAAGGCCGGATGGAATTCTCGGGCAGCCAGACCGCCGCTCCCCTCACCGGCCAGCACCGCATCCTCCTGCAGCATCGTCTGGATAACGGCTGATTGCCCGACCCTCGTTCTTATTACCGGAAGGTTAAGTTTCTCGGCCACGCCGTCTATCATCCTCGAAGTGGACACGCTGGTGACGACAGGTCCCCGATGCTGTTTCAGGAAGTAACTGGCGACTGTCGGGAAAGTGTATTCTTCAGACAGGGTCTCTCCTGTTTCGGTCACCAGCGACACCCGGCTGACGTCGCTGTTCAGCAGAAATCCGGCGTCGGCGCCGGTGGCCCGGACGAGCGAAGCCACTTCGCCGGCGTTTCTCGGGCGGGGTTCCGGGTCGTGCGGGAAATAGCCGGAAGGCTCGTTGTTTATGGCTATCAGCTGACAGCCGAGAGCTTCACACAGTTTATTCACCATAAGCGCGCCGGCGCCGTTGCAGGGGTCCACGACCACCTTAAACCGGGCGCGGCCGATTTCATCAGTCCTGATTCTGCGCCTTAGCCAGGAGAAATAAACTTCCTCCGGGTTCAGTTCAGTCACCACCGGAGGGGATTTTTTAAGTTTTTTGTGGGCAAACCGACCAAGATGGTAAATGTCCAGAAGCTCGGAACCCTGAAACTCGTTGAGCCAGGTTCCCTCACTGTTGATGAAGGTCAGGGCGTTCCATTCGCCCGGGTTATGTCCGGCAGTAATCGAAACGGCTCCCGCCGCCCGGTAATGCCTCACCAGGAACTGAATGACCGGAGTCGGGCAGATGCCGAGATTTATGACCTCATGACCGGTGGAAAGAAGCGCGGAGATAACCGCTTCCTGCACCATCGGGCCGGACTTGCGCGTGTCACGACCGACAAGGATCGGTCCGGGCGGAAGCATTGTGCCGAAAGCCGAAGAGAAATCTATTATCAATTCCGGGGTAAGAGTTTCACCCACAATTCCCCGCACACCCGAGATGTTCAGCTTAAGAAGTTTCATCTTTAATCAAGTTCAGCAAGGCTAAATTTACCATCAGCGCGTTTTTTTATCAATTCAGAACGAGGCCTCCTGCTGAATGTTCTGATAACAGGCTATTATGAGTTTACAGAAAAGTTTCCTGAAAAATTTTTTAAAAATTTTCTAAAGTGACTGCCCGGAGCTTTCGATAAGATGGAAGGTCTGTTTCAGTCCAGAAGTTCGGCCGGCTCAACTGGCTATGTCGGAGAGTTCCGTCTTCGGCCTGGCTTAAGAAAATTCCCTGAACATTTTATCGCTTGATTATTTTTTTCTCCGGTTTTCAGGCAGACGGGCATAATCCATAATTATGCAGGACATCAGCTTGATCCCGGTGACGATCGCTTTCTCGTCAGCAATGAAAGTCGGGGAGTGGACCGAAGTTTTCTCCAGGTGAGGCGGGACCACACCGAGTCCCAGCATTACCGCCGGAAATTCCCGGGCAAAGTAGCTGAAGTCTTCCCCGCCCATTTCCGGCCGGTCTTCGATTGTTTTATCCTTTCCGCCGAGAACCAGCTCGGCCGTCGGCAAAATGGTTTTGAGAAGTTCAGGGTGGTTGTAGAGCGCCGGGGTACCGAACTGGTAATCCAGGTCAAATCGGGCGCCGTGCGACTCGCAGATACCGGTTATCGTCCTGACTATTTTTTCCTTAAGAATCTTCCTCTGCTCTTCGCCGTAGCTTCTTACCGTTGCCCGCAGCTCGGCTCTATCAGGGATGATGTTGGTGGCCGTGCCGGCATGAAAATAGCCGACGGTAATCACCGTGTGGTCGTGAACGTCTATTTCCCGGCTGATCATCGCCTGAAGAGCCAGCACGATGTGGCTGCCGACGACAATCGGGTCGACGCACTGGTCAGGATCGGCACCGTGACAGCCTTCGGAGTGAATCGTCAGGAAGAAGCTATCACAGTTGGCGCCTGAATAGCCGGGAACGTAGTGGACATAACCGGCCTTGAGGGTATCGTCAACATGGAAGGCAAAAATGGCTTCCGGACGGTAATCGCGGAAAACTCCATCCTGCAGCATTTTCTGGGCACCGTCTCCCCATTCTTCGGCCGGTTGAGCCACAAAAAGAACCGTGCCGGGCAGTTCTTTTTTTAACTGGCTGAGAACGGCGGCCACGCCCAGCAGAATCGAAGTGTGGATATCATGTCCGCAGGCATGCATCAACCCTGTTTCCCGACCGTTTATGACAGCCTTTTGCCTGGAGGCAAAGGGCAGGTCGGTTTCTTCGGTTATTGCCAGAGCATCCATATCTGCCCGTATGGCCAGCACCGGTTCGGGCAGGCTGCCTTTCAGCACGCCGAGCACTCCGGTGCCTCCGATACCGGTCCTGACCTCGAGCCCGAGCCGGCGGAAGTAATCGGCAACGATGGCGGCAGTGCGGTGTTCCTGGAAAGCCAGTTCAGGATGGGCGTGGATATCCCTCCTTATCGCAATGATCTCTGGCTCGACCTTCTCCGACAGCTGATAAATTTTCTGGTAGTATGGGGGGAGTTTTTTTTGAAGGCTGAACGGGGCCGTAGCGGGGAAAACGCTACCGGCAAGGATTATCAGCATGATGATAAGGATTTTGCTCCGGGTTTTTTTCATCGCTGTCTCCTTCTGGCTTTATTCAGCGAATATTTTACTTCTGAAAGGCAGGAACAAAAATTTTTTCAATTTTTCCGAAGAAGGGCGACTAAAAATATAGGAAATCCTCCCGAGGAGGGCAGGGGAGAAGGACTCTCGGGGGGCGTCCTTCTCCGGAAAATCTTACGCCTTGGATGGAGGCCCTCCTCGCTTTAAATTTCTGATTTAAATATCCAACTTTTTTTCGAAAAAATCAACAGTCAAAATCAAAATATGCGGGATTTTTTTTGATGGACTTATTCTGCCCTGATATTGTATTATCTTTATACCCGTTAACAGGAGGAGACCATGGACGTTAAAAAATTCATAGAGCGGCAGGCGGAAGAAATCAGAGAAACCGTCGGCAACCAGAAAGCCATTTCGGCTCTCTCCGGCGGAGTTGACAGTTCGGTGGCCACGGTGCTGGCGCATCGGGCGCTCGGACAGCAGCTTAAAACCATTTTTATCGACCACGGTCTCATGAGAGAGAAAGAGCCGGAGGAAGTTAAAAACGTGTTCTCCCGCCTTGGAATTGAGATCGAAATAATAGACGCCCGGAATGAGTTCTTTGAAGCTCTGAAAGGGAAAACCGACCCGGAAGAAAAAAGGAAGGCTTTCCGCAACGCTTTTTATAAGGTTTTCGGGCGTCAGGTTCTGAAAAGCAAGGCCCGTTATCTTATTCAGGGAACAATCGCCGCGGACATCATCGAAACTCGGGGAGGAGTGAAAACCCAGCACAACATTCTCGAGCAGATCGGGATCGACCCGGAAAAAGGATTCGGGTTCAAGGTCATCGAGCCGCTTAAAGACCTTTTCAAACACGAAGTCCGGGAGGTGGGGAAAGCGCTCGGCCTTCCTGACCTGATACTCAAAAGGATGCCATTTCCAGGACCGGCGCTGGCCACCAGAATCATCGGCGAGGTCACGCCGGAAAGAGTTGAGCTCGTGCGTAAGGCCACCAGGATTGTCGAAGAAGAGCTGTCGCCGCTGCAGCCGTTTCAGGCTTTCGCCGTACTCATGAACGACATGGCCACCGGGGTGGAGGAAGGCAGGAGGAAGTTCGGACACATCATCATCGTGCGCTCGGTGGAAAGCCAGGACGCCATGACCGCCCAGCCGACTCCCGTGCCATGGGATGTGCTGACCCGGCTGGCGAACAGGATAACCAGGGAAATCCCTTCGGTGGTACGGGTGGCTTATGAAATAACCCCCAAACCGCCGGCCACCATTGAGTACATTTAAGACCATCTTCTGCCTGGTTTAGAATAGTTTAGAATAAGAGTCGGGACCGGTCAGCGACCGGAAGCCCGGCGGAAAAATAGATGGAAAGAGATATTTGACCGGATCCCCTGGAGAGAGATAATATATGAAAAATCATTCATATATTCATATATTTATTTTCCCAATTTTTTGATTAGAAAGGAGGAGCCATGCCCTTTATCGGCAAGAGAAATCCAGCCAGCCCCACCATCGGGGTGTTTGTGCCCTGCGACCCCCGCATTGATGAGATTTCGAGAAGAAGAGCTTTCAATATAGGCCGGATGACCGCGCGGTTGCTGGCCAGCCGTCTGCGTCTTCCTGACGGAAGCGCTCCGAATGTTTTTTACTGTTCCCACCTGGTGGATACGGAGAGCACAGCCGATTCTGGAGCAAGAGAGATGAAGGAAGCCGGAGTCGGCGGCATCTTTATCGTTCCCGACACCTGGTTTTTCCCGGGCAAGTCAGCCATGGCTCTGACGGCTCATTTCCCTCCCGATACGCCGCTGGCCTGTGTAGGGGGAAACAATGCGCCGAAGCCCGGGGTGGTCGGGATTGACGCTCTGGTCGGAGCCTACGCCCAGACCGGACGGCTATGCCAGATGATCATCGGAAACATGCCTGAGACCGGACTCGAACCGGAATTTGACGAAAAGACGGCCGAGCAGATCGTCGACCTGGGTTATGCCATGCTGGCCCGGATTGCTCTTCGCGGCAGGAGGTTTGTCTCGATAGATACTGATTCGATGCAGATGGAGACCGCTCTGAATCACGTTCATGCCGCCCGGAAATTTTTCGGCCTGGAATCGACCAGAGAATCTATGAAACTGTTTGCCGACATGCTTCAGAAGAAGGGCGGCTACGACCCGGAAGAACTGAAAGCTCTTCGCGACTGGGTAATTAACGTCAAATTCAAAAACCGCATTTTTCCCAACACCGAAGAGATCATCGAGTCGAAAAAAGCAGTACTTACCGGACTTGACAGGGTAAAGCCTCCGGCGCTTTCAGCCGAGGATAAAAAGAAGCTCGATGAGGGACTGGCGCTTTACCTGATCATCAGGAATTATATGAAGGATGTTAACGCCATCGGAGGTGGCTGGACCAGCCAGTTAGCCTGGGGTTCAGATCGTCGGGGAATTCCGATGACCACAGCCGACATTGCCGAGTCTCTTTTTAACTCCACCGAGGACCACACCGGGAAGAAGCCCGTCATTCCTTTTGCCACCGAAAACGACATCCAGGCTCTGCTGACGATGATCTGCTACTGCTACCTGAGCGGAGGGCAGCCGACTCTTTTCATGGATTTTCGGAAAGTTTATGAACCCTGGGAGATAAAAAAGAAAGCCGGAGAGCTGAAAATAGACCTGAGTCCTTACGAAAAGGAAATCTGGATGGAGAGGGGTTTCATCGACGGCAACAATTCCGGCTCGGCTTCTCTCGATTATGCCAGGGAGGCTTATCTCTTCAAGGCAATTGAATATTATTTCCCGGGTCTTGGTTTTTCCGTGAGCTATCTTTCGCCGGCCGGGATCAGCGGACTGGCCGGGCGGCTGGCTTATTCCGACCTGAGCGGAATGTTTACGATGATTCAGGATGAAGCCGAAAGCATCTCGCTGCCGCCGCAGCTGGCGGAAGAAGTCTGCCGGGCTTCCAATTATTCCTGGCCGCACACTTTTGTCACTTTCAAACATCTGCCGGCCAGTCTGGTAAAGATGGGCATGCCGGCGAACCATTTCCATATGGTGACGGGAATCAACCGGCGGCGCTGGCAGTATTTCTCAGATTATGCCTGTGTGCTCAACTATCGCTGGGAAAATCAGCCTGAATACACGGAGGGCCTCGACCGGCTGCTGCCGATGCTCTACCGTCTGAACGGCGGGGAAACCCAGGCGAAAATGCTTCAGGCGAGAAGAGTTTAGGGCAGATAAACAAACCTTTCTATTTTCCAGATCGGGTTTAGTTGACGGAAAGGGACCGTTAAAAAGCTGGAGAGTGGAGCGGGCGGCTTAAAATTATCTCTTTTAACAAAATTTCGGGGCGCTTAAAAGGGGCCCGGGACGGCAGTAAAGCGGATGATTTACGGACATATGACCGTTGACAGATAAAAGCTTCTCTGGTATTTTTTATGCCTTGCGGCGCTATCGTCTAGAGGCCTAGGACGGGTGGTTCTCAGCCATCAAACCGGGGTTCGAATCCCCGTAGCGCTGCTTTTTTTATTTATGGGGGAGAGCTTCAATTTTTGCCTTATAAGCCTCTTCGTCAATTATTCCGTAGGTCAGGTCCTTGTTCAGATTTTCCAGTGCCTGCAGATAGGGATTGTTCTGGTAAGTTGAAGGGTTGAGTTTCCAGTTATTCGGCGGATTAAAGGTAAAGACGTAGTAGACAAAGTGATTCTGGTACGGATAAACCCAGATTTCAGCGGTATTGGCCTGAATATCTTCATTACTGCGATCGCTGACCTCGCGGCTTCCGGTTACTCCGGTGGCTCTCTGAGCTGTGATCACCCAGTCAGTGTTCTGGCGGTAATCGATCGAAGCCGGAGGGCCGTTTAACAGATAAACTCTAGCCCGGTCGGTATTCCAGGGTTGAGAGCGATTTTCAGTCTTGAAAACTTTTTCTATGTAATTGAGACGGGTTTCGAACTGTTCTCTGGCGATCGGCTGTCTGGCTTCCCAGAAAAGAGTCTGAAACTGACGGCGTCCCTCGTCAGTAAGTTTTTTGTAGGCTTCCCTTTCGAAATCCTGCATGATGAAGTAATGTTTGGCATACCAGGAATCTTTTGAAGGCATCATATTAACGCCGCATCCCCATAAAATCGTAAGCAAGAATAGCAACAGGATAAGCGCACCCTTTTTCATGCTTTTCTCCTTTTTCAATTTTAAGCTAACACCCGTCAGGGCAAAAGTCAAATTTTTGCCGCGGCCGGGGCAATGAATCCTTGTTCACTGAATCGAACCGGAAATTCCGACCCGGGTTGGTGTTTATTCTCCGGAAGAGAAGAATGGTTAGGGGCAGGAGAAAAAGGAGCAATCTCCTGATTACATCGGGAGCAATTCTCGCAGACCGGGACATTGTGAAGCTGATGACTCCGGCAGAAAAATATTTGAATCCCGGAGAAAACTGACATACAATACACAATATGAAAGTCAGCAGATTCCTTATCCGGCTTTCTTTTCTGGCTCTGGTTCTGACCCTGTGCGCTTCCTTCATCTGGTGGGGACAGCTCCAGAGCCTCAGGGAATTTCAGAAGGGCATATCTTTCACTGGCTATTCGCGCGAAGCCTACGCCGGCTGGAAGGCTGAAACCTCGCTCGAAAATCTGAAAAAAACCAACGCTCGCTGGATCAGTCTTCTGGTTACCGCCTATCAGGAAAACGTCTACTCCACCACCATCGATTACCGCAGCGCCTACACTCCCTACGATGAATCGGTTGTGCATATTATCGATTACGCTCACCGGCTTGGTTTGAAGGTGATGCTCAAACCGCATGTGGATCTGCTCAACGATCCTGCCCACTGGCGGGGACAGATCGGGCAGTATTTTAACGAGGCGGCCTGGCAGCAGTGGTTCAGTTCCTACAGGCAATTTATCCTTCATTACGCGGCTATGGCCGGGGCTTCAGGTGTTGAACAGTTTTGCATCGGCTGCGAGCTTGATGGAACTGTCCACCGGGTTCAGGAATGGCGGCAGATCATAGCTGATATAAGGAGCGTTTATTCCGGACCTCTGGTTTACGCCGACGACCAGGTGGAAAGCCGTCCGGAAGCGGTGACCTTCTGGGACGCGCTCGATTTTATCGGTCAGGACCTGTATCCCACGCTGACTTCGAAGGAAAATCCATCGGTGGCTGACCTCTGTTACGGATGGAACAGGTTGCTGCCGAAAATAAAGGCACTGTCGGAAAAGTGGGGAAAACCGGTCATAATCACGGAAATAGGCTACCGCAGTGTCAGGGGCGGAGCGCAGAATCCCTGGGACTGGCAGAAGCAGGGTCCTGTGGACCTGGTCGTCCAGCGGAAGTGTTATGAAGCCGCTTTACGAATGGTGGCTGGAAGGCCCTACATTGCCGGAATGTTCTGGTGGCAGTGGTTCCCTGACCCGGAGATTGGCGGACCGGCTGACACCAGTTATACTCCTTTCCGCAAACCGGCGGAAAGAGTCCTTCGTCTGCGGTTTCTTCTTCCGATGTGAATTCTCTGATTTTTGGCTCGCGTTCGCTTCGGGCCATGAAAAATTCTGGTTGCCAGCACTTCAGGTTGTCTTTGACAAAGGGCTGACAAACTGATAATTATTTCATTTAATTTAATTTTCGAGTGAGACCGATGGAAAAACTTGCCGCCAGCGTAAAGGAAATTTTTGAGAAAAAATTTCAGAAAAATCCTCTTATGATTTCTTCTCCAGGAAGGATTAATCTGATAGGCGAGCATACCGATTACAATGAAGGCTTTGTCCTGCCAGGAGCGACAGACCTGGTTATAGTGTTTGCCGTTTCTGCCCGGGAAGACCGGCAGTGCCGGTTTTACTCGGTGGATTTTCACCGAGAATATGTCACCGACCTTGATCACCTTGTTCGCTCGGATCAGCGCTGGCCAGATTATCTGCAGGGAGTGCTTTATGCCTTTCTTAAAGAAGGTTACAGAATAAAAGGGGTCGACCTGGCTTTTGGAGGCAACATACCGATAGGCGGCGGAATGTCTTCTTCGGCCGCAGTCGAGGGCGGGCTGGCTTTTGCCCTGAACCATCTTTTTGACCTCAAACTTGACCTCCTGACGCTGGCCAGGCTGGCCCGGAGAGCCGAGAATGAATTTGTCGGAGTCAGATGCGGCATCATGGACATGTACGCCAACCTTCATGGACAGTGCGGGCGAGTTATGAAGGTCGACTGCCGCCATCTGATTCATGAATACTTTCCCTTTGCCCGCCCGGATTTAAGAGTGATCGTCAGCGACACCGGAGTGCGCCGGGAGCTGGCTTCCTCCGAATACAACGTCAGACGCCAGCAGTGCGAGGAGGGGGTGAGCCTTCTCAGGAAATACTATCCGGAAATAAAAAGTCTGCGCGATGTGACTCTGGAGATGCTGGAAGAACACCGCAAAGAATTTCACCCGGTCATATGGAAAAGATGCGCTTACGTCGTCCGGGAGAATCACAGAGTGGAACTGGCCTGCCAGGACCTTCTCCGCCAGGACTTTGTGTCCTTCGGGGAAAGAATGAAAGAATCGCATGCCGGCCTCCGGGATGAATATGAAGTCAGTTCGCCCGAGCTCAATCTGCTGGTCGAATTGGCTCTTTCGCTGCCCGGGGTTTACGGCTCAAGGATGATGGGGGCTGGTTTCGGAGGCTGCACTATCAGCCTGGTGGAATCGCAGGCGGTTGAAGATTTCATCAATCTGGTGAGTGCCGGGTACGAGCGTCGAACCGGCCGAAAGCCGGCGATTCATGCAGTGCGGGTTGAGGCAGGAACCAGAATAATAGAAGCTTAGTATTTATAGCGCTTTCCAGGTTCTTGCCTCCCGGTGATTTTCAAGTTGCTCTCTGTTTCAGATAAAAAGAGATTTCTTGAATTATCTCGCTTTTAATCTCTGAAATATCGCTGGAAGAGCTGCGGCCGCTAAGTTTCTTTTGTTCTATAACTTTTTATTTCGGGCGATCAGGAAAAGTTACGAGCGTGGAGATTTTAAAAAAAGGGTGGCAGCTCCGGAGGGGAAGAGCTGCCAAGGTTTAACAAGAAGGAGGGTTTTTGGAGGGGTTATGGCTGGGAAGCTAGGACTCGAACCTAGATTCCATGATCCAGAGTCATGTGTCCTACCAATTGGACGACTTCCCAGCGTCTGCTTAAATATAGCCAATTTTCAGCCATTTTTCAAGACCCTGCCGGCTGATCGAAGTGAAAAAGCTTGACTTTGACGGATGAAAATATTAATCGTTAAAAAAGCAATAATGACAAAAAACAGGCTGAGTTATTTGATATTGCTTTTAGTCACGGCTGTTTTCCTCTGGATTTTTTTCCGGAGCGTCCGCTGGGCAGAAGTCTGGAGAAATCTGCGAGATTTTGACTGGAGGCTTTTTGCTCTGGCCGTTTTGCTTTCGCCACTTCATCTCCTGACCAGAGCTATCAGATGGAAGTTTCTTCTACATCCGCTGAAATCCGATATCAGGCTGGTCAAAGCTTTCGAAGCTACCACTGTAGGTTTTACTGTTTCCTGGATTTTCCCCGGTCGGGTGGGGGAGGTTATCCGACCGATCTATCTCGCCCGGGAGGAAAAGCTCAGCGCCGGTTATCTTATCGGGACGGTCGTGGTCGAAAGGACCTTCGACCTTTTCACCAATTGCTTCCTTCTGGGGATGTTTCTTCTTTCCAGGCATCTGTTCCGTTACAGGCTGGAACTTTCTGCAGACGCACTTGCGCGTCTTTATTTCTGGAGTAAGGCCGGACTGTTCCTGGCGGCGGCGCTTTTCATTCTGATAGTTTCTCTTTATTTTTTGAAAGACAGGGCGGCCGGAGTTTTCCGTGTACTGAGCCGGCTCTTTCCGGAGAAAATCAGACCGGTTATCGAGAAAACCGGCAGGGAATTTATCGAGGGTTTGAAATTTTTTCATTCTTTCTGGCGTTTGCTGGGTTTTTTCGGACTGTCGCTGGTAGTCTGGCTGGGAATATGCCTTCTCTACTGGGTTTTTTACGCGAGTTACGGGCTGATGGTTCCGTATATTTTCATCGTCCCCTATGTTTTTTTGACCATGATCGGAGCTTCCATCCCGACACCGGGGATGGCCGGCGGTTTTGATTATTTCAGCCGGCTGGCTTTGACCGGTCTGTATGGACTCGAGGCCGACCGGGCAGTCGGGCTGACCCTGGTGGTTCATTCAATCCAGATCGTGGTGACATGCCTGCTGGGTTATGCTATATTATGGAAAAATCGCCTGAGCCTGTTTCAGGCAAAAAAACTGGGAGAAACGCAGGGCTGATGCGCTGTCCTTACTGTGGATTTCTCGAGAGCAAGGTGATAGATTCGAGGGAGAGTAAAAAAGGCGTGTCGATCAGGAGACGGCGCGAGTGCCTCTCCTGCAAAAAACGCTTTACCACCTACGAACGGCTGGAAGAGCTGCCATACATGGTGGTGAAGAAAGATGGCACCAGGCAGCCCTTCGACAGTCAGAAGCTTCTGCGGGGCATGATGAAAGCCTGCGAGAAGCGTCCGATTCAGATCAGTCAGCTGGAGGAGATTGTCGAGGAGATAGAATCAATTCTTCAGGATCGTCCGGACAGAGAAATAGAATCTTCCGAAATCGGTCAGATAGTCATGGAAAGGCTGAAAGCTCTGGATAAAGTGGCCTATATTCGTTTTGCTTCGGTCTACCGTGAATTCAAAGATGTGGTAGAATTTAAACAGGTTCTGGAAAGCCTGCTGAAAGAAAAATAGATTTTTTACTTCGCCCCGATGAGCAAAAGAATAAAACCCGTGGCCAGGATTTTCAGGGTTGAAGCCCAGATTAAGGGCAGTTCGGGCCAGATTATTTTCCGCCGGGAAAGCCTGGGCGAGTACAGTCTGGCCTGGGAACCGGCGGCCGATGTGTATGAGAAAGAAGATGAAGTGGTGGTGGAAGTTGAAGTGCCCGGAGTTCCGGCAAGGAACATCCGGATTATTCAATGGGGCAATCGTCTGGAGATAAGCGGGTTGAAAAAAGAGGTGGTGGAGTCATCCAGGCTACGGTTCCACCGTCTGGAAAGGGAGACGGGATTCTTCTACAAGGAAATCCTGCTCCCGGCATCGGTATCTTCTGAACAGACCACCGCTTATCTGGAGAACGGGGTTTTAATAATCGTCCTGAAAAAACAGCCGAAAAAATCCAGAGAAATTGAAGTCAGGGTCCAGAAACCGGAAGAGGAAGAGCAAGGAGGTTGAAGATGACTGAATTCGAAAACACACCCGAAGAATCAGTCGGCGGACTGAGTGAAGAGCAGCAGCAGAAACTGCAGATTCCCGACAGGCTGCCTGTGCTGTTGCTCCGGGATGTGGTGATTTTCCCCTATATGATAGCTCCCCTTTACGTCGGGAGGGAAAAATCGAAAGCGGCCATAGATTACAGCCTGTCCACCAACAGGATGATTCTGCTGCTCACCCAGAAGGACATGGAGGTCGAGGAACCGAAAAGGGAAGATGTTTACGATGTGGGCACGGTGGCCGTTATTCTGCGAATGCTGAAGCTTCCCGACGGACGCATAAGAATACTGGCCCAGGGTCTGGTCAGGGCAAAAATCGAAACCTTCGAAGACGAGGGGCCTTTCGTTCAGGCTCAGATTACCGTGCTGCAGGAACCCGAGGTTCCGGAAAAGAGCCTGGAAGTGGAAGCTCTGATCAGGAATATCCGTTCGGGCCTGGAGAAAGCTGCTTCTCTCGGCAAGGCTATCCAGCCGGAAATTCTGGTGATAGCCGCCAACCTGGAAGACCCCGGACGGCTGGCTGACCTGACCGCCTCCAACCTCGACCTGAAAGTGAAGGAGGCTCAGGAAGTTCTGGAAATCGTCGATCCGGTCAGGAGGCTCAGGAGAGTCTACGAACTTCTCGTGCGCGAGCTGGATATCCTGGAGATGCAGTCGAGGATTTCGAACGAGGCGCGGGGTGAGCTCGACAAGCTGCAACGTCAGTATTTTCTCCGGCAGCAGATGAAAGCCATACAGAAGGAACTCGGCGAGGGTTCCGAGCTGCAGGAAGAGGTCAAAGCCTACCAGGAGAAGTTGAAAAAGCTTCAGGTAAGCGATGAGGTACGGGAAGAGCTGGAAAAACAGATAAACCGGCTGGCGCAGATGCACCCGGAATCGGCCGAGACAGCGGTTATCAGGAATTACCTGGACTGGATGTTTTCGCTTCCCTGGAACGTCAGCACCAAGGATAATCTTGACCTGAAGCTGGCCAGGAAGATTCTGGATGAGGATCACTACGGACTGGAAAAGGTCAAAGAAAGAATTCTCGAATACCTCAGCGTGAGAAAGCTCTCGAAAAAGATCAAAGGACCTATACTGTGCTTCGTGGGACCACCCGGGGTGGGAAAAACTTCTCTGGGGAGGTCCATAGCCCGGGCTCTCGGAAGAAAATTTGTCCGGATTTCCCTGGGTGGCGTTCATGATGAGGCTGAAATCCGTGGCCACCGCCGGACTTATGTCGGAGCGATGCCCGGGAAAATAATCCAGGGCTTGAAGAGAGCCGGTTCGAACAACCCGGTGTTCATGCTGGACGAAGTGGATAAGATCGGCGCTGATTTTCGCGGAGACCCTTCCTCGGCTCTGCTGGAAGTGCTCGACCCGGAACAGAACCACAGTTTCCTTGATCATTACCTTGGAGTTCCCTTCGACCTCTCGAAGGTTATGTTCATAACCACCGCCAATCTGCTCGACCCGATTCAACCGGCTTTCAGAGACAGGATGGAAATAATTGAACTTCCCGGTTACACCGAGGAGGAAAAACTGCAGATTGCCCTGCAGCATCTCATTCCGAAACAGATCGCCGAGCATGCGCTAAAACCGGAGTATATAGATATCTCTGAAGGGGCCATAAGGGCGATAATTTCCCAGTACACCAGGGAGGCTGGTGTCCGGAATCTCGAAAGGGAAATTGCCGCCATCTGCCGAAAAGTGGCCAGACAGGTAGCCGAGGGCCGGAAGAAAAAAGTCAGGGTAACGGCGAAAAATCTCGAGAAGTTCCTGGGCCCACCCAGGATTTTCCGCGATCAGGTCACCAGAAAAGACCAGGTGGGAGTGGCCACCGGAGTGGCTTGGACGGCCACCGGCGGAGAAATTCTTTTTGTTGAAGCCACCATGATGGAGGGGAAGGGCGGTCTGATACTGACCGGGTCACTCGGCGAGGTGATGAAGGAATCAGCCCAGGCCGCATTAAGCTATGCCCGCGCTCACGCCAGAGAATTCGGTATTGACCCGAAAATATTTTTACGAAATGACTTCCACATCCACATTCCCGAGGGAGCGATTCCGAAGGACGGCCCTTCAGCGGGAGTGACGATTGCCACCGCCCTGATTTCCGTCTGCACCAACACTCCTGTTCGCTGGGAGGTGGCCATGACCGGCGAAATCACCCTCAGGGGAAACGTTCTGCCGGTCGGCGGTATTAAAGAAAAAGTGCTGGCCGCCCAGAGGGCTGGCATCCGCAAGGTGATTCTTCCTCTGCCCAACAAAAAAGATTTGGTGGATATCCCCCAGAAGATCCGCGAGGAAATGGAGTTCATCTTTGTCGATGACATAAGACAGGTTTTCCAGGTGGCCCTGGCCCGACCGATCTTCAAGGAGCAAAAAAACGAGAGAAGAGCGACCAGGGTGATAGCCGCGAAAAAAAAGGGTAGATGGAGCGAATAAAAAAACTGAAAGCAGGCGCGGGAAGAAGCGCGAGAAAAGCAGATAGACCGAATACCGAAATATGAACTGGCTTTGCCTTGTGTAAATTCGGAGAGGAGATATTTTCCCCGCGACTGATAAGTTCAGACAGAAGAGAAATGTAGAAAAGAACTTTTATATCACAGTCCGCGCTTGAATATTAAACCTTACGTGAGTACCCGAGTGTTCATCTGTTTCGACGGCCTGATACCCGGTCGACAACCGCTCAGGCGAAAAAAGTGCCTTCAAACACCAGTTCTGCCGGACCTGTCTGGAAAACTCTGTCTTTTTCCCACTCTACGGTGAGAGAGCCCATCGATGTCCAGACCCGAACCTTTCTGTCAGTCAGGCCCTTAAGGATGGAAGCCACCGCGGCCGCGCAAGACCCGCTTCCGGAGCTAAGAGTTTCTCCGACCCCCCTTTCCCAGAAAAGAACTTCGATTTCCTGGCGATTGAGGACGCGGATGAATTCAACGTTGGTCCTTCTGGGGAAAAACGGATGATGTTCGAGCTCCTGGCCGACCTGGTGCCATTCGATTCGGGCCGGGAAAAACCTCTCGACAAAGATAGCGCAGTGAGGGTTCCCGACCGAGACACAGGTGATCGGGTAAACCTTGCGGTTTATGGTCAGAGGATAGTCGATTATGTAATCATGTTCCTGGCCGTCGTCGAATGGAATGTCTTTAGAGGAAAACTTCGGCTGCCCCAGTTCGATCCTGATTTCCAGCTGATTGTTTTTTTGCTCAATAAGTTCGCAGCTGCGCACACCGGCCACGGTTTCAAACCGGACAGTCTCTCCCGGAACTATTTTTTTGTGGAAAAGATAAGCGGCGGCGCAGCGCAGCCCATTGCCTGAAATTTCAGCTTCTGAACCGTCGGCGTTAAAAATTCGGAACCTGAAACGGTCGGTCCGGTCACCTGACGGAGTATAGATGATCAGACCGTCAGCTCCAGCGCCTGTATGACGGTCGCAAAGCCGCCGGGCCAGGTCTGGCAGCGCGGTCTCATCCGGCTGATGGCTTCCTTCAACCACCAGAAAATCATTGCCCAGAGCGTGTAGCTTGGCTATATGCATCAGGGAACCCTCAGGGTAACGATAAAATCAATCTTTTCCCCGTCACTTTCTCTCCTGACCAGCAGGATAAGTTCATCTCCGGATGCGGTCTTTTTCAGAATATCCTGAAATTCTTTTACCTGGGTTATCTTCATCCGGTTGACTTCCAGGATTATGTCGCCTGGCTGAAGTCCTGCCTGGTCGGCCGGGCTGAACTGCCGCACCTCGGTAATCAGCAGTCCTTCGGTGGTGCTCAAGCCGTAGCGACGGGCAAGCGCTGGAGTTATCGCCGTTAGCGTCAGCCCGACATCCTTATCCATAGTTTCTTTCTCGCGGGCAGTTTCCACCGGTTCTAGTTCGTCCACTCTGGCTTTAACTGTCATTTCTTTTCCGTCGCGAATGATTTTGATGGTCACCAGGTCACCGGGCTGGAGGTCAGCCACTTTGAAGCGCAGGTCCTTCCAGTTTTCCACCGTCTGACCGTTTACCTCGACGATCACGTCGTACTTCTTCAGTCCGGCTTTTTCCGCCGGGCTGTCGGGTTCCACCTGAGAGATGATAACACCCTTGCTGACGGTCAGGTTGAGTTGCTTCTTCATAGATTCGGATATATCGGTTCCCCGAATTCCAAGACGGCCTCTGACCACCCGACCTTTTTCCTTCAGCTGGGCCACGACTTTTTTGGCCAGGTCGGAAGGAATGGCAAAACCGATGCCGATATTCCCTCCGCCAGAAGTCAGTATATTGCTGTTAATTCCGATTACTTCTCCCTTAAGGTTGATGAGCGGGCCGCCGCTGTTACCGCGATTTATGGCGGCATCAGTCTGGATGTAATCCTGATAGGTGGGAAGGTTGGCTCCTACACCGAGCTGCCGTCCCTTGGCGCTTATTATTCCGGCTGTTACCGTATGTTCCATTCCCAGCGGGTTACCGATAGCCAGAACCCATTCGCCAACCTTTATCGATGAAGAATCCCCGAGCACAGCATAGGGGAAGTTTTTACCTTCAACTTTAAGCAAAGCCAGGTCTGTGGCCGGATCTCGCCCGATGATTTTGGCCGGGTATTCTTTACCCTCAACGGTGGAAACTCGGACGTTGACCGCATTTTCCACGATATGATTGTTAGTCAGAATATAGCCATCAGGAGAAATGAAGAAACCGGAACCTTCGACTGGAGAGCGATATTCCCGTTCCCTCTGTCTTGGCCGGGTGGGAGTGCCAAAAAATCTATCCCAGAAATCCTGGAATGGCCAGTCCTCGTCGAAGCTAAAACCCGGAACCCTCTCGACTCTTTCTGTCATCACCTTGACCACAGCCGGTCCGACCTTTTCTATTACTCTGACAAAGTCCTGACTGAGAGCGGCTTCTGGAGCTGAAGGAAGTTTCTGAGCAGCCAGCAGATGGTTATTAAGGGCCATTCCTGGCTTGCCTTCAACGGTGGAAGAGGTTGGTTTGTCAGGAGAAAGAAGAATGAAACCGGCCACCAGAAATCCGGTGAGAAAACTGGCAATCACGATCCACAGGTATTTTTTCATGTTAAGCCTCCCGACTGGATTAAAGATTAACACAAGCAAGCATAAATTTCAATTTGAAGAATTTCCGGTCAGATATGATAATAACCAGCGATTCGCTCGGACGGTTGCATGTCGAAAGATTCACCGGTAAGATATAACAGCGAAAAATGAAAACCAGCTTGCAAAAAAACGCTTCCACACGGCAGAAAGGGGAGAGAAACGGCCTGTTTATAGTATTTGAGGGCATAGACGGCTCCGGCAAATCCACCCAGGCGTGCCTTCTGGCAGAAAAGCTCCATCGCCGTGGGCTGGAAGTGGTCAGGCTGAGCGAGCCCACCCGCGGGAAATGGGGGGAGAAAATAAGAGAGCTTTCGAAAAACAGCGATTCTTTGAGCCCGCGGGAGGAACTCGCCCTTTTCATAAAAGATCGCCGGGAGGATGTCAGGAAAAATATCAGGCCAGCCCTGGAAGCCGGCAAGGTGGTTATTCTGGACCGTTACTTTTATTCCACCCTTGCCTATCAGGGGGCCCGTGGAATTTCACTTGAAGAAATCAGACAGAAGCACCGGAGCTTTGTTATTCTGCCTGATTTGGTGTTTATCCTGGACGTTCCGGTTTCGACCGGATTGCGCCGGATTAAAGACCGCCCGGTGATTTACCGTCTTTTTGAAGAAAAGGAATACCTGAAAAAGGTCAGAGAAATTTTCCTTTCCCTGCCTGACCCGGAGTGCCTGATCATTGACGGAAGGCTTCCGGCAGAGGTGATTCATCGAAAAATCTGGAGCATCCTCTGCCGGAAATTTCCGGAATTGAAATAGTTCCGGGATTGTCTTTTTCTTCCGTTATCTGATATATTTTCTATCTTACTGGAAAGGACAGTTTCCAGCCGGTTGAATGGAAATGACTGACAGAAAAAAGATTGTCTTGAGGATTAAGTTCCCGAAAATTAACAGCAGAAAAATAATTAAAGCGATAATTCTCTGCTTCATTCTGTCGGTGGCTCTGATTTCAGGAGGATTTTTTGGTGCCTACTTAGCCATCAAAGACAATCTGCCCGATGTGGGAGAACTTGAGCAGATTAAGCCTCCGGTCATTTCTGCTGTTTTTTCCGACGACGGACAGCTCATCCGGGAATTTGCGGTTGAGAGAAGAATCCAGATACCCTACGAGAAGATTCCTGATGTCTTAAAACAGGCCATCGTGGCCACCGAGGACCCGAGGTTTTTTACCCATAAAGGAATAGACTACCGCGGAATATTGAGAGCGCTTAAGGAAGATTTCTTCCGGATCATAACCGGAAAAACCCGGCTTCATGGCGGCAGCACCATCACCCAGCAGCTGGCGCGGAGTCTTTTTCTCCATCCACAGCAGACTCTTCGCCGCAAGCTGAAGGAAATGCTGGTGGCGAGGGAGATAGAGCGAAAGTATACCAAGGAAAAAATATTTGAACTGTACTGCAACCAGTTCTATCTCGGTCACGGAGCCTGGGGAGTTGAAGCAGCTTCCCAGCTTTATTTCGGAAAAAGCGTCACGGAATTGACGCTGCCTGAAGCCGCTCTGATTGCCGGTATCTTTCGCGGACCGGCCATTTATTCGCCTTACAACAATCCCAGGGTTACTCTCAACCGGCGGAACCACGTTTTGAACCGGATGGCGGAAGAAGGTTTTATCAGCCGGCAGCAGGCAGAAGAGCTGAAGAAACTCCCGCTGGGAGTCCTCCCCCTGAGACGAGTGACCTATCAGGTTGGCGATTATTTTCTGGAGGAAGTGAGAAAATATGTTGAACGCAAATACGGTGAAGAAGCCCTTTACCGCGGAGGCCTCAGAATATATACGACCATCAATATGAATTATCAAAAATACGCAGAGGATGCGCTGAACAGGGGCCTGCGGCTTCAGGATAAAAAATACGGCTGGCGCCGCGATAAGCGCAACCTTCTGGCTGAAGGAAAACAAGAGCTGGAAAAAGTATGGCTGGAGAGCTGGAACAGCCTGCCTCCTGTTCCCGGACAGACCGAAGAAGCCATCGTGCTTGAAGTCAGCCAGACTGAAGCTAAGGTCAGGATAAAAAATTTCACTGGCCGGATGACAAATAAGGGCATAGAATGGACGCGCGCCAGATACCTGAATCAGCTGTTGAAACCCGGAGATGTGATTCTGGTAGAGATTGAATCAGTTGACGAAAGCACTGGAACATCGGTCGTCTCTCTCGACCAGGAACCTGCGGTCGAAGGAGCTTTTATCGCCATCGACGTGGCCACCGGTCAGATTAAAGCGATGGTCGGGGGTTATTCCTTCAAGCGCAGCCAGTTTAACCGGGCCACCCAGGCGCTTCGCCAGACCGGTTCAGCCATAAAGCCCATTTTCTACACGGCAGCGCTGGAGAAAGGTTTTACTCCGGCCAGCGTGATCGTCGACGAGCCAACAAATTTCGTGGATAAATGGACGGGCGAACCCTGGACTCCGAAAAATTATGACGGAGAGTTCAGGGGGGCAGTTACTCTTAGGACCGGTCTGGAAGAATCCAGAAATGTGGTCACCGCCAAGTTGCTCGATTATATCTCGCCCCAGGTTGGGGTCGAATACTGCCGCAAATTTGGCATAACCTCTACCATATATCCTTACCTTTCGCTGGCGCTTGGCGCATTTGAAGTTACCCTGCAGGAGCTGACCTCCGCTTTTACTGTTTTTCCAAATAAGGGACAGAGAGCCCGGCCCTATTTCATAACAAGGATTGAGGATAAGGACGGGAATGTTCTTGAAGAAAACCTGCCCCAGATTGAGGAGGTTATTTCCCCTCAGATTGCCTATATGATGACCTATATGCTTCAGGGGGTGGTGCAGAGAGGAACGGCGGCGACCGCAGCCTCGCTGAACTGGCCGCTTGGAGGCAAGACTGGAACCACCAACAAATTTACCGATGCCTGGTTCATCGGTTTTTCTCCCTCGCTCTGCGCTGGTGTCTGGGTTGGTTATGACACGAAGATATCTCTCGGAAACCGTCAGTCCGGGGCGGTGGTGGCTCTGCCGATCTGGATTGATTTCTTTGCCCTGGTGATCGAGGATAAGAAAAAAGAGTTCCTGGCTGCTCAAGCGGGGGCAGAAGGCAGCGAGACGGTAACCAATCCTGAGGCTGTTCTGATTGAGGACTTTGAGGTTCCTCCAAACCTGGTTTTTGTAACCATCGACCGGAAGACGGGTTTGCTGGCTTCACCCGTTTGCAAGTATCCTTTTCAGGAAGTTTTCCTTCCGGGAACAGAGCCGAAACGTTACTGTTCTCTGCAGGACCATCTGCGGGTGCTCGATTATTATTCGGAAAGAAAGGCCCGGGAAGAAAGAGAATAGAGAAATCAAACCGGTTTTTAAGCTGGTCCGATGAAAAACCGACTGAGGCAATGAAAATCTGATTATATACAGCCTCAATTTCTTTCTGGCTTTTCAATCAGAATATATGAAAAATCATTCATATATTCTCTGCCGGACCGAACATTTTCTGGAAATCCTGAACCCGGGAAACTCTGTTCAGGTCGGAGGTCAGGGGGGAAGATAGGGGATATTCCCGCTGCTTTTAGGTTTCAGGCAAATCAACCCCGAATGAATTTATATTTTCTGTTCCCAGGCGTATTTTCCCGCTCGAAATAGGTTTACTTCTCGGTAATTAAGGCGAATGTCGTTTAATCTTTCTACTGACTTCTAACGGTTAGATTTTTCCACCGATAGTTCTCGCCGGTCATTCTTCTACACCCGGGAATGTTTATTTTTTCCTGGTGACCGACCCTGACCTGGGAGAAGAGCTGCGGGAAGATGAGGAGAGAGAAGAACTTCTTCCGGACCCTGTAGAACCAGACCTCAACGAGCCTGAGAGCGTGCGGGAGGTTCTGGAGAAGCCGGTTGAGAGTCCGGTTTGCGGCCGTGAGCTAATGGACCCGGAAGAGTTGAACCTGGAAGGGGTATAGCGATCTTTTCTTGAGCTGACCGAAGGGCGATTAATGTTTGAATCGTAGCCGCTGTAGGTTGTCATCGAACTTTTGCGGTCGGGATTCTGTCTGTAGGAATCAGTCCTTAGACCTGTTTCGGAAGGCCTGAGATTTCCAGAGCTGATTCTTGGTGAAGACGGATAAACCCTGATCTGACGATCCGCTGTGGATGAATCATATCTGCTTAAAGACATCGGCGCCTCTTCTTTCTTTTTAATCTTCTTCGGGGTTACTTTCCCTGAAGCTGGAGCTTTTGTGGAGGGTCTGGTTGTGCTGGAGCTTTTCTCTCCGCTGCCGATTTTTGGTTTTATCACCTGTCCTTTCTCGCCGGAACTCTGAGTTTTGCCGTCTTCATTTCTGGGAGAAGTAGCCAGACCTTCTGGTCTGATTCTGCCCCTCTCGATATTTCCGGAAGCGGGTCTGAGCCCACCCGGCTGGGTATCCTGTCTTACCATAACCCTTTTGCCGTCAAGCTTTTCCACCATCAGTCTGGAGCCCTCCGGTCTGAATGGGAGTTGACGGCTGGTAAGCGTTATTCTGTTTTCCAGTTTTACTGACTTCAAATGTTCCGGCCTCAGCGCCGCCCGGGAAATGTCGCGGGCCCGGAGCTGATCTTTTCTCACCACCACCAGCGCTCTTGAGTGGACCGGATAATAACCGACATACCTGTCATAGAACACGTTGTTGATGATTACCACCGGGTGTCCGTACCAGCCCAGAGGCGCCCAGGCAAAATAATCGACATCCCACCACCAGCAGACCCAGGCCGGGCCCCAGACATAGTGAGGAATCCAGTACCAGCCTATTCCCACGGCCCAGTGCCATCTTCCGTAGTGGAACGCAACCCAGCCCCAGGGCTCATAGGGAACCCAGGTCCAGCCGGTCAGGGGAATCCACACCCATCGGCCATAATAGTAAGGACGCCAGTCGTCATCCACGTTGCGCGGCACCCAGACGTATCCATAGGGAGGTATGTATACCCAGTCTCCGTATTGATTTAATTCTTCTTCGAATTCAGCCAGGTCTTCCGGCAGATACCGTCTGGCATAGACCCGGTCGGTCTTCTGATCGCGAGATTGATTCCAGCGGTCAAAGCTGTCATCAGCTACCGGACGAAAGCCGCCCGGTCTCGAAGAAAACCTGCCTTCGGCCATTTCCAGGCGCTGTTCGCTTTTTACCAGGTAAGAATTCTGCTCTCCGGCTGCTTCCACCAGTCCCTTGAACACTAAGATTTCTGTGCCGCGTCCTTCCTCGACATCAATCCTGAAAACTCCGTTGTCGAGCACATAAAAGGAGGCGTCAGGCGTATGTATTTCTATGTTCTTTTCTTTCTTCAGGTTGTTGATGGTAAAGTAAACATGGCCGGACCAGACGCGGAAACGAATGGTTTCATTATCCCGGCGGGGAAGGTTAAGCACGTCAACTTTCGTGTTGCTGTCAAGCCTCAGGTAATTTCTGCGGCCGAACTGAATCTCCATCCTTCCATCTGACGTTCCCAGGCGATCTCCTTCGGCCACCGGGTCGTTGACCACCACTTCCTCAAAACCGATGTCAGCCGCTCTCTGAATAAAGGCTTTACCCTCTATAAAACTTACCCGTCCGACTGATTCGGCAGTATATTTTGTTTCTTCCTGCTGCGGCTGCTCCGCCTGTGGCAGGGTTTCCTGTGCCCTCAGGCTTAGGGAGAAAGCTATCAGGAGAATCAACCCTGAAAGCAGGAATAATCTTAAGTTTCTCATGGCCAAACTCCTTTTCATAAGAAGAAATTGCATATTTCGTGCCAGTTTTTCTCAGGAAATTACAGAGGAAATCTGGCTCTTTCCGCGCCGGCAATGTCTATTCTGGATGACGACTGTCATCTAAACTGACTTGAAATTCAATTTCAAATCTCAATCAGCCCCGGCCAGTACTTCCGAAAAACCCTCAGATAAGGTCTGATTTCTTCTGCCAGAGCCGGCGGACAGGTGGCCTCCGGCAGCTCCCTCTTTTTTGTGCCGTTCAGTCTCAGACAGACCTCTTCCACGCCTTCCCGTAGCTCCTTCAGATTGTATCCCCCCTCGAGGAAGATAATCAGTCGGTCAGATGCCCATTTCCCGGCTATTTCCAGGAGAATCTGAGTGAGGTCCCCACAGCCCGCGGCGGTAAGCTCCATTCGCCCCAGCGGGTCCCATCTCATAACGTCAAACCCGGCTGAAACCAGGAGAAAATCCGGCTGATAACTGTCGGCTATCGGGCGGATAACCTTCTGGAATATAAAGAGGTAATCAAAGTCGGTTTTCCCTCCCCGGAGCGGAAAATTAAGGTTGAAGCCTGCCCCCTCTTTTTCCCCGACCTCACTGGCGGCTCCAGTTCCAGGAAAAAGAGGGCTCTGGTGGATGGAGATGTAAAGAACTTCCCTGGTCTTATAAAAGGCTTTCTGGGTTCCGTTACCGTGGTGGAGGTCCCAGTCAACGATCAGGATTCTTCTGAAATTTTTTTTGCGTCTTAGAAATTCAGCAGCTATGGCCACGTTGTTAAAAAAGCAGAAACCCATCGGGCGATGGCTTTCTGCATGATGCCCCGGAGGCCTTACCAGGGCAAAGGCGTTATCGAGTTGACCGTCCAGTATAAGTTCAACCGCGGTCAACCCGGCGCCGGCGGCCAGACAGGCTGTATCGTAAGTGTGGGGTCCGGCAACGGTGTCAGGGTCGAAGGGGAAATAAGCGTCCTTGCCGGCTGTTTCCTGGAGAAAATCCACATACTCCGGGAGGTGTATCAGCTCAATCTCTTCCCTGGTGGCCTGTCGCGGTTTAAGGTGGATGAAGCCGTTCTTCAGCTTTGTCTGCAGCAATTCCTGGAGAGCCAGAATCCGGGATGAATTTTCTATGTGGCCTTCGCCCATATCATGCAGGGCGAACCGAGGGTCAAAAATCAACCCGGTTCTCATGAATTATCTTTGCTTTCTTTTTTTTCGGGAAAGAAAATCTCCAGTTCTTCTTTTTTCGGTGGTTTCGTCAGCAGACTGACGACTATCAGGCTCAAGAGAGATACGGCCAGCGCCGGGAAGATGAGCGGGATTCCCCAGGGGTCTCCTTCAGGCACTTTTTCCGGGGGGAGGACTTCCGCCAGAACTTTCATGGCGACGCAGACAACCGTGCCGGAGATGATCGATGCCAGGCCTCCGGCTCTGGTGGCTCTTTTCCAGGCGAGGGCGGCAATGAGCGCCGGGGTGATAGCCACTCCGTATATGGTGTAAGCAAAGTAGCTCATCTCGAGCACGGACTTAAGGCGGAGAGCCAGCAAAAAGGCGATGACTCCAATAATAACTATGAACACCTTTTGCAGCGCCACCAGTTTGCGGTCGTCGGCCTGTTGTTTGATAAATCTCTGATAGATATCCCGTATGAGGTTGCTGGAAGGGGAGAGCAGGTAATTCATGCCGGTGGAAATAACCACGGCGCAGGCGGCCCCGAGGAGGAGCACGCCTATCGGCGGCGGAACCAGGTTGCGGGCGGCCAGCAGAACCACCTTGCCGCCTTCCTTCGGAATGCTCAGGTCAATCTGGTCTTTGAATTTGCTGTAGGAGAAGACGGCAATCACCACCACCATGGTTTCTACAAAAATTGTGCCGATCGTCCAGAAAACCACCGCTTTTTTAGCATCTCTGGGGCTGCGCGCGCTGTAAAACTTCTGGTACATGCTCTGCACGCCGAGCAGAAGAAACATGGTTGATAGAAAGTATCCAAGAGCTTTCAGAGTCGGGTTCGCTCCGAATTGTTCGTTAACCACTGAAAAATATCCAGGCGGAAGGCTGGCTGTGGCGCCGCTGAGCCCGCCGGCGGCGGCATAAACAAAAGGCACCGACAGCAGGCAGGCCAGCAGAATTATTATGCCATTTGGCAGATCGGTGTAAGCCACGGCCACCATGCCGCCCAGAGCGGTGAACAGAATGACGAAGGTGGCCGCCAGATAAATGCCCGTCTGGTCAGAAATGGCTCCGTCGGTGGCCACGTTGAGAATAAAACCTCCGGCCACAAACTGGTAAGATACGATAGCCGTAAACGAAATTACCAGAGCAATTGCTCCAAAAAGACGGGCGAGCGGGCCGTACCTGACTTCAAGAATATCTCCGATCGTATACTGACCGAAGGTCTGAATTTTGGCCGCCAGAAAGTAGATGATTATTATTCCCACCCAGGCTCCGGCTGACAGCCAGAGGGCGGAAAATCCAGCCTTCGAGGCGAATTCGGCGCCGGAGATAAAGGTTCCCGAGCCTATCCAGGTGCAGATCAGCGTGAACACCATAACCGACCATTTGAGCTTGCGGCCGGCCACCATAAAATCCTCCTGGCTTTTGACCTTTTTTGCCCGGAGGAAGTTGATCACCGTAAGAACCAGCAGATAACCCAGGATGATGTAAAGATAAAAAGTCATGAGCCCTCCATGACGAAAACTGAAAGTTTCAATCTGGAAGCTGCCCTGTCAGACTCTTCTGCGGGGCATACAGGGAATTTTCGAGTTAAAAGGATACATAGAATCCGGAACATCGGCTGAAATGATACAACGAAGGAAATCAGACAGTCAAAATGTTTTTTTCGCTTGGTTAATCTTCGTTTCCGTCTTTTCCTTCAGCTTCCGGGAGGGGTTCTATTTCATCTTCAGAAACTGAAGCCGGCTTCAGCTCAGGTGAGGCAGCCGGGCTCCGTTCGGAATCGGAATCCGTGTTCTCTGCCCCGGTTGATTCCGTTTCTTCCGGAACGGCCGCGCCCTTCTTTTCCATCTTGACCGAATATACCCGGGTGACGTTGGGCTCCTCCATCGTGGTGCCGTAGATATAATCCGCCACCTCCATCGTCTTGTAATTGTGGGTGACGATAATGAACTGAGTCTGATGTTTGATGGCTTTCATCAGGTTGAGAAAACGGCCAAGGTTGACCTCATCCAGAGCAGCGTCCACTTCGTCAAGAATACAGAATGGCGATGGCTTGTAGCGGAAAAGAGCAAACAGAAAGGCCAGGCTGGTCAGCGATTTTTCTCCTCCGGACAGCAGGGCCAGATTCTGGACCCTTTTGCCAGGGGGCTGGGCGACGATTTCCACTCCGCTCTCCAGCGGGTTATCGGGTTCGAGCAGCTTGATTTCAGCCGTGCCACCGCGGAATAGCAGCGAAAAGATTTCCTGGAAATTTTTGTTGACCTCTTCCAGGGCCTTCAGAAACTGAGTTTTGCTTTCCTCGTCTATTTTTTTAATGGCTTCCTGGGTGGCGTTGATCGAATCGCGCAGGTCCTGCCGTTGCTGAATCAGGAAATCGTACCTTTTTTTCTGCTCGAGGTATTCTTCTTCGGCCATCATGTTTACCTGGCGCAATCTTTGCAAACTCTCCCTGACGCTCTCCAGCTCCTTCTCCAGCTCCTCGTCAGAAAGTTCCCTGGCGGGTACCGGCGGCTTGACCTTTCTTCTTTCCCTGACTTTTTCCGCCGGTTTTTCTTCGGGTTTTTCCGCCGCTGCTTCTCCGGCTTCTTCTTCCTCTTCTTCGGCCAGGGCCCGGGCGAGCTCTTCGCTCTCGGTGGCCGCTTCCGCCGGCTGGCTTTCGTCTTCAATTTCCTGAGTCAATTCCAGAAGGTTTTTCTTGAGCTCCTGCCAGCAGGTCTCTTCTAGGTTCACCCGGTCTCTTTCGATCTCGGCCCGGCGGATTTCCAGTCTGGTTTTTTCCTGGCGAGCCGACTCTTCTTTTTCTCTGAGGTCTTCAACTTGAGCTTCCAGCTCTTCCAACTGTTTCTGCAGGTCGGGCACCAGGCGATCCCGGTCCTGCACCTGAGCCTCTTCCTGCTGAGCTTCCTTCTCCAGAAGGAGCGATTTTTGCCTGAGCTCTTCTATCAAACGGGCGAGCTGCTTTTCCTCTTCCTGGCTGGCGTAAACTTCCATCTCCAGCTCGCCCATCTTCGAAGTCACTGCCTGTTTTCTTTTTTCGAGTGATTGCAGGTTCAGCCGGGCGGCGTTGATTTTTTCCTGGAGAACCTGGTATTCAGAACGGCACTGGTAGGCTGATTCCTCTCCGGCTTTTTGCCTTTCCCGGAGAAGATGCAGGTTGTTTTCGCCGGCTCTGATTTTTTGTTTAATTTCTTCCAGCTCAGACTCGCTCTTCTGCAGGCAGCTCCAGGCTTCTTCTTTTTTCCGGACGAGAGCAGCCTTCTCTTCCTGCTGGATTTTCGCTTCTTTATCCAGAATTTCCAGGCTGGTGTTTATCTTCTGCAATTCCTGATTTACAAACTTTATTTCCCGCTCGACGTCCGAGAGCCTTCTTTCTACCAGTTGAATCCGTTCCCTGGTTTCTTCCAGAGTTTTCCCCAGACGTTCTTTCTCGACCGCCAGCTGCTGAATTTCCAGATGAAGGGGCTCTCTTTCCTGTTTTAAGCTTTCCATTGTCTGAAGGAGCCGCTTCTTTTCCTGGCTTATGGTGAACAACCCTTCTTTCTTCTGGCCGGTTTTAAGGAGTCCGGAAGAATAAAGCACGTCTCCGCTAACTGTAATGAAATTAAAGTCAGGAAACTCTTCCCACAGCCTTAGGGCTGAGGCCAGGTCGCGCACGATCACCGCCTCGGGCAGGCAGGCGGTGTATTTTTCCAGACCGCCCCTGGGCTGGATTTTCTGCTTTAGAAGGCCGATGACGCCTTCTGCCTGCATCAGGGCGGAGGGCACAGCTGTCGGCTGCCTTTCAGAAAGCAGCAGGATGGTATGCCTGTCCACACCCGGGAAGTTCTGCTTGAAGGTCTCCAGCAGGAATGCCTGGGCCCTGGCTTCATCCTTCCAGAAAAGGTCAAAGAGTCCTGCCTCCGATTCCGGTATCTCCACCAGTTCGGAGAACCAGCCAAGAGCTCCGGAAAGCAGACGGTCGGCGCTGGCGTCTCTTTCGACTTCCGCTATCTTTTCCAGAGCCTGCAGCTGATGGTTGATTTCGTCAATTTTAAGGTTCAACCCGGACAGTCTTTCCTCGGTCCGGGCTATTTTTTCGCTGACAGAGTGAAGAGATTCCAGAAGCCCGGAAAGCTCGGCCTGAAGCTTATTCCGCTCATCCTGTTTCTCCCTGGCTTCTTTTCTCAAGCTCTCCAGACGGTTTTCAGTTTGCGCTTTCTGGGCGAGAAAATTTTCTCTTTCCCGCTCGAGTTTTTCCGCCTGGCGGAGAAAAAGTTCGAGCTCTTTTTCCAGCTTCGAGTAGTTGTTCCGGTAATCAGTGGCTTCCTGGATTTTCTGCATCTGAGTCCGACGCAGAGCGGCCAGATTTTCTTCCTCGGCCGCAGTCAGACGGCGCGCTTCTTCCAGCGCCTTCCTTTTTTCCTCCATTTCGATGGTTGTCGTCTGCAGCTGTTTTTCGAGTTCCGCCAGGCTGGAAACCAGAGCGGATTTCTCTTCTTCCAGGGCGCTTATTTCTTTCTGCAGCTCAAGCCGTTCGGCTTCAGCTCTTTCCCTTGAAGACTTCAGGTACTCCAGCCTTTTGTTTTCGCGTTCTATTTCGCTTTCCAGGCGGGAAAGTTGCGATTTGAGGCTGAAGGCTTTTTCCTGACGTTCTTTGAGAACTTTTTCCAGCTCCCAGAGTTCTTTTCTCAGCTGAGCCAGCGTTCTTTCCTTCTCCCGGATTTCATTTTGCAGCAGCTGTTCTCTGGTCGCCGCTTCCTCCAGCTCTTTCTGAACCTCAGAGAGGGCGGCTTCGAGATTTTTCAGGCGGCGGTAGAAATGGTGCGCGGTAAGCTCACGCAGCCTTTCCCGGAGACGACGGAAGCGAGCTGCAGCCAGCGCCTGGCGGTAGAGGGAGTTTTTGGTTTTTTCGACTTCTATGATGATGTCTTCCAGCCTGATAAGGTTCTGCTCGCTCGATTCCAGCTTTGATTGAGCCTGCTTTTTCTTGTCCTTATAATAAGCGGTGCCGGCCGCTTCTTCTATCAGCAAACGCTTTTCCTGAGGTTTGGAAGTGACAAAAGAGCCGATGGCGCCCTGCTCGATGACAAAATATTCTTTCTCGCCGATCGAATGCTTCCAGAGCTCATCCTGAATGTCCTTCAGGCGCACAGCCTTTCCGTTGAGCCGGTACTCCCCTTCGCCTGAACGGTACACCCGGTGGGAGATCACCAGCTCCTCTTCGTTTCCCAGGGTGATTATGCCCTCAGCCATGCTCAGGGGCGGTCTTTTGTTGTTGCCGTTGAAGATGAAATCTTCCGTGCGGTCGCCGCGAACCGATTTAAGACGAAGTCCGCCGAGAACCCAGAGGATGGCATCCACCAGGTTGCTTTTGCCTGTTCCGTTTGGACCGACAATGGCTGTTATTCCGGGGTGAAAAAGGATTTTTGTCCTATCGGGAAACGACTTAAATCCCTGAATTTCCAGCTTTTTTATGAACATCGATGGCTTTTCCTTCCAGTTTAAGGCCAGATTTCCGCTGCCGTTTTCCAGCCTGCGAAGGTTCTGATTCCCGCACCGGCAGGACCGGATTCAGCATCGAGATGAGTATTGTAATCAAACATGAGCGATTTTTGAAGGGAGGGGAGAGTTTTTCTGGAAATTATCCTCGAAAAACTGGCAGGGCTTTTTACTGCTTTCATCATGGATAAAAGCTTTCCAGGAAGACCCGGCTATTTTTGGTCAATGAAGCGATCGTCGTGGAAAATGGCCCTGAAAACAGAAAATATTGATAAATATCGATGATAGCTTGCTTCAGGATGCACGCCGGTGAAAATTGTTCCGACCTTACCTTTGGTGGAAGATACATTGTCGGCCGGTGGCCACGTATGCTATAATTTTTGCCCTGAATAAAGATATTAAGCCAGCGTAGCTCAGTCGGCAGAGCAGCTGATTCGTAATCAGCGGGTCGGAGGTTCGAATCCTCTCGCTGGCTTTTTTGTTTTTCCGGGCTTTATTCGTAAAAGTTTTATCGCCCCCCTTAATTAAGAAAATATCACCCCCGAAATCATCATCGGGGGGGATTGTGTGTTGTCGTCAGCAGAATATTCTGGTAGCGCGCAATAAAGCGGTAGCAAACCTGAAAGAGTAAAAGCGGAAATGGGCAAGAAGAGAAAATCAAGAGTATTTATGACAGCCGTCTTTCTTATGGCAGGTCTGATCACCGGGATAGCTGGCGCCCAGCCAAAAAAATATCTGGTGAGCTCACCCGAAGCAAAATTGCACCTGGAACCTGATGTGAGAAGTCCGGTTGTGGCCGTCGCGCCAAGAGGAGCCATACTGACCCAGGCCAGCGCGGTGCGGTTCCGTCACAACTGGATATTCGTCTATTATACGGTTCCAGAAAGGAACAAGACTCTGGCCGGTTATGTTCAGGAGTCTGTTTTAAGAAAGCTGTTTCCGGCGGTAAACGCCAGGTTAATACACAGCGGTCAGGAAGCCTCTGAACCTCGAGAACTTGACCTCAATCAGGAAATTAAGTTTCCCTATCTCTGGGGAATGTCTCGAGAAAAGCTGGAAGGGGTTGAAGGCCTGCCCGCGGGCGTGGAAAAATCGGGTGAGACTGAAGTCCTCCAGTATCAGCGTCAGATAATGAACAGAAACTGTCTGGTGGAATATGTTTTCGTTCAGAATCAGTTGAGCGCGGCGCGTTTTTTTATTCTGGATACTTTCGTTGATTGCGCGTATTATATTTCTGATTTTCAGAAAGCCAGGGATTATCTTATCCAGAGGTTCGGTCTTCCGGTCGACGACAGGACTATCTGGTACGATTCCACTTACCAGGAGCGCAAGGAATACTGGGGAAAAGCCCTTGGTTCCGGGCTGGTGGAGTTCAGGTCGAGCTGGCAGATAGGCGATACCGAAGTGGAGCTGATTCTGACCGGAGCCGACAATCGCGTGACCTTTGTGGCCGAGTGCGTCGGCCAGAAATATAAAAACTATTTCTCACGCTGACCCCCTTTTACCCCCTATAAACCCCTCCTTTCTCGCCCCTTTTCCTGAGGGAAGGGGGGCGTGTATTTTGGGGGGCAGAGTGGTTCTCAGGGAACGGGAACCAGTCCCGTCGGTTCCCCCGTTCAAGAGAACGGGTCCCCCTCCGCTATGTTCCCTGAGAACCACTCTGCCCCCTGTGAGTGGAG
>FWWL01002399.1_pt1 | contig 39187 bp, 29 predicted proteins | sample 2228331 | NCBI WGS metagenome assembly FWWL01 (sample SAMEA103939775, study PRJEB20133) | metagenome
CCTCGAGCCCGGGGAATACCTCGTGACCGAGATCGACCTGCCTGACGGCTGGGAACTCACGGACATCGACTGCGGCGAGACGGACGTGGAGTTCGGCCGGATGAACGAAGGGTTCGAACCGGAACAGAGCGATCGCTTCGACAAGGGAGACGACACGGTGCTGATCGTCCTGGGCGAGGGCGAGTCGGTGACGTGCACGTTCACGAACACTGGACCTACGCCGACACCGACCAACACACCGACGAACACACCCACGGCGACCGGGACCGTCCAGGTCCGGACGGCGACGCCCACGAACACGCCGGTGACGCCGACCAACACCCCGACCGCGACCAACACGCCGGGCGGGGCGCCAGGCGGTGTCGTGGTGCCGCCGACCAACACGCCGACCGGCGCCGTGCAGCCGCGGGTGCTCCCGCGCACGGGCGGTGGTGACGGCGGACGGACCGCGCTCTGGGTGGCGGTCGCTGGCGCTGGCCTGCTGGCCATCCTGGGCGGCGCGGTGACGCTCGAGCTGCGTCAGCGCGACCGCAGGCCATAGCCCGACACACCGGACTGACGCGAAGGGGCGGTCTCGAGACCGCCCCTTTTCTTCGTCTCTCGCCCTGCCTTCAGCCCATCGCGTCCCCACTCGATACTGACGAAGGGAGACGGAGCGTATGACCATCGACCTCGCCGCCAGGCCCGGCGCTGAAGGAGGGTTCTCCGGACGGGTCGAGGACCCCTCGCCGAGCCGGGGCTACTCGGCTCCGTTCGTCCCGCAGCCCCAGAACGCGGAGGAGACCGGCCTCACGCTCTCCGCGCTGGTCGACCTCGTCGCCAAAGCCACCTACTACGCAGGCCGACCGACCGCCCAAGCGCTGTCGCAGCAGCTCAACCTACCCTTCGCGGTCGTCGACGAAGTGCTCACGTTCATGAAGCGGGAGCAGCTCGTCGAGGTCGTGGGTACCTCGGGCGTGGGCGAGCAGCTCTACATGTACGCCCTCACCGGGAAGGGCCAGGAGCGTACCGAGGAGGCGTTTCAGCGCAACGGCTACCTCGGGCCCGCGCCGATCCCGTTCGACCTCTACATCGAGGTCCTCCGCAGGCAGACGGTGACCTCCATACGCGTGACGCCTGACGACGTGCGCGCGGCGCTGTCCCATCTCGTGCTCCCCGATGCCCTCGTCGAGAGCCTGGGGCCAGCGATCAGCTCCGGCAAGTCGCTGCTGCTGTACGGTGGCTCGGGCAACGGCAAGAGCACCATCACCAGCGCGATCCGACGGATGCTTCCAGGCGAGGTGCTCATCCCCTACGCGATCGACATCGATGGCAACATCGTCAAGGTGTTCGATCCTCGCGTGCACGAAGAGATCCCCATTTCCGTGCTCCGGGACCGCCGGGCATCGTCGAACCAGCACGCACCGCCGCCGGGCGGCGTCGAACGTCGACGGGACCGGCGGTTCGCCATCTGCAAGCGCCCGATGGTTGTCGCCGGCGGCGAGCTCACGCTCAAGGACCTGGAGCTCCGGTACTCGCCAGTGACGAAGTTCTACGTGGCGCCGATGCAGGTCAAGGCCAACAGCGGCGTGCTCGTCATCGACGACTTCGGACGCCAGATCGTGCAGCCGCGCGAGCTGCTGAACCGCTGGATCGTGCCGATGGAGTCGGGCGTCGACCACCTCGCCCTGCACACGGGGGACACCATCGAGGTGCCCTTCGATGTGCTCCTGGTGTTCTCGACCAACATCCCGCCCGCCCACCTCGGCGACGAGGCCTTCTTCCGCCGGATCCGGCACAAGATCGAAGTGCCCAACCCGACGCGGGAAGAGTTCCTGGAGATCCTCCGACGCGTGTGCGAAGCCATGGAGATGCCGTACGACCAGGCAGCCGCCGACTACCTCGTTGAGATGTACTACGAACGCACGGGCCGCGAGTTTCGCGGCTGCCACCCCCGCGACATCGCCGAGCTCATCGTCGACTTCGCGCGCTTCCGCGGCGCCCGGCCCGAATTCTCGATCCGCTACATCGACGCGGCGTGCGCTTCGTACTTCGTCGACCTCGAAGAAGACGCGGCCTGAGTCTCTGTTTCGCTAGCCGATGAAGAGCATCGTGAAGTAGAACATGCCGTTGGCGTCGACGGCGACGCCGACGCCCATGCGCGTGTAGTGGGCGCCGAGCATGTTCTCGTAGTGGGGCGGGCTCGCGACGAGGCTCTCGAACGCGACCCGCTCGGTGTCTTCCTCCGGGTAGTTGTTCCGCGCGAGGTTCTCGCCGGCCCAGCCATACGTGATGCCGCGTTGCGCCATGAGGTCGAACACCGTGAACCCTTCGGGTGTCGTATGACTGAAATAGTTCCGGGCAGCCATGTCGGCCGACCGGTCGCGCGCCAACGCGACCAGCGCGGGGTCCGGTGCGAGCGCAGGAAGCCCGTTCTGGACACGCAGGGCGTTGATATCGTCGAACATCGCCTGCTCCAGCGCCGTCATGGCGACGACCGGGGCCGGAGGTGGCGGCTCCGGTGTGGCCGTTGGCGTAGGTGACGGAGGCGGCGCCTGCGGGAACTGGACGGGGGCTTCCGGGGGCGCCGGTACCGGCGTGAGCGTCGGCGACGGCGTGAACGGAACGACGACCGCCGTCGGCGTCGGTGTCGGCGCCGGTGAGGGCGTGGACGTGGGAGTCGGCGTGGGCGTGGGGCTGGGCGCGGCCCACGAGAGCCACCGCCACGTCCAGTCGTCCTGGATACCGATCGCCGGGGTCGCCACGTGGTGCGCCGCTGCCTGTCCAGGGTCTCTCCCTCGGTCCGTCAGCAGAAACGCCGCCGAGAGCGTGACGAGAAAGGAACCGGCGCCCACCAGAGCGGCCCGAATCAAGAGAACGCCCGGCGGTAGCGGCATGGCGCGCAAGAGCCGGCGAAGCGACGGCGGCATCGGGGGAGCATCCCTTCCCTGGGAGCGGCACCGGATCCGCGCGCGGCATCGATCCCGCTCCGTCGGAAATGTCGGCGGATCCGAAGCCTGCCTGAAGGCGAGCGGGCGGCGGGTTCACCGTCCCGTCACCGTTTGATCGTCCAGAAGGGCGTCGGTAGAATTCGGGGCGACGAGGGTCGCCCGGGGGCTCGCCTGCGCGGCCCTCACGTTATGTCCATCGCCACCCGGGGCCTCTCCCCATAGGTCCCACGAGAGGAAGGAGCGTTCGCGTGATTGCCACGGTCGTTGGGAGCTACCCGAAGATTCCCAATCGGCCGCGGCCGGCGCGGCTCCGCATCGCCATCAACCGCTTCGATCGCGGCGAGATCACCGAGGCGGAACTGGCGCGCGTCGCCGATGAAGTCACCATCGAGGTGATTCAGGAGCAGGTGAACGCCGGGCTCGACCTCATCACCGACGGCCAGATCCGGTGGGAGGACGAGCAAACCTACATCGCGCGCGAGCTCACCAACATCTCCATCGACGGGCTCATCCGGTGGTTCGACACGAACATGTACTACCGTCAGCCCGTGATCGAAGGGGCGGTGGCCTGGCAGTGGCCGATCACGGTTCGTGACTATCGCTTCGCCGTGGAGCACAGCCCAAGGCCCGTCAAGCCCGTGCTGACCGGCCCGTACACGCTCGCGCTCCTGAGCAAGGACGCGCATTACGGCTCCCTCGAGGCCCTCGTGCGTGACCTTGCGGTGGCACTGAACCGCGAGGCACGGGCGCTGCAGGAGGCGGGCGCCCCCATGATCCAGTTCAACGAGCCCGCTCTGGTGCGCCGCAAGGACGGCTTCCCGGCATTCGCCAAGGCGTGTCCGGCCTTGCTCGAAGGCCTGACCACTGAGACCGCGCTGTACACGTACTTCGGCGACGTGGACGGAATCTACCCTGCGATCCTCGAACTGCCCTTCGATATCGTGGGGCTCGACTTCGTGGAAGGCGCGCGCAACTGGGAGGTCATCCGAACGGCCCCGTTCACCAAGAAGCTCGCGGCCGGGATCGTTGACGCCCGCAATACCCGTATGGAGACGGTGGACCAGATCGTCGATCGCATCCGGACGCTGCGCGACGCGGGCATCGACATCGCGTCGATGCACGTGAATCCGACGAGTGGGTTGGAATTCTTGCCCCGGGAGGTCGCCGAGGCGAAGCTCCGCCGCATGGTCGAGGGCGTCCGCAAGGCAGAGGAGGCGCTCCGATGACGCCGAAGGGTCTGCTCACTACCACGGTCGGGAGCTTCCCGAAGCCCGACTACCTGGTCCGGGCGCGAAACCAGTTCGCGGCCGGGCGCATTGGCGTCGAGGAGCTTCACGCCCTCGAACGCAAGGCGACGGAGGAGGTGATCCGCCTCCAGGAGCGCCTCGGGCTGGACATTCTCGTCGACGGCGAGATGGCCCGCGGCGACATGGTCGCCTATTTCGCCGAACAGCTCGAAGGGATGGAGATCGGCGGTCTCGTTCGATCGTACGGGAACCGCTACTACCACAAGCCGATCATCAAGGAGAAGGTGCGCTGGGTGCGTCCGATGACGCTCGACATGTGGCAGTTCGCCCAGCAGTTGACGGACAAGCCCGTGAAGGGAATGCTCACGGGCCCCTACACAATGGTCGAGTGGTCGTTCATCGAGGGATACGACACCCGGCGCGACGCCGTGCTCGCAATGGCCGAAGCCATCCACGAGGAGGCTCGGGTTCTGGACGAGGCCGGCGCGCAATACATCCAGATCGACGAGCCGGCGCTTTCGACACGACTCGAAGACCTGGACCTTGCGATCGAAGCCATGGGCATCGTGACCGACGGGCTCCGTGCACACACCATCACCCATATCTGCTACGGCGACTTCGCGTCGGTCTACCCGCGCCTCTTCGACCTGCCCGTCCAGCAGTTCGACCTCGAGATGGCGAACAGCGGCTATGACCTGGTCGACCTGTTCAAGCGTGGGATCCCGAACGAGAAGGAGATCGCCTGGGGCGTCATCGACGTCCACAGCCATCTGGTGGAATCGGAGGACGAGGTGGTGCGCGGCATCGAGCTCGGCCTGGAGGTGCTGCCGCCACATCGGCTGTACATCGATCCCGACTGCGGCCTGAAGACCCGCACCCCGGAGGAAGCCGAACAGAAGCTACGAGTGATGATGAAGGCGGTGCATCGCGTCCGCCGGAACCTCGGTCTCGAGTGACTCCGGCCGGACGGCTCCCCCGCCCCATGCGGTGGGCGCGGACATCCGCCGCGACCCGAGGGAGGCGACAAGCGTGACCACGACGACCCGCACATCGGCCTACGAAGCGCTCGACTACCTCTTCCACCCTCGCTCCGTCGCCGTCGTCGGCGCCAGCACGAGCGGCGGACCCGGGGGCTTCGTGGAGTCGATTCAGGAGATGGGCTTTACCGGCGCCTTGTACCCGGTCAATCCGAAGGCGACAGAGATCAGCGGCCTTCCGTGTTATCCCAGTCTGCGGGACGTGCCGGGCGAGGTCGACTACGTCATCTCATCCATTCCGGCCCATCTGGTTCCGCAGATGGTGGAAGATGCCGCGGTCAAGGGCGTTCGGACCATCCACTTCTTCACGGCCGGGTTCAGCGAGACGGGCGACGCCGAGCGCGCGAACCTAGAGCGGCAGGTGCTCGCGCGGTGCCGCGAGCTCGGCATCCGCATCATCGGCCCGAACTGCATGGGCCTCTATGTGCCGGCGAGTGGCCTCTCGTTCATGCCTGGGATGCCGAAGGAGCCGGGTCCCGTCGCGTTCATCTCACAGAGCGGCGCCAACGCCGGAGACTTCTGCCGGACGGCCGGCGCCCGTGGGGTCCGGTACAGCAAGGTCATCTCGTACGGCAACGGGGCAGATCTGCGTGAAGTCGACTTCTTCGAATACTGCGCCGAAGACCCCGCGACCGAGGTCATCGCGGCGTACATCGAAGGGGTCAAGGACGGCCGACGGTTCCTCGAGGTCCTCCGGTACGCGGCGTCTCGGAAGCCGGTGGTCATCCTGAAAGGGGGCCGTACCGACGCCGGGGGTCGCGCCACCACCTCCCACACCGGAAGTCTGGCCGGCTCGCTCCAGATTTTCGACGCGGCATGCCGCCAAGCCGGCGCGGTCCGCGTGGACACCATGGAGGAGCTCGTGGATACGGTGACGGCCATGCGCTTCCTGAAGAACATCCCCGGCCCCGGCATCGCTATCGTCGGTGGCGGCGGTGGGCACAGCGTGCTCGCCGCGGACGAAGTCGCCAGCGCTGGGCTCGAGGTGCCCATGCTGCCGGCCAGCATCCAGCAGAAGCTCATGGACTTCACGCCGGTGGCCGGTACGAGCGTGCGGAATCCAGTCGACACGAACGTGGGCTGGGGACCACAGGGCAACGAAGCGATCGCCAACACCATCCGCATCGTCGCGGAAGCTGACAGCATCGACGTAGTGCTGTACCACACCGGATTCGGGTGGGGCCCGACACGGGGAGCGCCCGACCTCGTCAAGCTTGCCCAGGACCAGGCGCGAATGTTCGGCGAGGTCATGCGGGAGACGGGAAAGCCCATCGTCGTGGTGGTGCGGCCGCCGCTCTCGACCCAGGGAATGGACGCGACGGTAGCGTTCCACGAAGAGGCGGCGCGCCAGGAGATCGCCGTCTTCCCCTCGGTGGGCCGGGCGGCCGTCGCTCTGGCGAAGGTGCGCTGGGCGCAGCGTCTCAGAAAGGAATTGGCCGCCTGACAGCTACGGCGCCTCTAGCACTGCCGCGCCCTGCACCCTGCCCGCCTTGAGGTCCAAGAGCGCCCGATTGGCATCGGCGAACGCGTAGGTTTGCACGGTGGCTCGAACCGGGATGCGGGCGGCCAGCGCCAGGAACGCGCGCGCATCCTCCCTGGTAACGTTCGCGACCGAACGAACCTCCTTCTCCCAGTAGAGGCGGCGGTAATCGAACGACGGGATGGGGCTCATGTAGACGGCATTGATGGCGAGCGTGCCGCCTCTGGCGAGGCGATCGAGCATCTGGGGAACCAGGTCACCCGCCGGCGCAAAGATGATCGCACTATCCAGCGGCACCCCCGGGTCGTCGGTCGCTTCCCCTGCCCAGGCCGCGCCCATCTCCCGCGCGAACCGCTGATGCTCCGCGCCACGGGTGAACACGTACACCTCGCAGCCCCAGTACCGCGCCACTTGGATCGCGAGGTGCGCCGAGGCTCCGAAGCCCACCAACCCCACCCGCCGCGCCCGATGCGCTTTCGCGACGCGCAGCGCGCGATAGCCAATCACGCCCGCGCAAAGGAGCGGTGCGGCTTCGAGGTCCGGGATGACGTCTGGAATGGGAAACGCGTACCCAGCCCGGGCGACCGCGTACGCCGCGTATCCTCCGTCAACGTGATAGCCAGTGAACGTGGCGTGCTCGCACAGGTTCTCGTTGCCCGACACGCAGTAGGAACACCGACCACAGGCGCTCGCGAGCCAGGTGACGCCTACCCGCTGCCCGGGGACCAGCTCCCGGGCGCGCTCCCCGACTCGTTCGACCACGCCGACGATCTGATGCCCGGGAACAACGGACTCGCGGACTGGTGGAAGCTCCCCCTCCGCCACGTGCAGATCCTTGCGACACACGCCGCAAGCCCGAACCCGGACGAGCACCTCATCGGCTCCGGGTTCCGGGACGGGACGCTCTTCGAGCACGAGGGGCGCCGATTCGATGGGCCCCGGGGCCTTCACCGTCCACGCCTGCACCGCTAGCGCCTCCGGAACTCCCGCGCCAGGTCGTCCGACCTCAGGTGCAGCATCGTCGGCCTTCCGTGCGGACAGGTGCGCGGCGCACGGCACGTCTCGAGCTGTTCGATGAGCTCCCGCATCTCCAGATCGGTCAGCGCCTGCCCCGCTCGCACGGCGGCGTGGCACGCGAGCGACGCCGCGACCCGATGAGCGCGGTCGCCGCGCCCCTCGTCTCGCTCCAGGAGGTCCAGCACCTCCATGAGCGAGCGCGCCGCATCTCGGCCCGCCGTAGCGGCCGGCACCGCACGCACCGCCCAGACGCCGTCCTCGCCGAACGGTTCGAGGTCGTAGCCGTGGGCGCGCAATTCCTCGAGATGGTCAGCGAGCAGCGCCCGGTGGCTCGGCGTCAGGTCGATGGGTTCGGGAGCGAGAAGCTGCTGCACGTCGGGCTGGCGACGCGCCACGGCGTCGAGAAAGCGCTCGTAGAGGATTCGCTCGTGCGCCGCGTGCTGGTCGATAAGACACATCCCCTCCGGCGACTCCGCGACGATGTACAGGGCACCGACCTGACCGACCGGCCTGAGCACGGGAAGGCGTGGCGCCTGACCTCCCGCGCCATCCTCGCGGGAACCCGCGGGAGCCAGCGGAGGCTGGTAGGCGGGGGAGGTCAGGCGTAGCTCCTGTCGATCCGTCGGGGCTGCGCCCGCGTCCTCTTGGACAGCCGGTGGCGTCGCCGTCGCGGGCATCACGACCCGCGTGGCTGAGAGGCCACTCAGTGTCGCACGCACCGCATCGCGAAGCACCCCGAAGACCTCCCGCTCGCGCCGCAAGCGCACCTCCGCTTTGGTCGGGTGAACGTTCACATCGACCTCGTCCGGCGGAAGCTCGAGGTACACGACTGCCAGGGGATGGCGTCCCGAGGGAAGCTGTCCCTGGTATCCCTCCTCGACCGCGAAGGTCAACGACCGGTTGCGCACCCACCGCCGGTTGAGGAACAGACTCACGTCCGACCGCGTCGACCGCGTCACGTCCGGCGGGCCGACCAGCCCCGCCAGCCCGATGCCCAGAGGTTCCAGGTCCGCATCGGGGCGAAGGGCGACCAATGAGGTCGCGACCTTCGGGCCGTACACGGCCGCAGCCGCGTCCCTCGGATCGCCCGTGCCGGGCGCCTCGAGCGCGACCCGGCCGTCGATGCGAAGGGTGAAGCGCACCTCTGGAAACGCGAGCGCGTACCGGCTGACAACCGTCGCGATCTGCCCCGCTTCGGTCGCGGCGGAGCGAACGAACTTGAGCCGCGCGGGCTGCCGGCGGAAGAGCCCCCGCACGACGACGGTCGTCCCCGGTGGCGCCGCCTCCGGCCCTTCATCCACCGGCGCTCCGGCTTCGAACCTGAGCCGGCGTCCCTCCTCGTGACCGGCAGCCCGGGAGACGATCTCGACGTCGGCGGCCGCCACGATGCTGGGCAGGGCCTCGCCTCGAAACCCCAGGGTCTCGATTCGCCAGAGGTCGCCCTCACTGACGAGCTTGCTGGTCGCGTGCCGCTCGAACGCGAGGCGGAGCTCGCCCGGGGGAATGCCACAGCCGTCGTCCACGACACGGATGAGCGTCAACCCGCCGTCCCGGGCCTCGACGACGACCCGGCTCGCGCCTGCGTCCAGGCTGTTCTCCACGAGCTCCTTGACCACCGACGCGGGACGCTCGATGACTTCTCCCGCCGCGATGCGAGCGGCTTCCAGCGGCGACAAGACGCGGATGGTCACGCCTGCCGCTCCTCTCTGGCCTTGTGCCGCAACTCGTACAGCTTCGTGAGCGCCTCCAGCGGAGTCATGCTGTCAGGGTCGAGCGACGCCAGTTCTTCGATGATGGGCGACGGGCGCGACGGCGCGAACAGCGGCAGCTCCTCCAGCGGCGCGCTGCGCTTCCGGCCGGAGCCGCCGGCTCCATTGCGCTCCAGCGCCGCCAGGACCTCACGCGCCCGGCGCACAACGCCTTTGGGAAGGCCCGCCAGCTCCGCCACGTGAACTCCGTAACTTCGGTCGGCACCGCCCGGCACGATCCGATGGAGGAACACCACGTGGCCGCCTTCCTCAGTGACGGCGACCGTGGCATTGCGCACGCGGGGCAGGCTCTCGGCCAGCGACACCAGTTCGTGGTAGTGCGTCGCGAAGAGCGTGCGAGCCCTCGCTCCGGGAGTGTTGTGCAGGTACTCGACGACGGCACGGGCGATGGCCATGCCATCATACGTGCTGGTTCCGCGCCCGATCTCGTCGAGCACCACCAGCGACCGTGGGGTCGCGTTCCGCAGGATATTCGCCGTCTCGAGCATCTCGACCATGAACGTCGACTGTCCCGAAGCGAGATCGTCCTGCGCGCCGACCCGGGTGAAGATGCGATCCACCAGGCCGATGCGGGCCTCGCGTGCGGGCACGAAGCAGCCGCACTGGGCCATGAACACGATGAGGGCCACCTGGCGGAGGTACGTCGACTTGCCCGCCATGTTGGGCCCGGTGATCACCACGATCTGCGCATCGTCGGTCGAGAGGTTCGTGTCGTTCGGGACGAACGCGCCGTCGCCGAGAGCGCGCTCCACCGTGGGATGTCGCCCGTCTCGAATGACGATGACGCTCGAGTCGTCCACCGACGGGCGGCAATAGCCGTATCGGGACGCCGCCTCCGACAGGGCTGCGGCCACGTCGAGTTCAGCGATAGCCTCGGCCGTCGCCAGGATCGCCTGCGCCTGGGCTGACACCTGGGCGCATACTTGCCGGAAGATCGCCGCTTCGATTTCCTCGATGCGTTCGCGAGCCGTGAGGATCTGGCTTTCGTACTCGCGAAGCTGCGGCGTCACATAGCGCTCGGCGTTCACGAGGGTCTGCCGGCGTTCGTAGTCCTCCGGGACCAGGCTCACATTCGCCTTGCTGACCTCGATGTAGTAGCCGAAGACCTTGTTGTACCCTATTCGCAACGACTTAATGCCCGTTCGCTCACGCTCGCCGGCCTCCAGCTCCGCCAGAAAGCGACGGACATCGCGCGTAATGAGCCGCAGGCTGTCGAGTTCGTCCGAGAATCCCGGCCGCACGACGTCACCACGCTCGAGCGATACGGGCGGGTCGTCGGAGATGGCCTGCGCGATGGCCGCGACCGCGTCCTCGCAGGGACGCAGCCGTTGCGCCAGGGCGCGCATAGCCGGGGCATCGACCGCGTCGACGGCGTCGCGAAGTGAGGGCACCACCTCGAGGCCGCGCCTGAGCGCCACCAAGTCGCGGGGGTTCGCCAGACCCGCACTGATTCGGCTGACCAGACGCTCGATGTCCGGCACGGTACGCAGGAGGTCCTGAACGCGGGCCCGCACGAGCGCGTACAGGACCAGCGACTCCACCTCGTCCAGGCGACGCTCGATGGCCGCGATGTCGAGTAGCGGCCGTCCTAACCGGCGCCGCAAGCGACGCGACCCCATCGGCGTGTTGGTGAAGTCGAGCGTGGCCAGCAGCGAGCCCTCCCGTCGCCTCTCCCGGCCCGCCTCGAAGATCTCGAGGTGGCGCAGTACCACAGGGTCGAGAGGCATAATGCCCTCTGGCTGACCGAGCGTCAGCGTGCGCAAGTGGTCGAGCGCGGCCGGGTAATGCTCACGTACGTACGCCAGCGCCGCGCCCGCTGCGCGCGCCGCCAGCGGACGGTCACGCAAACCGAGAGCCTCGACGGAGGCCACAGCGAAGTGCCGTCGCAGCGCTTCGTCCGCGACCTCCGGCCGGAACCAGTACGGATCGAAGGACGAGCAATGAGCGCGCACGTTGGGCGCGGGCGTCCCTTCCGCCGTCACCAGCTCAGCCACCTGGAGCCGCTCGACCTCCAAGAGCGCCTCGTCCAACGACGTCTCGACGGCGACGAACTCCCCGGTGCTCACATCGACGTACGCGAGTCCGGCGGCCGCGTCGCGGTCAGTCCACGGATCAGCGCTTGCCTCAGCGCTTGCCGAGCGCCGGCGGACCGAGGGCACGAGGACCGCGAGGTAGTTGTTGGACCGCTCGTCGAGGAGATTGCCCTCGACCACCGTCCCCGGCGTTACGACCCGCACCACCTCTCGCGGCAGAAGCCCTTTCGACGGTGACGGGTCACCGGTCTGCTCACAGATGGCGACCTTGTACCCCTTGGCGATGAGCTTCGCGAGGTATCCGTCGAGCGCGTGATGGGGAATGCCGGCCAGGGGCACCCGCAGGTTCTTCCCCATGGGCCGCGAGGTCAGCGTGAGGTCCAGTTCACGGGCGCACAGTTCGGCGTCCTGGTCGAACGCCTCGTAGAAGTCGCCCAGACGGAAGAGCAGGATCGCGTGGGGATACCGCCGCTTGATATCCAGGTATTGACGCCGGATCGGGGTGGTCAAGAGACGCGCTCGCGCGGACCGAACGTTTGGGCTTATTGTAGTGCCCCGGCGCCTCGTTGGGAACGAGGCGCTCTAGGGTCCGCGGCGCCCGAAGCGCTCGATCTCGCGCTCCCAGTAGACCTTTGCGATGTATGCGGTCGCCGACTCGAGGTCGTGCTCCGGCGTGAAGCCCAACTCCCTGCGGATACGCTCGTCGGAAATGCGGGGGCTCCGCGCCAGTTCGTCGAGGACGCGGCCTGCCCGGTGAGCTCCTCCCATCAGACGCCCTACGAGCCGGGCGCTCCACGTCCCGAAGCTGCGGCCGGCAGGCATGGTGCCTCCAATCTCGCGAGCCAACTTCGCCGCGAACGCGGACGGCGCCGCATCGAAGCTACGAACGTGATAGGTCCGCCCGATCGCGCGGTCGTCCGCGGCCACGAGGATCGCAGCCCTTGCGGCGTCTCGAACATCCACGAAGGAGACCACCGGGTCTCCCGTCTGCGCTGCCAACGCGCGCCCGTCCTGGCGGAGCGCCTCGATCAACGGAGCCACGATCCTGGTGTCGTCCGGGCCCACCGGCACGGCGAGGCGCAAGGTGGTAATGCGCAGGTCGGGCTGTCCCACATAGGCCGACAGAACGCGTTCGGCCTCGACCTTGGTGCGCGCGTATGCGTCCGCCGGCCGGAATGGCGCGTCTTCGTCGAGCGGTTCCGGGGCGGCGGTCCCGTGCACGGAAGCGCAGCTCACGTGCACGATACGGTTCACCTGTCTGCCGCGGCAGGCGAGGACGATGGCATTCACCGCGAGCACGTTTACGGCTTGAAGTCTCGCCGCTGCGCCCTCGGTGGCCGCCGCGCAGTTGTACACGTTGTCCATGCCGACGACAGCACGACGGATGGCCTCTTCGTCCAGCAGGTCGCCGAGGACGGGGCGCACCCCGAGCGCCCGGAGCGCCTCTGCCTCGGTTCCCGGCCGACAGAAGGCGTACACCTCCTCGCCCTGGAGCGCGAGCCGTTCGGCGAGCTGACTACCGACGAGACCCGTCGCTCCGAAGATCAGATGCTTCACCGATCCGGCCTTTCTCCGTCAGCTAGCGCGCATCGACGCCGATTGACGCCGATTGTAGAGCTTCTGGATTGAAATTACGAGGATTTCCGGCGATTTGCGGCCAAATACGTGCGCGGCACCGATGCTAGCGAGCCGGGACCGCCGCGAAAGCGTCGACGACGGCGATCGCGTCGGGAGCGACCTCCCGGCACGCGTCACACCGAATGCACCGCGCCGGCTCGATCCGCCACCTCCCCGCCTCCTCGATGAACGCCTGCGTGGGGCACAGGTCAGCCGCTTCTCGCAGGTCGGCCGACGGGTCCGAGACCTCGTACCGCACGAGACCGGCGCAGACCTTGGCCGGGCAGCGCCGTCGCAGGAGGTGCTCGTCGAACTCGTCCCGGAAGTACTCCAGGGTATTGAGCATGATCGTCGGCGCGGCCTGACCGTGGACGCAGTTCGAGTACACGAGCGTTTTGCCCAGGAGCTCCGCTCGCGTGACATCGTACGGATCGCCCCCTCCGGACGCGATGCGCCTGAAGATCTCGAGCATGCGTTGCGTGCCGCCGTGACAGCTCGTACACCGTCCGCAGGACTCGTCCTCCAGGAACCAGGCGAACATGATGTTGAGGTCAACGATGCACGCGGTGTCGTCCACGAACACCAACCCGCCTCCACCCATCTGCACTTTCTTCGCCCGGAACGCTTCCGGCTCCAGGGGCAGGTCCAGCGCCATGTCGGCGGGCAAGATGCCGGCGAGCGGTCCTCCCGCCTGGAGCGCCTTCATCGTGCGGCCGCCGGCGATGCCACCGGCCGCCTCCAGCACCGCGCGTACCGGCGTCCCGAACGGGACCTCGACGACGCACGGCCGCTCGACCGCTCCCGATAAGGTGAACGGCTTCGTGCCACGGTTGACTTCGGTCCCTACCTGGCTGTAGCGATCGGGCCCGACGTGGAGCAGACAGGTCACCGAGGCGTAGGTCTCGACGTTGTTCACGTTCGTGGGCTGCATTAGCACGCCCCGCTCGGCCGGGAATGGGGGACGGACCGTCGGCATGCCGCGATTGTCGTTGACGGAGTTGATGAGCCCCGTCTCTTCACCGCAGACGTACGCGCCCGCGCCGCGGACCACTTCCGCATCGAACCGGACGCCCGTCCCAAGGGCGTTCTCTCCGAAGATGCCGAGCTCGCGGGCCTGCTCGATGGCCCGACGCATCCGCTCCACAGCGAGCGGGTACTCGTCTCGAATGTAGATCCAGCCGTACTCCGCGCCGGTGGCGTACGCGCCGATGAGCATGCCCTCCAGCACGCTGTGGGGATCGCTCTCCAGCAGTACGCGATTGACCCATGCGCCGGGGTCCCCCTCGTCCGCGTTGCACACCAGATATTTCGGGCGTCGCTCGGCGCGCTGCAGGAAGCCCCACTTCATGCCGGTCGAGAAAAAGGACCCGCTCCGGCCGCGAAGGGTCGACCCCTTCACCACTTCGATGAGGTCGTCGGGGGACAGCTCCGTCGCCCTCACGAAGCTCGCGTACCCACCCCGGGCGATGTAGTGCCAAACGTCGTCTGGGTCGATGACTCCACAGTTGCGCAGGAGCCACCGCGTCTGGATCCGACCGTACTCGGTGTCCTCGAACCGTGGCACGCCCGGCACGTCGGGGCCGCTCATGACGCAGATGACGAGATCGCGGCAGACACCATCCAGGCCCTGGGCGAGGAGCTTCTCGACCTGTTCTGTCGTGACGTCGCCGTACAGCAGCGTCGACCCCGTGGGGAGCGTGATCTGAACCACTGGCTCCGCCCACGCGAACCCGGTATCTCCGGTGACGAGAAGGTCCGCGGCGAGACCACGCTCGGCGATCTCCCGCCGAATGGCCTCGAGGGTGCGGTCGGCCTTAGCAGCGAGACTCGTAGTGTTCAGGCTGACCCGGATGAGCGGCCGGCCGGGCCGTTCGAGCGGGGCCCACAACGCTTCGGCCTTGGCGCGCAGTTCCTCGTACGTCGCCATCTCGATCAGCGCTCGTCTTGCTCGGGGATCGGCGCCTCCCACGGCAGGTGATCCCGCGTCCCCCGTCGGGCGCCCTCGGCGATGCGTCGGCACAATCGGAGGGCCGACGCGGGCGTCAGATTGCCGACGACCTCTCCGTTCACCCACACTTGGGGCGCGAAGTCGCAGGTCCCATTGCATTGGCCGATGTGCAGTCCAACACGATTGTCGGGTGTACTCTGACCCATGCCGATCCCCAGCTCCGCCTCCAACGCCCGGCGGATGCGGTCCCCGCCCTTGAGGTGGCACGCGGGGCCGGAACACCAGGTGATGAGCGTTTCTGGCGGAGGTGTCTCGCGGAATTCAGAGAAGAACGTTATCGCACCGTACACCCGCGCTTCGCTGAGGCGCAGTTGCCGGGCGATGACCGGAATCGCAGCTTTCGGGATGTAGCCGAAGCGGTGCTGGACCTTGTGGAGAGCCGCCAGGAGATCGCCATCGCCGGGCCGGAACTCGGCCACCAGCTCGCGGAGCTCCTGGACGCCCTCGTGTTCTAGCATGCGAATCGAGTCTAACCAACGCCTCCGCTAGGGTCCAGCGGGGCGCGCGGCCGATCTAGACTGAGGCACGCAGGGGCGGAAGGAAGGAGGAACGACGTGGATGCACAGCAGCGGGCAGCGCTCGAACCGCTGGAGCCGGCCTCTCGCCGCGCTCTCGGACCGGTGGCGCGGCCCATCTACTCGACCGGTGTCCCCGAGCTCGACGCCCGCGTGTCGGACCTGGTGGACCTCATCGATCCGGAGGACCGCGATCTGGTCCGCGAAATCCTGACGACAGCGGTGCGCCTCAGCCGCCAGCGTGCGACGCGCGGAGAGCTCAAGATGGTCAACGCCGCGTTGAAGGAGTTCGCCTACTCCTTCCGCGTCTTTGCGCCCTACCGGGGCCGTCGCAAGGTCAGCATCTTCGGGTCCGCGCGCATCGAACGCGGGCAGCCCGAGTACGAGTGCACACGCGAGTTCGCGCGGCAGATCAGCGAGCGCGGCTGGATGGTGGTCACGGGAGCGGGACCGGGCGTCATGCAGGCAGGGCACGAGGGCGCCGGGGCGCAACGCAGCTTCGGCGTCAACATCCGCCTCCCGATGCCCAACCCGGCGAACATGTTCATCGCTGGCGACGCGAAGCTGATCAACTTCAAGTACTTCTTCACGCGGAAGGTCACGTTCATGAAGGAGTCCGACGCTTTCGTGTTGCTGCCCGGGGGCTTCGGAACCCTCGACGAGACATTCGAGCTCCTGACCCTCATGCAGACGGGGAAGAGCGACCTGCACCCCGTCGTGCTCCTGCAGCCGGCCGGCAGCACCTACTGGGACGACTGGCTCAGATTCATCAAGGGACAGCTCCTCGCGCGCGGTCTCATCAACGAAGACGACCTGCACCTGTTCACCGTTGCCGGCACCCCGGAGTACGCCATCGAGGTGATCGAGGGCTTTTACCGCAACTACCACTCGGCCCGGTTCGTCGGCGAACGGCTGGTCATTCGGCTGCGCCAGTTGCCTGACCAGGAGACGCTCGCACGCTGGAATGAGAAGTTCGCCGATCTCCTCGCGTCGGGAACCTTCGAGATTGTGCCGCCGTCTCCGGAAGAGGTGGAGGAAGAGGACGCCCTGGAGTTCGGGCGCGTCGCCTTCTACCCCAAGCACAACTACGGCCGGATGCGTCAGTTCATCGACGCCGTGAACGCTATCGTGGCGCACGCCAGCCGGTGAGCGCCATGTGACAGCCCGAACAGGAGAATGTCTGGCATGGAGGCCGCCCCGCCGCGCACGGTCGCGCTCATCATACTCGCACTCGCCTCCATTGTGTCCTCGTGCGGAGGCGGGACCGACCCTTTCCGGCCGCCGCCTGCTCCGCCGGAGGCGCAGGTCACGCCCGCGCCCACACCCACACCCGCACCGCCCGTACCGACGACCGTCGCTGTGCCGGAGGACACCACCGCGCACTTGCGTTGGGCGCGGCTCGAACTGAACGGCGTCGCCATGCTCGTGCCGATTGGCCCGCAGCCCGGCCACGGGTCCCCGTGGATGGTGGAACATTATGTCGACCCGTGCCGCGGCGCTCCCTGGCCCTACACCATCGTCCGGGTCTACACGAACGCCGTCATGTTGCGGTTCGACTGGCCCGAAGCGCGCTTCCGTGTCCTAGGACAACCGCCGACACGTGATGAGACGCGGGCGGTGGTCCACATGCTCGGCTCGGTTCGGGGAACATGGGCCGGCACGGCCCATGACATCGCGTCTCCCGCGCCGACGCCGGTGGGCTGTGCCGCGTGGGACGGCTTCGGGCCTCCCCCGAACTAGACCCTTCCGTCCTCCTCGAGCCGTTCGAGCGCCGTGTACACGAGCGTATCAGCATCCAGGCCATCGGCCGGAAACGCGGCTACGCCCGCCCGCCACGTGCCCGGACCGGGGAGCGCCACGCACAGGTCCGCCTTGATACGAAACGCTGCGGTGCGCGCCTCCGTCCCATCCGTGTCCGGTAGCAACGCAACGAACCGACACTCATCGAGATGAAACACGACGTCGTACGCCCGCAGACGCTCCGCCAGCTCTTGGGCCACCCTCCGCACGAACGGCTCAGGCACGGTCTCGCCGGGCAGCAACCGGTAGTCCCAGGCGACGACCGAAAGGCTGCGGGAGCGCCGCGACGCCCGTTCCAGCTCCTCGGCCAGCCGCATGACGAAGTACCAGCGTTGATGCACGCCGAGCGCGTCGCGGATGGGCGCGTCAGGACGCTCGTCTGCCGCCGTCGAGGCAGCCTCCTGTGGCTTCGGTTCCCGATGCTCAGCGTCACTTGCTTTTCTGAACCACATCGGGGCGCGGACTCTCCCGTCCCGTATCGGCAGGCGCGAGGAGCGGCCCCATCGGGAAACCGCCGAACTCGGTCTCCTACCGAAACGCCACGCGCCCGCTCCCTTGGGAGCGGGCGCGTCGGGTCCAAGGCTTCGACGGCTCAGGCGACCTTCTTCTTGCGCGCGTTGCGCTTCTCGATGGGCACGAAACTGCGGCGCTGAGGACCGATGTACACCTGCCGCGGGCGCGCGATCTTCTGCTCCGGGTCCTCGATCATCTCCCGCCACTGGGCGAGCCAGCCCGCGGTGCGTGGAATGGCGAACAGGACCGGGAACATCTCGACCGGGAAGCCCATCGCCTGATAAATGATGCCGGAGTAGAAGTCTACGTTCGGGTAGAGCTTCCGCTCGATGAAGTACTCGTCTTGCAGCGCGATGCGCTCCAGCTCGAGCGCGATGTCCAGCAGGGGGTTCCGGCCCGTGACCTCGAACACCTCGTCGGCGGTGCGCTTGATGATCTTGGCGCGGGGGTCGTAGTTCTTGTACACCCGGTGACCGAACCCCATGAGCCGCCCCTCGCCGGCCTTCACGCGCTTGACGAACTCGGGCACGCGCTTCTTGTCGCCGATCTCGGTCAGCATCCGCAGCACCGCCTCGTTCGCGCCACCGTGCAGGGGGCCGTACAGCGCCGCCGCGGCGGCCGCCGTCGCCGAGAAGGGGTCGACGCGCGAGCTACCCACCGACCGCATCGCATTCGTGCTGCAGTTCTGCTCGTGGTCGGCATGCAGGATGAACAAGATGTCGACCGCGCGCTCGAGCACGGGGTGCGGCTTGTACTTCGGCTCGGCCATCTTCCACAGCATCGACAGGAAGTTGCCCGTGTAGCTCAGATCGTTGTCCGGGTACACGTAGGGCAGACCACGGCTGTGGCGGTAGGCGAACGCAGCGATGGTCGGCATCTTGGCGATGAGGCGCCAGGTCTGCTTCTCACGCGACTCGGGGTCATCGACCTTCTTCGCGTCGGGGTAGAAGGTCGACAGGGCTCCGACGGTGCCCACCAGCATTCCCATGGGGTGAGCATCGTACTGGAACCCCTCCATGAACTTCTTGATGTTCTCGTGGACGTACGTGTGATGGGTGATGTTGTGTTCCCACTCGCGGAGCTGGGAGCGGGTCGGCAGCTCCCCATAGATGAGGAGATACGCCGTTTCGAGGAACGTGCTCTGCTCGGCGAGCTCCTCGATCGGATAGCCCCGATATTCGAGAATGCCCCGATCACCATCGATGTACGTGATGGCGCTCCGGCAGGACGCCGTGTTGGTGAAGGCCGGGTCATAGACCATGAGCCCGAAATCCTCATCCGACACCTTGATCTGCCGGAAGTCCATCGCGCGGACGGTGCCATCGGTGATCGGAATCTCATATGTCCGGCCCGTCCGGTTGTCCGTGACCGTGAGTGTCGATTTCGTCATCCTCGGTTACCTCCGTGGAGATGAACGGCTAGCGTCCGTCCCTGCATGATGGGCCTCCCGTTGGCTCGCGCGGAAGTGCAAGGCATCCTGACGAGGCGGGTCGAACGGCAGGGAAGTGCCGACGTTCGCTGTATCGTTCGATACGGTTGTCAGGCCGTGGGCACCGCCGCCCGCACGGCGTCCTCCACCGCCATCCGCGCGACGACCTCTCCCATCCGGATACTGTAGTTCTGTCCCCGGTCTTCCGGGTAGATCTGCGCCATGGTGGCCAGGTACAGGCCCGGGATCGGCGTCCGGTGGTCGGGCAAGATGTCCCGGTAGTGCGTCGTGATGATCGGCTGCGCGTACGGACCCTTGAACAGCCACCTTTGCCGAACATGCTCAGGCCGGAACGACGGATTGATCCTCCGCATTCCATCGTAGAACAGCGACGCCAACTCTTCTTCGGACATCGAGAAATACGGGTGGCCAGGCTCGAGATAGTTGGAGATGTACATCACGTGGTTGCCCCCGTAGTGCTCCGGCCCGATGAAGTTGGTGTGTTCGATGAGCGCGAGGAAGGGGAGCGACCGGTCGGCCACGTTCATCCAGTAGATGTGGGAAAACGGCCGGTCCATGGCCAGCACCATGCACAATGCCCATTGCCAGCGGACGGCTCGCAGCCGCCGACGATAGTCTTCGGGCAATGCAGGGGCGATCTTCTCGAACGTTCCCGAGGGCACTGCCGCGATGACCGCGTCGGCCTCCACCCGTTCGCCGTCTTCCGTCACGAGGCCCGCCGCGCGCCCGTTCTCGACCGTGATCTCGCGGACGGGACGGGACAAGTTCAGATCGACGCCTCCCTCACGCAGACGCCGCTCCAGCTCGTCGATGTAGACTCCGAACGATCCCAGAAGGTAGGCGAGCCGCTCCTTCTGCATCGGCCCGCCCGACCGCGACTGGAAGCGCAGATGGATCTTGCTCCAGAGCCACGCCATCGCCACTTCGTCCTCGGCGGCGCCGAACTTTCCGCGGAGCAGAGGTCCCCACACCCGCTCATAGACCCGTCGCCCTACGTACCGGGTGATCCACTCCTTGGCCGTCACGGTCTCGTAATACGACCAGTCTTCCTTCCGCCGAAGCCAGAGGCCCATCAGGCCGAGGCGAATGCGGTCGAGCAGCGGCAATGGCTCGAACCGCAGGAGGTCGAGCGGCGTCACGAAGTCGTAGAGTCGCCCCCCGTAGTAGAAGCCGACCTTCGAGTCGACCCACACGACGCGGTCGCTCAGCCCTAGCTCGTCGATGAGCTTGAGAATCGTGGTATCGGTGCTGAACAGGTGATGGTAGAAGGCCTCGAGTCGACCGCCGCCGACGTCGAAGGTGCGAACGAGGCCACCCATATAAGGGCTGGCTTCGAAGAGGCGCACCGTGTGGCCTCCTTGCATCAGCCGATACGCCGCAGCCATGCCGGCCACGCCGCCGCCGACCACCGCGACCCTCATTCAGATGTCCTCCCGGCCAGCGGGGCAGGGGTCTCCATCGCCTGGCTGGCCACCCCGGTGCGCCCCTCGACGCCTCTGCGGAACATTTCCCCGAACGAGAGGTCGATGGCCCAGAGCAAATACAGCCCGATGGCGATGACTGGCACGAGAAGCAGCGCGTGCAGCGCGATCGAATACGCCGCGGCGCGACCTTGCTCGATGCCGAAGAAGACCAGGGTTTGCTGCGAGAAGAACTCGAAGGGACCCACGCCGCCCTGGGTGGCCAAGACGGAGATCGCCAGATTCGCGGCCGCCGTCACCATCAGGTACTCGTGGAAGTCCGCCTGGAGGGAGAAAGCGATCCCGACGATGTAGTACATGGTCGCCTCGAGCGACCACGACAGCAACGACATCGCCCAGGCCGCCACGAGGTCGAGCGGGTTCCGTAGAGCACGGAGCCCATCGAGAAAGGACCGCGCGATGGATTCGACGTGGTCGTGCAAGCGGCCGGGCACGAAGCGGAGGCCAAAACCCAGGAGCGCCTCCCGCCCGCCTTCCCAGGACACCGCGGCCATCAGGACGATGAGCGCTGCGCCGAACAGCGCCGCCATCACGACCGCGAGCTCGCGCAGGTCCTGGCTGAACCCCGCGAGCGCTCCCACGACAACCAGCACGGGCACCAACGTCAAACCGTCGAACAGGCGGTCGACGGCGATCGTGCCGAGCGAAGCGGCCTTGGACATGCGCTCGCGCTCCCCGAGGACATACGCGCGCACGAGCTCGCCGGCGCGCGCCGGGATCAGGTTGTTCGCCATTAGCCCGATGATGGCCACGGGGTACAGGCGACGCGTGGGCACCTTCGCGACCGGTCGCATGAGGAACCGCCAGCGAATGGTCCTCACCCAAATCGACAGGAAGAACACAGGGAGCGACGCCAGCGCGATGGCGTAGTTCGCCTGACGGAACGCGTCGGCGATCTCCCGGAAGTCCGTCTTCCAGAAGAAGAGCGCGATGAAGATGAGGCTGACGGCGATCCCGAGCCAGAACCGGCGCGTGCGGAGCAAGCCCATCCTCCTGGGCACAGCCGCCCCGCAACACCTAGCGCCGGCGGAGCGGACTGTCCTCTCTTATGTTCGGACCGGCCGGCCGCCGATTATAGGCGTGCCCGCGCGGACCGAGCAATCTCACGCAGCATCATCGGCCGCCGCACCAGCGCGACGCAAGCGCCGAACGGCGACCACCACCGCGGCTAAGGCGAACGCCAAGAGCAGAAGCGCGACGGGACCCGGACCAGCCAAGCGGTCGCCCAGCGCGCGATACGCATCGTGTGCCAGCGCACCTACGGATAGATACAGCGCCGACCACAGTACCGCCGAAACGCCCGTGTAGAAGAGAAACGCGGGATAAGGCACCCGGAACGTCCCCGAGACAGCCGTGGTCGGCGTCCGAAAGCCCGGGACGAGCCTACCGAACACGATCGCCGGCGCGGTCCACTGCCGGTACCAGCGGGCGGCGCGTTCGAGCCGGCTCTCGCCCAGTCGGGTCCAGTTGGCTAGCCGACGCAGCACGGACATCCCCCCGAGGCGGCTGACCCAGTACAGCACGGACGATCCCGTGAGCGTCGCGCAGACGATCAGCGTCATCGCGACCCATGGGTTGGCCTGGCCCGCGGACGCCCGGGAGCCCGCGAGCAAGATGAGGGTGTCCCCGGGGAGCGGAAGAGGCACGCCTGCCTCTTCGACGCACAGGAGGACGAAGAGCGCGACGTACAGGTTGTCGGCAGCGAAATCGAGCACTGCGCGGGCGAGGTCGTGGAGGGGCTCCATGAATAATTCGTTTCTCGCGGGCCGGTCCGCCAGGGCCCCGACAGTATATGCGGTGAGCTCGAACGCGCGCGCCGGACGCTCCCGTCGTACACTGAGCGTGTGCTGCACTACATCGACGTGGGAGCCCAACGCCTCGAGGCGTACGCGGGCATCGCCGACGATGCGACGTTGGAGGATCTGCGGCAGTTCGGACGCGAGCTGCGCGGCGCTCGACTGCTCCAGATCAACGCCACGCCCTACGGAGGCGGTGTGTCGGAGCTTCTCCGCTCGATCATTCCGCTCGAGCGCGACCTCGGTGTCCGCGCAGACTGGGCGGTGATCTCGGCGGAGCCGGACTTCTACGCCTTCACGAAGCGCCTCCACAACGGCCTGCAAGGAGCGCCATTCTCCGTCACGGAGCGCGACCGCGAGCTGTATCTCAGGTACAACCGGGAGGCCGCTGAGCAAATCCGGGACGCCTACGATTTCGTGATCGTGCACGACCCGCAGCCCGCGGCGATGCGCGTTTCGTCGCGGGACGGCGCGCGCTGGGTCTGGCGGGCCCATATCGACATGTCCCACTACGACAGCGGCGCCTGGGACTTCCTGCGTCCCTTCGTCCTCCCCTACGACCGCCACGTCTTCACCATGCCCCAGTTCGTCCCCGATGGCCTGAGTCCCGATTCCGTCGCCATCATCGCGCCGGCCATCGACCCACTGAGTCCGAAGAACATGCCCCTGCCCGAGGACCTGATGCGGCGGGTCGTCGAATGGAACGGCGTGAGTGCGGAGCGGCCCTTGCTCACGCAGGTCTCGCGGTTCGACCCTTGGAAGGATCCGCTCGGCGTCATCGACATCTACCGCCGGCTGAAGGAGCGCCACCCCGACCTGCAGCTCGCCCTCGTCGGCTCGATGGCCCTAGACGATCCCGAGGCCTGGGGGCTCTACGCGGCGCTGGTGCAGTCCGCGGGCGACGACATGGACATCCACGTGCTGACCAACTTCACGGGCGTGGGGAACGTCGACGTGAACGCGTTCCAGCGTTGCTCCACCGTCGTGATCCAAAAGTCCATCCGGGAGGGGTTCGGGCTCGTCATTTCGGAGACGCTGTGGAAGGGCACACCGGTCGTCGGCGGCCGAACCGGGGGTATTCCCCTCCAGATGCCCGATGGTATCGGCGGTGTACTCATCGACGCCGATGACTGGGTCGACCGGATCGACGAGCTCTTGCGGGATCGCGAGCGCGCCCGGGCGCTCGCCGAGCTCGGCCGGGAGCGCGTGCGCGAGCGCTTCCTGATCACGCGGCTGGTGCGCGACGAGCTGGCGATGCTCGCGTCACTCTCGGGCTAAGGGGCGATTTCGCTCAACGGGATCTTCCGCACGACGTTGCCAGCGCTATCGGACACCAGGATGTCGCCGTCGGCTGCCCGCGCGAGACCGATGGGCCGTGCAGGCGTTCCCTGACGGTCGGGCACCTCGTACGTGTGTAGCAGCGTTCCGTCGGGCCCGAAGACCAGCACCGTGCCATGCGCCGGATCCGTAGCCAGCAGGCGTCCGTCATCTAGCACCAGCACATATGGCCGGTCAGTCACGTAGTTGCTGCCCCAGGACGGCACCTCGATGGCTCCGATCGGCTCGAACGAGGCGGTAATCCGCACGATGCGCAGGTTCCAGTAGTCAGCGATGAAGATGTCGCCTCCCGGTCCAATGGCGATGCCGACGGGCTCCCACAGCTCGTCGAGCGCCGGGTCGCCGTCGCCGGGCTTCGCCTCCGCACGCTCGGCGAGCGCGAACTTCTTTCCGAAGGTGCCGAGCGGCTCACCGTCTGGACTGTACTTGACGATGCGTCCGTTTCCCGTGTCCGCCACGAGCACGTTGCCGTCGGCATCGATCGCGATGCTGCGGGGACCGAACAAGAGCAGCGGCGTGAGCTCCTGCCCGGGGATGTATGGGGCTCCCCACGCCTTCACGAAGTTCAGGTCACGGTCGAACTTCTGGATTCGGTGGTTCCAGGTGTCAGCGACGTACACGGAGCCGTCGGGGGCCACCGCGACGCCCCATGGCCCGTCGGTTGTGCCGGGCGGCTGGGCGAACCTGCCTTCGCTCTGCCCGATGCCACCGATCGCGACCTGCGCGTTCCCGTCGGGTCCCAGACGTTGAACGCGATGGTTCCCCGTGTCCACGACGTAGATGCTCCCGTCGGGCCCGACATCCACGTCGGCTGGTTGCTGATACTGGCCCGCCCGCGCCCCGGAGCCTCCGAGCACCACCTGATTTCCCTCGACGACCACCGTGGGCGTATCCGGCGGCTCATAGGCCGCGCCTGGCAGTCCCGGCTGGAAGCTCGCTGGGAAGAACGCCACCGCGTCGGCCGACCCCGTCGGGGCTGGCAGCTCACGCTCGAAGAAGAAGCGCCGCCAGTACGACCAGGCCGAAGGGTCGAGCAGGTCTTCAACGAAGCGAGCGAACGAGTACCCGCGGTAGTTCTCGGGAAACCAGGCGCGGTGCCGGTACGGGACGCCCTCGGACAGATTGTGGGCGCCAGGGTCGATATAGCCTGCGTTACTCTTGGCGGCGAGCACGACGGCTCCTTCGCGAGGCACGTAGTCCGGACCCATGGTGGGATAGCCGACGTTGCGGTACTTGCGCAGATACCAGCTCCACGGCCACGCGAAGCCATCGGTGGCGTCGACGTCAATGGGCAGTTGATAACCCAGACCCGACTCCACCGCCAGGCGATCGATTTCATCGCGGACCTGTCGCAGGTCGCGCGTCGTCTGGGTGTAAATCAGCATGTCGCGTGGCTCGTCGCCGTGACGGATTGCCGCCTGCCAAGCGACCTTGAAGGTGAAGACCGCGAAGACGGCGAGGACTCCCGCCACGGCCACCTGCTTTCCGACATTCGGCGCATACGAAAGGTACGCCCACACGCTGGCGCCGGCGGCGACTACGAACAGCAGCCAGCCGCCAACCGCCGCCGCCGTGAATGGTCCCACGGCGATGAACACCACCGTCCCCAGGCCGGCGCCTGCGACCACGTAGACATAGGGCGCCCAGCGCTCGAACGCCGGCAGATCCAGATCGACGTGGGTGCCGCGGAAGAAGTCGTACACGTACCGCGCGGCGAGCAAGGCGAGCGGAAGCGCCAGGTGCGTGTTGAGCCAGGGCATCTTCTCTCCGGCCAGCGTCAGGCCCATGAAGACGCCCATGAACCAGAACAGGAGAAAGCGCGTGAAGAGGTCGAGGCGCACCAGAAGAATCGCCACCATCACCACCGTGAAGCCCAGGGCGTTCCGCACCGATTCGGTGGTCTCGCCACCGATGGCGGCGATGGCGATGACAGCGATGAGCGCTGCGGCCGTGATCAGACGGTCGCGCACCTGGCCCCTGAGCCCGTAGTAAAGCGTCCCGATCAGGGCGACGATGAGGGGCATGAACTCGTACACGGGCAGGAGAATGAAGTAGTAGTACTCAGGCTGATCGCCCCGACGCGTGTGCTGCTCCTGGAGCCAGTAGTCGAGCGAGCCCCAGATACCGGACCAGAACCCGGCCATGTTGGTGAAGGCGGTCGTGAAGAGGAACGTGAAGATGAAGTAGAACATGCCTCCGGCAATGAGCCACCGTCGCACATCCCACAACATGCCGACGTACGCCGTGAGGAAAATCATCGCGAGGAGGCTGGTCTGCGCCATCGTCTTCTCGCCATCGGCGATGTGATCGCCGGGCGCGCTGTCGAAGCCAGCACTCTTGAACCAGCCGATGCCGAGCCCGTCCCCGAGAACCTTCTGCGTCAAGCCCGCCGTGAACTGGGGCGCGGTCAGCGTTCCTAGGACGAGAAGAGGCGTCGCCGCGGCCGGCCACTCGAGCCGGTAGCGCTCCCGCCAGGATCCCAGGAAGGGCCAGGCTACGACCACGAGCCAGGCGACCGGGAACAGGACAGCCGCGACGGCGAACCGCCTCAGCGGGTCATCCAATTCGAGGGCATCGGCGATTCTGCCGCCGACCTCAGTGGCGACCAGGTAGTTGAGGAACACGAGGAAGATCAGCGCGGTCATGAAGGTCGTTTCCTTCGTCGCGAAGGAGAAGGCCAGCATGGCCGCGGCCCCGAACAGCCACCCATCGCGTTGCGTGACCAGGTATCGCCAGATGCACGTGACCAGCGCGAGCGTCCAGAACGCCGTATAGATGTCCTCGCGCGTGAAGCGGCTGAAATAGAACAACGTCGGCGAGATGGCGATGAAGAGCGCAGCGACGAGCGTACCGACCCGTCCGAGATAGTCCCGCAGCAAGAACGGCAGCAGGATCAGTCCGGCACCCATGGTCGCCGCGAGCACGCGAGCCGTGTAATCGCTATCACCCAGCAACTTCATCACGGCAGCGTTCCCCATGAACTGGAACATGCCGTGCATGAAGGGCTCGTGGACGAACTTGATTCCGTTGGCGAGGTCGTAACTGAACTTCGAGTGGAGCGATTCGTCGTGGTGGATGGCCCGGCTACCGAGATCGTAAAAGCGGATGACGATCCCGAAGAGGAGGATGACGCCGTACGTGAGCACGTCCCACTGCGAGCGGGCAAGGTCCGCGGCTCGCTCGAGTCCGAGGCTGCGGGCCCACTCGGACGACTTGAGTCGTTCCGCCAGGCTCGCCCCGGACGCGGCCTGTTCTCCCTTCGCCATACCGAAGCCGACTCCCTCTAGCGCCCTCGCTCGCGGACGGAGATCGTGCTGTAAATGCGCGTGTCTCCGCTCTGGAATACGGGCGGACCCAAGATGTCGTCGAACTTCGCGAGACCCTCTTCAGGGAATTGCTCGCGTTCGGTTCTCCCTACGATAACGAACGTGATGCCGTAGCGGTTCACCACGTCGGCCACGTCTGCTGGGTTCGTCGAACTGTAGAGCCGGTCGATATCCGCCTGGCGGGAGCCTTGCGACTCGGTCTCGCCTCGCCACTGGAACTCGTGGCCGGGCCATTGCAGCGGGGCGGGGATACCGGTGGCGGCGGACATGCGGCCTCCGTAGGTATAGTCCTTGCCGACCGCCTCTGCGATGACGATGTCGTGGCGCCTCCGTTCGTACAGCCACCGGATGGCTTCGTATTCGCCGGGATAGAGCGCCCGGACGAACGCGAGCCCGTCCATCGTCCGTGGCCCGCCCAGCCCGTCGGTGCGGGCCAGCGTCGCGCCCACAGGATAGAGGAGCCCCCCGAGCAGAACAATCGCGGCGACGCCGGCCCACACTAGGCCGGGTCGGCGTCGTTCGGGCGCGAGCCACGCGCTCCACAGTTCGCAGGCGGCGCACGCCGACGCGACCCCCAGCAGCACCCATGCCTGGAACCAGAGCTTGAACACCGTGTTCATCCGCGTGCCGAAGGAGTCCACCAGGTAAAAGAGCTCGGGCCCGTACACCAGCAGCGTGCCCAGCGCCGCGAACGTGAGCGCGACGACGGTCAGCATTCTGGGCGACGCACGGTCGATCTCACGCCACAACGCGAGGATGGCTCCCGCGAGCAAGGCGGCCAGCGCCATGAGCGTCAGATACTCGCCGGCCCGCGCATCCAGCCTTCCACCCAGGCCGGACGCCGCCTCTCGGAGCGGAATGCGCAGCGCACCGGCCACGGCGGCCACCGGATCCCAGAAGAGCCAGGCGATGAAGAGAAAGGCCGGCGGCGCGAAGGCGACGAGCACTTCGCGCGCCGCCAAGGGACGCTCGCGATGCGCCTCCCACAGGCGCCAGACGACGAACGGGACCAGCGCCACTGCCATCGGCCCCCAGAAGATGAAGAGGTCCACCGGTCGCGTGCCAGGGTCGCTCGTGGCAGTCACCCCATCCGCCTGACTGTCGAGGCTGCCAAAGAAGAAGGGAGCATACGCGGCCAGCGCGAGGCCGATGAGCGGCGCGGCGAAGGTCACGACGTCGAAGACTCGGAAGGCGACGCGCCGGCGGCCGTCGGGTCCCGCGAGCTGGAGGTTGCGGACCAACGCCGCGCCCACCAAGAGGATCCCGAACGTCGGCGCGTCCCAGGTGTTGATGAAGCCGAGCCCTCCCACGACCAACGCGCAGCCGACCAGCGCCCCCGGGCGGCGCAACCAATACGCGAGATCGAGCGGTTCCGGACTGGCCAGCAGGTGCAAGGCGGCGCCTCCAGCCAAGAGCATGAAGGGCAGCGCCATGACGTGGGGGTGCAGATCACCCAGCACGAAGCTGAAGGCGGGGAACTCCGTAATGATTTCGAGCTCGCCGCCCCCGAACGGCCGGCTGAGCACCCGACTCGCTCGAAACCACCACCAAAACGACCAGGACTCCGTCGGGTACCAGCTCGGCGTGTCCACCGCCCGGATCCCCAGATCTTTGACCTCCAGCCACGAGTAGAAGCCATTGCTGAAGAGCCCGTGCGCCGCCGTGAACTCGAATACGCCCTCGAGATTCCCCAGGAGCACCACACCGACGGCGGCCACCGCGCCGACGACTGCGGGCCGCGGCCACACACCACCCCGCCGCAGCGCCGCAACCCAGCTCCCATCCTCGCGCTCCGAGGCTCGATCGCCTGAAGCCTCGGGCCGGGCCATGGCAACGGCGTCGTACCCGAGCCCGAACGCCCCGGTGACGGTCAGCGCGGCGATCATGGCCAGACCGAGGTTGTACCCGACGTTCGTCGCCACGCCGGCGAGCTGGCCCACCGTGCCCACGAGCAGGTAGCCGAAGTAGTAGTAGGCGACGTCGAAGCCTGATAGCCACGGGTCGGGTGGGGGAAAGCGTTCGGCCCGGGAGGTCGCGTTCAAGAACATGAAGTCCATCGGCTTCTCGGTACCGCCGATGTCTGGCACGTACGACCGAAGCCACGCGGCAATGGTGAAGCTCGCGAAGAAGAGCGCCTCGATCCCCAGGGCATAGGCCCAGCGCTCGCGCAGGAGTTCGGAGAGCTCCCCGCGCCTTCGCCAGGCGACCAGCACGGACACGATTGCGATGAGAAGGATGACGCCCGCGATGCCGCGCCCGGTGTTGGGCACCACGCGCGCCATATTGAGGATCCAGAGGCCGTACCCCGTAAGCAGGAGACCGAACGTCTTCGAGAGAGCGAGACCGCGATCGGGAAGTCTGCCGAGGAATCGAAGGGTCAATGGCAGCGCGGCCAGCGCCATGACCTCGACTGCCAGCCACCACAACAGTAGGTCAGACATGCGGCCCCATGGCAATCAGACCTCGGCGGTGTCCTTCCCGGAGCCCGCGCGCCGTCCCATACGGCGACGACGTCGACGCGCGGATGGACCGACTGCGTGAGGCGTCATGCCCCAGATCGGGCATCTCGTGCTCCACGATAGTCACGCCGACCTCGAACACCGCTCCTCGCGCTCAAGGCGTTCGGCACATCGATTGCAGCGCCTCCCGCACTTGCAACGCTGCTTCGAGTACCGCTTCCTGCGATCGGTCCGCCGCCACGAGGTTCACGTGTTCGCATCCTGCCTCCACGTACTGCATGATGAACTCTGCCACCTTGTCCGCCGGCCCGTACGGCACGTACCGCTCGAAGCGCTCGAACGGAATCTTATAGAAGCCTTCCATCCGCCGGGCGACCTTCTCGCGAGCCTTGGACTCGTCACGGTCCACGGCCAGCCAAATCTGCATGCCGAACTGGAAGCGCACGTCGGCACGCCCGACCTCGGCCGCGAATTGAGCCAACAGCTCTTGCACCTCCCGGAACCGCCGAGGCGAAATCCAGATGCCCGTGTAGCCATCGCCGTACCGCGCCGCCCTGCGGACCGCCGCGTCGGAACGCCCGCCGACCCACATCGGTACCCCTTCCTCGCGAAAGGGCTTCGGCTGCATGCGCACGTTCCGCAGTTGGAAGTATTTGCCCTCGAACGTCGTTTCCTCCTGCGTCCACAGCGACCGGAGGATCTGCATGGCTTCGTCGGTCCGGCGCGCCCGCGTGCGCGGATCGACGCCACAGGCCCACCACTCGTTGGGGTCCTCGCCACCGATGCCGATGCCGAGGATGAAGCGTCCCCGCGCCAACTGGTCGAGCAGCGCCACCTGCAACGCCACCGGCGTCGGATGGCGCAACGCGAGGAGATAGACACTCGTCTGGAGCAGCACACGCTCGGTGTGGGCCGCTACGGCAGCGAGGTTGATCAGCCCGTCATTCCCCGTCCCATAGAACGTGACGTGATCGCCGGCGAACAGCCCATCGATGCCGGCAGCCTCCGCACGACGCGCGGAAGCGATCACTTCTTCCGCGGTGACGCCGGCGCGGTAGTTCCAGGCTCCGGTTGGGACGAACACCTTCGGCATGCGCATGGACCAGGCACTCCTCATGCAACTGCGACGGTCTCCATTGGCTCGCGACAAGCCTGCGTCCCCGCCACGATGCGGTCAAGCCTTCCGAGGCCCGGGACCAATGGCTCCCTGGTCGCGCAGGGATTGCAGCTCCTGCCACGTGTATCCTGCTTCGAGCAGAACCTCCTCCGTGTGCGCCCCCAGTTCAGGCGCCAGTCCGCGCAGGCGCAGGGGTTCGCCGTTGACGGTCACGGGAAGCGCGACCATACGCACCGTGCCGTATCGTGGGTCCGGCACCTCCTGGATGTAACCGTTGGCGAGCACCTGCGGGTCCTCGGCGACTTCCGCATAGTCCTGCACGGGCGAGACGAAGATGCCCGCCTCCGACAGCGCCTGGAGCCAGTGAGACGCGGGCCGTTCTGCGAACGTGGCGTCGAGAATGGCTATGAGCTCCGCGGCATGGTCCGCCACGCGCTTCCGGTACGTATCGAACCGGGGATCGCCCGCCAGGTCCGGCCGCCCGACAGCCGTACAGAACTCCGGCCAGCGCCGGTCGAGCAACATGCCGATGACGAAGTGCTTGCCATCTCCGGCGCGGTACACGTTCCAGAACGGGGTCGCGCCTCCGCGCACGCGGCGCTGAGGCAGCCGGCCGGTGAAGAGGTAGTTCGTGATGTTGAAGGCCTGGAGCGCAAGCTGACTGCCGAGCAGTGACACATCCAGGTGAATGCCGTTTCCGGTCCGGTCGCGGTAGAGCAGCCCGGACACCACCGCGAAGGCCGCCATCATGGCGCCGACTTGATCGGCGACGGGCACACCGGCAGGCAGGGGCGGGTCGTCGGGCTCGCCGGTGACGCTCATGAGTCCTCCGCGTGCCTGCGCGAGGATGTCGAATGAGCCGCGGTCCGCTTCGCTCCCCAGCGCGCCATAGCCCGAAGCGTGCACATAGACAATGTCGTGGTTCACGGCCGCTACATCGCGGTAGGCCAGACCGAGGCGCTCCATGACACCGGCCCTGTAGTTGTGCACGAGCGCGTCTGCGTCGCGGGCCAACACGAGCGCCGCTTCGCGTCCGGCCGGATGCTTGAGGTTCAGGGCAACTGAACGCTTCCCGCGATTGTGCGCCTGGAAGTAGCCTCCGAGCCCGTCGTCTCGGATGGGTTGAAGGCCGCGCCCTGGGTCGCCGGATTCAGGTTCCTCGATTTTGACGACGTCGGCGCCCATGTCAGCCAGCATGACGGTGGCGTAGGGCCCCTGCTGCCACACGGTGAAGTCGAGCACGCGAATGCCTTCGAGGGGGAACGTCGCCATGTGGCGCCATTATACGCATCGCCCCGATTCAGCGGGCGCGGTTCACGCCGAGGCCGTCGGCGCCCCTGCCCGCGCGACCGTCGGTGGTCGCGGAACGGCGACGCGATAGAGCACCTGCAGCGCCGGCGGCGCGAGCAGCGTCGTCGCGATGCTCATGAAGACGACCGCCGAGAAGATGTCGTCGGAAATCGCACCGAGAGAAAGGCCGATGCTCGCCACCACGAAGCCGATTTCGCCCCGAGGCGCCATACCGGTCCCGAGGATCGCCATGGACCGCCAGCCCAAACCCCAGCCTCCAGCGCCACATCCAATGACTTTGCCCACCACCGCGAGCCCGGTGATCGCCAGCGCGAGCCCCAACGTCTCAGGCTCCGTGAACACGCCGGGATCCACCTTCGCGCCCGTCAGCACGAAGAAGAATGGCACGAGGAACTCATAGATGGCGCGCACGTCACGCTCCAGGCGGAGCTGCTCGCGCGATTCGGCCAGGACGATCCCCGCCAGGAATGCGCCGATGATGCCGGCGAGACCGATCTCCGCCGCCAGCGCCGACATCCCCAGCATGAGTGCGATAGCGACGACGAGGGGCGCGGAGCCGATGCGCAGGCGTTCGAGATGCAAGCTGTAGCGCGCCATGAGCCTGGTACCGACCATGAGCGCGAAGGCGATGAACGCCACCGCCTGAATCGACACCAGCGCGAGCTGCGCGAAGTCGATCGTGTCCTCGGTCGCTAGGTCGGAGACCACCACCAACACCAGCAGCGCCAGGATGTCGTCCACCACGGCAGCGCCCAGGATGATTCTCGCCTCGCGACTCCCCAGCACGCCGAGGTCGCGCATCACCCGGGCCGTGATGCCGACGCTCGTGGCCACCAGGGCAGCACCGACGAACAACGCCTCCCTGGTGCTGTGGTCCAGCAGCGCGATGAAGCCGACGCCCAGGAACATCGGCACGAGCACCCCGAGCACGGCCACCACGCTGGCGCGCCGAAAGACACGCAGAAGGTCCTCGAGCTGGGTCTCGAGGCCCACGTAGAACAGCAACACAATGAGCCCGAGTTCGGCGATGACCTCGTACACGAAGTCAAGGCCTTCTTCCGCCCCATGGCGGGAGCCGAACAGATCGATCATGGGCCCGGTCGGCACGCCGATGAGCTCGAGCGCATGGGGTCCGATGAGCATGCCGACGAGCAGTTCGCCGATGACGACGGGTTGGTGGAGTCGCTCGAAGATCTCCGCCGCCAGCTTCGCGAAGAGGAAGATCAGGAAGAAGTCGAGCAGAACGCCGGCGAGTTCGTTCACGGCACCCTTTCGAATAACGCAAAGGAGTCTTGACAGACTCCTCCACTCATTGCCGGGAACGGCGGCCCGGCACCGACGACGCGTGTTCCGCTGAGATTGTCCCGTGGGAGGAGATGGGCGTCAAGCGCGCTTGTGTCGCTTCGGGAGGCGTCGCTATCATGAACGCGAGGCGCCCCCGTAGCTCAGTTGGACAGAGCGCCGGCCTCCGGAGCCGGGTGCACAGGTTCGAGTCCTGTCGGGGGTACCAGACTCACATAGCGTTCGCCTCAGTGTAAACAAGGGTTCGAACTCCGGCCACGGCCGAACCCACAACCGCCGCCGCGCCGTATCCAGTGAAACCGCCTCGAAGAGAATCCGGCAGGCCTCCCGCCGCTCTTCCGCCGTCATCCCGTCCCAGAGCTGGCCAATGCTCGCGAGCCGTTCCTGGGCAAGTGAGACCGCTGGTCGTCGTGTCGGCCGCAGCTTCGCCAGTCGGTCCTCGATGGCCCGGAGCTGCGCCTGCCACTCCCGCTCCGAGAGCGCGCCGTTCACGTACGCCTTCGTGACGCGGCTCTTCCTCGCCTCCAGAGCCACGCGCTCGGCGTTCTCATCTTCGCGTTCATCGAGCCGCCGGGCCTCCCGGTCCACCCACTCCAACCAGCGCGGCTCCAGCGCCATGGCCCGGACGATCCGGCTCACCTCCTCCTCGGCCTCTTCGCAGCGCCACATCCGCCCCGCGTTGGGACAGGGTGTTCCCCGAACCCTCGACGACTCCCGGTAGTACCAGTATCCGTGCCCGTGTCCCGCCCGGCTCTGCCAGATGGGCCCGCCGCACTCCACGCATCTGGCGATCCCCGCCAACATCCGGGGCGAACGGGCGCGGCTGACTCGGCGCGATACGCGTGCCTGCGCCGCAAGGTACAGCTCCTCGCTGACGATCGGCTGGTGGGCACCGCGCTTGCGCTCACCCTTGTAGCGCACGAACCCGGCGTAAAAGTCGTTCTCGATGATCGACTGCACCGCCGACGCCGTGAACAGCACATTGCCCCGCTTCGACCGCGGCCGCAGGCCCATGGCGTTCCAGCGCCTCGCGATCTCCGTGTAGCCAGCGCCCGCTGCGTAGTCCCGGAACGCCTCCGCTATGGCGGCCGCCTCCGCCGGCACCGGGACCAGCGGATCCTTCGTCGTGAGGCCCCGTCGGTACCCGAACGGAGCGTCCCCCACATGCAAACCCAGCTCGAAGCGCTCCCGCTTCGACTTGCGGATGTGGAAGCTCATCTTGCGCGACCAGTAGGAGTTCAGGCCGAGGTCGATGGACAGCATCATCCTCCCCTCGGGGGTCCGGTAGTCCACGTCGTTGCTCGCGTTGACCAGCTCGACGCCGTGCCCCGCCAGGAGGTTGAACACGGCGAAGCCCAGCTCCTCGTCTCGGGCAAATCGACTGAGGTCGTGCACCAGCAGAACGTCGAACAGGCCCTGGGAGGCGTCTCGGGTAAGCTCGCGGATGCTCTCCCGCTTGCGCATGTCGTTGGTGAAGGCCGACTCGCCGGCGCCCACGTACTCCCGGACCACGACCCAGCCCTCCCGCTCGCAACGCTCCCGCAGGACTCGCCGCTGCGCGTCCAGCGACAACCGGTCCCGGCTCGCCTGGCTCGGGTCACTCACCCGCAGGAGGAGTGCCGCCCGTTTCATCCGTCCTCGCTCGCTCGATTAGCTGCCGGCGCCAGGAGCGCGCCAAGAGTTCCAGCAGCCGCGCCCACCGGGCTTCTCCGGCGGTTCCGGCGGTCAGCTCGTATAGGTGCCTACTTCGGTGCGGGAGTCAACCGCTTCGGCCACACAAAATGCTCCCACCGAACCCTTCCCAGGTCCGACGGGAGCCTCTCCGCCGCTCCGAGCGCGCTGTTCCAGTTGTCAAAGCTTAAGGTGGAGTTCAATATCGATCTTGTCGGCCTGGACGCGCCAGGTTACGCGGCCGAACCGCAAGGATTTGCGAACGTGGTCCCGATTCGCCTTGAGCTTCTCCACCACCGCCGCGATCAGCTCATCAACGCGATCCAGCCCCACGGGATGCCTGCCCTAGTTCGACCAACTACCACTGACGGTGCGGGCTGTACCGCCGCGCCTGTCAGCCGCCACTTCATACCCAAAGGTTAGTGAGGGTGCTTGTGAAAAAAGTGTGCGATTTCCGGTGAATTTCGGGTGATCACGCCCGGCGCGAAAGATTGAGCCGATACAGCCCTTTGCCACCGGCAGGAACAACGAGGGTGCCCCACGCAGCCGAGCCGCGGAACACCTGGGAGAGCCTGTCACTTGCGCTCTCTATCCGTTCGAGGATCAAGGCCTGGCTCAGACCGTCGACTCCTTGCAGGTAGTGTTCGTGCAAAAGCTGCACCACGCGGGCCTGGTTGGGCGTCAGCGTGAACGCTTTCCCGCGCCACCACACCCGTCGATAATCGGGAGCCGCGCGGAACTCCTCATCCACCGGCGCCCTGAGGGCCCCCACGTACAGACGGAGCAGCGACGACGTCGGCAACCGGTCCCAGGCGAGCTCACCACTGGCATCCGAGATTTGCCCCTGCATGACCTCCAAGACCCGCTCGCCGTGGCGCTTCAGCATCGCCGTCATGGCCTCCGCCTTCGCCCGCTGCTCCGGATCGTTGGGCAAGATGCATTCCCCCAGTTCCGGGAACCGCTCGAACAAGCCATCCGGTGACCTGGCGGCTACCTCCAGCGCAAATCGCACGTAGGATAGCGCCATCGCACGAGCCTTGCCCTCCGCCAGAGCATCCCGAAACACGTCGACCTCGTACGAGTCGACCCCGTCCACTTCCCCCAGGCCCGCCGCCAGCGTGGCGAACCGGCGGTCGATGCACTGAAAGCACACGCCGCAGTGGGGCCGCTGCCGCAGGCGTCCCCGATGGTGCGAGCAGGACCCCGTCCATGGCACCAGCCCCTGGAGACCGGCCGTCTTGAGGATGTCGAGGCACTCCACGCGCGTCCGCGACCAGAGGGGGTTGTGCACCCGGGGCCCGCCCTCGAAGGCCGCGGCGACCAGCTCATTGAAGAGCCACAAGAACTTGGGGTGGGTCGTCCGACTGGCCGTCGACCCCACCAGCTGGTCGTTGAGGGGGAGGTTGAGGCTCACCACCCCGTTGTCGGCCAGGGCGACGGTGGACAGGCCAAGGGCGCGGGCGGCGACCATCCCCAAGGCGGCGTACAGAAACGACCTCGTTCGCTGCGTGAAGTCCCGGGGCTCAGGACCTGCTCGATGAACGGCGGCGCTCACGTACGGGAATGCCCACGAAAGCCCCGCGTCCCGTAGCTGACTCACGAGCTCCCGCTGCCGTGAGCCGATGTGGTGGGCAGGCGAGTGCCCGATGAGGAGCGGCCTCCGCCCCCCACGCACCGCCTCAACCACCGCGGCGAGGCTATCCAATCCACCCGAAAAGAGATAGACCGAGTCCGGTCTGCCCGAGACCTCCTCCTCGGTTCCCGTGAAGGCGAGTTGGGACACGTCAGGCGCCGCTTGGCTGAACACAAAGGACCAACGGTCGCCGGAGAGAAAGTTGAGGGTCTCGCGAAGCCTCCGCTCCAGCTCGGGCCGCGACCAGAACGCCGGCTCGCTCACCGGCAGGTAGAGGACGATCTCCCGGCTCCACGCATCGCCATAGACGTCGGCGTCACCGCCCCGAGGGACGCGTTGGTCCGCAGCGTAGGCGTAGGCGGCGATACGCAGCAGGTCGGCCTCCCGTCCCGCGATGGAGGCCCGGAAAAGCCTGGCCGGGCTTTCGATGTGCAGGTTGACGGCCGCCCGGGGGCCCCGATGGCTGAGAGACTCGGCGACATCCCATTCCTCGGCTCGAACCGATGCCGGCACCCTGGCACCGTCGCACCAGAACAACGCCCGCTTCATGCCGCGCCGGCCTGTAACTCCGACCTGAGCTTGCGGACCGCGTGCGCCACAAAGCGCTGCGCCTCTTCCAGGCTGATTCGCCCCTGCGACTCCCAGTTGTGCTTCGCATACCAGGCCCCGGCGAACTCCTGCACGACCCTCGCCGATTGGCGAGCATGCACATCCAGCGCCTCGAGGAATTCACGGCTCTCCGCTATCGAGCCGATCCCACCGGCGCCCACATGGTTGGCGAGCTCGCGGTCCACAATGGACCGAAGCGCACGGGACAGAAAGCTGCCGAAAAAGCGATGGGCTAGATCCCCGAACCGCTCCCGAGTGGAGTAGGCCCTGAAGGCCTGCCGCACGTCCTCCGCCTGGCTGCCGAAGAGGCTTCGCCCCTGCTGCGCCACCGTCTCCGTTATCGCCTGCCGCAACGCCAGCAGCGCAATCTCGCTGAAGTGGCTCAGGTCCCCCTGCTCCTCCGAGGCGCGTCTGGCGTGGTCGGCCATCTGACCGACCAGATCGAACGCCGATGCGTCGTCACCCAGCACGATCCCGAGGTCGCCCAGTTCCGACGCGAACTCACCCCGCGAAGCCCACGCCACCCGCGTGAGCAGCCAGAAGCTGTACGCGAGGGTGAGGTCGTTGGCGAGTCGGCCCAGCCGCCATTGAGCCGCGCGCAGGGTGGCGGACGCCACCCCCGGTGCGTCCTGAGGAGAACGGTCGAGGAGGTCAATGACCTCGCGCCATTTCTGGCGCCTGGGCAGCCGCCCGAGACGGTGGTGCCCCATCAGAGCCCCTTCGGTTCGGAATCTTGCCGATAGCCTGGCGCGGCGGGGCCGCATCCGCGACACAGCGAAGGCCACAGTCTATTAGGGCAGGGTGCAGCCAGAGCACCACTACCTGCCCGAACGGCCGCACCGTGAGACCGAGACCGCCCCGGGCGGCTACCGAGCCCTCCCCTCAGCCCACCGCCGCGCGCCCGTGCTCGCCACGGTTGAAAGGTCTCCCCTGGGCCGTCCGACAGCGCCCCGCCTCCGCGGCGCCAGGCAACTCAAGGCCTCACAGCCGTCAACAGAAGACCCGCTCCAGCCTGAGACGAACGCGAATCGGGCCGTGGTCCGGATCCGGAGGCGTCACAACCTCAGTAGCAGCTGCACGAAACTTCCCAGCCGGCTCAGTTCCGCAGTTGGCGGGACGCGGCGGGCACTGCGCCCGCACCCCATACTGCGTCTCGTGCTTCAGGTTGTCGAAGCGGGCCCGATTGCCGAAGGACTGCCCCACTTCCGTGCCAGTCGCAGCCTCGATCACCCAAATTTCCGTCAACCCGGCGTTGCAGCCATGGGCCGCCACCTCCAGAACTACCCCTTCCACAGGGTCGGCCACCGCAGGCCGGCCAGGCGCGGTGAACATGAGGAAGGCAGCCGCGGCCAGAGCTACCGCCACCGAACGGAGAACCATCATCCAGCACCACCTCCCCCGAGGCAGCATGGCTAATACCACTGCCCCTGACGCCGTCGGTGACGAAACGCGATTGTAAAAGCGCGCCTCCCGTTGTCAAGGCCCCTCTACCGGCGCCGGGGGCGATGCGTACACCTCGACCTTGCGCTCGCGCTCTCACTGCGGCGGCGCAAGCCTGCTCGTATCCACACCTGGGCCTTCTCCTTCGTGCAAGGAGAAGACCCTCGCTGTGCCGGCTCTCGACCTCGAAGGCCAGGAACGCCCGCGCCCCGCCCCGCCTCCGCCTATACCCTGCCCGCCGCAGCGCTCGCCGCCGGCCACCCCGTGACCGCCACCCTCGCCGGCTTC
>FWWL01002402.1_pt1 | contig 39158 bp, 44 predicted proteins | sample 2228331 | NCBI WGS metagenome assembly FWWL01 (sample SAMEA103939775, study PRJEB20133) | metagenome
AGACGCAGCGGAGGCACTCGGCCTGCTCAAACGCCCGCTGCCGCCAACGATTGATCTTCCCCAAGAACAACATCGTCACGAATAAGAGCGGTTAGCCTCACAGGTGGGGCGGTCGATGGCACGACCCGCTTTATGCTTTTCACCATATCGGGCCACAGACTTGCCGATTACCAAGGGTGGATGAGTTCCCTGTCCGCTAACGCCACGAGCGGCTATTCGATGGATGGTCTGGAAGGTGACGAGATATTCACCGGAGCAATCGGCTCACAGGACAGCGACCCTATCGTGACGGGGCAGACGGGGCAGCTTGGCGACACGCAAGATTTTACGTGGACCTCATACTCGCAGAGACAGCAAGCGTTCTCGCGGCCTATTTCCTCGGATGGGGTTTATTCAGCAGCCACGGAGACATCAGCAACCGTGGCCGCGCGGGCCGCGATTGGTCTTAAGTTCAGGCCGTTGGCCGTGTCGCAGCCTGATCTGGTTGTGGAAACCGCCGCCCTTAGCCCATCGCGTTCGCAGAACCAGACTATCTCGGTGGATTTGGGCGAGGAAGATGCCGACCGCCAGTTTATATTGTGGAGTGTTCAGCAGCGTCCGCAATCAACCGGCTCTGTCACAGCCCCTTCGAGCTTTTCGTTCGACGGGGACGCGATGACCTTGGCCGGGGCGGTGGACACGGTAGGGACAAGCAGCGCTTACCGTCTCCGCATCTACCACATAAGCAAGCCGACAGGGACCGGCTTTGTAAATCTGGTCATCTCGGGAGGTAACCTAGGAAGCGCCGACTATTACCTCTTGCGTGTCAAGGGAGCGACTGTCGGTAGCCACGCTTCGGCTAACAACAACACGGCTTCAAAGATTGAAGCAACGCTGGCGTCCGTTGATGCGGGCGATCCTGTCATAGCTTTTGTGACCAGACAGCACGGCGATCTGGATAACACGACACGGAGAATTATCGATACGGGTGGGGCTGATATAGGCCCCTACAGAAGCGGCATAGTTCGCGAAGTTGGTGTTCGTCACCAGATCAGCGTCCTGACTGCTCCGAGTTCCGGCAGCTTTACGGCTGGCGTCGTGCTTCCGCCATCGGCAGGCTATCAGGCAGTTCAGCTTTTGCGGCTCGTGCCCACATGATATTGTTTTAACACAGGCCTCCTCATTGTGCTTGGCCCCGAGACCCCTTGCCGTAGGGCTACCGAGACGCTCGCACGAGATATATCTACGCTGGAGTTTGTCATCCGGCTGAGAGGCGTTGGGCAGACCTAAACAATCGCGCAGCTTGCCAGCAGCAGGATGACCCCGCCGATCAAGGTCACAAGGCCGCCGAGGACGTTCCGCGCACCGCCGCTCACGATGGCGGCGAGGATCAGGATGAGAATGAAGCCGAGCATGGTCAGATTTTATCGACCTCGTTGGTCCGCGAGTTGACCAGATAGTTTGAGCGGCCCGTGCCGTCACGGTTCGTGATACAATGGACGCCATACAAATTGGCTCCGACTTCGCGGACCTCGATCGGTTTGGCGCATAGGTTGCCGCTAAGGTTGATGGCCAGACGGATTGCTTTCTCTGCATCGTCGAGGTCGTTCATCTTTACGGGCTGCGGTGCTGGCGGTGCGGTGACCATTTCCGGGGCTGGAGGCGCGACAGTAGCGGGTCGAGTGATCGTCGCTGACGGGGTGGCAGTAGCAAGGCTCTGTGCGTCTTCTGCGGCAAACGAGCTTTCAACATTCTCGCCCGCCAGCACCAACAGCCATACGCCGCCCACGATTGCGGTACTCATTCCCAGAGTGATCTTTGCAAATTTTCCCATATGCCCCTCGTTTCTTCCTGCTTCGATCGAATTAGCAGTCAAAGGTTAACAAGGGGATTCTTACTCCGTGGACTGATAGTCACCTTTCTCGTGACGTGCGGGCGTGGACCCGTATCTCGACATCCTTGGCAAACGCATTCGAGCCCGCAGAAGCGAGCTTGGTATGTCACAGGAAGGGCTTGCCAATGAGGCAGGGCTGGATCGCAGCTATGTTGGCCGGATCGAGCGGGGCGAACACAATCTGACGTTCGTCGCGCTGGTGAAGCTGTGTCGGGCGATGAAGTGTGACGTGGCGGCGCTAACTATCGACCTGCCACCGGGGCGCGCGACATAAGCATTCAGCGTAGGATCAGAGGCCAGCGATGTTCAGTTCTTCACCGACGTTACGAAGGGTTTCCGCGTAGCCTTTCGGCATTGTGGCAGCAAAGGACATCACTGCCGCATAACTTTGGATCGTATCGGCAAGATCGAAATTTGCCCGGCCGTATTCGGCATTCGGGCTTTGCGCCTTGCCTATAGTCATTAGGAGAAACCGAAAACGCTCTGCCGCATCTTTGGGATCGCCCATGGTGCCCACTTTGACGTATGAGATCACCCGGTCATAGAACAGCTTCCGGCAATTCCACTTGGTGGTATCCAATATCATTGTGCAGCCAAGTTCGAGGCCATGTCGGAATCCATCACTCGCTACAGGGCTCAAGTTTCTGTTACCGTCTTCGAGCGCAAGCCGTGTGTATTGATCTCGCAGACCGAAAGCCGCAAAAGCCAAGGTTTCAAATGCGAACACGTCTCGACTAGAGGCTTCCATCGGGATCGCGTCTTCATCGTCAACGCTCCGTAGGAAGTGCCCGGCAAGGGCATTGGTGAACATAAAAACCGAAAGGCCGACTAAGCGCGGAGCGCTTACGTTCGCATCAAGGAAGTTAGCTGCGCGTTGCGGCGTAACGCCCTTGATGAAGTCAAAGAGCGGTGACGGCGGGCGGCGGCGTTTGAACAGGTTGAGCATCTGATCCTCTAGGGAGAACGACGATGCTACTATGACATAGATAGCCAATGCGCCAGCGCTTGGTGCGTTTGCTACCTAATACCGCACTCTCCTCGATCGCTACCAGTCCAGCACGCTTGGCGCGTGCGGCGCGGCCTGTCGCATCTTTGGCGCGGCCTGGCAGGAAAGCCTTGTCAACTATAAAACTTGAATTACTTTGGCGCGTTCCGGGACGTAATCCGAGTCGACCGCATCATCCCCGCATTTCGACCGAAAGGACCGCCATGGCCACGCAGCCCCACTCTCCCGACCTGTTCGATGCCGCCCGCTCGCTGGGGGTTTCGCTTTCGCCCGCGACGCCGACGATCGGCGCCGAAATCAGCGGGCTGGATCTGGACCGCCCGTTGACGTCCGCCGAATGGGATTTCCTCCGCGCCGCGTGGCTCGCATATAAGGTGGTCTTTTTCCGCGATCAGGACATCAGCCACGAAAGCCACGTCCGGCTGGGCGAATATTTCGGCGAGCTCGAAGGCCATCCGGTGATTCCGCACGTCGACGGATATCCCGAAATCCTGCGAATCGAGGGGGTCGAGGGCGTGCAACTGACCGCCGAAACGCTGGCGCCTTTTCAGGCCTATAACAAATGGCACACCGACGTGACCTTTCGCCAGCGGCCCTCGATCGCTTCGATCCTGCGCGCCCGCGTCCTGCCGCCGCTCGGCGGCGATACGATGTGGGCCGACACCGCGGCCGCCTATGCCGGCCTGCCGCAGGCGGTGAAGGACCGGATCGAGGGGCTGGAGGCCGAACATGATATCGTGCGCAGCTTCGGCGGCCGCGTGTCCGAGGAAAAGCGCGCCCAGCTCGCCCGCGATTTTCCGCCGGTGCGCCACCCCGTCGTCCGCACCCATCCCGAAACGGGCGAGAAGATTCTCTACGTCAATTACACCTTCACCAGCCGGATCGTCGGGCTGCCGGAGGAGGAGAGCGACAGCCTGCTTCGCCTGCTGTTCGATCGTATCAAGGTGCCCGAATATCAGGTGCGCTTTCGCTGGAGCGCCAATGCGATCGGCATCTGGGACAACCGGTCGACCCAGCATTATGCGGTCGGCGACTATTGGCCCGCGCACCGGGTTCTCGAACGCGTAACCGTTTCCGGCGATGTGGTAACGCGGTGAATCTGATCACCGCCGAGCTCCTGTCGCCGCGCCCCCGCTTTCGCACCGCAACCCGCGTCGCGATCGTCGGGGCGGGCTTTTCGGGGACCATGCTCGCCCTCAACCTGCTCGAACAGGCGGATGTCGAGGTGTTGCTGATCGAACGCGACCGGCACCGGATGGGCGCCGGGGTCGCGTACAGCAGCTCGGAAAATGCCCATCTGCTCAACGTGCGTGCCGGCAATATGAGCGCCTTTCCCGACCGGCCCGACCATTTCTGCGACTGGCTGGCGGCGCGCGGGCTGGGATGCGACGCGGCGTTCGTGACGCGCGCGACCTATGGCCGCTATCTGCGCGAGACGCTGAGCGCCGCGCTCGACAAATATGGGCGGCGGCTCAAGCTGGTCGATGACGAGGTGCTCGATATCGAGGAACGCGGCGGACAGGTGACCCTTGGCCTGGTTGCGGGCGGACTGATCGAGGCCGACCGCGCGGTGCTGGCGATCGGCAATCTGCCGCCGCACGACCCCCCGGCGATCGCCGGCCTGTCGCTGCCGGCATGGAATTACATCGCCGATCCCTGGGCGAGCGACTTGGCCGAAGGACTGGCGCCCGATGCGGCGGTGATGGTCGTCGGCACCGGGCTGACCGCGGTCGATGTGATCCTGCGGCTGGCCGGGCAGGAGCATAAGGGTCCGATCGTCGCGCTGTCGCGCCGCGGCCTGCGGCCGCATCGCCATGTCGACGGCCTGCCGCGCCCCCAGCCCGTGCTTGCCAAGCCCGCACCCGAACTTTCCGAACTGGTCGGCTGGGCGCGCGGCGAGGCGCGGCGGCGCGACTGGCGCCTCGTCGTCGATTCGGTCCGCCCGATCACCCAGATGATGTGGGCGTCGGCCGATGCCGCTAAGCGCGCCCGCTTCCTGCGCCATCTGCGTCCCTTTTGGGACGTTCACCGCCACCGGCTGGCACCCGAAGTCGCTGACCGGATCGACGCGCTTGTCGCGTCGGGCCAATTGCGCTTTCGGGCCGGCAAGATCGTCGGCGTGACGGTGGCGGACGACGGGCTGGCGATATCGTGGCGTCCCCGCGGCGAAGCGGCGCCGTTGGTCACCCATGCCGCCCGCATGATCAACTGCACCGGGCCGCAGGGCGACCTGCTGCGTTCGTCCGACCCGCTGGTGAAGCGCATGCTCGCCGCGCGGCGCATCCGGCCTGATGCCCTCCGGCTTGGCCTCGACATCGACCGCGACGGCCATGTCATCGACGCCGCGGGCCGCGCCTCCGAACATATTCTCGCGATCGGCCCGATGACGCGCGGCGACCTGTGGGAGGTCGTCGCCGTGCCCGATATCCGCATCCAGGTGGCCGCGCTCGCCCGGCGGCTGGTCAACGCCCACTGGATGGGTGGCGAAGGGCTTTAGCACTTCCGATCCTGTGCCGCGTCATTGCTTCACTTGGCGCGCATAGAGCGTCTCGGACAAATTTCTCCCTGTCCTGCATCCATTGGCCGCCGCCGCGCCGTCTACCTCATGATCGGTCATTGCGCCGGTCCAGGCGGCGGCTTCGCGCGGCGGTTGATGATGTGCTCCCCGGTGCAGGTCAGCCCCGTCTTGCGGGAAGCCGCCGCCTGTGGTTTCACCGTGCCGAGTGGCATGACGGAGAGATATGTCGATGGATTTTCTGATTGCCGCCGCGGCCGCCGCCGCCGCCGTGCCCGCCCCTGCGGCGACCCCGCCCGCCCCGACGACGGTGTCGGTTCCGGTAGCCGAATCGATCAGCGCCGAAGAAATCGCGGCCTATTTCAGCCCGCGCGAAATCGCCTCCTACATCCCGGCGCCGCCGCCGACGACCGCGCTGGTCGCGGTGAGCGACCAGTTTTTCAGCCTGCTCGAGGATGTGACGGTCGTCGCGCTCATGGCCGTCGCCTTCTTCCTCGTCGCGCGGTTGCTCCACGCGTGGATGCTCCATCGTTCGATCCGCCGCGCGCTCGAAGCCAAATCGGACGCGGTCGGCCCGCTGATCGACAAGCTCAACAAACCTTATGAGCATTTGAGCTGGCAGGGCGGCAAGGAAACGGTCAGCGGCGGTGACGACCGTAATGCGCTGGTGCTACTCGCGATCGGCCTCGCGATGGCCGGTTTCGGGCTGATCCAAGGCCAGGAACAACTGATCCGCATATCGGTCGGCGCCGCGCTCTTCCCGATCTTTGTCGGCATCGCCCTGCTTGTCCGCCGTCGCCTCGCGCGCGCCGCGGCTGCCGAGGAGCGCGCCGCTGCGTGATGACGGGAGCGCCGAAGAAGATTGGGCTCTCAACCAGCGGGTTGCCGGGGGAGATCGCGCCGCTTTCCAGCTCCTCGTGCTGCGGCACGAAGGGCGGCTGCGCGCCTTCCTTGCACGCGCCGCGGGATGCGTCGCCGACGATCTGGCGCAGGAAGCCTTCGTCCGCGCGTGGCAGCGTGCGGGCGATTATCGGGGGCAGGGGAGTTATGCGGCATGGATCCTGGGAATCGGCTGGCGGCTGTTTCTCGACCAGCGGCGTACCGCAAAGCGGCGGGAGGGGCTGGCGAGCGCCGATGACGACGCGCCGAAGTCGACCGACCCGCGCGGCGCCAGCGACGCGGCGATCGACGCCGACCGCCTGCTCGCCGCATTGTCGCCGCAGGAACGCGCCGCGCTCACCTTGTGCTTCGGCCACGGCTGGTCGCATGGCGAGGCGGCCGAGATCATGGGGGTGCCGCTTGGCACGCTCAAATCCTTGGTCTTGCGCGGGCGCGCCAAGGCGCAGAAGATGATCGGCGAAGGAGCGGACGGATGACGGCCCCGAACGACGCAGCGATGGACGCGATGCTGGCCGCGATGCTGGCGCCGCCGACGCGCGCCGGCGACCGCGGTTTCACGCTCCAGGTCGAGCGCGCGATCGACGCACAGGCCGCCTACGCCCGCGCCCGCGCGCGCTTCTGGCGCAGCTTCGCGTTCGAGGCGCTGGCAATAGCGGCGCTGCTCGCGGCGCTTTGGCTGCTGTCATCGGCGCCGATCTTCGCGCCGCTGGCCAGCTCGACCCACTGGGGCCTCGCCTCGCCGCTGCTGCTCATCCTGCTGCTGTGGTTCGGTACCCAGCGCTGGCGGAGCGCTTAGGCGGTCGGCGAATCCTCGCCGTCGATGCCCTGATATTTCAATTGCAGATAGCGTTCGCGGGTTGCCAGCTTGTCGAGTTCGCCCGCCGCCAGGCTGCGCGCGGCGCTGCCGATCTCGGCTTCCAGCATCTTGAGCCCGCCGACCAGCGTCTCGTCGGGGGTGCGTCCGGCATGCGCTTCGCCGCGCAGCCCGGCTGGGATGCGCTGATAGCCTGCGACCAGCTCGGGCAAATCCTCGCCGACCAGCTTGCGGATGTTCGCCGCCGCGGGCTCGCCGGGGTCGAGCGTCTGGAGCTGCGGCGCGAGCAGGTCGAGCTGCACCCCGATGCCGTCGACCAGTTGGCGCGCCGGGGCGGGCAGCATCGGCCGCTGCGCCTCGAGCCAGATTTCGGTGCGTCCGGCGAGCTGCTTGAGGTCGGTCTTCGGCAAATCGGCCTGGCGGGGCTCGGGAAAGGGCGTCCGCCCGAACAGCACCGCGACCCCGATCAGCAGCACGAACAACGCCAGCAGCCCGGTAAAGCCCAAAGGCTGGATCAACGCCCCGAACAGCGCCGCGCCGAGCAGCACGACCCCGCCCGCGATCAGCACCCGGCCCAGTTTCTTGTACAAATGCTGGCGGCGCAGCGCGACGCTCTTGGTGCCGATCGGGCGGCGGCGTTCGCGCGACCGTTCGATCGCACCTTCCGCCGACAGCCGGATCTTGTCGACCTCGCTCATGCTCATCGGTCCGCCGTCAACCTTCGATTGCCGCGAGCGGGCTGTCGGCGCCGCCGACGCTCGCCTGTGCCTGGCTCGCGCCCTCGGCGCGCGCGATATAACCCTTCGACTTCGCGACCTCGCCCTCCAGCGTGTTGACGGTGGTCTTCATGCTGTCGAGCGCTTTCAGCTTGAACGTGTCGATCGCGTCCATCGTGTCGTAGATATTCTGGAACGCGCGCTGCAGCGTTTCCATCGGGATCGTGCTCGACGCCGCCTGCTCGTGGATGCGCGCGGTATTGTCCTTCAGCATCTTCGACGTGCCGTCGATGATGTTGGCGGTGGTGGTGTTGAGCGCGGTGATCTGTTCGAGCACCAGCTTCTGGTTGGTCATCGCCTGCGCGACGGTGATTGCGGTTTTCAAGGCGCCTACGGTGGTGGTGCTGGCGCGCTCGACCCCTTTCACCAGCTCGATATTATTCTTCTTGACGAGGTCGAGCGCGAGGTACCCCTGCACCGTCACCGCCATTTGCGTCAGCAGATCCTGCGTCCGCTGGCGGGCGTAAAACAGCGCATTTTCGCGCAGCACCTTGGCCTTCGCGGGATCGATACCGTCGAGTTCGGCGGCCTTGTCCTCGAGCTTGCGGTCGAGCGTCTGGGCGATGTGGACCATCTGCTCCAGCTTGCCCATCGCTTCCCACAATTTCCGCCGCTCGACATCGATCGCGGCATTATCCATCAGCAGCTCGTCCTTGCCGTTCGCGAGCGCGGTGAGCACGCTCGAGATATGCGACTGGGCGCTGCGATATTTGGCGAAATAATTGGTGACGCTGCTGCCGAAAATCTTGTCGAGGAAGCCGCGCTTCGAAATCAGCTTGCCGTTCGCCGACGGGTCGAGCCGTTCGACGGTGTTTCGGAGCTCGATCAGATTCTGGCCAATGTCGGTGTCGCGGTCCATCGCCTTGATCGGGCGGTCGAGGAAGCGGTTCGACTGGTTCGCCGCCTCCAGCATTTCCTTGCGGCCCATGTTGGTGATTTGGTCGACCTTCTGGCCAAAGGCGGGCGAGTTGACGTCCTGCGCGACGAGGTCGTCGATAAAGCCGTCGACGCGCTCCTCCAGCTTCGATTTCTGTTCGCCCGACAGCGGCACCAGCCCCGCCGCCTTTTCGGGCGCGACCGCGGGCACGGGGTCGGGCGGGGTCAGCTTCAGCTCGTCGGTTGCGGTTGCCGTCGCGGTCTGCTCGCTCATTCGTCTTCCTTCCAGCCCCTTGCTGCCTCGCCTATATGGCATGCAGCACTGTGTTATTCAAGCATTACACTTGATCGGCGCGGTTCAATGCCGGCGCAATCCACGCCGACAGGATCAGCTGCGCCATGTGATAGACCAGGATCGGGACCAGCACCATGCCGGCGATTGCGGGCGGAAACAGCGTCGCCGCCAGCGGCGCGCCGACCGCGATGCTCTTCTGCGCGCCCGCGAACAGCAAGGTGATGCGGTCGCGCCGCGCGAGCCGCAGCAGCGCGCCAAACGCCCACGCCCCGCCGAACGACAGCAGCAACAGCACCGCCACCGCGCCGCCGACAATGCCGATCTCGCGCCCGTCGAGCTGGTCCCAGATGCCCGCAACCACCGCGGCGGAAAAAGCGACATAGACCGCCACCGCGATCGCGGTGCGATCCATCGCGGTGGTCAGCCCCTTGCGCGCCAGCACCCACGGCCGCAGCCAGCGCTGCGCCAGCTGTCCGGCGATGAAGGGCAAGAGCAGGATGGCGATGATACGCAGCGCCGCCGCACCGCTGATCGCGCCCGCGCTCCCCGCGAGCGCCGCGAACAACAGCGGCGAGGCGATGACGCCGGTGAGGTTGAGCAGCGCCGCCGCGACGACGCTCGCCGCGACATTGCCCCCTGCCATCGAATTCGCCGCGGTCGCCGACTGGACGGTTGAGGGCAGGATGCCAAGGAACAGGAAACCCAGCGCCAATGTCGCAGGCAGAAATGGCGCCGTCGCGAGCTGCGCGCCAAGCCCGAACAGCGCCATCATCCCGAAGCAAAAGGCCAGCGCACCGCCCTGCAATTTCCAGTTGCGGACACCGTGCAGCACCTCGTCGCGCGGGAGCCGTACCCCGTTGAGAAAGAACAACAGCACGATCGCCGCGGTCGAAACCCCCTGCGCCACCGGCACCGCCGCGCCGCGCACCGGCAACAGGCTGGCGAGCAGGATCGTGACGAGCAGGATGGGGACGAACCGGTCGGGGAAGATGCGGGCGAGCATGGGAAGGGCGATGGCGGCGGAAGGGGAGATTGGCAAGTATGTGATCCTCCCCATCGACTTGCGATGGGAAGGGTTGGTTATGCCGCAAACTGGGCTACAGCGATCCGATGCCCAACCTCCTCATCCTCGCCGCGCTTCCCGAAGAAGCCGACGCCTTGTTCCCAAACTCCGGCACTTCCGACCCCGCCCCGATCCCCCTCCGCCGCCTCACCGCCCACGGCCATAGCCTCACCATCGCCACCTGCGGGCTCGGCAAGGTGAACGCCGCGCTCGCCACCGGCTTGCTCGGCCCCGCCGCCAACTTCTTCGTGATGACCGGCACCTGCGGCGCGCTCGGCTCCGCGCCCGGCGCCTACTGGATCGCCGAGGCGCTCCAGCATGACTATGGCGCCGCCCATCCCGGCGCCTTCCGCCGCTACCGCGCGGGCGACTGGCCGATCGGCGAGGCCGGGGCGGCGCATTTCACCGCGATGCCCGACCCCGGGCTCGGCCTGCCGCACGCGCGCATCGCCAGCGGTGACAGCTTCATCGCCTGCCCCGCTGCCGCCGCCGACCTCCAGTCGCTCGGCGCGACGCTGGTCGATATGGAGGTCGGCGCGGTGGCGCAGGCGGCGGCGCGGCTCGGCAAGCCCTGGGCCGCGATCAAGGCGGTCACCGACGACGCCAATGATGCCAGCGGCGGTGATTTCCAGGCCAATCTGGTCCGCGCCGCGAGGGCGGCGGCGCAGCAGGTCGAACGCCTGCTGGCGATGCTGTAAAATCGCGCTTCGAGAACCGGCCCCGGCGCGTTAGACGAATGGCATGCGAGTCGAGGGCGATTATCGGGACAAGGGCTATGCGACGATCCGGGGTCTGGTGCCGCCGGAAGTGGCCGCCAATCTGTTCAAACAGCTGCAGGTCGACCTGACCGCGGCGGGCAAATCCTTTGAAACCTTTGCCAAGACGCATCCGCTGTCACGACAGCAGACCGTCGACATTTCGGGGCATTTCTACCGCCCGCTCACGACCTTCCTCTGGGGGCTGACCCCGATCATCGGCGAACTGACGGGCGCCGACCTGCTGCCCAGCTATAATTATTTCCGCATCTATCGCCAGGGCGACATCTGCCGCGTCCATTCGGACCGCCCGTCGTGCGAGCATAGCGTGTCGCTGACCCTGGCATACAGCGACGGCGTGCCGTGGCCGCTGCAGGTCGGATCGGTGCCCGTTACGGGCGAAGGGCCGTGCGTCGATGATTTCGGCGACGAACCTTTTGCATCGGTCGACATGACGCCCGGCGATGCGGTTCTGTACCGCGGCATCGACCTCAGGCACGGCCGGATCACCCCCAACCCCAATCAATGGTCGGCGCACCTGTTCCTGTTCTGGGTCGAGCGCGGCGGCGCGTTCGAACAGCACGCTTTCGACGTTCAGCGTCTGCGCGCCGAAATGGAGCGCGTCGGCGCAGGCTGAAGAGGGTTTGGCAGCGGCCGAAACTCAATAGCCGAGCGTCGCCTCCAGAAACCAGATGCGCTGCTGCGTTTCGTCGGCCCAGCCGTCAACCAGTCCGCTGGTGGCAATGTCCCCGTCGGCCTCGGCCGCAGCCTTTACCTCTTTCAGCTGGCCCAGCAGCGTCTTGTTGTCATCGGCCAGCGCGCGGATCATCGTTTCGGCATCGACCCCCGCGGCGTCATCGTCGCGGATCGAGCTGCGGCGACCGATGTCGCCGATCGACTGGAGCGTCCGCGCGCCATTCTTGCGCACCCGTTCGGCAATCAGGTCGGTCGTCGCGAAAATCTGCGCCGCCTGTTCGTCGAACAGCAGGTGCAGTTCGCGAAAACGCGGCCCTTGGACGTGCCAATGATAGTTTTTGGTCTTGAGATAGAGCGCGAAGCTGTCGGCGAGCAGCGCGTTGAGCGCGTCGGCGACGGCCGGCTGGTTGGGCTGGGACATGGGAAACATCCTTTCTGCTGTCGCACACATATAGCGCCGATCGCAGATCATTGCCCATAAAAGCGTTCGCTCGCTATCATCGACAAAAGCGATGGCACGACGCAAGCTAGGCTGCTCAGCCGATCAATCCGAACGCTGCGAGCGCGGTGCGCGCGCCCCAGAGCAGCAGGATCGCCGCCGCCGCCCAGCGCATGACGCGCGCCGCGCGCTGCTCGGCCAGCGCCGGGCCAAAGGCCAGGAACGGCAGCATCGCCAGCGTCCAGCCAACGACCCCGCCGGCCGCCGCCCATTGCCCGGCACCGCTGGTCGCGGCGAGCGCGCCGATCAGGAAATGGCTGCGGTCGCCAAACTGGGCGACGAGCACCCGGCCCGCGAGCGCCGCAGGACTTGCCGTCAGCGCGGCGTCCGCCGCCGCCGCGGCGCGCCCGCGCCAGAGCAGCGCGACCGCCGCCGACAGCATGGCGAACGCCACGAGCAGCGCCGCCACCCCCTGTCCGATCATCCGGTTGGCCACCGCCCCGGCGACCGCGGCGACCGATGCGTTGACGATGAAGGCGGCATAGACAATTGCCACCACACGGCGCCGGTCGGCCCGCGCGCCGACCAGTTGCGACAGGAAAATCCCGCTGCGTCCGTCGGCATTGGCGAGCAGCACCGCGACCAGTGCCAGCATGATTGCGTCCATGGCGGCGGGTCTGGATCGTCAGGCGGTGACGGTCAATGGCCGAGGCGCATCGCGACCGACGCCAGCCATGCCTCTTCGGCCGCGGCGGGCAGCGGCCCGCGCGGCAAGCTGGCCGCGTCGCTCATCGCATCGAGATAGGTCAGGATCGCGGCGCGATAGCCGCCGCCCGCGACCACCGATTCCAGCCGGCTCGCCAGCGTCTCGACCGCGGCAAAGCCATTGTCACGCGCCAGGCAGCGGATTTCGTCGATCCCCTGGACGATCTGCGCCAGCGCGCAATGCGGCAAGGCTTCGGCGAGCGCGCCGATCTGGCCGGTAATCCGGTACTGGATGTCGAGATATGGGTCGGTCCGGGTCTGCATCACTCACCCCCTGTCCTTTGGGTGACGATGCGCCAATTTGGTTAACAGGCGATTATCGATGCCCCGCCATGTCGGGCTGGCCCTGCTTGCTGCGATACATGTCGCGGTCGGCCGCAGCCAATATGTCCGATTCGGTCATGCCGGTTTGCAGCATCGCAATGCCGAAACAGGCCGACAGCGGGATTTCATGGCCGTCATACAGCGCCGGACTGGCCGACAGCACCTCGCCCAGCCGGTTGGTCTGCGCGCGTGCGCCCTCTTCGCTCGACTGGTCGAGGATCAACCCGAATTCGTCGCCGCCGATGCGCGCCGCAACGTCGGTGGCGCGGATCGATTCGGCAAGCCGCTTGGCGATCTCCATCAGCGCAAAATCGCCCGCCGCGTGGCCAAAGCTGTCGTTGATATATTTCAGCTGGTTGACGTCGACGAACACCACCGCGGCGCGCTCGGCGTGGCGCTCGAACCGCGCGATCCGGTGGTGGATCGCGGTCAGGAAATAACGGCGGTTGAACAGCGGGGTCAGCGTGTCGCGTTCCGACACGCGCTCCAGCTCGGCAACGGCGATCTTCAACACGCGGTTTTCGCGGCGCAGCGCGTCGCGTTCCCGGCGGACATCCCGCAGCTGGTCCTCGATAGAGGCAATGGGTGCGGCGCCGAACTGGTCGACCGCAATCCGTGCCCCCCCTACGCTATCCATCCAACGTCCCCGCAAACAGTCCCTGTGGCGCCGGCGCCCAGCCGGTGCGTCCCATGCGGCAACCCTAGCGGCGACTTGATACCAATCGGTAAACGCCAACAAAAGCGTCGCGCGGCGGCGCGGCGTTGCCCGCACGCGATGCAGTCGCTAGGGGGAAGGCGGCGGCGATTCATGCACGGGGCGCCGGCCAGGGCAGGAGGGATGGAATGGGCGAAACCGCCCCCATAGTCGGCGTCATCATGGGCAGCCAGTCGGACTGGCCGACGATGGCGCACGCGGTCCACATCCTGGAGCAGCTGGGGATCGCGCACGAGGTGCGGATCGTGTCGGCGCATCGCACCCCCGACCGCCTGATCGACTATGCCAAAAGCGCGGCGGAACGCGGCCTGCAGGCGATCATCGCCGGGGCGGGCGGCGCCGCGCACCTGCCAGGCATGGTCGCGTCGATGACGCGGGTGCCGGTGCTGGGCGTGCCCGTCCACTCGGCGGCCTTGAACGGGGTCGACAGCCTCTATTCGATCGTCCAGATGCCCGGCGGCATTCCGGTCGCGACCTTTGCGATCGGCAAGGCGGGCGCGACGAACGCGGGCCTGTTCGCCGCCGCGCTGCTGGCGAATAACGATCCCGATCTGGCGCAAAAACTCGATGCCTGGCGCGATGAACTGACCAGCAGTGTCGCCCCGACTCCGGTTCGCGAGGGCTGATCCACTTGCTCGCTCCCGGCTCGACGATCGGCATTCTCGGGGGCGGCCAGCTCGGCCGGATGCTCGGCGTCGCGGCAGCGCAGCTTGGCTATCAGGTGCATATCTACGCCCCCGACCGCGAAAGCGTCGCGGCGGCGGTTGCGGCGCATCACACGCGCGCGGCGTGGGACGACGAACCGCGCCTCGCCGCCTTTGCCGCGGGGTGCGCCGCGGTGACGATCGAGTTCGAAAATGTTCCGGTCGACACGGTGCGCTTCCTGTCGGGGCATGTTGCGGTGCGCCCCGGCGCGCAGGCGTTGGAGATCGCGCAGGACCGGCTCACCGAAAAGAATTTCGTGACCGGACTGGGTGGCCGCCCCGCCCCCTTCGCCGCCGTCCCGGACCGCGCCGCGCTGGGCGCCGCGCTGGCCGAAATCGGCGCGCCCGCGATCCTCAAGACTTTGCGCATGGGCTATGACGGCAAGGGGCAGGCGCGCCTGATGGCCTCCGCCGACGCCGACACCGCCTGGGAGGCGATCGACCGCCACGCCGCGATCCTCGAAGGCTTTGTCACCTTCGCCCACGAATTTTCCGTCATCCTGGTGCGCGGCATCGACGGCGAGACGCGCTTCTGGGACAGCAGCGTCAATGTCCATGACGGCGGCATCCTCGCCACCTCCAGCCTGCCGCCGCCGCAACTCGTCCGCGACCAGCAGGACGAAGCGCGCGCGCTGATGGCACGGATCGCCGACGATCTCGACTATGTCGGGGTGCTGACGGGCGAGTTCTTCGCCACCGCCGATGGCCCGATCTTCAACGAAATGGCGCCGCGCGTCCACAACAGCGGTCACTGGACGATCGAGGGGGCGGTGACCAGCCAGTTTGAAAACCATATCCGCGCGATCGCCGGGCTGCCGCTCGGCAGCACCGCGACCACCGCGCTGCCCGTCACCATGCGCAACCTGATCGGCGCCGACATCGCCACCGTGCCGACGCTGCTGACCGACGGCAACGCGCACGTCCATCATTATGGCAAGGCCGAGGTTCGCAACGGGCGCAAGCTCGGCCACGCCACCTGGGTGGGAACCAAGCCCGCATGAACCACCCCGAAATCACCCTGATCCTCGCGCGCGCCGCCAATGGCGTGATCGGCGCCGACGGCAAGATGCCCTGGCACCTGCCCGCCGACCTCCGCCGTTTCAAACAGCTGACGATGGGCCGCCCGATGATCATGGGGCGCAAGACCTTCGACAGCCTGCCCGCGGTGCTCGAAGGGCGCCGCCACATCGTGCTCACCCGCGATCCCGACTGGCAGGACGAGGGCGCCGAGCCGGTCGCCAGCGTCGAGGAAGCGCTGAAACGTGCCAATGCGCCGCAGGCGATGGTGATCGGCGGCGCCGAAATCTATCGCCTGTTCCTGGCCCTGGCCGACCGCATCGAACTGACCGAGGTCGGGCTTGAACCCAAAGGCGATGCCGTCATCGCCTATCCCGACCCCGCCCGATGGCGCGAAGTCGCGCGCGAGGATCATCCCGCCGACGAGGCGGGGCGCCCAGCCTACAGCTTCGTCACGCTGACAAGGATTTAAGCCCATGCGCCGCTGGTTGATTGGTATCCTGCTCATCATCGCCCTCGCCGCGCTCGCCTTTTTCGCCCTCGCGCCTGGCATGATCGAGCGCGGCACCAACCAGATCGACGGCAAGCCGCTCCCCGCGGTCAGCGAACGCGCCAAGGCGCTGCACAAAACGCTGACGGTCATCGACCTGCACAGCGACACCTTGCTGTGGAAGCGTGACATGCTGGATCGTGCGGATCGCGGTCATATGGACCTGCCCCGGCTGCAGGACGGCAATGTCGCGCTGCAAATCCTGTCGAGTGTCACCAAGTCGCCCAAGGGACAGAATTACGACGCCAACAGCGGCGACACCGACAATATCACCAGCCTGGTGGTCGCGCAGCTACAGCCGGTGCGGACGTGGAATTCGCTGCTCGAACGCTCGCTGTGGCACGCCGAAAAGCTCCACCGCGTGGTCGCGGCGTCGGACGGCAAGCTGCGCGCGGTCGCCACCGCCGCCGATCTCGACGCGCTGCTTGCGGCGCGCAGGGGCAAGCCGCTGACCACTGGCGCGCTGCTCAGCATCGAAGGATTGCAGAATCTCGAGGGCAAGCTCGCCAATCTCGACAAGCTCTACGCCGCGGGCTTCCGCATGGCGGGGCTCACCCATTTCTTTGACAATGATCTTGCCGGATCGATGCACGGCCTGAAAAAGGGCGGCCTCACCCCCCTCGGGCGCCAGGTCGTCACCGCGATGGAAGCCAAGGGCATGATCGTCGACATCGCGCATTGCAGCGAAGCGTGCGTCGCCGACATCCTCAAAATGGCGCGCCGTCCCGTCGTGTCGAGCCACGGCGGGGTGCAGGCGACGTGCCAGGTCAACCGCAACCTTTCCGACGACCAGATCCGCGGCGTCGCTGCGACCGGCGGCCTTGTCGGCATCGGCTATTGGGACGCCGCAATTTGCGACACGTCGCCCGCCAGCATCGCCCGGGCGATGAAGCATGTCCGCGACCTCGTCGGCATCGACCATGTCGCGCTCGGCAGCGATTATGACGGCGCCACCACGGTGCGCTTCGACACGTCGAAACTGGTTCAGGTCACGCAGGCACTGATCGACGCCGGGTTCAGCGACGCCGAAATCCGCGGCGCGATGGGCGGCAACGCGGTACGCGTGCTGAAAGCGGGCCTCGTTCCGCTGGCGCCGCCCCCGTCCGTATCGGCGCCATGATCCGCCTCGACGGCCACACCCGCATCCCCGACTCCCTGCGCGGCGGCGTGATCGCGCTCGGCAATTTCGACGGCTTCCACGCCGGGCATCAGGCGGTGGTCGGCCGCGCCGTGCGCCATGCACGCGACGAAGCGCGCCCCGCGATCGTCGCAACCTTCGACCCGCATCCGGTGCGCTTTTTCAAGCCCGACGTGCCGCCGTTCCGCCTGACCACGCTCGACCAAAGGCAGGAACTTTTCGCCGCGGCGGGCGCCGACGCGATGCTCGTCCTGCCCTTCGACGCCGCACTCGCGGCGACGACGGCGGAGGATTTCATCACCGGCCTGCTGCTCGAACGCTACGGCGCTGCGGGGGTCGTCACCGGCGCCGATTTCGTGTTCGGCAAGGGCCGCGGCGGCGATGTCGTGACGCTGGCCGACCACGCCCGCCGCCTCGGCTTCTTCACCGAAATGGTCGCGCCGGTCGAGGACGACGCCGTGATCTCGTCGAGCCGCATCCGCGAGGCGCTGCAGGCGGGCGACTGCAAGACCGCGACGCGCCTGCTCACCCGCCCCTTCACCGTGCGCGGCCGCGTCGAACATGGCGACAAGAACGGGCGCTTGCTGGGTTTCCCCACCGCCAACATCGACATGGGCAATTATCTGCGCCCGAAATACGGCATCTATGCCGTCACCGGGAAACTGCCAGACGGGCGGATCCTGAAAGGCGCCGCGAACCTCGGCATCCGCCCGAGCTTCGATCCGCCGAAGGAACTGCTCGAACCACATTTCTTCGATTTCGCCGGGGATCTCTACGGGCAGGAAATCGACATCGCCTTCCACGCCTTCATCCGGCCCGAGGCGAAATATGACAGCATGGACGCGCTGATGGCGCAGATTGCGAAGGATTGCGATGCGGCAAACGGGCTATTGGCGGATATCTAACCCCTCTCCCATTTAGGGAGAGGGCAGCGAGACTTGCCAGCTTGCTGGCTTAGTCGCAGCGGGTGAGGGGCCGTGGGCCATCGGCACACACGCCCTCACCCAGCTTCGCCTAGGCAACAAGTTGCCAAGGCTGCGCAACCCTCTCCCTCAAGGGGAGAGGGGAATGGGGGTATATGACCGACGCAAACACCGACTGGGCCGACGCACTCGAAGGCCCAAAGAAGAAGCCGACGAAACGCGCCACCAAAATCACGCTCTGGCTCTTCGCCGCGCTCGTCGCCTGGCTCACCCTCAGCAACGCGAGCTGGCTCGCCCCCGCCCCCGACGGCAAACCCAAACTCATCGCGCACCGCGGCGTCTATCACCTCTATGACAAGCGCGCCGCGGTTGGCCGCGACACTTGCACCGCCATCCACGCCTATCCGCCCGACCATGAGGTGTTCGAAAACACCCCCGAATCGATGCGCTGGGCGGTCGGGCTCGGCGCCCAAATGGTCGAGGTCGATGTCGCGCCGACGAAGGACGGGCGCATGGTGCTGTTCCACGACTGGACCGTCGATTGCCGCACCGACGGCAAGGGCGACACCCGCGACCTGACCTTGGCGCAGCTCAAGGCGCTCGACATCGGCCATGGCTATACCGCCGACGGCGGCAAGACCTTCCCGCTGCGCGGCAAGGGTATCGGCAAGATGCCGACCGTCGAGGAAGGGCTGGCGGCGCTCCCCGTCCACCCGATCCTGTTCAATTTCAAATCGAAAAACCCCGCCGAGGCCGACCAGCTGTTCGCGATCCTCCAGGCCTCGGGCCGCGACAGCCGGAAGCTTGGCGACGCCTTTTATGGCCACGCAGCCCCGGTCAAGCGGATGCGCGACCTGATGCCCGCCAACTGGTCGTTCGACCTCAAGACCGAGGGAATGGCCTGCACCAAAGACTATGTGGCCTACGGCTGGACCGGCATCGTTCCCGAAAGCTGCCGGAACGGCGTGCTGGGTATCCCGATCAACTATCAATGGGCCTTCTGGGGCTGGCCCGACCGGCTGATTGCACGGATGGACAGCGTCGGCGCGCGCGTCATCGTCTTTGGTCCTTACGAACGCGGCAAATCGAACGTAGGCCTCTCCACCCCCCAGCAACTCGCCAAAATCCCGGCGAGCTTCAACGGCTATATCTGGGTCGAGGATATCCGCGCGGTGGGGCCGGCGTTGCGGCCGCGGCAGAGGTAAATCCCTCTCCCATTTAGGGAGAGGGCAGCGAGACTTGCCAGCTTGCTGGCTTAGTCGCAGCGGGTGAGGGGCTGTGCGCGATCGACAGGTCACACCCCCTCACCCAGCTCCGCCTAGGCAACACGTTGCCAAGGCTGCGCAACCCTCTCCCTCAAGGGGAGAGGGAGAGAGGTTTGCGCCCACGCAAAACTGCGCTAAGCGCCGCGCACCATGACCGACACGCCCACCGCACCCGAACAGCGCGATTACCGCGACACCGTCTTCCTGCCCAAGACCGACTTCCCGATGAAGGCCGGCCTGCCGCAGAAGGAGCCGCTGATTCTGGCGAAATGGCTCGAGGGCAATCTGGAGGGGCAGATTCGCGAAGCGCGCCGCGGCCGCGACCAGTTCATCCTCCACGACGGCCCGCCCTACGCCAATGGCGACATGCACATCGGCCATGCGCTCAACCATATCCTCAAGGACATGGTCGTCCGCACGCAGACGCTGAAGGGCAAGGACGCGCCCTATGTTCCCGGCTGGGACTGCCACGGCCTGCCGATCGAGTGGAAGGTCGAGGAGCAGTATCGCAAGAAAAAGCTCAACAAGGACGAGGTTCCGGTCGAGGAATTCCGCGCCGAATGCCGCGCCTATGCGCAGCATTGGGTCGACACGCAGCGCGAGCAGCTGAAGCGGCTCGGCATCGGCGGCGACTGGGACCGCCCCTATCTCACGATGGATTATGAGGCCGAGGCGACGATCGTCCGCGAGCTGCTCAAATTCGCCGCCAACGACATGCTCTATCGCGGCGCCAAGCCGGTGATGTGGTCGCCGGTCGAAAAAACCGCGCTCGCCGAGGCCGAGATCGAATATGAGGACATCGTCTCGACCCAGATCGACGTGGCGTTCGAGATCGTCGAGAGCCCGAACAGCCCCTGGCTGGTCGGCAAGTCTGCTGTCATCTGGACGACCACGCCTTGGACGATCCCCGTCAATCAGGCTTTGGCTTACGGTGCTGAGGTCGATTACGTCGTAGTGACGGTTGATTTCGATACCACGCCTCCAGAGGGTGGCGTCGATTTCAACTCCATCGCGCAAACGCTCCCGGTCCTGAACCAACTGGATGGCAGCTTTATCGTCGCCAAGGAACTGAGGAGCGCGTTCGAGCAACGTCTTCGCAAAACAATCGCGTCGCTTGCAGGCGAAGCAACGAACTACGAAGTGTCGTTCCGCCACTCCGATCCGTTCAAAGGCTCCGACCTCGCCGGCACCATTGCCCGCCACCCGATGCACGCGCTCGGCGGCTTCTTCGCGCGTCCGCGCCCCTTCCTCGCGGGCGATTTCGTCACCACTGATAGCGGCACCGGGCTCGTCCATATGTCGCCCGACCATGGCGAGGACGATTTCGACCTCTGCAAGGCGAACGGGCTCGACCCCGTTTTCGCGGTTGAGGGCGACGGCAAGTACCGCGCCGACTGGAGCTGGCTCGGCGGTCAGGGATCGGTGATCAACCCGAAGTTCAACGCCCCCGACGGCCCGATCTGCACCGACCTGCGCGACGCCGGCGCGCTGCTCGCGGCCTCGGCCGACTACAAGCACAGCTATCCGCATAGCTGGCGCTCGAAGGCCAAGGTCATCTATCGCTGCACCCCGCAATGGTTCGTGCCGATGGACAAGGTGATGACGCATATCGAGCCCAAGGCGCCGCGCGAACAGCGCTGGGAAAGCGAAGGCGGCGCGATCAACCCGGCCGAGGAAGGGCTCTGCGCCGCCCCGACGCTGCGGCAGGCCGCGATGCACGCGATCGAGCGCACGCGCTTCGTCCCCGAAAAGGGCCGCAACCGCATCGGTAGCATGGTCAAGGACCGCCCCGACTGGGTGCTCTCCCGCCAGCGTGCATGGGGCGTGCCGATCACCCTCTTCGTCGACCGCAAGACCGGCCAGTATCTCAATGACCCGCTGGTCAACGACCGCATCGTCAATGCGGTGAAGGAAGGCGGCGTCGATGCGTGGTGCGACGCACGCGCGCAGGAGTATCTGGGCGACGCCTACAACGCCGCCGATTACGAGCGCATCACCGACATTCTCGACGTCTGGTTCGATTCGGGCTGCACCCACGCCTTCGTGCTCGAAAGCGGCAAATGGCCCGCGCTCGTCCGCCACGACGGCGGCACCCACAGCGCCGACCTCTATCTGGAGGGCAGCGACCAGCATCGCGGCTGGTTCCAGTCGTCCTTGCTCGAAAGCTGCGGCACGCGCGGGCAGGCGCCGTACAAGGCGGTACTGACCCACGGCTTCACGATGGACTCCAAGGGTCTGAAGATGTCGAAGTCGCTCGGCAACACGATCAGCCCGATCGACCTGATGCGCGACTATGGCGCCGACATCCTCCGCCTGTGGGCGCTGTCGGTCGACTTCACCGAGGACCACCGCATCGGCAAGGAAATCCTCGCCGGGGTCGCCGACCAGTATCGCAAGCTCAGGAACACCTTCCGCTATCTGCTCGGCGCGCTCGAAGGCTTCAGCGATGAAGAGCGCGTCACCGACGTGTCGGCGATGCCCGAGCTGGAGCGCTATATGCTCTCGCTGCTCGCCGACCTCGATGCGAAGCTGGCGCAAGCGGTCGATGATTTCGACTTCAACAGCTACACGCGCCTGTTGTCGGACTTCTGCAACGAAGACCTGTCGGCCTTCTATTTCGACATCCGCAAGGACAGCCTCTACTGCGACATCGGCCCCGCCGCCCCGCTCGGCACCGACAAGCGCCGCGCGTATCGCACCGTGCTCGACACTTTGTTCCACGCGCTGATCCGCTACGCCGCGCCGGTGCTGGTGTTCACCAGCGAGGAAGTATGGGGAACGCGCTATCCGGAAGCCGGTTCGGTCCACCTGCTGGAGTGGCCTACGCTCCCCACCCTCAATCGTCATCCCGGCGAAGGCCGGGATGACGAGTTGAAGGAAAAGTGGACACGCGTACGCAAGATTCGTGAGAGGGCTACGCTATCCATCGAAGAGAAGCGACGTGCTAAGATTCTGGGTTCCAGCCTGGAAGCTGAGGTCGTTGTCGCTTCCGCGCATGAAACAGACTTGGAAATACTCGGATCAATTCCGATCGACGAGATTTTCATTGTCTCAAAAGTCACCGTTGAGCCAATGCCGGAGGATATGATCCACGCACTTCCGGATACCGGATGGCGCGTAGAGAAAACCGTAAACCGCAAATGCGGCCGCTGCTGGCGCCACCTCCCCGAAGTTACCGAGGACGGCAACTTGTGCAATCGCTGCGAAACAGTATTGAACCCGGCATGACAAATTCCCGTTCGCCGCACCTGCGCTTTGGCCTGTTGGTTGCCGCTTTCGCCTTCCTGCTCGATCAGGTCACCAAATGGGTGATCATCACCCCGCTGTCGCTGGAAGCGAAGCGAGTGATCGAGATCGTCGATATCTTCAACCTGACCTGGGCCGAAAATTGCGGCATTTCGCTGTCGATGTTCGCCAATTGCAACGACACGACGCGCTGGACGCTGGTCGCGGTCACCGCGCTGGTCGCGGGCGCCGTCGCAATCTGGATGACCCGCGAACAGGCAAAGGGCGACGTGATCGCGCTCGCGATGATCCTCGGCGGTGCGCTCGGCAATATCGTCGACCGCGTGCGCTACGGCTATGTCGTCGATTTCGCCGACCTGCATTTCGGCGATTTCCGCCCCTTCATGATCTTCAACGTCGCCGATGCCTGCATCTCGATCGGGGTGCTTTTGCTGGTTGCGCGCGCGCTGCTCTTCGGCGAAAAGGCCTCCGATGCGGACGCCAAACCGTCCGCGAAGTAAACGGGGCGCATAGGAGTTATTTGCAGTGAACCGGACCAAAATCATCCTGGCCGCCTCGATCCTGGCCACCACCCTGTCGGCCTGCGGGTCGAACAATTTGTTCAGCCGCGACCGCCCCGATGAATTTGCGGTGTCGCGTCAGGCGCCGCTGGTCGTGCCGCCCGATTTCGCGTTGACCCCGCCCGCCCCCGGCACCGCGCGTCCGGGCGGCGAAACGACCGCGGAACAGACGCTGCGCGCGCTGTTCGGCGGCCCCTCGGCGCGCAGCCCCAATGAAGCCGCAGTGATCAGCAGCGCCGACGGCGCCCGCGCCGACCCCGGCATCCGCAGCCAGGTCGGCAGCCCCGACACGCAGGTCGTCGACAAGGGCCTCGTCGTTCGCGACATCCTGGCCGCCCCCGAAGGCGACGGCCGCGACGCGCAGGCGGCGATTCCGGGCGCATAAGCCCGTCTTGCGAGATCAGTAGATCCCCGGCCCGGCATCGCCCGGGCCGTTTTCTTTTGGCGCCCGCGGCAACCATGTATCGCCCCACGCCTTGATCGCGTCATAGGTCGGGCGCAGCGCCTCGCCAGCGGCGGTCAACCGATAGGCGGCGCGCTTGCCGTCCGGCGGCACCCGCTCCATCACCCCCGCCTCGACCATCCAGCCGAGCCGCGAGGTCAGCGCCGCGCGCGAAATGTCCAGCCGGCTCACGAAATCCTCGAAACGGTCGACGCCCAGGAAGGCCTCGCGCAGGATCAGCAGCACCCAGCGGTCGCCGAGCAGCCGCGAGGCGCGGCCGACGGCGCAGGGGGAACGCGATGGCAGATATTCCTTCACAAGTCTGGATTTAAGACTTGACGCCGGGATGCGCAAGCGGCGATAAGGTCTGTGATCCAGACTAAACAAGGCTCTCCCCATGCGCGGACACCGTTTTGCCAGCAACGACGAAGCTGTCGCCTATATGAAAAGCGTCGCGGTCGACGCATCGGGCTTCACCGCCTTCCTCGGCGTCGAGCCGATCCGCTGTTTCGACGGCGAGGCCGAACTGCTGCTCGCGCTGCGGCCCGACATGACCCAGCATCACGGCTTTGCCCATGGTGCAATCGTTGGACTGATGGCCGACAATGCCTGCGCCTGGGCGGCGTCGAGCGTGATCGGCGACGTCGTCACCGGCAGCTATACGATCAACTTCCTCGCCCCCGCCAAGGGCAGCCATTTGCGGTCGCGCGGTACGGTGATCAAGGCGGGCAGGCGTCAAGCGATCGTCCGCGCCGACGTCTGGGCCGAAGGGGGCGGCGAAGAACCGCGCCGCTGCGCGATCGCGCAGGCGACGATCGTCCCGGTCGGCTAGCGGAAAAGCTGCGACACAATCGTGAACAGCACCAGCGCCTCGACCATCGCGCGCGACGCATGGCCCGCGGCGCGCCAGTAACCGGTGCGCAAATGATGCGCGAACCACAAGATCTGCAAGGTGCCGAACCACAGCAGCGCAAAGACGAGCAGCCCCAACCCCGCTGCCGCCCACACCCCGTCCATCCGCATCAGGATCGACGCGCCGCTGACCATCATCGCGAACGGCGCGGTGACATAGCATTGGCTGTAAAAGGGCGGCTTGAGCGGTCCGCGGTCCAACTTCATATGCCGCGCGCGCACCATCCGCGCCGCCATGATCAGCGGAAAAATACTGAAAAAGGCGACGCGCACCAAAATCAGGCTGCTGTCGTCACTGACAAAGGCGCTCAGCCCGGTCTTGCCGGTGACCAGCTCGTCCTGCCCGACCAGCGACAGTTCGGCGGCATGCGTCAGCGCAACGGTGAGCAGCAGGAACAGCGGCGGCGACAGCGTATCGGTATATTGCCGCGCCGCCGGATCGCCAAGCTCGCTGTCGGCATAATCCATCATCTTGAGCGGCTTCGTGAGCGCGCGCCACAAGGTGACCGGATAGAAGATGAGCCACGACATGATCTCGTACAGAAGCTCGTCGAGCGACTGGATGAGTTTCAGGAAATCCATGCGCTCGACAATCCCCTCAATGCCGTTCGCCCTGAGCTTGTCGAAGGGCCGTCCTTTTCTCCAGCCGAATCAACTGAGAGAGCGGTGCTTCGACAGGCTCAGCACGAACGGCGCACGTGAGATACGCCGCCGCTCAAGCCCGCGCGCCCGCTTCCTCGACCCCCGCGCTGTTGTGCCGAAGCGCCTTCAGCACGCAATCGACGATCTGCGGCGCGTTCAGCCCCGCGGCGTCATATTGCAGTTCGGGCTTGTCCTGGTCCTGGAACATGTCGGGCAGGCGCAGCGTGCGCAGCTTCAGCCCGGCGTCGATCAGCCCCTCGTCGCTCGCGAGGGTGAGCACATGCGCGCCGAGCCCGCCGATGCTGCCCTCCTCGACCGTCACGCACACTTCATGCGCCGCGAGCGTCTTGCGTATCAATTCCTCGTCGAGCGGCTTGGCAAAGCGCAGGTCGATGACGCTTGTCGACAGCCCGCGCGCTTCCAGCGTGTCGGCGGCCTTCAGCGCTTCACCCAGCCGCGTCCCGAGCGAGAAGATCGCCACCGTCTTGCCGCTCCGCACGACGCGTCCCTTGCCGATCTCCAGCTTCTCGGGAACTGCGGGCAGCGCCACCCCGGTGCCGTTGCCGCGCGGATAGCGGAACGCGATCGGCCCCGCGTCATATTCGGCGGCGGTATAGGTCATATGGACCAGCTCGGCCTCATCGGCCGCGGCCATCACCACCATATTGGGCAGCGTCGCGAGATAGGTAACGTCAAACGATCCCGCATGCGTCGATCCGTCCGCCCCGACCAGCCCGGCGCGGTCGATCGCAAAGCGCACCGGCAGGTTCTGGATCGCCACATCGTGGACGACCTGGTCATAGGCGCGCTGGAGGAAGGTCGAATAGATCGCGCAGAACGGCCGCATCCCCTGCGCCGCGAGCCCCGCGGCAAAGGTCACCGCATGTTGTTCAGCAATGCCCACGTCGAAGCTGCGCGCCGGATGCGCCTTGGCAAATTTGTCGACCCCGGTCCCCGATGGCATCGCCGCGGTGATCGCGACGATGCGCGGATCGCTATCGGCCAGCTTCGCCAGCGTTTCGCCGAACACATTCTGGTACGCGGGCGGACCCGGCGGCGCCTTCGCCTGTTCGCCGGTGATGACGTCGAATTTCTGGACGCCATGATATTTGTCCGCCGCGGCCTCGGCGGGGGCATAGCCCTTGCCCTTCACCGTCACCGCATGGATCAGCACCGGGCCGTGGTCGCTGTCGCGGACATTTTCCAGGATCGGGATCAGATGGTCGAGATTATGCCCGTCGATCGGCCCGACATAATAAAAGCCGAGTTCCTCGAACAACGTCCCGCCCATCGCCATGCCGCGGGCATATTCGTCGGTCTTTTTCGCCGCCTTGTGCAGCGGTTCGGGCAATTTGCGCGCAAAACGCCGCGCGATCTCGCGCAGCTCGATAAACGGCCGCGACGACACGAGCTTGGCGAGATAGGCGCTGAGCCCGCCCACCGGCGGCGCGATCGACATGTCATTGTCGTTCAGGATGACGATCAGCCGGTTGCCCGCCTGCTTGGCATTGTTCATTGCCTCATAGGCCATGCCCGCCGACATCGACCCGTCGCCGATCACCGCGATCGCGCGGCCCGGTTGGTCTTTCAGCTTGTTGGCGATCGCAAAGCCCAGCGCAGCGCTGATCGACGTCGACGAATGCGCCGCGCCGAACGGATCATATTCGCTTTCGCTGCGCTTGGTGAAGCCCGACAGCCCGCCGCCCTGACGCAAGGTACGAATACGGTCGCGGCGCCCGGTGATGATCTTGTGCGGATAGCATTGGTGGCCGACGTCCCACACGATCTTGTCGCGCGGGGTGTCGAAGACATAATGGAGCGCGGTGGTCAGTTCGACGACGCCGAGCCCGCTGCCCAGGTGCCCGCCGGTGGTGCCCACGGCGGAAATCATCTCGGCGCGCAATTCGTCGGCGAACTGGCGGAGGTCTTCGGGCTTCAGCTTGCGGAGGTCGGCGGGGACATCCACCGTGTCGAGCAGCGGCGTTGACGGTCGATCGGTCATCGCACGGTCATAATGGTAACCCGCGATACTGTCGAACGAAAAGGATTTACCCTTCCCCGCCCTCGTCGCGTTTCGCCGCATCGACCTGCGCGTACAGCCCGCGCACCATCAGGTCGGTGAACACCAGCATCACCCCGATCATCCCGACCAGCAGCGCGACCGCGGCAACCGGGAACGGTCCGATGCTGTCGATCCGGCCTTGCCGCATCATCACCGCCAGCACGACTGCAACGGCCATCAGCGCATAGCCGGTCAGGCGACCGATGCGGTTCATGCGTGCGTCAGCATCGCGGCGCCACGACAGCCGGGCCGGCGGCGGGAACCAAATGGCCGGCGGCGCGATTGGGAGGGCTTGAGGATGCAGCGGCGCATGACCGGCACGATGCGTTCAAAACGGCGGTTCGGCAAGACGAACTATTTGCAATCGCTGGGTGATCGCATAGACCCTCGGTCACGAGGGGCAAGAATAGAGGATAATATGCCCGATTTGACGCTGCTCTTCCGTTCCTTCGGGCATATGGCGCTCCCGCGATACGGCCTCGCCCTCACCGCCGCCGCCTGGCTGGCCGCGTCGCCCGCCGCGGCCGAAGAGGCGCCGCCGCCGCTCGCGCCAGGCGCCGAGCGCGTCTATGTCGCGCCGCCGCCGGTCGAGCCCTCGGCCGCCGATTACGGGCAGGACAGCAACGATATCGACGCGGAAATCCTGCTCCCGGCCGCGCGCGACGACGACCGCGACGGCGATCGCATCTGGGCGCGCAACTATATTTCGGTCGCCGCCGGCGTGCTCAGTTCGCCCGATTACAGCGGCTCGGACGATCGCCGGTTGCTCCCCGGCTTTTATGTGCGCGGCCGTTATGACGGCTATTCCTTTTCGACCCGCGGCACCAATTTGCAGGTCGACCTGATTCGCCAGCGCCGCGGGCAAAAGACCGACTTCAAATTCGGCCCGATCATCAGCCTGCGCGCCGACCGCACGGGCAGCGTCAAGGATCCGCAGGTCGAAGCGCTCGGCAAGCGCAAGCTGGCGGTCGAGGCCGGCCTGTTCGCGGGCATCACCCAGACCGGCGTCATCACCAGCGCGCACGACCAGGTCGGCCTGCGCGTCGTCGCGCTGAAGGATGTCTCGGGCCGCCACGGCAGCTGGGCAGCGTCGCCGACGATCGACTACGGCACCCCGCTGTCGAAACGCGCCTTCATCGGCGTGTCGGCGTCGATGAACTTCTACGGCAAGGGATTCGGCCGCTATTATTACGACATCGACCCGCTCGGCAGCGCCGCCAGCGGCCTGCCGGTGTACAGCCGCGCCGGGGCAAAGGCGGGCGCGGGCAAATATTCGTTCGGCGTGGCGGGCGCCTACGCGCTGTCGGGCGACCTGCGCAAAGGTTTCGTCCTGATCGGCGGCGCGCAGTACAGCCGCATGATGTCGCGCTTCGCCGACTCGCCGATCGTGGCCCAAGCCGGCAATCCCAACCAGTGGCTGTTCGGCGGCGGGCTGGCGTACCAGTTCTGAACGCTAGCGGCCGGAAGGCGACATATATAGCATCGTCATCCTGAACTTGTTCAGGATCTATGGCCTGCCGTTTCCTCTGGCGCCGCGCCAGATTAGGGCTCAGGCCATCGATGCTGAAACAAGTTCAGCATGACGAGTATAAAGCTCAGCCCCTACCCTAAAGCCGTCCTCGCCTGCCCTCACCCCAGACCCACGGTCCGCATCCGTGCCTTCATCGCATCGACAAAGGCGCGCACCGCGGGCAATCCGGCGCGCGAGGGTTCGAACAACAGGTGGACCGGCAACGGCGGCGGCTGTTCGTCGGCGAGCAGCGTGATCAGGCGGCCCGCACCCAGCGCGTCGGCAAGCTGATAGCTCAGCAGATTGGCGATCCCCAGCCCCGCCTCGGCCGCTGCCAGCACGGAGTCGACCGTGTTCAGCACCAGCCGCGGCCGCGGGTCGAGCCGCCAGCGCCCGCTTTTCAGCTGCCATTCGGCCCCGGTGCGCGGCCCCATCGTGGCGATCAGGTCGTGCCCGCCAAGATCGGCCAGCGCCGACGGCGCCCCGCGGCGCGCCAGATAGGCGGGGCTCGCGACCAGCAGCTGCTGCACCCATCCGATACATACCGCCTTCAGCGCCGAATCGGCGAGCGGGCCGATACGCACCGCGACGTCGATGCCTTCCTCGACGATCCGCACATTGCGGTCGATCAGCATCATCCGCACCGTCAGCGCGGGATACTCGGCCATCAGCCCCCCCGCCACCGGCAGCACATGCAGGCGGCCGAACGTCACCGGCGCGGTCAGATAGAGCCGGCCGCCGGGCACCGCCGCGGCGCCGCGCAGCGCCCGCTCGGCCCCCGCCAGATCGGCCAGGATGCGCCGCGCCTCGTCCAGGAAGGCGACCCCGGCGTCGGTCAGTGCCACCGCGCGCGTCGAACGATGGAACAATATGGTGCCCAGCCGCGCCTCAAGCGCCGCGATGCCGCGCGTGACCGCCGGCGGCGAGCTGTTCAGCTTGCGCGCCGCCGCAGCAAAACCGCCTTGTTCGGCGACCGCAACGAACATTTCGAGCGTCAGCAACCGATCCATTGATTATTCCGGAATAAGGAACAGAATTGTTCAACAATTGCTGATTATCACATAATGTGCAATGATCTAGCCCATTACGCGGATGGCGGCAGGTCCCTCTGTCGTCATCCAGCCCGTTCGGCGAAAGGTCCGGCCCATGGCCCGCAATTACCGCCACACGATGTTCAGCGACGCGGTCAAGGCGGTGCAGGAACGCCATGGATCGCGCGCCTCCTATTTGAAGATGGACGCCGATGCCGACGGCACCCCCGATGCGCTCACCGCAAAGGAAATCGGCTTTATCGCGCTGCGCGACAGTTTCTACATGGCCAGCGTCACCGCGCACGGCTGGCCCTATATGCAGCACCGCGGCGGCCCCGCGGGTTTCCTGCGCCATATGGCGGGCAATCGCATCGGCTTCGCCGACTACCGCGGCAACCGGCAGTATCTCAGCACCGCGAACCTCGCGGGCAACGACCGCGTCTCGCTGTTCCTGATGGATTATCCGAACAAGGACCGGCTGAAACTCGTCGGCCATGCGCACAGCGTCGAGCTGGCCGACGATCCTGCGCTGGTGACGTCGCTGATGCCCGAGGGCTATCGCGCTACCCCCGAGCGCGCCTTCCTGATCGATGTCATCGGCTGGGAATGGAATTGTTCGCAGCACATCACCCCGCGCTTTACCGAAGCCGAAATTTCCGCCGCAATCCAGCCGATGGCGGCCGAACTCAATCAGCTGCGCGCCGAAAACGCCGCGCTTCGCGCCCGCCTGTCGGAAGACCGCCTGTGATCCAGCTTTACGCCACCCCGCGGTCGGGCAATGCCCACAAGGTTCGCATGGCACTCGCCTTTCTGGACTTGGGGTGGGAGGAGGTTCCGACCGACGCCGCCGCGCGCCAGTCCGACGCCTTCGCCGCCATCACCCCGATGCGCCAGATCCCGGTCTATGCCGACGGCGATCGCACGCTGCGCGACAGCCAGGCGATCCTGACCTGGCTCGCCGCCCGCCACCGCCCCGGCGACTGGGATGGTCATACCCCCGACGAACGCGCCGCCATCGCGCTGTGGCTGTCGCACGCCGCCAACGAGATCGCCAACGGCCCCGCCGCGCTCCGCCTTGCGCGCCAGTTCGGGGCTGTGATCGCCGTGGATCAGGCGCAGGCGGTCACCGCGCGCTTCCTCCCAGTCATCGAAGCACATCTGGCGGCGCACCGCTGGCTGGTCGGCGACCGCCTGACCATCGCCGACCTTGCCGCGAGCCCCTATCTGGCGTTGATGGCCGAAGCCGGCATCGACCTTGCCGACTGGCCGGCAATCGGCGAATGGACAAGCCGGATCGCCGCACTGCCCGGCTTTCCCGCAATGCCGGGCTGGCCCGCGCAACCTGCTGGCTGAGGAGCTTGCCCATGCCCTATGTGAACATCAAGATTACCCGCGAGGGCGCGACGCCCGAACAAAAGGCCGAACTGATCGGCGGGGTCACCGAATTGCTCCAGCGCATCCTGGGCAAGAACCCCGCGACCACCGTCGTCACCATCGACGAGGTCGACCTCGAAAATTGGGGCATCGGCGGCCTGCCCGTCACCGAATTTCGCGCCGCGCAGGCGGCCAAGGCGCCGCCGCAATGACCAGCAGCAACGCCCCGACCTTCGCGATCGTCATGCTGCTCACCGGCATCGGCATCCCGATCCTCGCCGCCTTGAACGGCGGGCTCGGCGCGCGGCTCGGCAGCCCGCTGGCGGCATCGACGATCCTGTTCGGCCTCGCCTTCCTGATCGCCGCCACCGGCGCGCTGGCGACCGGGACGTTTGGCCAGATCCGCTTTTCGTCCGACATCCCGCTGCATTTCTATTTCGGCGGGCTGTTCGTCGCCTTCTATGTGATTTCGGTGACCTTCATCGCGCCCAAATTCGGGGTCGGCAACGCGATCTTCTTCGTCCTCGTCGGCCAGCTCGCCAGCGCCGCGGTGATCGACCATTTCGCGCTGTTCGGATCGATGCGCTTCCCGGTCGATGCGAAGCGCCTCGCCGGCATCGCGCTGATGGTCGCGGGGGTGTATCTGGCGCGCCGGGCCGGTTAGCGCCGCCGATACGTCCAGCGCATCGGCCGCGACCCGTCGATCCGCGAGATCGTGGCGGTCAGCGTGTCGCCGTCGCGGGCATAATGGATGCGCTGCGGATAATCATGCGCCGCATTTTCAAACGTTGCGCTCGCCGTATCGTGCCGTACCAGCGCGAACGCCACCGGAGCGCCGCCGCCCGGCTGTGCGATATAGGTGGGCGCGCCGTCCGCCCCCGCCGCGATCCGCAGAAATTCAAACTCGCGCAACGCGTTGCCGCGCCCCGAGCGGCTGTGCCCCAGCATCACCCCGCCGCGTGGACCGGTCCAGCTTTCCTCGGTCCAGCGGTCGTCTGCCTCGCTTGTCCACTGCCCCGCCAGCCATGCGAGATCGTCGACCGGCGCCGCCGGAGCCGCCGCAACCAGCATCAGACTCAGCCCCGCTGTCAGCCATGTCGTCACCGCCGCCCCCTTCCCCGCACCGCGACGACCGGCGTCGCGGTGCGCGACGATAGCGGCACGGCGCCGCGCTTAAAAGCGCCCGATCACCTGCACCCCATACATCCGCGGTTCGGCGGGGATGAAGGTCGGGATGCCGAACGCGCCGCCGGTGTTGCCCGCGTCGAGCAGATAATCCTCGTTGCCCGCGTTCCGGATGAAACCCGCAATCTCGAACCGCTCGTTCGCAAAACTCACCCCAGCGCGCGCATTGACCAATGTCACCGCATCCTGGCTGATCCCCTCGCGGTTCGGCACCTCGAAGAATATCTTGCTGCGATAGGTCACCGTCGGGGTCGCGAACAGCCGCATCCCGCCGCCCAGATCGGCATTGACCGTAAAGCCCGCTGCGGCCTGCCATTCGGGCTGGAGGCGGAAACGGTCGCCCGCGAACACGCCGTTCGCGGCCTTGTCGTCGATGCCGCCGTCGATCCAGCCGACATTGCCGAACAGGCGCAGCCAGTCGCTCACCGCGACGCTCGCTTCGGCCTCGACCCCGAAATTGCTCGCCGTCCCCGCGCTCTGGGTGATCGTGGTGCCGTCGGGCTGGACCACCGACACCTGGAAATTGTCATAGGTCTGGTAATAGACGCCGAGCGAGCCCGAAAAACCGCCGCGCGCCGCCTTCAGCCCGACCTCGTAATTCCACACATTCTCTTCGGCGATCCGGCTCAGGTTCGGCACCGGCCCCGCCGCGGTGCTGCGCGCGCCGAGGTTGACCGTCGGCGACCGCCGCCCCTTCGACACGGTGGCAAAGGCGTTGATGCCGTCGCCGAAACGATAGAGGATGTTGAAACGCGGCAGGAACGCCTGGAAACTGTCCTCGCTGTAAAAGGTCTGCCCGCCGGTATCGACCTGTCCGGGGATCAGCGACGCGCCGCCGGTGATGACCGACCGCGGCACTACGGCAAAAAAGCCCGAGCGGCGCTTTTCGATCAGCGCGCGCACGCCCGCGGTCACCTCCAACGCTTCGCTGGCGATCCAGGTGCCATCGGCGAACACCGAATAGCTCTGGTTCTTGCCGATATTGCCAAAGGTCGAGCTGTAGGGGATCGCCGTTGCCAGTCCGCCGGTCAAAATCCCAGTTGCCGCCGCCGCGGCAACGCTGCCGTCCGGCGCGATGCACGGCAGGCCGGGGATCAGCCGCGCCGCACATTGCAGGAAAATCCCTTCCTCGCTCGAAAAGGGCACCACCTGCGAGCCGTCCTCGACAAAGCCGTTCCAGCCGAACGAGCCGCGGAACGCGTCGCTGGCGTATGAAAAGCGCGTCTCGTGGTTGAACTGCCATCCTTTCGCATCCTCGGCGAATTCCAGATACCAGGCGGCGCTGCCGTCGGCGTCGAAAATCTCGAGGCTGTCGAAATCGCGGTAGCTGTTGATCATTGTGATCGTCCAGTCGTCGGCGACCTCCCAGCCCAGCGTCAGATTGGCGTCGTAAACGTCGCGGCGCAGCCCCAGCTTGGCGAGCCCCAGCACGCTTTCGGACAAGGGCGATCCGCCCAGCGCCGCATCGCCGAACGGGTTCGCCGGTCCCGACGCGGTCGGATAGGTGCCCGAAATGAAGGGCGTCCCGCTGTGCCGCTGGCGGTCATAGGTCAGGATCAGGTCGGCGGTGAAATTTTCGGTCGGGGTCAGGCGCAGCGAGCCGCGCACCCCCAGCTGGTCCTGCGCGTACAGATCCTCCTGCCCTGCCGCGAGGTTGCGGACATAACCGTCGCGCTTTTTCCATTCGGCGGCGACGCGCGCGGCGATCTTGTCCGTCCCCAGGTTGAGGAAGCCGCCCAGCGTGATTGCGTCGTAATTGCCGTAGCTGGCGTTCACTTCGCCTGAAAAGCCGGGCTTGGGCCGCGCCGATATGATGCTGATCGCGCCGACCGCCGACGCGGTGCCGAACAAGGTCGCCTGCGGCCCCTTGATCACCTCGATCCGGTCGACGTCGTAAATCGCCTGATACGACCCCCGCGAGCGCGAGATGTCGGTACCGTTATAATAGAGCGTGACGCGCGCCGCCTGCTGCGCCGACCCGCTGTCCGACGTGATGCCGCGGATGACGACGCCGGGATTATTGGCGCTCTGCTCTTGGATGTTGAGCCCCGGCACATAGTTCGACAGCTCGTCGAGGTCGCCGATCCCCAGGTCGCGCAGCTGCGCGCCGCTGGTCGCCGAAATCGTGATCGGGACGTCGATCGCGCGCTGCTCGATCTTCTGCGCAGTGACGATGATGATGTCGCTTTCGGCGTCGGCGTCGGCGGGAGCAGGGGCGGCGTCCGCCTGCGCCAGCGCAGGGGTGGCGGTGGCGGCGAGCAGCAGGGCGGAGATCAGGCGAAACCGGTGCGACATGGCAGGGATCTTTCTGTGGCGATGGGGATCATCGCCCGCCCCTGTGACGCGGCTCGGCGGCTTTATCGCGACGCTTGCGCGACAAAGCGATGACAGGCGCGCGCGCCTTTATGACAAGAATGGCCGTCCGCGCGCGTCAGCCCGGCGGCGGATTTCGGACGTCCTCGAACAATTCCCAGCATGTCGCGGTCGGGCGGAACAACAAGGTGCCGCCGGGGCCGGTCGCCTCGACCAGCGCGCCGAGTCCTTCCTCCAGATGCGGCGGCGGCGGATCGAGATCCTTTTCAAAGATGCCGGGAGTCCAGTCGATCCGCTGGCGGTTGTCGCTCGCTTCGTTGAACGCGAGCTCGACATGGCGCAGCAGCTTCGGATCGGTCCCCTCGCCGCGCGCGAACGCGGCCGCCGACGCGGCGGTCACGAACGCCATGTCGATCGTCGCGATCGGATAGCTTTGCTGGTCAAGGTAATCGCGGCGCGTCACCAGCGGCGAACTGCCGCGGACCCCCGTGCCGACCTCTGCCGCGGTATAGCGCGCCCGCACCGCCGCCGATCCGGAAAAGGCGAAAAAGAACCCTTGGAAATCGCGCGCGCGGCATGCCGCTTCGGCCATATCGAGCCGCAGGCGGTCGCTTTCGCCGGGCGGCGATGCCGGCGCCGCGTCGGTCGTGCTTCCGGCCTCGGCGCCGCACGCCGCGACCCCCGCCAATACCAGCGCCGCCGCCGCCAGCTTGAACCGCATCGCCGCCTGTCGTCCGCTCACCTTCCTGCTCCCCATCGCTATCCTGCCCGCGCGCCGCCAACAGGGGCTAGACCAGCCGCCGGGCTCGCGCAGCGCGCGCCGCGCACCGGTACATTATCGGTTTGGCTGGCGCAGCGAAAAGCCGATAAAACAGCGCGATGACCCATATCCTTGCTCCGCTGGCACGGCGGTCGCTCGCCCTGCTGTTGCCGGTCGCCGCCGCGCTCTTCCTCCTTACCGCGCAGCGCGCCGCCGCCGCCTATCCCTGCCCCGGCGGCCCCGGCCCCGGCGAGGTGCAGGTCGGCGTATCGGGGGGCAGTCACGGCGTCGCCGCGGTCCCGATCTGCGATCGTGCCCAAGGCGGTGGCGGTGGCGGCGGCGGGGTCTATTATCGCTATGGCGCCATCGCCTGGCACCCCGACGCCTCCGACGTCTGGATGGAGGGCAGCTACGACGGCCCCGTCACCGCCGAACGCACCGCGCTCGCCGCGTGCAACCGGGCGATGGGCGGCGGCTGCACCTCGATCGGCGAATGGCATAATTCGTCGATGATGATCCTGCGTGACCGCAGCGGGTCGTTATGGTCGGCCTGGCACGGCGACGGCGGCGTCCACAGCAAGAAGTCGCAGGCCGATTGCAGCGCCCGGCAGTTGCTGCCGTGCGAGGTGCTCGGCACCTTTTCGTCGAGCAAGAACCGCCATTATGCGAAGGCGAGCGCGCGCAAGCTCTACGCCGCAGCCGCGTGGGTCGAAGGGAGCGAGGGTTTCGACGGCCGCCTCTATATCGCCAGCGGGCAGCACGAACAGGCGGCGGCCAAGCGCCTCGCGCTCGATGCCTGCGCCGCGGCGACGCGCCAGCGCTGCGCGCTCGTCGCGCTCACCGGCAACGGCTTTATCCAGACCTATCTGCTCGGCGACAACGACCAGAGCGCAACGTTCGAAACCAGCGCCAAGCGCGCCGCGCAGGCCGCGCAGGCCAATTGCAAGAAGCGCGGGCAACGCTGCACCCTCCAGCGCGCCTACGACAGCCGCATCCCCGGGCAGTTCGTCCACGATTTCGCCGCCGCCGCCGCGAAATGAGCGGCAACGCTCGACAGCGACGCACCGGCCCGCTACACCTTGGCCATCCCCGGGGAGCCTGCCGCGCAAACGCAGGTTGAGAGCGGAATAGACCGCGACCCGTTGAACCTGATCCGGGTAATACCGGCGGAGGGAGGGTCGGTATTCCAAGCCCGGAATCCCCATTCTCGCTCCGAACCTTTGGAGCGAACAGACATGGCCGACATCGACAGCCGCCTCGACAAGACGCAAGCCCAGCCCATCGGGGTCACCACCGGCCCGATCCGCGGCAGCCGCAAGATCCATGTCGCGACCCAGACCGGCAGCGGCATCCGCGTCGCGATGCGCGAGATCCTGCTCGAACCCTCGTCGGGCGAGCCGCCGGTGCGCGTCTACGACACCAGCGGGCCGTACACCGACCCCGACGCGGTCATCGACATCGCGAAAGGCCTCCCCGAACTCCGCCGCGACTGGATCCGCGGACGCGGCGACGTCGAAGAGGTCACCCAGCGCGAGGTGAAGCCCGAGGATAACGGCCAGCTCGGCCCGGATCGCTCAGGGGGAGTCCCCGCCTTCCCCGCCGTCCGCCCCAAGGTGCTGCGCGCCAAACCCGGCGCCAACGTCAGCCAGATGCACTACGCCCGCCGCGGCATCATCACGCCCGAGATGGAATATGTCGCCGAGCGCGAGAATCTCGGCCGCGCCCGCCTCGCCGAATACCGCCGCGACGGCGAAAGCTTCGGCGCCAGCATCCCCGACTATGTCACCCCCGAATTTGTCCGCGACGAGGTCGCGCGCGGCCGCGCGATCATCCCCAGCAACATCAACCACCCCGAAAGCGAGCCGATGGCGATCGGCCGCAACTTCCTCGTCAAGATCAACGCCAATATCGGCAACAGCGCGGTCGCGTCCGACGTCGCGAGCGAGGTCGACAAGATGGTCTGGTCGATCCGCTGGGGCGCCGACACCGTCATGGACCTGTCGACCGGGCGCAACATCCACGACACGCGCGAATGGATCATCCGCAATTCGCCCGTCCCGATCGGCACCGTCCCCATCTATCAGGCGCTCGAAAAGGTCGGCGGCATCGCCGAGGATCTGACGTGGGAAATCTTCGCCGACACGCTGATCGAGCAGGCGGAGCAAGGCGTCGACTATTTCACCATCCACGCCGGGGTCCGCCTGCCCTACGTCCCCCTCGCGGCCAAGCGCATGACCGGCATCGTGTCGCGCGGCGGCAGCATCATGGCGAAATGGTGCCTCGCGCATCACAAGGAAAGCTTCCTCTACGAACGCTTCGACGAGATTACCGAGATCATGAAGGCCTATGACGTCGCCTACAGCCTCGGCGACGGCCTCCGCCCCGGCAGCATCTACGACGCCAACGACGAGGCGCAATTCGCCGAGCTCTACACGCTGGGCGAGCTCACCAAGCGCGCCTGGGCACAGGATGTGCAGGTGATGATCGAGGGCCCGGGCCACGTCCCGATGCACAAGATCAAGGAGAATATGGAAAAGCAGCTCGAAGCGTGCGGCGAGGCGCCCTTCTACACGCTCGGGCCGCTCACCACCGACATCGCGCCGGGATACGACCATATCACCAGCGGCATCGGCGCCGCGCAGATCGGCTGGTACGGCACCGCGATGCTTTGCTACGTCACCCCCAAGGAGCATCTGGGCCTGCCCGACCGCGACGATGTGAAGGTCGGCGTCGTCACCTACAAGCTCGCCGCCCACGCCGCCGACCTCGCCAAGGGCCACCCCGCCGCACAGGTCCGCGACGACGCGCTATCGAAAGCGCGCTTCGAATTCCGCTGGCGCGACCAGTTCAACCTGTCGCTCGACCCCGACACGGCCGAGCAATATCACGACCAGACGTTGCCAGCAGAAGGCGCCAAGACCGCCCATTTCTGCAGCATGTGCGGCCCGAAATTCTGCTCGATGAAGATCAGCCAGGAAGTGCGGGAGTTTGCGGCGAAGCAGAACCAACCCGCCGAAAACTTCCTCGCCGCCGAGGAAGCGGAGAAAGGCATGGCCGAGATGAGCGAGCTGTTCAAGGAAACGGGGAGCGAGCTTTATATGGGCGCGGGTGGTAGGGAGCATGATTGATCAGTGTCTTAACTCGAGAAGCTAAGTCCGGTTGCGGTGAGGCGTGAAAGCAAATACCACAGCTCCGTTTTAATGGAGCGACATAATGAAAACGAATCTCGTTCTTCAAGGTATTACTGGCGGATTGACGTTGGAAGGCGGCCTGAAGGCAGCAGCTTCTAAGACGGCATTCGATCAATTGGATGTGGCCGTAGCCTACGCTACTAAGCAAGGGATACGCGCGCTCGAAATTGCTTTGGGTAAATTTCCGAACACGTCGCGTTGGGTTGTCGGCCTTGACGACGCTATTACGCAGCCAGAAGCAATCGACTATTTAATGCAGCTCAATGGGGCGCAAGTTCGCCTAGCCGCGCTCGCGCCCGGCAGACGTTTCCATCCCAAACTATATTGCCTTTCTTCAACTACTGATAGCGCGCTTTGTGTCTCTGCAATCGGGTCGGGCAACATGACGCTCAATGGGCTGCGTCGAAATGGCGAAACAGCTGTTCTTTTGGGTCGTGTCCGTCAAGATGGTGTAAATTCGGCGTTGGCCACGGGTCATCGTCAGGCGGCCTTTGCTGTGATGTGCAAAGGCTGGATTTCCT
>FWWL01002403.1_pt1 | contig 39156 bp, 31 predicted proteins | sample 2228331 | NCBI WGS metagenome assembly FWWL01 (sample SAMEA103939775, study PRJEB20133) | metagenome
CCGCCCGCTTGGGATGGTACAGCACCACCGCCATCAGCCGCTGGCCGGCTTTGCCCTCGCGGAACAGCCGCCGGGTGGTGTCGTCGTCTATCGTCCCGCCGCAGAGGGGGCAGCGGGCATTCGCGCGGGAAACCGTGCCCTCGTCGGGGTCAAAGTCTATCCGCGTCCCCTCCAGGATGGTCACATCCACGCGCTTTTCGGCCCGGTTGGGCAGGAGCTTGAGCGCCACCCGTTTGTTGTCCTTCTTCGCCAGCCAGGTCTGGCGCATGAGGGGGATTTCGGCGCCGCAGGCGGGGTTCTGGCAGGGGAGCGTGCGCGCCCAGATGTAGCCCACAGGGATAGAGCCGTCGGGGTCGGGCGGATAGAAGCGCCCCAGTTCCCTGCGTGCCTCCTCCAGCACCCACGCGCCCCAGGCCTGCACAGCCTGAAGCAGGGGATTGCGGGATGGTCCGGCGGAAAGCCCTGCCATCGTCAGTTGGGCGGTCCCCTCGCCTGCGTGAGAGGGCGGCAGGGGCACCTCCTTCACCGAACCTGGGGCGCTGAACCGCTGGGGAAGTTCCAGCACCGCTTTGTTCAAGAGCACGGCCACAGGATTGTAATCCAACGCGTAGACCTCGCAGCCCAGGCGCAACGCCTCCAGAGGGATGGCCCCGCCCCCGGCGAAGGGGTCCAGGACGCGCGGGGCGCGGCCGTCGCAGGCCTCCCGGATAAGGGCACGTGCCTTCTCCAGCAGGCGCTCCCCGCCCGGGTCGCCCCCGGAGACAGCCTCCCAGGGGGCCAGGTCGCGCACCAGGGCCAGGAACGACTCCCGCCGCTGGGGGTCGTCGGGCAGGAGCGCGGCCAGGGCGGTGCAGCGGGAGGCGGCCAGCGGCCGGCGGGCCCACCAGATGTGCAGGGTGGAGATGTGCCCGTGGCGGATGTTCTTCTCCCGGACGGACTCCTTGGAGACGACGCGCAGGGGAAAGTCGGTCTCAATCAGGCAGGTTTCCTGATCGTTGGTCATCGGTCCAGCTCCTTGGTCAGCTGTTGCTTTTTTTCAGGGAAGAAGCCAGCGCTCTGAGGGTCAAGATACCACACTTCGCCGTTGCGCACCAACAGGACATGGACTCCTAAGCGGCGGAGGCCGGGTAGGATGTTGCGGAGGACGTTCTCAAACCCCTCGGTGTAGGGGAAGGCCAGGGCGCAGACGACGTCGCGATCGTAGTGGGTGAGAATCTGCAACAGCGCCTCGCCGATGGCTACCCGCTCGCTTACGTTCTTGCGCTCCCCTTTGGCCTCAACGTACAGGGTGCGCCCCGAACGGGGCAGGGTGCCTTCAATGTCAGGGCCACGCTCGTTCCCGTAGCGCACTCGCAGGCTCACCAACCCTTCGGTATGCAGCCGTTCAGCGATGGTTCGGGTCACGTCACGCTCCCGCATCCCCGTTTTTCTCCCTTGCCTTGCCCCCGTCCCCAGCCCTTCTCCCCGTGAGAGAGGGGTGTCGCCGAAGGCGGCGGGGTGAGAGCATCCTCTTGGCTATCCGTTCCAGAGCGACCCGATCCAGCGGTTACCCCTGCTATTCCGCGCTGTGGCCGATCTCCGCCGGCCCGCCCGCTGCCTGCTTCCAGTCCCGAACAACGAAACGGACAACCTCCCGCACCTCCTCTATCTGCAGCACTGCCGCTGGGTTGCGCAGCGTATAGAGGATCGGCTCCCCGGCAGCGTTCTCCACCACGTACAGCCAGTACTCTTCACCTAGCCGCTGGGCCATCAGCCACTCGTTGGGGGTGAGGACGACCGGGCCAGTCGTTGCCCGTGCCTTCACCTCAATATAGCGTATCTCTTCCCCGCTGACGCTCCGAATGTCATACCCGAGGTTCTGTGCCGAGATGTCCTCCGGTATCCGGCCCGCGCGCTGCTCGTACGCCATCGCTACCTGCATCCCAATCGCCTCAATATCCGGGTCAGAACGCATCTCTGGCTGGGTGCTCTTCCGCGGCACCACACGTGCCACCCCCAGCAGTTTCGGTTCGGTGGGCAGCAGGCTGATCTCCTGGCGGATCTCTACCTCCAGTGCTTGCCGACGGGTCCGCAAATCCTCCAGCCGCCGCTCTTCGTTGCGGATCTCCGCCTCAGCGATGGGTGCCCCCATGGCACGGCGGGCCTCGTAGTCCATCAGCCGCGCCTGTGACTCCCCGATTAGTACATCCAGAGAGCACAGGCCATATCTGCGCTTGATCTCCGCAGCCCGCTCCCGTTCTGCCCGCACCTCCTCCCGCATCTTGCTGATAACTGTCTCTACTGCGTAGCGGATCGCCTCGTTGGGGGATGGGCACGGATCGGTGGGTAGGGGGCCGTCCGGCGGCGAAAGATCCCAGAGCACCGAACTATTAACTCCCTGGAGCGGCCCGCCGTCCGCAGGCTGATAGACTACCACCAGCTGCTGCAGGGCGACCTGACCGCTGCCATCCCGGAGTTCTGCCTCCAGAAACCACAGCCAGCCATCCCAACGGCCGCCCGGGTCGGCGAAGACCGCCCCGCGCTGCAAGTCCTCCTCCCCTGTGGCCAGCAACTGCTCCACCATCGCTTCCAGCAAGGGATGGCCGGGGGCGACGAACTCCGCTCCTTCCCGCCGGGCTACCTCTTTGTCAAAGGTGATCTTCTGATATTCCCGGAAGACCTGGCCATAGCGGTGGCGGAACTCCTGCGATACCTGCCGGAGTTCGTAAGGGACGCTCTGCACCCGCCAGAGAGCATCCTGCCGTGGTTCCGCCTGGACGTTCAGCCAGCGGCAGCTGCGCACGAAGAACTGGGCGATGTATTCAGGGACCAGGCGCTGCTCGCGGGCGCGGCGCTCCTCCCCTAGGATATGGCGCAGGTCAATGTGCCGCGTCGCCAGCGCCTCTAGTGCCGCCTCACGCGCTCGTTGGATCGCCTGCTCGTCGGGCACTGCCTCAATCTCAGCCACAATCTCATCCAACGTGCGCCGATGAGCGATTGCTTCCACGATGAGGTCCTTCAGACTCTTCCCCGGAAACATCTCACCGACGACATCAAAAACCCGGTCCGAGCCCAGCGCTTGGCGGATGTTCTGCAGTTTGCGGAAGAGTGCCTCCAGTACTCGTCCCTCGCGGGTATCGGCAGCAACCAGATTGTAGATATGGACCTCCCGCGCCTGGCCGTAGCGGTGGATCCGCCCCATCCGCTGTTCTAGGCGGTTGGGGTTCCAGGGGATGTCGTAATTGACCATCAACGAGCAGAACTGTAAGTTGATGCCCTCCCCACCAGCCTCGGTTGAGACCATCACCTGGGCATTATCGCGGAACTCGTGTTCGGCGTGGATCCGGGCGTCCAGGTTCATCCCCCCGTGCAGGGTGACGACCAAGTACCCCCAATCGCGCAGCTTCTCCGCCAGGTAGTCCAGCGTCTCCCGCGACTCGGTAAAGATGAGGATCTTCTCCCCTGTCTGCTGGATGCGTTCGTCTTCCATCACCCGGCGTAGTTCTCCCAGTTTCGTCTCTACCTCGGCCTGCTCCGTCTTCTGGGCAAGACGGATGAGGGCTTCCAAGGTCTGGATTTCCGCCTGGAGCTCCTCCTGTGTCTCAGCGGCGGTGAGCCGCTCCACCAGTTCCTCCTCTTGCCTCAGTCGCTCCATCTCGGGGGCGTCCTCCAATTCCTCCTCGTCCACCGACATCTCTTCAACCAGCCACTTACCTAGGTGGAGCAGTTTCTCCAGACGCGCTCGGCGGCGCTCCAGGGAACGGCGGACGGCGCGCACGCTGGAGGCCAGCCGCCTTTGCAGGATCAGCAGGGCAAAGGCGACGTTGCGCTTGTCAGCGTCCAGCGCCCGGTTGTAGGACTTCTCCACGTATTCGGTGACAGCGTTGTAGAGCCGTTTCTCGTCGTCGCTGAGGCGATAGAGACGAGTGAAGACATGGCGGGGTGGGAAGAGGGGGCGTCCCGCGAAGTCCTTCAGGTCCTCCTTTAACCGGCGCAGGAAGAGCGGGTTCTCACGGCGCTCTACCGATTCCATCAACATCTCTGGGCTGGCGAAGAGGTCTGCCTCCAGCAGGTTCAGGAGCAGGCGGAAGTTCTCAGGATCGCCATGGTGGGGCGTAGCGGTGAGGAAGAGCATGAACTGCGCGGTGCGCGAGAGCAACTCCCCCAAGCGATATCGCTCGGTCTTGTCCAGTTTGGCACCGTAGCGGTATGCGGCCATTTTGTGCGCCTCGTCTACCACCACCAAGTCCCACCGTACCTCGCGCAGTGCTACCAGTATGTCCGACTGCTTGGCAAAGTCCATGGAGGTGATGACCTGAGGCTCTTCCTCCCAGATGTTGCGCCCCCAAGAGGCGTCCATCACGCGCCGATCCACAAGGAGGAACGTCTCCCCGAACCGTTCCTTCATCTCCCGCAGCCACTGGTCCTTGAGGTGGCCCGGAACGACGATGAGAGTGCGCCGCACCAACCCACGGTATTTGAGTTCTTTGAGCAGGAGGCCAGCCATAATGGTCTTCCCGGCGCCAGGGTCGTCGGCGAGAAGGAAACGGACTCTCGGGTGGCGCAGCATGTAGTGGTAGATGGCCTCAATCTGATGGGGAAGGGGGTCCACCTGGGAGACGTTGACCGCCAGCAGGGGGTCAAACTGATGGGCGAAGCGGATGCGGTAGGCTTCTATCCCTAGGAAGAACCCCTCGCCACGCCCGCCCAGATCTCGTTGCGGGCCTGAGGAGACGCGGAGGTAGGCCAGGTCCGCCTCGCTCAAGATGGATGAGTAGAACTGGCCGGTGCGAGTGCCAAGCGCCTCTACCTGGACCTGAGTGCCCAGGTGCTGAACGGTGAGGACTCGGACCGGTTCGGGCCAGAAATCGCCAATGAGAAAGTCGTTAGGTTGGGGAATGTGGATCATCTTTCCAAACCCACTTTGCAAAATCCCGCACACCGTCGCGCTTAACGGCGGGTGGGCCCTGTGTTAAAAGTACCTCTCGCCAGGGTGGATCTACCATTCTGGCTGTCGCCTCAGACGAAGTTGAGAGCCGCGAGGAGATTTTTTTGTGTGTCACGCCAAGTATATTTGGGGCTGGCTTTCTGTCAAATCTCATTACCTCTGGCCCGTTCCTACTCCAATTTCCTCGGCTCCGACAGGTCACAGAGCTGCAGAGGGTCGCTCAGAGGCGCTGAACCTCTTCATCAGCGCCATCCTCTCTGTTCCATCCCTTATCCGAACCCTTCGGGCACATTGTGAAAGTCTACTACGCTGTGGTTAAATTAAATATATGGAGTGCGGTCAGGCAAGGTAAGAAACACATAGCCAGGGACTGAACCACAGAAGGTTCGCGGGGCAACTCTGTGGGTGGACTCCTGTTATCCTTGCACCTTTGTCAGATCGCCACGATTTTCAGGAAATCCGGATGGGTAACAACTCGCAAACCCTCACAGGGTTGACGATCTCCGTCGCCTGTGCTAAACTGCCGCCCGTAACAAGCCAGTTTGAGCAACGACTTTGACGGAGCAGGTCGCAGCCGCAGCCGCCTGCAGAGAGATGCCGGGCGCTGCGAGGCATCGGCGGGGGCTGCCCGGGCCACTGATGAGGCCCCATCCACTCCCGAGCACGTCGCCCCGAGGCAATGCGGGGCCGGGTACGCCCGTTAGCGCGCACAATGAGGCCGGCAGGCGGCAGGCCTGCTGGCGAAGTCAGGTGGCACCACGGGGAGGCCCCTCGTCCTGAGCAGGAGGGAGCCTCTTTTTAGTTGAGCGCCTGCGCTGCAGGTGGAGGGAACAAAATGCTGGATCTCAAGATCATCCGCGAAGAGCCAGAGCGCGTCAAAGCGGCGCTGAGCACCCTCAACGATGAGGATGCCCTCTCGCGCATTGACCTCATCCTTGAGCTGGACGAACGCCGCCGGGCGCTCATCCAGCAGGTGGAGGACCTGCGCGCCGAGAAAAACAAGGCCAGCAAGATCATCGGCTACACCCGCGACCCCAAAGAGCGCGAGGTCAAGATCGGCCAGATGAAAAGCCTCAACGCCCGGCTGGAGAAGCTGGAGGCCGAGCTGCGCGAGGTGGAGCAGATGCTCCACGAGGAGATGCTGTGGGTTCCCAACCTGCCCGCGCCTGATGTGCCCGTAGGGCCGGACGAGTCGCACAATGTGGTGCTCCGCGAGGAGGGCGAAAAGCCCACCTTTGACTTTGAGCCGTTGCCTCACTGGGACATCGGCCCCCTGCTGGACATCCTGGACTTTGAACGCGGCGTAAAGCTCTCCGGTTCGCGCTTCTATGTGCTCAAGGGGCTGGGAGCACGCCTCCAGCGCGCGCTCATCACCTGGATGCTGGACGTGCACGTCAACGAGCACGGCTACACGGAGGTCTATCCCCCCTTTATGGTGCGCAGCGAGTGCTTGGTCGGTACGGGCAACCTGCCCAAGTTCGGCGACAACCTCTACCGCGACATTGAGGAGGATTTCTGGTGGATTCCCACTGCCGAGGTGCCCGTCACCAACCTGCACCGCGAGGAGATTCTGCGCGGCGAGGACCTGCCCCTCTATTACGTGGCTTACACGCCTTGCTTCCGCCGTGAGAAGATGAGCGCAGGGCGCGATGTGCGTGGCATCAAACGCGGGCATCAGTTTGATAAGGTGGAGCTGGTCAAGATCGTGGAGGGCGACCCCGAAGTCTCGGAGAGGGAGCACCAGAAGTTGCTCGCCGATGCGGAGGACATCGCCCGCCGCTTGGGCCTGCCCTACCGCATCGTGCAGATGTGCACCGGCGACTTGAGCTTCGTGGCGGCCAAGAAGTACGATATTGAGGTGTGGGCTGCCGGTTCGCGGGAGTGGCTGGAGGTCTCATCCGTCTCCAACTTCCACGACTTTCAGGCGCGGCGTATGAACATGCGCTACCGTCCGGCGCCGGGTGCACCCACGCGCTATCCGCACACCCTCAACGGCTCAGGGCTGGCGCTGCCGCGTGTGATGATCGCCATTCTGGAGAACTATCAGCAGGCCGATGGTTCGGTGGTCATCCCGCCGGTCCTGCGCCCCTACATGGGTGGCGTGGAGGTGATCCCCGTGCCTGGAGGAGCCTCTCGGTAGCTTGGGATGGCAGGCCCTACATTGTCACCTGGCCCATTGGGAGCAACGACCCCGGCGAGCTTTACGTCCAGGCGTGGTAAACCATCGCCTTGGATACAGCGTTGACGATCAAAGGGGCGGCCCCTGTGGCCGCCCCTTTGCGTCTTCATCGCCATCTCAGGTGAGGGGTATCCCCCCTCACTTCCCCACGAAGATGGGGTTGCTGAAAATCCAGCCGCGCAGTTTGCCCTTGAAGGGCAGGTAAACCTCTATGCGGTAGGCTCCCGTCTCGTTGGCGATGTAGGTGCAGTGCGTGCCCTCTGTCTCGCGCAGGATGACCTTGCCATCCTTCAGCAGGCGCATATCGGCCACACGTGGCACCACCGCCTGCAGGGTGACGCCATGCCCCAACCGCAGCCAGCCGCCCATCATGGTGTACAGGTTGCGCCCCTGCGCCGAGAAGCGAAAGCCCCGCGTGGGTGCGGGCAGGTCGTACCCCACGAAGGCGCGGCCCTCACGCAGCGCCTGCAGGACAAGCCGCTTGTCATGCTCAAAGTCGCCGCTGAAAGGGTGCGTCGTGAGGATGTGCGTGTTCACGCAGCGGAACAGATATTCATAAGGGAAAACGGCCTTGCGCAGCGGCCCCATAGCGTAGACCGTCCCGTGCGCATCGCTCCCACCGATGACCCGCACGCGCTGCCCTGCGCTCAGCAGGCGATCCCACAGTTGCAGCGTCTCAGGGTGGGGGCCGCTGATAAACCGCTCCGGGGCAAACACCGCCCGCAGGGCCGCCGTGCGGCTTTTCAAGTAACTTTTGAACTCGCTCATGTAGTTCCACAGTTCCAGGCCTGCGTAGCCCGTTACCTCCCAGTCCTCCCAGGGCAGGGCCGTCTCGCCGAAGAGCGGCGCGGCGCGCTCAAAGGGGTGCGCCAGAAAGCACATCCCTCCGCGCTCGTTGACCGCATCAATGAGACGCTGCGGATCGGGCGCATAAGGGGTCATCTCAGCCTCGGCGCCGAACACCAGGAGGTGGTTGGCCTGTGGATTGCGGCGCACGTCGTGCACCTCCTCGCCCACAAGCAGCAGCACGCGGCGGCCTGATGGCTCGCTGTAGTAACCCTCCACACCATCCACCCAGACGTTGTGATCGGTGACGATCACAAAATCCAAACCGGCGCGCAGGGCTGCTTTGGCGATCTCGCGGTGCGAGAAGGTGCCGTCGGAATAAGGCGTGTGCATGTGCAGGTTGCCGACGTACTCATAGGTTGCTTCCATTGTGCCTCATCTGCAAAGTGGTGAAGGGCGATACTCCGTGCTCTGCAACAAACTCGGTCGCTGACTGACGTGCGCTCCCAGCCTCACCTCTTCACTCTACTCTGTGGCGACGGGCATTGTCAAGCCCGCTGAGAATACTGTATACTGGGCGCGCCGAAGGAGGTGAGGGGCAGGCATGGCCGAGATCACCAATCGCGAGGCAGCTGCCATCTTTGCCGCCATCGCCGATATGCTGGAGATCAAGGGGGAGAACATCCACCGCGTGCTGGCCTATCGGCGGGCAGCGGAGACCATCGCCGCGCTGCCCCGCGATCTGCGCGCCATCTACGAGGAGGGGCGGCTCACCGAGCTGCCCTACATCGGGGCTACGCTGGCAGCTAAGATTGAGGAACTGCTGACAACAGGCCACCTGAAGGCTTATGAGCGGCTGGCCGCTGAAATCCCTCAGGGTGTGGTGGCCATGATGCACATCCCCGGCGTGGGGCCTAAGCGTGCCGCCCGCTTCTGGAAGGAGCTGGGCCTCACCAGCGTGGAGGCGCTGAAAGAAGCCGCGCAGGCGGGCAAACTGCGCACCCTGCCCGGCATGGGGGCCAAGAGCGAGGCCAACATTCTGGAGGCCATTGAGACAATGGAGCGCCGCACCGGCCGCCTCTCCATCGGCGAGGCCTACCCCATCGCCAGGCGCCTCTTGGAGCGCCTCACCGCCCTGCCAGCAGTGCTGCGCGGGGATGTGGCCGGATCGCTGCGCCGCTATTGTGCCACCATCGGCGACATTGACCTGCTTGTGGCCAGTGACACGCCGGCGCCCATCATGCAGGCCTTTGTCAGCCAACCCGAGGTAGCGCGCGTGCTCGCCCAAGGGGAGACCAAAGCCTCGGTGGAGCTGCACAGTGGCCAACAGGTGGACCTGCGCGTGTTGCCCCCTGAGCGCTACGGCTCGCTGCTGGCCTACTTCACCGGCAGTAAGGAGCACAACGTCCGCATGCGCGAGCTGGCACTCAAGCGCGGGCTCTCGCTCAGCGAGTACGGGTTCACCCCGCTGGAGGGCGGCGCGGAGATCATCTGCGCCGCTGAGGAGGATGTCTTCGCCACGCTGGGCCTGCCGTGGATTGCCCCCGAACTGCGCGAGGATCGTGGCGAGATTGAGGCCGCGCTGGAGGGACGGCTGCCCCACCTTATCACGCTGGAGGACCTGCAGGGCGACCTGCAAACACATACCACCTGGAGCGATGGCCACACCAGCGTGCTGGAGATGGCACAGGCGGCATTGGCGCGGGGCTATCGCTACCTGCTCATCACCGACCACAGCCACGGGTTGGGTGTGGTGCGCGGCATGAAGCCGCAGGATGTGCGCCGCCAGCGTGAGGAGATTGCGGCGGCCAACGCTGCACTGGACGGGGCGATCACCATCCTGCAGGGGGCGGAGGTGGAGATCCGCGCTGACGGCACACTGGACTACGACGACGAGACGCTGGCACAACTGGATATCGCCCTGGCCTCCCTTCACACCAGCCTGCGCCAGCCACGTGAACAGATCACGGCGCGGCTGCTCAAGGCCATCCGCAACCCGCACATTGCCATCATCGGCCATCCGCGCGGCCAGCTCTACCCCGACCGCGCCCCCGCCGATCTGGACATGGATGCCGTGCTGGAGGCTGCCGCCGCGCATGACGTGGCGCTGGAGATCAACGCCAACCCCTATCGCCTTGATCTGGACGATGTGCACGCCCGCCGCGCTGTGGAACTGGGTGTGAAGCTCGTTATCAGCACCGACGCCCACCGTCCCGAGGAACTGGACTACATGCACTACGGCGTGGGCATGGCTCGCCGCGGCTGGGTGGAGGCGCAGCACGTGATCAACACCTGGCCCCTGGAGAAGCTGCTGGAATGGGTGACCAACCGCCGCCGCTGACCTCCCCCACAGGCTATACGGCCATCATCCGGCAGGCCTTTGGCGAATTGGATGCGCAGGCCCTTGATACCCTGCGCCGCGTGGCCGTGCGCCGAACCTATCCCTCTAACACGGCGCTGTGCCGCGAGGGCGAACCCGCCGATCGCCTCTATGTGATCGTTTCGGGGCGCGTGATCGTCACCCACAAGGTGGAGGGGTCAGCAGAGGATTTCGTGCTGGGCTTCCTGGGGCCGGGGCAGTACTTCGGCGAGATTGCCGTGATCGCCGAAGAGCCGCGCGCTGCCACTGCCACTACCATCACCGAGACGGAAGTGCTGGAGGTCACCAAAGCGGATTTTGAACGCGTCTTCGCCAACAGTCCGGCGCTGGCGCGCCATCTCGTCAACACCCTGATCCGCATGATCCGCGAGACCGACCAACGTGCCATTGAGGACCTGGAGCGGCGTGCCGAGGAGCTCTCCCGCGCCTACCGTGAGCTGGAGGCCGCACAGGCCGATCGCATCGCCAAGGCGGCGCTGGAGGCTCAGCTGGAGGTGGCGGCGAGGGCGCAGCATAGCATGTTGCCGCTCCATCTGCCGCAAGTGGAAGGGTTTGAGTTTGCCGCCGCTTTTGAACCAGCCCGCCAGATCGGCGGCGACCTCTATGATGTGCATGAGGTGGACGGCGGGCGCATCGGCATCCTGCTGGCGGATGTTTCCGATAAGGGGGCACATGCCGCGCTCTTCATGGCCGTAGCACGCACCCTCTTCTGGACGGAAGAACGTCATCACAGCGATCCGGTGGCCGTGATGCAGGCTGTACATCGTGGGTTGGTGGCTGTCTCCACCTATGATATGTTTGTGACGGCCCTCTACGGTGTGCTGGAGCCGACACATCGGCTCTTCCGCTACGTGCGCGCTGGGCACGACGAGCCGCTGCTGCTGCGCGCCGATGGCACCATTCAGTTCCTCGGCGGGCGCGGGCGCTTCCTCGGCCTCTGGTCCGATAGTCCACCTGAGTTTGAAGAGCAGCAGGTTATACTAGAGGATGGGGATTGTGTGGTCATCTACAGCGACGGTGTGACCGACATGCGCAACCCCCTCGGCGAGCCATTTGGCCGCGAGCGCCTCGCCCAGACTGTGCGTGACCTGCATGCGGGGAGCGCTGAGCACATCGCCCATGGCGTTCACCGTGCGGTGCGCGAGTATCGGAGCGCTGCCGAGGCCTTTGATGACTTCACTCTGCTGGTGATACGTGCCACATCCCAGAAGACAGGCGCATGAGTGATGAGCGAAAGATACCCTGATCCCGACCAACCCACTGAACGCCACCCTCTCCCACCCGAGACGCGCTTGGGCCTCAAGCCGGGGGCGCTGCCCACCCAACGGGCTGCCCGCCCTGACCCGACACACCCCTCCATGCCCCCACCCCCGCCACATGAACCCCCTCAGCCGAGCGAATCGGGGTTATACGTCCCTTGGTGGGGGTTTGTGCTGGTCATCCTGCTTGTTGCCGCCGCTACCTGCGGGATGTGGTGGCTGGTGCTCTCCAGCCGCGGCGCAGGGAGCAATGTAGGTGGCTCCACGCCCACGCCCATTTTCGTCGTCATCACCTCCACGCCCACGCTGGCGGGCACCGAGGGCGGCCCCGCCGGCAGCATCCCCCCCACAGCCACCAGCACCCCCGCCGCCCCTGAAACGCCCACCTCTACGCCCACGCCGGAACCGACCGTGCCCGTCACGGTGGGCAGTCGGGTGGTCATCGTGGGCACGGAGGGGCTGGGGCTGCGCGTGCGGCAAGGGCCGGGCCTGAGCTTTGATATGATCTTTCTGGCGCAGGACGGCGAGGAGTTCCTCGTGCGGGACGGCCCGCGTGAGGTGGATGGCTTCGTGTGGTGGTATATCACTGATCCTCAGGACGTCAACCGCTTCGGTTGGGCCGCCGAGGAGTTCATGCAGGTGGTGCCTTAGCCGCTCATCTTCTTGGCGCTGAGCGTTGCTAATCCGCGACAAAATGCGGAATGAGCCAGATTACTGAAGAGGAATTGCAATGCTGCAATCCGCGCTGCCATCCCACGTATTGGGGTGGAACAGGAGCGTCCAGCCCGTTCCACGAGGGTTAACATCAAACGCTATGACGGTCTTAAAAGGCCCACCGGCAGGAATGTCGTCAGTGAAATGTATAAAGTTCTCCTTATCCCTGTTATCCCAATACAGGTCAAAAGAAGCATCAAATGACGCAGGGAATCGGATCTCTTGACCATCAATCAGGGCAAGTATTTCGTAGTCCTCCTCCCAAAGGGTGTCGTAGGTTGAGTTCGTGAGATTAACAATCTCCAGTTCAACGATAAGGAATACGCCCTGTGCCTTCTCGTCGTAAATCGTCTCGCTGAAGCGAATGGGTCCCGAGACAGAAACATCAAACAGCTGGCCGCACCTCACCGGCGTATAACCGCCCTGTCCAGACGGAGTTGCCGCAGCGAATGTGGGGGTCGCTTCTCGGGTGGTGCCCTGTGATGGGGTTGCCGTCCGCTGTGCGGGTGTTACGGTAACGGGTGTGGGGGTTGCTTCCCTCACAGGTCCGGGAGGCGCTCCGGTGGCAAGGTTTGGGGCGGCCCAACTTGGCATACTGTCCACTACATCGTTACTTGTCACAGAGGTGACGTGAGACCCATCCGGTCTCATCATGTAGATATCACTATCCCCGTCACGATCTGATACAAAGGCGATCCACTGGCCATCAGGCGACCAACACGGCGCCCAATTGTCATTTTCGTCTTCCATCAACGGACGCAGCCCTGTACCGTCAGCATTCACTGTATATATAGCACCCCGGAGCAACTGCGCTTCAAAATTGTCTGTATAAAGGACACCTAATTGTTCGTCCCAGGTCTCTAGCGTCCAGAAATTGCGGTTTTCCTTGATGTCACCGCTGGACCACCGTGTGAAGATAAGACTTTGTCCATCAGGTGACCACTGAGGCGAACGATCCCAACCCTCTCTGGCCGTTTCCTCTGTCGTTACCTGCCTCATCTGGCTACCATCTGCATTGATTATGAAGATGGAGTATCCTTTGCCCGGAACCCGGAACGAAGAGTACGCTATCATCTCCCCATCAGGCGACCATGTCGGATCATAGTCATTGAAATCATCACGCGTCACACGCGTTAGCGTCGCATCGTCAAGACCAGCATCACTGATGCGTGCAACCCAGATTTCGGATTTCCCGCTCCCGTAGGACGAGACGAATGCTATGTACTCTCCCTCTGGCGACCAATCGGGATCGTAGTAATCTTCACCCTTGCCGAAAGTTAGTTGCGTCAGGCCGGTGCCGTCAATGTTCACCATATAGAGATTTCTATTGCCGTCGCGGTCTGAGACAAACACCACCCTTTGGCCATCTGGAGATAAATCTGGGGACCAGTCATCGCTCGGGTCGCTAGTCAGTCGCCTCAATTGAGAGCCATCTGCTCTTATAGCATAAATATCTGCATCCTCATCGGCGTTGTCTCTGGCTGCGAATACAATCCATTCCGCACCGCCTATCGGTGTGGGGGTGGGTATTGGCGTTGGCGTCGGAGTTGGCGTTGGTGTGGGTGTTGATGTGGGTGTCGGCGTTGGTGTGGGCGTCGCCAACAGGTTTGAAATCACCCCACACCCTAATATTCCTGGCAAGAGGGACAAAGAGAGCAGCAGAATACCAGCCTTGGGAAGGAGGCGACTTTTCATTGTGGTCTCCTTTCTTGCTATGCTGCCCAACGGTGGGCTTCAGGCGCGGCACGCAGCACAACGGAGCGGCATCAGGTGGAGGCATGGGTTGGGCGACAACGAAGAGTGACAACTGCAAACCCGGCCTTACCATCATCCTTGTGAGTTTCAATGTGTGACTTCGTGTAAGACCTAACTCCCCCTGGACTTGAGCGGATTCAACCGCCACCGGCCGTATGCCACGAAACCCGCCAACCCAGCCAAAATCAGGTTCATAACGATATTCGGAAACTCACTGCGCGACAAATGCCAGACCGCCGCACCCAGCATGACGAGTACCAACCCGAGCGCCGCCAGGGGCGTCAGACGAGTCTGAATGCGAGTCAGACCAGGCAGGATAAGCCCGAGCCCCGCCAGGATTTCAGCAGTGCCAATGAAGTAATGCAAGCCAGGCGAGAGCTCATACATCCAAGCCATCGGCGCGGGTAGGCCAGGCGGAACGAGGAAATGGACGAGGCCAGTGAAGGAGAAGTAAAAGGCCAGCAAGGTTTGCAAGATCCACAACAGGATGTTCATAAGCGATAATTTCCTTTTGCACTCATTGGCTTCCAGGCCACATAGGTAGTATGGCGAACATATTTGCCGCCGCCCAACGGCACCGAGCTCAGCCGCGCCGCTGCAGGCGGAGCGTCGGCTGCAGCGAGCTGTTAGCCCGCCTGCTCATTCGCGGACGTTCTGGCAGTACTTTGCACTTCAACCGCCGCAACGACACACCCTGCTTTGCCGTTTGCATGTTCAAACAAACTCTCTTCTCGTCAACGCTATGGGTAACCCTGCCAGGACGAGCAATGCCGTATTAAAGGCAGCATTGAAATACACCTTGTAGAGTACGGAGAGTGATGTATCAAGAACAAACCAAATCAGCAATCCTAAAGCCAGACCATTCCACGACCAACGCTCTTTTCTCTTGAAAGGGTAGTGAGCAACATAGGTCAGGACAGTTCCCCAACCCGCGATGGTTGCTCCCCAGACGCCATAGATCCATTGCTGAAACCGTCTTGCGGCATCATCGACAGTATTCGTACCCCAGAAGGCGGGGTCAATCTGGCGATTGAACGACTCAAAAAGAGGGGTTCCATTGAAAAACACCATACCTAAGCCAAAAACGGAAACCGCAATGCCAAGCCCAACCAACCATCTTTGCCAGAACAAGAAACCCGACATTGTCTGTCCCCTTTGCGATGCGGAAGCGTCGCCCTATTCCAACCAGCGATTGATGCCAACGTTGAGCGGGCTAACATAGACTGGGTTGGAACGATCAACCTAGTAGCCTATGTCTTGCCTTTGCCCGCACAAGATGCAAAAAACGGACACTTGCAGCCTGACACGCAAGTTTTGGCCAAAGTTGAAAAAGGCATAACGATTGTGGGGCTGAGGTGTGGCACCCTCCTCTCCCTGACGGCCTGCTGACTCGCGGGACAACCTGATGAGGGCACTTTGCTGCTCTGCCAAAAGTTGCTGTTACTCACCTTAGTTCACATTGTAATGAAACGGATAAATCTGTCAATAAGAGATTGACGCCATCCTCCTTTCCTCCGCCAAACGGCCGGAACGCCTTCCCCCGTCCTTACCTGTCCGCAGCCCCCTGGACTTCCTCCGCAACACGTAATACGCAATTGGTATAATATGACTTTAGTTTTCTAAACTATTGGCGCCCTGAAGCACCTCATCGCTCAAACAAGCGGCAGGGCGATCGGAGAAGCATCTATGGGAGTGGCGGCTGGACCATACATCGTTGGCGTCCGCTTTCAGGAAGTCGGCAAGCTCTACCACTTTGACTCATCGGCCTATCCGCAGGTTCGGCTGGGCGATTATGTTATCGTGGAGACCTCGCGGGGACGGCAGATCGGCCAGGTGATGGGGCTGATCCCTCCTGAGAAGGCCGATCTGGCCAACCTGAAGCCCATCAAGCGGCTGGCCAGTGCCCGCGATCTGGTGATGAAGAAGCTCTACGAGGCCAAACAGGTGGAGGCGCTCATCATCTGCCGCGAGGCGGCGGCGGAACTGGGCGTGCAGGGGGCCAAGTTCATCCGCGCCGAGTATAGCTACGATGGCAGCAACCTCGCCTTCCTCTACACCTCCGAGGAGAACGTTGACCTGAGCCGCCTGCGGCGGCGACTGGCGCGCGAGTTCCGCGAAACGCACGTGGAGCTGCGGCGCATCGGTGCCCGCGATGCCGCCAAACTGCTGGGGGAGTATGGCGCCTGCAGCGGACCGCGTTGCTGCGCTACCCATCTCACCGAGTTCAGCCCCATCTCCATCAAGATGGCCAAGGCGCAGGGGATCTCGCTCAACCCTACTGAGATCACCGGCATGTGCGGACGGCTGCGCTGCTGCCTGCTCTACGAGTACGAACAGTATGTGGAAGCTCGCCAGCACCTGCCCAAGGTGGGTAAGATGGTGGGGACACCCTACGGCGAGGGCAAGGTTGTCGCTCTCAACCCGCTTATGGGGGTCGCTACGGTGCAGGTGGGAGAGCGCTCTTACGAGGTCAAGCGCGAGGACCTCATCCCACTGGAGGAGCTGCACGCCCTGCAGGAGAAAGCCGCCTCCCCCTGCCCGCGTGAGGGAGAGGGCGGCCCTTGCGAGTGCGGCATGCGCATCCGCGGCGAGGCATCCCCTCAGCCGAGCGCGGCGGAAATGCCCGCCGTTGCGAAAAGGGGCGGCAGGCGTCGCTCCAAGCGGCGGCGCAAGGGCCAGGTGGGCAGCTCACCTGAACAGACCTGAAGCGACCGATCCCGTCCAGACTACGCAAGCATCCGTCATCCACAGGAGGCACACATGGCAACCGATTTCCACGCAGCAGTGCTGGCGCTCAAGGATGAGATGATCGCCCGGCGGCGCGACCTGCACCGTCACCCTGAGCTGGCCTTTGAGGAGGTCCGCACGGCGGGCATCGTCGCGGCGGAGCTGCAGGCTCTTGGCCTTGAGGTACAGACTGGCGTGGGGAGGACCGGCGTGGTAGGGGTGCTGGAGGGTAGCCACGACGGCCCTACTGTGCTCGTGCGCGCCGACATGGACGCCCTGCCCATCCATGAGGAAAACCAGACGGATTACGTTTCCACTGTGGCGGGCAAGATGCACGCCTGTGGGCACGATGGGCACGTCAGCATGGGGCTGGCCGTCGCCAGGGTGTTGAGCGCCCAGCGCGAGCGCCTGCACGGGCGCGTGAAGTTCGTCTTCCAGCCCGCCGAGGAGATCGGCGGAGGTGCGCGGGCCATGATCGCCGACGGTGTGTTGGAGAACCCCCGCCCCGATGTCAGCCTCGGCCTGCACCTGTGGAATAACCTGCCGGTGGGCAAGGTGGGCGTCACGCCCGGCCCCTGCATGTCCGCAGCGGATGACTGGCACTGTGTGATCAACGGCGCCGGCGGACACGGTGCCTCGCCCCACCAGACCCAAGACCCCATCACTGCGGCAGCGCAGGTCATCACGGCACTGCAGACCATCACCAGCCGCAACGTGGACCCCTTGGATACGGCGGTGGTCTCGGTGGGGATGATCCGCGGTGGGGAGGCCTTCAATGTCATCCCGTCGGTGGTGGAGATGAAGGGCACGCTGCGCACCTACCGCAAAGCCACGCAAGAGCTCGTGCGCGCCCGCCTGCAGGCGATCTGCGAGGGCGTGGCGGAGGCGCTGGGCTGCCGCGCCGAAGTGACCATTACCCCTATGACGCTGGCGGTGGACAACGACCCAGCCGTGGCGGAGCGCATCGCTGCGCTGGCCGCGGAGGTCGTCGGCGCGGAGAACGTGCTGCGCGACGTGCGCACGATGGGTTCGGAGGACATGTCCTACCTCATGGACAGGGTCCCCGGTTGCTACTTCTTTGTGGGATCGGCCAACGCGGAGCGGGGGCTGAATTATCCGCACCATAACCCACGCTTTGATGTGGACGAGGAGGCACTGGTCATCGGGGCGACCATACTGGCCAAAGCGGTGGCGAGCTACGTCCTGCCGGAGGAGTAGGCTTCCGCTCCCTAAATTGTAAAGTAAGGAGGCCACATATGGGAGAAGATTGGCAACGCAATCTGCGCCGCCTGGCTTCATTCGGCGTGGCCAGCGAGGCGGAACGTGCCCTCTATCGCACATGCATTGGGCGTGTGATCAGCATGCTCACTTTTATCTTTATCGTCCTGTGCGTCGCCCTTTATGGGCTGATGTGGTACGGCCTGACGACAACCGGCCTGGCCGAACGGCTGCCTCAACCCATCGGGGGCCTGCTGGGCATGGGCCTTTTTGTCGGCCTGTTCATCTGCATCATCCTCGCTGGGCTGATCGGCAACTGGCTGCGCAACCGCATCTGGCGCGCCCTTCTCAGGCGCGCATCCAGAGGGCCATCGTGACCCTATATCATGTGCCCTCTGCGGCTTACAACCTTATTACGGTAGCCACAGGTGGTTTGACGCCCCCCTGACCCCCGTGTATACTTGCTCGCAGTTACGATCAGGGAGTGTGTGGTCAGGGAACGGCTGTGAAAGGCAATCTTCGCGACTTCAGCCCAACACAGGTGCTCAGCCTCATCAGCCTGGCCAAAAAGACCGGCGCGCTGGAGGTGCAGCGCCGCGATGCGCGGGCAAGGCTCTTCTTCAGGGATGGCAAGCTGATCCACGCCGCTATTGGCGATGCGGACGGCTCGCTGGCCTCTGTGCTGATGCGCGCCGGGCGCATCAGCAAGGAGCAGGCGGCCAGCCTCTCCCGCTATGCCGAGCGCAGCAGCGATAAGCAACTGGGCCTGCTTCTCGTGCAGAAGAAGTACTTCACGCAGGCCGACATTGTGCAGAGCATCAAGCGCCACGCCCTGGCAGCGGTCAATCAGTTTGCTGCATGGCGCGAAGGCGCCTTCGTCTTTGAGGCCGGCAAGCTCCCCGACGACGGGCGTATCACTGTGCCCATTGATTTGGAGAACGTCATCATCCAGATCGCCCGCCTGCAGAAGCTGGATGAGCAGCTGGAGGAGGAAATCCCCAGCCTGGACATCGGGCTGAAGTTCACCAACCGCCCCAACGTCAAACTCTCTGACCTCCAACTCACCCGTGACGAGTGGCGCGTGCTCAACTACATCAAGCCGGGCAACACCATCCGCATGATCGCCAACAAACTGGGCCTCAACGAACGCCAGATTCGGCGCGTGGTCGGTAGTCTGCGCGAGGCCGGACTGGTGGAGCTGGCCCAAGCCCCGCGCCGCCAGACACTCACACCGGAGGAGCGCCAGCAGAAGCGGGCGGTGGTCACCCGCCTGATTGAGCATCTGCAGGGCCTCTGAGCAGAATAGCGCGCTGATAAGGTGGGGGACGATGCAGCAGACCACAACCGTCAAGATGGTCATCACCGGGCCGTTCAATGCAGGTAAAACGCAGTTTGTGCAAACCATCAGCGAGATTGACGTGGTCTCCACCGAACGCCCTATCTCCGCTGAGGAGGAGCGCATCAAGGAGAACACCACCGTCGCATTGGACTTTGGCCGCATCACGGTGGATGACGACCTCATCCTTTACCTCTTCGGCACGCCCGGCCAGCGCCGCTTTGACTTCATGTGGGAGATTCTTGCTCAGGGAATGCTGGGCTTCGTCGTGCTGGTGGATTCGGCCCGCCCAGAGACCTTCCGTGAGGCCATGTCTATTCTGGAGACCTTCCGCGCCTATGCACCCACGCCCTACGTCGTGGCCGCCAACAAGCAGGACCTCCCCGATGCGTGGAGTTTGGAAGACCTGCGCGTGGCGCTGCGCCTGGATGATGACGTCAAGCTGCTGCCTTGCGTTGCCCACGACCGCGAGAGCGTGAAGAACGTCCTGCTGGAGCTGCTCTACAGCATTCTGGAGGAGATGGACACTCAGGAGGAGGCCTGAGCTTGCCCTCTCCTTGCTCCCTATTCGCCCAAAGAAGATAGGAGCTGCGCGTGCCCTCACTGGTCACCCCACAGGGAGTCGTTCATTACGAGGTCATGGGTTCCGGTCCCCCTGTGATCCTCATCCACGGTTGGACGCAGGCCTGGAACACCTGGCGTACCACGCTGGAAACTTTCCAAGATCGCTACCGCATGTACGCCCCCGACCTGTGGGGCTTCGGTGAGTCGGAGAAGGAGGGGCGCCTCTCCTTTGAGGTCTCCGACTTCATTGACCTTATCCCCCAATTCATGGATGAGTTGGGCATGGACTGCGTGCCCATCATGGGGCACTCTATGGGCGGCACGACGGCGCTGGGCGTGGCGCTGCGCTATCCCCAGCGCGTCAGCAAGGTAGCGGTGGTCGGTTCGCCCATCAACGGCCGGTCGCTGAGCTTCTTCCTCAAGTTGGCGGGCACGCGGCTGGTGGCCAGCCTCATGCTGGCGGGGAAAAACGCCCCTCTCCTGCGCCTTTTCCTCAAGTTTTGGTCGCCCTTTGTCTCGCGCCCTCAGCCGCGCCTCTTCTATGAGATGACCATCCGGAATGCCTCCGGCTTCACCATTGACTCGTTCTTCAAGAGCATTGCCTCCTTGCGGCGCACCAACCTCACCCCCGATCTGCACCGCATCACCATTCCAGCGATGGGCATCTACGGCCTGCGCGATGTGGTCGTCAACCCCAACCAGATCAAGGTCTTCAAGCAGCACATCCCGCACGGCATCGCCGTACCCATCCGAGAGGCCGGCCACTTCCCCATGTGGGATACCCCCACCGAGTTCTACCGCGCCTTTGAGCAGTTCATGGCGCTGTAGCAGCCCCACCCTGCGAGGGCGCTCCTAACCCTCCGCCTCTGGCGCAGGGGGATAAACCTTTTCTGGTGGGTGGCGGCGCTTGGGGCGTTCAATCAACTCCAGCGTCACGCCCAGCAGGCTCTCCGTATCCAGATAGGCGTAATAGCCATCACCATCAGGGCCAAAGCCCGCCCCTTCCATGATGACGTTGAAGCCCGCCGCCCGTGCCTGCTCCAGTGCGGCCTGCATGTCCTCCACCAGCAGCCCCAGATGGTGCACCCCGTACCCATGCTCGCGCACGAAGTCGGCGTATACCGTCTCGCCCTCTTGCAGCTCAATCAGCTCCAGGCGCGTGGGGCCGGCGTAGGTCAGCGCGATGCGGAAACGATAATCGGCAGGCCGGCCGTAGTAGGTCATCAGCTGCACCAGCGGCCTGCCGTAGGTGTAAAAGTGCCAGGGGCCGATGCCGAATAGCTGCCAGTAGTGCTCAACGGCGCGCTCCAGATGGGGGACGATGATGGCGATCTGCGCCACGCCGTTCTGCAGGAACGGCAAGGGAAGAGCGGCGTGCAAAGGGTTCTGCATCATGCGACGATCCTCCTCTCAAGGTGGTGATGCCCCCATTATGCCCACCTCAAGATAGGATGCCACTCGTGCACATGGCGCCCTGCCCGCCAACCTGCTCCATGCCCCTCACGTTGACACACTCCCGCCCTCGTGTTAGACTGGCTGCCAGCGTTTGCCCTGCATTGGCCAGAGGGCAACACCAGCCGTCAGATTGAGGTTGCCAGCCATGAGCCTTCCAGATCGGGCTATTCGGGAACGCCGCCGCCGCATCCACCGCACCCTGATCGGCATCATCCTTGCCACCTTGCCCTGCTACTTTTGCGGCATCGTGCTGCTGGTGGGCTTCAGCGGCGAGGTGCCGCCCACGCCGACGGCTACCCTTACCGGCATCCCTGTCACGGCAACGCCCAGTGATACGCCTACCTCTACCCCCACCATCACCCCTACGATCACGCCCGGCGGCCCCACGCTGACCCTGCCCGCCACACCTACCCAGTTCTTCCCGCCCACCAACACCCCCACGCCCGACCTCAACGCAACGGCCACCGTCAACGCCCTCCTCACGCAGGGCGCCTACTTGCTCACCCAGACGGCGCAGGCAGCTACGGCCAACGCCATCGCCACGGCTACCGCTAATGCACTGGCCACCGGCACAGCGCAGGCTGGCCTGACGGCCACCGCTGGCGCCAACCGCCCGCCGCGCGCCGTCCGCGATGGCGCCACAACGCTCATGAACACACCGGTGACCGTCAACGTGCTGGTCAACGACAGCGACCCCGATGGCGATCCCATCGCCATCAGCAGCTTTGATGCCACCTCGGCGCAGGGCGGCACGGTGACGTGCAGCGCCTCCGCCTGCACCTACACCCCGCCCACAGGCTTTGTCGGTGAGGATACGTTCCGCTACACCATTTCGGATGGACGTGGCGGCAGCGACTCGGCGCGGGTGACGGTGACGGTCACAGCACCGCCTACCAACACGCCAACCGCCACCTCCCCCCCAACCGCTACTGCCACGCAGGAAACCGCAACGCCGTAAGGTTTGTGAGAGAAGCAAGGGTATGAACCTTGAGAAACACTTGACGGAACTCTCCGAAGCGCCGGGCCTCGCCGGTTATGAGGCGCCCGTGCGCCAGATTTTGCGCACAGCGTGGGAAGGCCTGGCCGATGAGTACAGCGTGGACGGGCTGGGCACACTGCTGGCTGTCAAACATGGCAGTGACCCCGCCCCGCGCCGCCGTGTGCTTGTCACCGCCCACATGGACGAGATCGGCCTTATGGTGACGCGCCTTGAGGGAGCCTTCCTGCGCGTGACGGCCGTGGGCGGCGTGGATCGGCGTGTGCTGCTGGGGCAGCCGGTCATCGTGCACGGCGAGAAGCCGCTGCCCGCGCTCATCGCCAGCAGGCCGCCGCACGTGCTGCCCGCCGAGGCCCGCTATAGCTACCCCAAGATGGAGGATTTGGTGGTGGATACAGGCCTTAGCACCCGCCAACTGGAGCGCCTGGTACCGGTCGGTGCGCCGGTGACCTTCGCCCAAAAGGCGATCCCGCTGGGGGAGGGCCTGCTCTGCGGCAAGGCGCTGGATAACCGCGCTTCAGTGGCCGCCCTCACGCTCGTCCTGCACATGTTGCAGGGGCGGACGCATCGCTGGGATGTGCTCGCTGCGGCCACGGTGCAGGAGGAGGTCACGCTGGGCGGTGGCAGGACCATCGCCTGGCGCACCCAGCCCGATCTGGCCATCGTCATAGATACCACCTGGGGGGTGGGCGTGGGCGTCGGCGAGGAAGAGGGCTTTAAGCTGGGTGAGGGGCCATCGCTGGTTATCGGGCCGAACGCCCATCCTAAGCTCTTCCACCTGCTGCGCGAGAAGGCCAAGCAGCTGGAGATCAAGGTGCATCCAGAACCCGCGCCGCGCAGCAGCGGCACCGAGGCGTGGGCCGTACAGGTCAGCCGTGACGGCGTGCCGACGGCCATCCTTGGCATCCCCATCCGCAACATGCATACGCCGGTGGAGATCGTCGCTCTGCGCGATATTGAGCGTACGGCGCGGCTGGTAGCCGAGTTCATCGCCGATCTGGATGAGACGACGCTCGGCAAGTTGGCGCTGGATAGTGACGCATAGCAACGGATGCGCCGCCCGCCTCACCCCTGAACCTTGTTATACTCAAAAGCGTCTTGCTGGGGTGGGGTAGGGGGAACGGCGATCTTGACAACGGAGCAGGCAATGCGCTATCTGGAAAAATGGCTTGAGGTGCTCCATAGCTACACCCTGTTGGCTGCCCTGTTGGGGGCTGCGCTTATCCTTGGGGGTGCGCTGGCCTTCGCTGGGCTAAGCGCTCCCTTGCGCTACGTGGGCCTGCCCCTTATGTTCCTCGGTGTGCTGTGCATCCCCACCCGCAAGGATGGACGCAAAGACGGAAGCGACATATGAAGGTCCTGCGAGCACTCTCGGAAGCGATGGGCGTCAGCGGTGAGGAAGGTGAGGTACGCCGCCTCATCCTTGACCTCATCGCGCCGCACGTGGACGACGTGCAGACTGACACGCTGGGTAACCTCATCGTCACCAAGCGCGGCACGGGCCGCCGCCACCTCAAGGTGCTCATTGATGCCCACATGGACGAAGTGGGGCTGATGGTCACTGGCTACACAAGCGATGGGATGCTGCGCGTCAAAGCGGTGGGCGGGCTGGATGAACGCCTCCTGCCCGGCACGCGCGTGTTGGTCGGCCCGCAGAAGATCCCCGGTGTGATCGGCGCCAAGCCGATACACCTGCTGAGCGAGAACGAGCGCGAGAGCGTGGTCAAGATGGACGCCCTGCGTGTGGACATCGGCGCCACAACGAAGGAAGCAGCGCAGAGCAAAGCCCCGCTAGGCACACGCATCGGCTTTGAGAGCGCTTTTTTGGACCTCGGCGCCACGGTGCGCGGCAAGGCCTTTGATGACCGCGTGGGTTGCGCCGTGCTGGTGCACATCCTGCAGGGTGAGCGCTACCCCTTTGACGTGGTAGGGGCCTTCGTGGTGCAGGAGGAGGTCGGCCTGCGTGGGGCGCAGGTGGCTGCCCACCGTGTGCAGCCCGATGTGGCTTTCGTGCTGGAGGGCACCATTGCCGACGACCTGCCCAAAGGCGAGGAGGTAGACGAATCGCCCACCACCGAGCTGGGCAAGGGCCCTGCCCTTACCGTGATGGATGCCAGCGTGATCTACGACGCCCGCCTCAACCGCCTGCTCATGGAGACCGCCGAGGCGCTGGGCATCCCTTACCAGTTCAAGCAGCCGGGCATCGGTGGGACGGACGGCGGGGCTATTGTGCATCAATTGGGCGGCATTCCGGCGGCGGCGATCTCGGTGCCGTGCCGCTACATCCACAGCCCTACGGCCATGCTGAATAAGAACGATTACCGCAATGCCGTCAAATTGCTGCGTGGAGCGTTGGAGCGGTTGGAGCGCAGCGTGCTGACCCGTTAGCCTCACCCTGACCCTCTCCTTGTGCCGCAAGGGATGAGGCGGGTAAACTGGCCCAACTGACCATCGCCGTTCAAGATGGACGCTGACCTGTTAGACCCTCCTATCATCCGTATGCCGGACTTTGCCCCCGGCGAGTGGCTCAACACCGAGCAGCCGCTCACCCGTGAGAGCCTGCGCGGGCGGGTAGTGCTGGTGGACTTTTGGGATTACACCTGCATCAACTGCCTGCGCACCCTGCCCTACCTCACTGCCTGGCATGAGCGCTATGCTCCCCTCGGCCTCACCGTGATCGGCATCCATGCCCCTGAGTTCCGCTTTGCCCGCTCACGGGCGCAGGTGGAGCAGGCCCTGCGCGAACACCGCGTCACCTATCCCGTCCTGTTGGACAACGAGTACGCCAACTGGGAGCGCTTCGCCAACCGCGCCTGGCCCACCAAATACCTCATTGATCACGAGGGGTATCTCCGCTACCGCAATGAGGGCGAGGGCTACTATGAGGAGACCGAGCGCGCCCTGCAGGCCGCCTTGCGCCTGCGCAACCCCAACGTGCCCCTGCCCCCGCTGATGCCGCCCCTGCGTCCGGAGGATGTCCCCGGGGCGCGCTGCTACCGCCCCACACCGGAACTCTACGCCGGTTACGAACGCGGTGCGCTGGGAAACCCTGAAGGCTATGCCGCAGGTGGCCCTATGGTCTACCAGCTGCCCTACCACACCGAGCGCGTGGAGCGCTTCTTCTACGCTAGCGGCATCTGGCGCGCCGAACGTGAGAGCTTCGCCTTTGCCGGGCAAGACGGCGGGCGTATTGTCCTGCCCTATCGTGCGGTGAGCGTCAACGCCGTGCTCAGCCCCTCCGCCGATCCGGTGGAAGTGGCCTTGGGCTTGCGCCCCAAAGACACCCCGCCCCTCATTGAGGTATGGCAGGATGGCGAGCCGCTGCCGCCCGACCATGCCGGGGCCGATGTCTTCTACGATGCAGCGGGCATCAGCGCCGTGCTGGTGGAGCGACCCCGCATGTACGAGCTGATCCACAATCCGGGTTTTGAGGCGCACGAACTGGAGTTGGTCTTTCGGGCGCATGGTCTGGCGCTCTATGCGTTCACCTTTACTTCGTGCGTGATGAGCGATTAGCCATAAGGAGCAAGGATGCCCTCAGCAGCGATGGCTAACGGGAGGTTTTGCCATGAAGATTGATGCCGAGCTGCTCAGCTTCCCCTTCAAAGACGCCCGCTGGCAGAACAAGATGCTCATCGGCGGGCTGTTGGCGCTGACAGGATTTGTTCTCCTCCCGCTGATGCTGTTCCTCAACGGCTACGGGTTGCGTGTCTTGCGCCACACCATCCGCGAAGGGCAACCCACCCTGCCGGAGTGGGACAACTGGGGGGATCTCTTTTTGGATGGGCTGCGCGCCGTGGTGGTGTCCTTTGTGTACCTGCTGCCCGTGTGGGTGCTGCTGTGCGCTGTGTTCTCCTGCTTGTTCCTGCCGCTGCTGGCCGTCCCGACAATTTTTGCCTTCCCCTCCGAGGCCGAGGCGCAAGGCACCGCCCCCACGCTGGGGATGCTGTTCTTCTTTGGCGGCCAGATCATGGCTCCTGTGCTGTTTGCCCTCGCCGCGCTGCCCGCCCTCTTTTTGGGGTACTTTGCCATGGTGGCCGTGACGCGCATGGTGGCACTGGGGACGCTCAACGCCGCTTTTGATTTCGGCGCTGTCTGGCGGTTGGGTGTGAGTGGCTTCAACCACTTCTTTCTGGCGCTGGTGGTGTACATGGGCCTCACCTTTGCCGTGAACTACCTCACCTCGCTCCTGATCTACACCATTGTGCTGTGTTGCATGTATCCCTTTGTGCTGGCGGCGTGGTCTTTCTACGCCCAAACCCTTTTTGGGGCGCTGTTTGGTTTGGCCTACCGCGCTGCCCAGCCCGCCGAGGCTGCCGCCCCTGCCGTATAGGGGTGGCCGTCACATGAGGGGTGGGGCCGGGCCTGCCGAAGTAGTGGACTTCAACACGCCCGCCGTGTATGTGACAAATGCCTGTAGGGCACAAGGCAGGCGCTCTCATGATCCTCACCGTGTAAAGGACGAGCATGATGCTACGCGCATTGTTTCTCTACCTCTCGCGGGCAGCGTGGGCCAGGCGCCTTGTCACCCGCTGGGGATTGGCACGGCGTGTGGCGCGCCGCTTTGTGGCCGGCGAAACGCTGGAGGAGGCCATCGCTGCGGTGCGTCGCCTTAATGAGAAGGGCATCTCCGCCACCGTGGACGTGCTCGGCGAGAGCGTCACTGATGCTGAGATGGCGCGACAAGCCGCCGAGTCCTATCTTGTCTTGCTGGAGGCCATCCGTGCCAACGGTCTCGCCGCCACCGTCTCGCTCAAACTCACCGCACTGGGGCTGGATATTGACGAGGCGCTGTGCCGCGAGCACATGCGCCGCATCCTCAGCCGCGCCCGTGAGGTGGGCACCCGTGTTACCATTGACATGGAGGATCACCCCTATACTCAGCGCACGCTGGACCTCTACCGTGCCCTGCGCCGCGAAGACGGCTTTGACAACGTCGGCACGGTGATCCAGGCCTATCTCTACCGCAGCGATGCTGATATCGCTGCGCTGGCCGCCGAAGGGGCGGAGATCCGCCTCTGCAAAGGCGCCTACAAAGAGCCGCCGCAGATCGCCTATCCGCGCAAGAAGGACGTCAACGCTGCCTTTGTGCGCCAGATGAAAGTCCTGCTGGACGCTGCGCTAGAGGGGCGCGGCTATCCGGGCATCGCCACGCACGATGAGCGCATCATCGCCGAGGCCAAAGCCTATGCCGATGCCCGCCGTATCCCTCGCGAGGCCTATGAGTTCCAGATGCTCTACGGTGTGCGGCCTGCCCTGCAGGAGCAGCTCGTGGCCGAAGGCTACCGCCTGCGTGTTTATGTGCCCTACGGCACACAGTGGTATCCTTATTTCATGCGCCGCCTCGCCGAACGCCCCGCCAATGTCTGGTTCTTTGTGAGCAATCTCTTTCGGCGCTAAGATCGGGGGTGTTTGAGGCAACCTGCGCTTGTGGCAAGGGCTTGACAAGCGGCCAGGAACTGTGGGGAAGACAGCATGGACCTGAGAGGCAAAGTAGCGCTTGTCACCGGAGGCGCCCACCGTGTAGGGCGCGCTATTGCGCTGGGGTTGGCCCAGCGTGGGATGCACGTGCTGGTGCACTACAACCGCAGCGAGGAGGCCGCCCTGCAAACGGTGGAGGACATCCGGGCGCTAGGCGTGCGCGCCGAGATGGTGCGCGGCAACCTGGGCAACCCGTTGGATATTGAGCAGGTCTTCGTGGCGCTGGAGTCGCACTTTGGGCGGCTGGATGTGCTCGTCAACAGCGCGGCCACCTTCCAAAGCGCCGATGTGCTGGAGCTGACGGTGGAGGACTGGAACTACGTCATGGCCGTCAACCTGCGGGCGCCCTTCCTGTGCAGCCAGCGCGCCGCCCACCTTATGCTGGCGCGCGGCACTGGCGGCGTGATCATTAACATCGCCGATATCGGTGGCGTGATCCCTTGGGTGCGCTACCCGCACCACAGCGTGAGCAAGGCCGGCCTTATCATGCTGACCAAAGTGCTGGCCAAAGCGCTCGGGCCGGAGCTGCGCGTCAACGCGGTGGTGCCCGGCGCCGTGCTCAAGCCCGAGCACATGCCCGATGCCCGCTGGCACGATTTGGGGGCGGCGCTGCCCCTGCGCCACCCCGGCGAGCCTCAGCATGTGGCCCATGCCGTCATTGCACTGGCTGAGAACGATTTTATCACCGGCGCCGTGCTGCACGTAGACGGCGGCGATGCGCTGCTCGGTACGGCGGATTTCGTGTGAGGAGCGTTCCCCTTTTTAAAGAGACCTACAGAAATCCCTCCCATGCTTAAGTCTGTGCGGCGTAAACATCCCGTTAGAATCGCCTGCCCCTTGTAACCTCCTTCCACTATGTGGCGTCTAAAGGACAACAGGAAAACCTATGTGGGAGGAACGGCACGATGGGACTAGACCTTAATCTGGGGCTGAGCGGTCTTGGCGCAGAACCCTATGATGTGATCATCATCGGCGGCGGCCCAGCGGGGGCCTCTGCCGCTATCTACACGGCCCGCGCTAACCTCAAAACGTTGGTCATAGATAAGGGGCTGACGGCGGGGGCGTTGGGCCTCACTGAGAAGATCAGCAACTACCCCGGCGTGCCCGGTCCCATCAGCGGGGCTGAGCTGGTCGCCATCATGCGGCGGCAGGCCGAGTCTTTCGGAGCGCAGTTCGTCACTGATAAGGTAGTGGGCGTTGACCTGCACGCCAACCCCAAGATGGTACAGGGCGGCACGGGCACTTACTTCGGACGGGCGATTATCCTCGCCACTGGCTCTATGGGGCGCAGCAACCCCGTGCCCGGCGAGGAGGAGTTCTTGGGGCGCGGCGTGAGCACCTGCGCCACCTGCGATGGCGCCTTCTTCCGCGACCGTGAGGTAGCGGTGGTCGGCAACAACGATGAAGCGCTGGAGGAGGCGCTCTTCCTCACGCGCTTCGTCCGCCGCCTCCACCTCATCGTCCCCACACCCGAGCTGAAGGCCAGCCCCACCCTCGTTGACGAGGCAACGGCGCACCCCAAGATAGAGGTGCACTTGGGCACGCGCCTCAAGGAGATCGTCGGCAACGGCAAGGTGGCGGGCGTGCGTGTGCATCCCCGCGGTGGCGAGGAGCAGCTGCTGCCCGTGGAGGGGGTCTTCCTCTATCTGCAGGGCAACCGGCCCATTACCGACTATCTGCTGGGGCAGCTGCAAACCACCGAGTCGGGCTGCCTTGTTGTGGATGAGGCCACCATGCAGACCAGTATCGCGGGCGTGTTCGCGGTGGGCGACCTGCTCTGCAACCACACCAGGCAGGCCGTCATCGCCGCTGCCGATGGCGTGAAGGCCGCCCTCAGCGTGGAGCGTTACCTGAGCGGGCGCGAGAAGCTGCGCCCCGACTGGGGCTAGGGGGCAGGGATTGTTTTGTTCACCCCCGCGCCGCTGGAGGTAAGCGGTTACGGCAGGTTGCTCACATCCCAGAGGATGACGGTGCCGTCCAACGAGCCGGAGGCGAGCGCCCGCCCGTCCGGGCTGAAGGCTACATTATCCAGGGCTCTCTGCGTAGGGGAGCGCCACACTTCCTCCAGCGTGTCCATGCGGTACAGGTACAGGCCAGTGCCAGAGGCTACAGCCAGCAGGCTGCCGTCCGGCGAGATAGCAATTTCCTTAATCTCTCCCTTACCCAGCCGCATGAATGCTCCCTCAGGCACTGGCCCGGCAAATAGGTCGGGCGGTGGTGTGGGTGAGGGTGCGGCGGTGGTGGTGGGCGTAGGTCTGGGGGTAGAGGTGGCGGTGGGGGTTGGCGCGGGTGTGGCGGTGGTGGTGGGCGTAGGTCTGGGGGTAGAGGTGGCGGTGGGGGTTGGCGCGGGTGTGGCAGCCACTCCCCTCGCCAGCAGGCCACCCCCCACCAGCAACGCCAGCAGCGCCACCGCAGCGCCCACCCACACCCACAGCGGCGTGCGGCGCGGCGGGGCGGCAGGCGCAGACGTGGGGTAGCGCGGCCACTCCGCCGGCTCCATCGTCGGCGCATAAATGGTGCTCCCCTCTTCCCGCTCGGCAGGCACCGCCAGCGGCACCGTCTCCCCCTCGGAGGGGGCGGGCACCGCCTCACCGCGCAGCGCCGCCTGCAGCGCCCGCGCCAGCTCCCCCGCCGTCTGGTAGCGCTCCGCAGGGCGCTTGGCCAGCGCCCGCTCCAGCACCCCCTGCACCGCAGGCGGCAGGTCGGGGCGCAGAGGATGCACATCAGGGACGGGCTTGGTGACGTGCGCCATGAGCAGGCCCATCGGCGTGTCGGCCTCAAAGGGCAGGCGCCCCGTCAGCATCTGGAAGAGCGTCACCCCCAACGCATACACATCCACCAGCACGCTGACGCCCCCCGGCTCGGCCATCTCGGGCGCCATGTAGGCGGGTGTGCCCACAACGCCGCTGCCGGTGAGCGAGGCGGTCGTCTCCGCCACCTTGGCGATGCCAAAGTCGGTGAGGTAGGCGTTGCCCTCCTCATCCAACAGCACGTTGCTGGGCTTGATGTCGCGGTGCACAATGCCGCGCCGATGGGCGTAGTCCAGCCCCTCGGCAATCTGCGCGGTGAGCCGCACCACCTCCTCCAGCGGCAGCGGCCCCCTCGCAATGCGCCCCGCCAGCGTGCCGCCGGGCAGGTAGGCCATCACGATGTAGGGCAAGCCTTCGTGTTCCCCGGCATCGTACACGGGCAGGATGCGTGGGTTTTGCAGGCGCGCCACAGCGCGCGCCTCTCGGGTGAAGCGCTCCAAAAAGGTGGGGTCCTGCAGAAAGTGGGCGGGCAGCACTTTGATGGCCACATCGCGGCCCATGCTGGCCTGATGCGCTTTGTAGACCACCGCCATGCCGCCCCGTCCGATCTCCTCGGTGATGGTGTAGGGGCCAATCTGCCGGCCGACCAGTCCGCTCATGGGGCGTTGCTCCTGCTCACAGCCTGGGTGGGGTGGGGGGTAAGATACCCCGCTTGTGCTTCAGTATAGCATATAAGCGCGCTGGAGAGTCAATCCCCAAGGCCCGCGTAAGACCGACCGAACTCTCTGGCGGTAACCTGAGGTGCGATACTGTCAATAAATTGAAACCCTCTTGTGACGCCCCCGTCAAGCCAGAAATTGCCTTTTCGTCTATAATTAGGTACCGGCGCATGGTAATCGCCCCCCTCGCGGGGCCGAGGACGGAGGCATGGGTCATGTCCAAAGGCAGGATTCTGGCCGTTGAGGACGACCGTGATATCGCCAATCTGCTGAAGCTTTACTTCACCGGCCAGGGGTACGATATTCAGATCGCCAGCCGTGGCGGCGAAGCGCTGAATCTGGCGCAACAACAGCTGCCCCAACTCATCGTGCTGGACATCAACCTGCCCGACATTGACGGCTACACCATCTGCAAGACCCTGCGCACCAACGCCCGTACCCGCCATATCCCCATCATTTTCCTCACCGAGAAGGACGAACGCAGCGATCGCATTGCCGGTTTGGAACTGGGCGCCGATGACTACATCACCAAGCCCTTTGACATTGAGGAGCTGCGCCTGCGCATCGCCAATGCCATCCGTGCCAGCGAGCGCATGGGCCTCACCGACCCGCGCACTGGCCTGCCCAGCGGGCAGCTCATTGAAGACGCCCTGCGTGAGTTGCTGCGCCAACCCAGGTGGGTCTATATGGACATGCGCATCAACCACTTTGACGCTTTCCGCGATAAGTATGGCTTCGTGGCTGGTGATGAAGTGTTGCGTTTCACCGCCATGCTCATCAGTGAGGTGATCGATCAGCACGGCTCGTCGGGCGACTTCATCGGCCATGCGGGCGGCGATAACTTCGTGCTCATCACCTCGCCGGAGAAAGCCGAGAAGGTGAAGAGCACGCTGGAGAAGCGCTTCAACGACGAGGTGCGCGTCCACTATTCTTACCGTGACCGCGAGCAGGGGGGCATGAAGATGGACGATGGCAAGGGCGGCGAAGTGCTCGTCCCCCTCATGACCATTGCGATTGGTGTGGTGACCTCCGAACGGCAGTTTGCAGACATCCGCGAGATCACGGAGGCCGCCGCTGAGGCGCGGCGCAAGGCACAGGTGCAGGCCACGCCGCCTAAGCCACCCGAGAGCGCCGCGCCACGCACCGCTCTGGAAGAGAAGCCATGAACACTCTGGCCTCTGTTGAGACGCTTGCTGCTTTGCTGGCCGCCTTTGGTGCGGTGGGGCTTGCCGCGCGCACAGGCGGTTCCCGTGAGAAGCCTCCCCCCGCCGAGGCTGTTCCGGCGGAGGGCGTGCTGATGGCCGACTCCAACGGGCGGGTGATCTACGCTAACGAAACGGCTCGCGAGTGGCTCGCACTGAACAGCAGCACGTCCAGCCTACGCCAGCTCTCGCGCCGCATCACGCCCTCCCGCTCCTTCCTCAACCTGTTTAGCACCGAAGGACGCGCCACCCTCACCGTGCGCGATCGCGTCCTGGAAGCCACCTCGCACTGTGTGGCGCTGGGCGAAGAGAAGCACTATGTCGTGGTGCTACGTGAAAAAGCAGCTGAGGACGTGGCTGAGCTACAGCGCCGCAGCCAGCGTTTGGCCATCCTGAGCCGCATTTCGGCCACACTGGCCCGTGCGCTCGATCAAACCAGCATCCTGCAAACCACCGCCAATGAACTACGGGCGACGTTGGAGGCCCCACAGGCCAGCGTCATCCTCTTTGATAGTGAGCAGGCCATCGGCACGCGCGCCATTCAATCGCCCTCCACCTCTGATGGCTCGGTGCGCCCCCTGAGCATCCCCTTAGAGAACAACCCAGCCATTGAGCACCTGCTGACGACCCGATCGGCGCTGGCCATTGAGGATGTGGCCACCGACCCGCTAGCCGCTGCCATGCGCGAGGCGCTGGCTGCCGAAGGCATCACTGCCCTGCTGATGCTGCCGCTGTTTGTGGCCAACGTCCTCATCGGCGCCATCACCGTGGAGCACACCGATGGCCCACACCGCTTTGACGCCGAACTGGTCAATCTGGCCCACACCATCGTTCATCAGGCGGCCATTGCTGTGCAGAATGCCCAGCTCTTTGAGGAGATAGCCATCCGCCAGCGCGAGATGGGCATTCTGGCCGAGGCAGGGCGTATCGCCGCCGCCTCGCTGGATTTCTCAACGGTGGTGCGCAACACGGCCAGCCAGTTCGTGCAGGCGCTGGGGATGGAAGGTTGCTACCTCTCCCTGTTGGATGGGGAGGGCGATCACCTCATCCCGCTCATAGATTTTCGGCGTCGTGCCACGGCGCGCCTGCCGCAACCCGGCGAACGCCGTGTCCTGACGGATTACCCCACAGCAGCGCGCGCTCTTGCCGAGCGTGCCCCGCTGATCATCAACGTCACCAATGCTGATCTGACCCCTCCCGAGGTGGAGTGGCTGGCCCACCGCAACATGGGTACGGTGCTGCTTATCCCGCTGGTGGCGCATGGGGAAGCCATTGGCCTGGTGGAGGTGTGGGATGTTTCCCCCGCGCGGCGCATCAGTGCCCGTGAGGTACGTCTGGCGAATGCGCTCGCCGCGCTGGCCGCCACGGCGCTGGAAAATGCCCGCCTGCACAATGAGACGGCGCAGCGTGTGGAGGAATTGGCCTTCATCAGCGAGCTGAGCCGCCTGCTCATGCAGACTATCTCGCTGGAGGAATTGTGTCGCGTGCTGCAGGAGCAGCTTAGTCGGGCGCTGGAGGTGCGCTCGCTGACGCTCACCCTACGCGATCCCTTGAGCGGCAAGATGACCTTCCCGCTTGTGGTGCGGAACGGCCAGCGCCTGACGGTTGAACCGATGGACTTTGGCGCCGATCCCTATAGTTACGTGATTGAGCAGTGGGAGCCGCTGCTCATCACCCATGACGTGGATGCGGTGTTGGATCGGCTGGGTGTTGACCCGCTGGAGCGCGGCCTGCGTTCGCTGTTGGCAGTGCCCTTCTCCAGCGGTGAGATAGTAGGGGCACTGGCGGTTGAGGATTACGAGCGCGAGGAAGCCTTCAACGAGGCTACTCTGCGCGTGCTCAATCCCATCGCGGCGCAGGTGGCCGTCTCGCTGGAGAACGCGCGCCTGTATGCCGAACTGCAACAACGTCTCTCCGAGACCAACACCCTGCAAGAGATCACGCGCGTAGTCAACTCCGCGCTGGACCTGCGCACGATCTTTGAGCGTGTGGTGAACGAGCTGGCCACCGCCTTCCGCTATCCGCTGGTGGGGCTGTTCACCGTGCAGGGTGGTGAGCTGCATCTGGAGGCCCATTACGGCTACGAGCCGGATGAGGTTGCCCGCTTTGCCCGTGTGCCCTTTGAGGCTGGCATCGTTGGGCGCTGTGTGCGCACCGGTCGGGCGCAGTTCGTGCGCGATGTCACCCGCGACCCCGATTATCTGCCCATCCGTGACCGCGTGCGCTGTGAGATCGCTGTGCCCATCGTCGCTGAGAACGATGTGCTGGGCGTGCTGGCAGTGGCCTCCGGCGCCGATGCTCCGCTGGATGAGAACGACTTTCAGCTGCTGCAGACGCTGGCCGGGCAGGTGGCCACGGCGATGGTTAACGCCAACCTGTTCGCGCAGATGGTGCGCCTTTCCGAGGAGCTGGAGCGCCACGTAGAGGAGCGCACGCGGGAGCTGCGCGAGGAGCGCGACCGCATTGACACACTCTACCGCATCGCCGTGGAGCTGACTGCCAGCTTAGACCTTGACCGGGTGCTGCATCGGGCGCTGGAACTGGTGGGTGAGGCTGTTGGCGCGGATACGGGTGCACTGTTCCTTGTTGACCCGCAGTCGGATTACCTCATCTACCGCGCCTCCATGCGCTTTGATGAGTCCCTGCCGCCGGGCGGGCGCCAGATTCAGCTGAGCCGCCACGAGGGGCTGGCTGGCTGGGTGATGGACAACCGCCAATCAGTGGTGATTGACAACGTGCAGACCGATCCGCGCTGGGTGAAAGTGCCGGGTACGGAAACGCGCCGCTCCCTGCTGGGGGCGCCGCTCATCGCCAATGAGGAGGTGTTGGGCTGCATCTTCTTCAACAGCGACACGGTAGGGGCGTTCCATGAGGGGCATCTGCGGCTGGTGGAAGCGGCAGCCAATCAGGTGGCCGCCAGCATTAACAACGCTGAGCTGTACCGCCTCATCCGCGATCAGGCTGAGCGCCTGGGGGTGATGCTGCGTGTGCAACAGACCGAGGCCGCCAAGAGCCAGGCCATTCTGGAGTCGGTGGCCGATGGCGTGATGGTGACCGACCAGAACGGCGAGATCATCCTCTTCAACGCGGCAGCAGAACGCACGCTGGGCCTGCGCCGCGATGAGGTGTTGGGGCGTCCCGCCGTTGAGCTGAGCGGTCTGTACGGCCCAGGTGCGGCGCAGTGGGCCGAGCGCCTGGAGAAGTGGCGCACCGCCCCGCGTGAGTATCAGGGCGATTACCTCTCTGAGCGCGTGGATCTGGGCGACCGCGTGGTCTCGGTACACGTCTCGCCGGTGGTGCACGGCAACGAGTATCTGGGACTCGTCTCCGTCTTCCGCGACATCACCCGCGAGATTGAGGCGGACCGCGCCAAGAGCGAGTTCGTGGCGCGCGTCTCACATGAGCTGCGTACACCTATGACCAGCATCAAAGGCTACGCCGACCTTATCCTGCTGGGCGCGGCGGGGCCGATCAACGACCAGCAGCGTCACTTCTTGGAGACGGTGAAGAACAACGCCGACCGCCTCAGCCTGCTGGTGAACGACCTGTTGGACATCTCCCGTATTGAGCAGGGGCGCTTTGAGCTGGATGTGCGCGAGGTGAACCTGCGCGAGCTGATCGGCCAGATCCTCACCACTTTTGAGGGACGCAAGAAGAACGATGGGCGCACCATCACCATCACCGGTGAGGTGCCCGATGACCTGCCCATCATTGAGGGCGATTACGACCGCCTGACTCAGGTCTTCACCAACCTTGTCAGCAATGCCTATCAGTACACGCCCGACGAGGGCAGCGTGACCATCCGCGCCTGCGTGGATGGCGAGGGTGTGCGTGTGGATGTGGCCGACACCGGCATTGGCATCCCTGAGCAGGACCAGCCGCACGTCTTTGACCGCTTCTTCCGTGGCGAAAGCCATCCCTTGGTGTTTAAGTCATCGGGCACCGGTCTCGGCCTCGCCATCGTGCGGGAGATGGTCAACATGCACTATGGGCGTGTGTGGTTTGAGAGTGAGGAGGGCAAAGGCACCACCTTCAGCGTGTGGCTGCCGTTGAAGCATGCGCCGACCGGGGAGGCAAGCGCGTAACGCGGCTGCATCGTCCTCCCTGTCAATCGCTAATCGCTAATCGTTAACCGCTAGATTGAGGGGACTGCATGGCTAAGATACTCATCGCAGAAGACGAACCCGACATCCGCGAGCTGATCGTGTTCACCTTGCAGTTTGGCGGCCACGAGGTTATCGCCACCAGCAGCGGCGCCGAAGCAGTGGAACGGGCCACCACCGAACAGCCGGACCTCATCCTGCTGGACGTGCGCATGCCGCGCATGACGGGCTATGAGGCCTGTGAGGCACTCAAGAAGGACCCCCGAACGGAGAAGATTCCGGTGGTGTTCCTCTCGGCCAAGGGGCAGGAGAAAGAGGTGGAGAATGGCCTGAAGGTCGGTGCGGTGGCCTATATCCTCAAGCCGTTCGCCCCCGATCAGCTCATCAAGCAGGTGAAGGAACTGCTGGACGAGCACGGCGCAAAGCCCAGCGAGAAGGTGGCACCTGCTGCGCCACTGGCCAAAGTGGAGACCCCACCCTCACCAGCGCCTGCCGTGGAGAAAGCAGAGGCGGCCTCGGCTCCTTCCGCTCCCGAGAAGAAAGTGGAGGCAGCCGCACCTGCTCCGGAGAAGAAGGCGCAGGCGGTTGTGCCGGCCTCCACCAAGAAGGAAGAGGCAGTGTCTCTGTCCTCTGAGGATGCCACCCCCAAAGAGGAAAGCAGGGGGGAGGACAAACCGTCTGCCCCCTCCGGTGGGAAGAAAGAGGCCTGACCGAGGCGCCGTGAGGTTGCGTATTCTCACCACGGAGCACGCAGAGGACAGAGAACCTGATGCCCTCTGCGTGCTCCGTGTGCTCTGTGGTTCGCAGATTTCAGCATGATCATCCCTCTGCGGTTCGGTTTGGGCTTTGTGCTCAGCGTGCTGATTGCCCTGCTGGCCTATCGGCGTGGGGCGCTTGCTCCCAGTGGTGCCCTCGGCGCGGTGGTGGTCGGCACGGGCATCTTCGGTTTCGGCGGCTGGGTGTGGGGCCTGCTGCTGATCGCCTTCTTTGTGCTCTCCAGCCTGCTCTCGCGCTACCGTGCAGGGGAAAAGGCGGGCCTGGCCGCCGATAAGTTTGAAAAAGGCCACGCCCGCGACCTGTGGCAGGCGCTGGCCAACGGCGGGGCCGGCGTGCTTATCGCCGCTGCTTATGCGCTGTGGCGGCCCGATGCGCACCTGCTGGCTGCCTTTGTGGGGGCTATGGCGAGCGTCAATGCCGACACGTGGGCCACCGAGTTGGGCGTGTTGAGCCGCCACCCGCCGCGCCTCATCACCACGCTGGCACCGGTGGAGGTGGGCACTTCGGGAGGCGTCTCGTGGTTGGGTATGCTGGCGGCGCTGGGTGGAGCGCTGACCATCGGGGTGAGCGCGCTGGTGCTGCTGGCGTTAGACGGCCTCGCTGGCGGGAGGGGCTTCGCCGCGGCGGGGGGCTTACCCCGTGCGCTCGGCCTCATCGCTGCGGCGGGGATTGGCGGAGTGGGCGGTGCGCTGATAGATAGCCTGCTGGGGGCGACGGCGCAGGCCATCTACTTTTGCCCTACCTGCGGCAAGGAAACCGAGAAGCGCCTGCATACCTGCGGCACAGCGACCCTGCGGCGGCGCGGCTGGCGTTGGCTGAACAACGATATGGTGAACTTTCTCAGCTCGCTCGTTGGTGCACTGGCGGCTTATGGGGTATGGAGAATAATGGAATGATCCCAACGCCGGCACTGATCAGGGTTGGGCCGTGCTTGCCATCGGTAGGTTCCCTGGCCACCAGGTGCAGAGGAATCCTCTCACTGGCAGGATAGTCAGACGCTGAGCGCGCCATCTTGCCGAACTGCCCCTTAAATTTATACCAATTTGGGCGGTTTTATCGCCTTGCCCGTTACTTTTGTGCTCTTGCTCCGACTTGATTCATGAGACACGGCAGCAATCTATCCGCAGAAAGGAGCATGGAGCATGGGGTACCGCATACGTAGAAACGCTTTCAACCTGGTGGGACTGGCGATCCTGCTCAGTGCCACCATGCTGGCAGCCTGCCAGCCTGCAGCGAGCCAACCCGCTGTGGAAGTAGATCGGCCCGCGGTGGGGCAACCTGTCACGGCCAAGCAGCAGCTGCAAGGGACAGTGGAGGCTATCGGCGCCAACTCGCTGACCGTTAACGGCCAGACGGTGGCGCTGCCCGCTGGCTATATGCTGGATGAACGCCTCAGTGTGGGCGACCGCGTACTTATCACTGGCGCCCAGGGTGCAAACGGCGTGCTGTTGGTCTCCAGCATCATCATTGAGTCTGATATGGACGAGGTGGAGATCGTGGGCACGCTGGAGGCGCTGGACGCCACAAGCGCCACTATTGACGGCCAGACCTACGCCCTGCTACCCGGCGCGGAGATCAAGGCTGGGGTAGTGGTGGGTGCGTTGGTGAAGGTGCACCTTGTGCCGCAGGCGGACGGCAGCTTTGCCATCCGCGAGATGGAACTGGCCGAGGACGACGACGACCACGAGCGCGAGATCGTGGGCACGCTGGAGGCGCTGGATGCCACAAGCGCCACCATTGACGGCCAGACCTACGCCCTGCTACCCGGCGCGGAGATCAAGGCTGGGGTAGTGGTGGGTGCGTTGGTGAAGGTGCACCTTGTGCCGC